>Ga0187864_10002761_pt1 | contig 14917 bp, 11 predicted proteins | sample June2016WEW_11_4_FD_132985 | JGI IMG/M metagenome (GOLD analysis project Ga0187864, IMG submission 132985) | Peatland microbial communities from SPRUCE experiment site at the Marcell Experimental Forest, Minnesota, USA - June2016WEW_11_40 | ecosystem: Environmental > Terrestrial > Soil >... | reverse complement strand
CAACCGCTCCCGCTCTCTCGCGCTCAACTCGATCCGCTCCTCTTCCATGGGGCCTCCCGGCCCCTAGAAAAGCGGACATTTCTACTTTGCACAAACAGGACATTCTCACTTTGCAGCGACAGCCCAGTAACCTGCGTTGACTTTTTCCCGTCCGCACCCTAGCATTCTCGTTTCAATCAACGCCCTGCAGATCCCTTCGCGCAGGCCAACCGTCGACAGAGACTTTCCGGAGGACGTATGGCAGTGAAAGTGGGAATCAATGGGTTTGGACGCATCGGTCGCAACATCTTGCGGGCGGCGCTGGGCGATCCGGCAATCGAGATCGTCGCGGTCAACGACATCACGGATTCGAAGACCCTGGCGCATCTGCTGAAATATGATTCGATCCTCGGCAATCTGCCGAATCGCGTGACCCACACGGACGACACGATCTCCGTCGACGGGAAAGCCTTCAAGGTATTGCGGACCAAGGATCCCGCGGAGCTCGACTGGGCTTTGGTGGGGGCGACCATCGTCGTCGAGTCGACGGGCTTGTTCACGAAGGGCGCGGACGCGCGGAAGCACATCCGCGGACCCGTGAAGAAAGTGATCATCTCCGCACCGGCGACCGACCCGGACCATACAATCGTCCTAGGCGTGAATGAGAAAACATACGATCCCGCGAAGCATCACGTCGTTTCGAACGCTTCTTGCACCACGAACTGCCTGGCGCCCGTGGCGAAAGTGCTTCAGGATACTTTCGGGATCAGCATTGGGACGATGACCACGATTCACTCCTACACAAACGACCAGAAGCTGCTCGATCTGCCCCACAAGGACCTGCGGCGCGCCCGCGCGGCGGCGCTATCGATGATTCCGACTTCGACCGGCGCAGCGAAGGCTCTTCATCTGGTGATTCCCGAGTTGAAGGGAAAACTCGATGGGTACGCCATGCGCGTCCCGACGCCGAATGTGAGCGTGGTCGATTTGACGGCGATCACCGAGAAACCGGCGACCGTCGAGAGCGTCAACGCCGCCCTGAAAAGCGCGGCCGAAGGGCCCATGAAGGGCATCCTCGAATACACCGAAGAAGAGTTGGTGTCGATCGATTTTCGCGGCAATCCGAATTCCTCCATCGTCGATGCAGGTTACACGCGCGTCGTCGGCACCAACTGCGTGAAAGTGCTCGCGTGGTACGACAACGAATGGGGCTACTCGTGCCGTTGCCGCGACCTGATCAAGTTCTTCGCTGCCAAGCTGTAGGGATGAGACGGTTCAGCGCCGCACTTCCGAGATAAATCATGAACAAGCTATCCATTCGCGATCTCGATATGACCGGCAAGCGCGTTTTCATCCGCGTGGATTTCAACGTTCCTCTCCAAAACGATCGAGTGTCGGACGACACCCGGATTCGCGAGACAGTACCGACGCTGCGCCTGGCAATCGAGCGCGGCGCGCGGCTGGTCCTCGCGTCCCACCTGGGCCGGCCCAAAGGGAAGGTCGATCCCAAGTACAGCCTCGCACCCGTCGCGGGTCGGCTGCGCGACCTGCTTGGGAAACCCGTAGAGTTTGCAGCGGACTGCGTTGGCGCAAACGCGGAGGCGAAGAGCAAAGCGCTCAAGAACGGCGACGTGCTGCTCCTCGAAAATGTGCGATACCATCCCCAGGAAGAAGCGAACGATCCCGAGTTTTCGAAGCAGCTTGCGGCGCTGTGCGACGGGATCTTCGTTTGCGACGCGTTCGGTTCGGCTCATCGCGCACACGCGTCGGTCGTGGGCATCACAAAGTTTGTCCGCCAAGCGGCTGCGGGCCTGCTGATGGAAAAGGAACTCGCCTACCTCGGGAAAGCGATTTCGAATCCGGAGCGGCCCTTTGTGTCGGTACTCGGCGGAGCGAAAGTCTCCGACAAGATTGAAGTCGTGCAAAACTTGATGAAGCTCGCCGATGCGATGCTGATCGGCGGGGCGATGGCGTACACGTTCCTGAAGTCGGAAGGGAAGCTGGTAGGGAAATCGCTCGTTGAGAATGACAAACTCGATCTCGCGCGCGGGCTGCTCGATCAAGCGCGCAGCCGGAAATTCAAGCTGCTCCTGCCGGTCGATCACGTTGTTGCGGAGTCACCTGATTCCACCACAACGAAGACCACGGACATTGCGAATACTCCCGATGGTTGGATGGGGCTCGATATCGGGCCAAAGACCGTCGCGCAATTCGGGCAGGAAATCGCGAGAGCGCGCACGATCGTCTGGAACGGCCCGCTCGGCATGTTCGAAAAGCCCGCGTTCGCGCAGGGCACGCTCGGAATCGCGAACGCGGTCGCTGCTGCGACGAAGGCCGGGGCTACCTCGATCATCGGCGGCGGGGACTCGGTTGCCGCTGTAGAGCAAGCCGGAGTTGCCGACCAGATCTCCCACATCTCGACTGGAGGCGGCGCTTCGCTTGAATTTCTCGCGGGCGAAAAGCTTCCGGGTGTCGAAGCGCTCACGGACAAGCCCGGCAGCCGGAAGGACGCCTAATTGCGCCGCCCCGTAATCGCCGGCAACTGGAAAATGTACAAGACGGGCGCCGAGACACGCGCGTTCTTCGAAGCCTTTCGACCGCTCGTTGCTGCAGCCAGGAATTGCGACATTGTGATCGCCCCTCCGTTCACCGCGCTGGCTGGCGCAGTCGAAGCCGCCCGCGGCAGCGCTATCGGAATTGCGGCACAGAACTTGCACTGGGAGCGCGAAGGGGCATTCACCGGCGAAGTGTCCGCGCGGATGCTCGTCGAAGCCGGATGCAGCGGCGTGATTATCGGGCACTCGGAGCGGCGGCAATATTTCGGGGAAACGGATGAGTCTGTGAATCGAAAAACGAAAGCCGCACTCGAGGCCGGGCTGATGCCGATTGTCTGCGTTGGCGAAACACTGAGCGAACGGGAAGGGAATCTCACGAACACGGTGCTGAAGCGCCAATTCGAGAATGGATTCGCCGCGTTGACCGCTGCGGAGTTCTCACGTATTCTGGTGGCGTATGAGCCGGTGTGGGCCATCGGCACCGGGCGGACTGCGACGCCGGAAATGGCTGCCGAGGCGCATCATTACATCCGGGATCTAGCCGCGAAGCGGTTCACATCTGAGCAAGCCTCCGCGCTTCGAATCCTCTACGGTGGGAGCGTCAAACCCGATAACATAAAGGGATTGATGGCGCAGGGGGAAATTGACGGTGCGCTCGTGGGCGGCGCGAGCCTGGACCCGAAGTCGTTTGCGGCAATCGTGAACTATTGAGCTGGCTGCGCGAGTCTCAGGGACGCAGTCGCAGGAGTTCGAAATGCCATCGTGGATGAAGTGGGCGATATCGCTGGCCGTGGCGGTCGGTTTGATCGCGGTGGGCTGGCGCGTGTCGTTCGTTCTGGTGACGCTGCACGTGTTGGTGTGCTTCGTGCTGGTCATCGTGATCATGCTACAGAGCGGGTCGGCTGCGGACCTGGCGGGCGCGTTCGGAGGCGCCGGTAGCCAGACGGCATTCGGGCCGCGGGGTGCCGCGACGTTTCTTTCCCGTGCGACAACATGGTGCGCGATCGTCTTCATGATGACTTCGCTCGCGCTTTCGGTGAAACGCACGCCGGCGGAAATCAGTACCGGCTCGATCCTCGAACAGACTCAGAAATCCGCACCAGCGCCTGCGAAGCCGGCCCAAACACCGCCGACGCACGCACAACCTTCTCAGCCGTCGTCTCCTGTGCCGGGCCAGCAAGCGCCTGCACCGGCTCCTCAGAGGTAGAGACTTCTGTTACAATTTTCTGGCTGACCTCGGAATTGCGGTCGTGGCGGAACTGGCAGACGCACCAGCTTGAGGGGCTGGCGGTAGCAATACCGTGGTGGTTCGAATCCACTCGACCGCACCATTCATCCCATCTACGCAGAGCGGCCTCAGGAGAACTGCACTTTCGACCGTACCGAGTGCAATTGAACTCACGATGACTCGGTAACGGAAGGCAGCGCCACGACGTTCATCGCGTTCGTGTTTTCCGTCCGAATTTAGGCGCTCGATTGTGGTCTTGCTCGCTGTTCCCCGACGATAAGAGTTTCCGACGTCGTGACATCTTAAGCCGCGAGAAACTGCGAACTGTTGAGCGTCTTTTGCGCTGGCATTACAAGGAAGAGAAAATGCAATGGCTGCTGGAATTCTTCAGGCGCAATTCGTGCTTGGCCTTCAAGTACTGGGAGTAACGTCCCGATAGTTCTAGGAAGGTGCTTCAAGCAAAGCGCAAGTTGAGCTCCCTTGTTCATTGATTCTCTTTTGTAGGAAATCTTTTGCGCAGAACGTCGCACGGCCGGTCTGAGGAGAAACGACTTAGCGTGTGGCCAAGCAGATGCAATGCTTGCACATGGATTGGGCACATTTGTGGTGAACGTGGCAACGCATTGGTGTGTGTTATTTCGGTTCTTCAATGCGGGGACTGAAGGGGCGTAAGCCCGTCCAGCCATGACGTTCAGGTTTCCCCGCCTTGGCCTCGTATGTGGTGTGTATCTGGAATTCGAATAGGCTGAAAAAACCAAGTGGACGGCAGATCTTTACTCGAGGGAGGCCGCGTGTCGATTTCGGGTTCGGAGCTTTCCTGGTTCGCGATTCGGGTCAAGTCACGATGCGAGCGAGTCGTTTCGGACGCGCTGCGTCACAAAGGTTACGAGGAGTTCCTTCCTCTATATTGGTCCCGGCGCCGCTGGTCAGATCGCGTCAAGGTTATGCAGTTGCCGCTTTTTTCGGGCTATCTGTTTTGCCGCTTTGCGCTCGCGGATCGCGTTCCGATTCTGGCGACACCGGGCGTTGTGCTCATTGTAGGCCAAGGAAGAACGCCCCTTCCCATCGATGCGAACGAAGTAAACGCCGTCCGTGTGGCCGTCAACTCCGGCCACCGCATGGAGCCGTGGCCTCAGTTGGAAGTCGGGCGCACGGTTCGCATCGAAGAAGGGTCGCTGCGCGGTGTAGAAGGTGTGCTGTTGCGGTTCAAGGGGGCAAGCCACTTGATCTTAGGGGTCCAACTATTGCAGCGTGCCGTCGCTGTGGAGGTTCCGGACAAGTGGGTCGTCCCTTGCAAGCCGACAATGCCGATCGTCAACACATCGGAAATTGTTCGGTCCAATGAGCGCCAACCTCAATTCGGGAGCGATCGTGCTCCCACGTCCGTCCTTTTCGCCCGCCGCAAGTTCGCGAGTTAGGATTCTGGAAATCTGAAATCGAGCGGAGCGTCAACCAGCCCGCGTGGAGAGTTCGTGCAGGAAGCCCCAAGACCGCCGCGTAGCGAACTGATCGTACATCCGACGAAGTCGCAGCGCGGGCCTTCAACAGTCCTTTACCTAGAGCCGCTGGGCGTGAATTTCGGCGCGGATGAAGGGCACGCGCTCCGCGTCGAAGTATGGCGAGTCATTCGGCAGAAGCTGCCGTTGTTCATCGCTCTGTTCATGCTGGGTTCGCTGGCGGGCTTTGTAGTGAGTCTGTTCCAGACGCCTGTGTACGACGCACATGTGTCGCTTGAGATCCAGAATCCCAGCGATGGTACGGCCAATCTTCAGATTGGCGACGGCGCCGTGATTTCTCCGGAATCCTACCTGCCAACGCAAGTAGAAATTTTGGAAAGCCGCACACTTCGCCGACGGGCTCGCGCCAGGCTCTTTGACGAGAAATTCCAAACGGGATTCAAGAAATCGGGGCCGTTGGATTCGTTGCGCCGCCATCTTCATCTGACTTCCAAGTCACAGCCTTCCGGGCCGCCGCAGTCCATACCCCCCGTTTCCGTAAGCGTCCAGTTGGGTGTAAACACCCGCATCGTACAGATCCGCTGCGAATCGACCGATCCCCAGGCCTCAGCGGCGTATGCGAACGCTCTTGCGAACGAGTACATCGACTCGAACCTGCAGGCGCGCTGGGACGCAATCAATCACGCCCGGCAATGGCTGGCGCAGCAGTTGGATGAGACTCGGACGAAACTCCAAAACTCCGAGGACCAGCTCCTCGCCTACGGACGCGCTTCCGACTTAATGTTCACCGGGGACAAGGAAAACGCCGAGCAGGACAAGCTCAAACAGGTTCAGGCCGCTCTTTCCGACGCACAGGCGGACCGAATCGCAAAGCAGTCCGCCTATCGCATTGCATCTTCCACGCCTGCCGATTCCGTGCCTCAGGTGATCGACAACGCTCGCCTGAGCGAGTACCAAGCGCAATTGGCCGACTTGAAGCGGCAGCTCGCAGAACTGGAGTCCGAATACACGCCCGAGCACCCGAAAGTGAAGCGGATCCAGGCTCAGATCGACCAGCTCCAGGCGACGTTTCAGTCGGAACGGAACAACATCCTGACCCGGATCCGAAGTGAATACCAGGCTGCTGTGATGAGGGAGAACCTGTTGAATGCCGCCTTCCGGCAACAGGCGCAAGTTGTCTCGGAACAGACGCAAAAGACGATCAACTACAACATTCTGGAACGCGACGTAGAAACGAACCGGCAGCTTTATGATTCGTTGTTGCAGAAGGCGAGAGAGGCCGACGTTGCAACGGCCATGCGCGGCAGCAATGCGCGGATCATCGACACGGCTGAACCTTCGCCCGTGCCAGCCAAACCGAACGTTGTCTGGAACACCATGCTGGGTGCTCTTTCGGGTCTGTTGGCGGGAGTCGCACTTGTCCTGGCGCGAGAGAGCCTCGACCGCAGCTTCAAGTCGCCGGGAGAGGCGTCTTTGCATTTGAAGTTGCCCGAGCTCGGCGTGATTCCGGCGAGGAATCTGGCGGCCGGCAACGGGCACGGGAAGATCCCGAGAATATCGATTCTGCCATCCATGGGCGCCGCGCGGCCGAACCCACAGGCCGGTGCCGTGGAAACAGCGACCTGGCGCGACAAGTCGTCGACGATTGCGGAATCGTTCCGGAGCGCGGTTACGTCCATTTTGTATTCTGCTGAAAACGGGGCGGCGCCGCGCGTCATCCTGATTAGCAGCGCGCTTCGCGGCGAAGGAAAGACGACGGTCGTAAGCAACCTCGGCATCGCATTGGCTGAGATCAATCAAAAGGTCCTGCTGATCGAAGGTGACATGCGAAAGCCGCGCCTGAACGAGGTATTCAATCTGCCGAACGATTGGGGGCTGAGCGATCTCCTGCGCGAGAAGACGTCGCTGCGAGATTGTCCGCTTGAGGCGCTCGTGAAACGCACCGAGCTGCCGGATCTGAGTGTTCTGACGAGCGGTCCGAGCACAAGCAGCATTTCGAACCTTTTGTATTCCCATCGCATGCTGGAACTGCTCCAACGATTGCGCTGCGAGTTCGACAACATATTGATAGACACTCCGCCCATGTTGGATATCGCGGATGCGCGCATCCTGGGGCGGCTGGCCGACGCCGCGATTCTCGTGTTCCGCGCCGGCAAGACCAGCCGGGAAGCCGCGATGGCGGCCAAGCGGCGCTTGACGGACGACGGCATACCGCTGCTTGGAACAATCTTAAATGCCTGGGATGTCCGGAGCATGGGCCACTACGGCTATGGTGCGTATGACTACTATTCTCCGCCGTCGTAAGGCCGAGCGGGCCGCAAACTTGCGGTTTACAAACGTCGAAGTCGCCAAGCCCATTTCAAGCGCCGAAGCCATGAAGAATGTTGTTTGCCGGTCGAGTCGTTGGCGCGGAAGCCAATTGCTGGACGGTTCTCTGTCTGCCGCCGCGTTGCTGATGCTGTCGCCGGTTCTGCTGATGATCGGGGCTGCTATTCTCGTGGAAACGGGCCCGCCGCTTCTGTTCACGCAGGTGCGGGTCGGTCGCGAAGGAAAGCCGTTTCGCCTGCGGAAGTTTCGAACCATGCGGCGCAACCAGACTGGTCCATCCATCACCGCCCACGGCGACTCTCGAATTACGCGGGTCGGTCGCTTCCTGAGGAAGTTTAAGTTGGATGAGCTGCCCCAGCTGTGGAACGTGATGCTAGGTGAGATGAGTCTGGTGGGTCCCCGGCCGGAGGTGCCTGAGTTCGTCGATCGGAGCCAGCCTCTGTGGCGCTCCGTGCTCCATGTCCGTCCGGGACTTACCGATCCCGCGTCCATTGCGTATCGCAACGAAGAGGAGCTGCTGGCAAGAGCTTCCGATCCGATCCGTTACTACCAAGAAACCGTCCTGCCGGCCAAGCTGGCGTTGAATCTCGAGTACCTAGAAAAACGCTCATTCTGGCTGGATCTAAAAGTGATGATGCAGACAGCCAAATGCGCGCTGTTTCCAAGAGCATTCGACATCAACAACATCAGGGTTGCAGCCCCGAACGATTCGAAATGAGCGAACAGGCCTTCATACCTTTTAACCGTCCGGAAATCGACGACGCCGAAATCGGTGAAGTCGTCAGCACGCTTCGCTCCGGATGGCTGACGACTGGTGTGCGGACGGCCCAATTCGAGAAAGAATTCAAGGCCTACGTTGGCGCCAAGCACGCACTGGCGGTGAACTCCTGCACGGCCGCCCTTCATTTGGCGCTGGCCGCGCTGGGTATCGGCCCGGGCGACGAGGTGATCACGACGCCACTGACGTTCTGCGCGACGGTGAGCGTCATCATGCACGTCGGGGCAACGCCCGTGCTGGCCGATGTCGGAACGGACGGCAATATCGATCCCGCATCCATCGCTGAGCGAATCACTCCACGGACGAAGGCGATCATCCCCGTGCACCTCGCCGGTGCACCGTGCGACATGGATTCGATTTGGAAACTCGCGAAACAACATCGTCTCTTCGTGGTCGAGGACGCGGCGCACGCGGCGGGCACCGTCTATCGCGGGCACAAGATCGGCTCGGGAGAATTTCCGAGCGACGCGGTGTGTTTTAGCTTCTACGCAACGAAGAACCTGACGACCGGCGAAGGCGGCATGGTGACGGCAAATAGCAAGGAACTCGCCGACCGCATCAAGATGCTCACGCTGCACGGAATCAGCCGCGACGCGTGGAATCGGTATCGGGAGGATGGGAGCTGGTACTACGAAGTCTTGGAAACGGGCTTCAAATACAACCTCAGCGATCTGCAGTCGGCCATCGGAATCCACCAGCTGCGAAAACTCGATCGGTTTATCGAACGCCGAACCTACTACGCAGGTCTCTATCGGCAAGCGTTCGCCAACATGGAAGAGCTGGAGCTGCCTGAAACCGCCAAAGACGGCCAGCACGCGTGGCACCTGTATGCAATGCGGCTCAATCTCGACCGGTTGAGAATCGACCGGTCGAGATTCATGTCGGAGTTGCGGGCCAGGAATATCGGAGCGAGCGTTCACTTCATTCCGATCCCTCTGCACCCCTTCTTTAAAGGCCGGGCGGACTTGCCCGAGAATCAATGCCCGCATTGCCTCGCTCTCTACCCGCGGCTGATTTCGCTGCCTCTCTATCCTTCGATGACGGAAGAGGAGCTGCACTACGTGGCACGCTCGGTGCGGGAAATCGTGGCGCAGTTCAAAACGCGAAGGCTGGTGTTTGACCGGTCCTGGAATCCCGAGAGAAGGACGCGCGTCGCGCAGGGCAGGATACGATGACGATCCGAACCATTGCCCTGGCAGCTCTGCTGTGTTTCGCGATCGTTCCCGGCTGTGTTGCGCAGACGGAGGTCACGGATCATCCCAACATCATTCCGGCCGCGCCGAGTTCCAGCGTCGTGATCGGCGCGAACGACAGCATAACGATTGTCGCGCTGCAGTCGGATGAGATCAGCAAGAACTGGAGAGTGAGCAGTGCGGGCGATCTAGATCTTCCGATGGTCGGCAAGATCCATGCCGCCGGCATGACTACGGACGAACTCCAACAGGAGCTGACCACGAGGTTGAAGCGCTTTATCCGCGATCCTCAGGTTACGGCCTATATTTCGGAGTTTCGCAGCCAGCCAATCACAGTGGCCGGAGGGGTCGAACGGCCGGGGACTTTCCAAATCGAAGGGCCGAAGACGTTGCTGACAGTGTTGATGATGGCGGGTGGAGTAGTGAAAACGCCGGGTCCTACCGTAACTGTAACCCGTGACAAAGAGTTCGGGACGATTCCCCTGTCAGGTGCCCACACGGTTGACGGTGGGGCGCGCAGCACAATCGACCTACCGCTCAAAGACGTCCTTGTGGCAAGCACGCCGGCTGCGAATCTGGAAATTCGACCTCATGACGTGATCTCGGTTTCAACGCAGCAGCGGCTCGTTTACATCCTGGGTGAAGTCACCCGACCCGGCGCCGTCGAGCTGGTGACTCAGGATTCGGTTTCGGTGATGCAGGTTCTCGCCGCTGCGGGCGGCCTCACGAAAGTTGCCGCGCCAGGCCATACCGAGATTATGCGGATGGATTCCCAGGGGCTTTACAAGAAGGTTGCCTCGATCGACCTGAAGCGGGTGATGACTGGCAAGATCGAAGACAGGCTGCTCACCTCCGGGGACATCATCGTCGTGCCGTCGAGCAATCTCAAAATCTATTCGCAGGTTGCAAGCATGACTGCCATCACCACGGGGATGTACATTCTCACGCGTTTCTAGACGAACTTCACTGGAATAACGCGCCAGTAGAGCCCCAACAGTCCGATCCAAGAAGCAGCTTCCTCTTATATGGTGAGCACCAAACCAACAACCGCCGCTGGACTCCCCGAGCGGGCTGCTGGAGCCTTCTTCCGATGGGAATTTTCGGAGGAAGCAATCGCGGTCGATTTCCACCTGAACGTCATCGAGCTTTTGGAGCGAGATGCGATGCGGGCCAGAGGGAAGATGGCCGGTGGTTTCCTCTTGGGCCGGACAAGCCGAGGTCGCGGGCTTACGCTGATGGTGGAGCATTACGAGCCGCTAACACCCGAACGGGGAATACCCGATTCACCCTTTGCAGACCGCGGGCGAATGGAATCACTCATGGATCGCTGGCGCCCCGGCCGCAGCCGACTGTCGCTCATCGGATTGTATCGCACGTGCACGCCGCAAAGCGGCCTCTTGACTAACGACGACCTGGCCGCTTTGGCGGCGGACACCAGCCGCAAGGTGGCCGACGTGATCGGCACAAACCTGGAAGGGTCGAAGCTCTCACCGCAAGCGACGACTCCACCTGCCGCCGATCCCATGGATTCGGAGCGGGTTTTTCTTTTGATCGACGCTGGGACGGGCGGAGCGACGAGCAAGGCAGTTCTTCACGTGACGCGCGGCGAAAGCGTGCTGTGGCAGTCGCCTCAGACGCCATTCAACCGCAACGAGCTTTCGAAGCGAAGAGCCGCAAGTCAGTCGCAAGTCTCCGAAATGCGACCTCCGACGGTTGCGCCAAAGGAGCCGTCTCCCGAAAGCGAAGAAACACCGGCGACGCCGAAGTCGGACTTGAAGAGACTGAGCATTTTGAAATGGAGCATAGCTTCCGTGGGCGTCGCGGCCCTTCTCGTTACGGCGTTCCTTCAATTACGCGGAACATCGACACCCGGTTCACTACTTCCGAGCAGTTCCACAGCTTCAAGCGATGCGCGGCTGGGACTACAGCTGGACCAGAGCGGAGCTGCGTGGCGGCTGAGCTGGAATCCCGATTCGCCCGCTCTCGTGAAGGCTACAAAAGGACGCCTGGTCGTGACGGACGGCGCGATGCACAAGAACATCGACCTGGACGCATCCGACCTGCGCGGCGGAACCATTATCTATTCACCGATCACAGAGGATGTGGTGTTGCAGCTCGAGGTAGACAGTCTCGATTCGCCCGAGCCGGTCAGTGAGTCCGTGCGGACGGTAGGGGGTGTGCTGCCATCCACACCTCAAGTGTCAACCGCCCTTCCACTGTCGACTGGCGAGAGCGGCTTGCAATCGGCGTCCCGTTTGGCCCCGGAGCCGGTGACGATGCCCAATTTGAAGGAACCGCCGGTTGCCACGACGACGTCCAACATCGCGGCGATTCCCGCACAAACGGCCAAGTCGCAGCCACCAGTTCCGTCGAATGTGATCTCAAAGACCCCGGCGCCGGTGAGTGCTGAAAGAAGACCAGTCGAGAGGCGCCCGGTCGTCGCCGCCAAGGTAGAGCCGCCGCCAACAGCTCAGCCTGGAATCTCAAAGAGCCCGGCAGCGGATGTTGAGGCAAAATCAACAGCGAAGCGTCCAATCGTCACCGTCAAGGCGGAACCCCTATCACCGGCTCGATCTGTAGTCTCAAAGAATCCGGTAGTCGCAGCCATTGAAGGAATGTCTCCGGAAAGGCGTCTGATCGTCGCCGCCAAGGCAGAGCCGCCACCGATAGGTCCAAAGGCGGCCACCAATTGGATCCCTGAGCCAATCGCAATTGACTCCGGGCCAGCGCTGTCAAAAGCTGTCCAGCATGGGGGCGTGACCGAGGTGGCCCAACTGATTTCGAAGAAAGATCCCGACTATCCGGCGTCCGCAAAGGAGGCACGTGTGTCGGGCTCCGTCGAAGTGAGCTTCACAATCGATACCAACGGTGAAGTGCGCGACGTCACGGTGACAAAGGGGCCGTCCCTGTTGGCGTCAGCCGCCGTCGATGCCGTGCAGACGTGGCGCTACAAGCCTGCCAGGCTCGACGGAGTCCCCGTCGTCACACAAGCCAGTGCTGTCATTGTTTTTCGAACGAACTAGGTCCTTGGCCGGTAAACGCGATGTTCCAAATGTCACTTAACGGCGACCAACTAACAGCTCAATTGCGGCGCCGCCTCGTGAACGCAAACATGTCGGGCGGCACGATACGTGTTTTGAAGAGACTCGTCCGCGCCCATCGGTTTGCGTTTGTCCAGCTGTGGCACATGGCAGTAATCGTAGTTTCGGTCACGATGGCCTTCTGGCTGCGGTTCGATTTTTCGATCCCTGGCACCGAGACGCACCGGTTGCTGCTCGGGATAGCGATCGCCCTCATCATGAAGATGGCCGCCTTCCACTACGTTGGAAACGACAATGGCTGGTGGCGTTTCACCGGGATTGTCGACCTCGCAAGAATTCTTGGCGCGAACGTCACGGGATCGCTGCTGTTTACGGTGGCGGCGGAGGCAGTGATTGGTCCGCACTTCCCGCGCTCCGTATACGTGATCGACTTTCTGTTGTGCTTTCTCGCCTGCGCTGGTGCCCGGTTTGGCGTCCGCCTCTCTCACGAGATGATTCTCCACGAAGCTACGGCGAAGAATCGCACCAAAGGCCTGTTGATTTACGGCGCCGGCGCGGCGGGCCTTAATCTCGTCCGTGAGATTCGGTCGAGCAAGAGCCTTCAATACCACATCATCGGGTTTCTGGATGACGACCCGCACAAGCGGAATGCGATCCTGCTCGGGGTACGCGTGCTGGGCCGCGGACGCGATGCCGTGCGTATCGTCGAGCGCTACCGGCACCAATCGCCCGGCGTGGATGAAATCGTGATCGCGATGCCGTCCACTTCGGGTAGAAGAATGTCGGAGGCATTGGCGAACTGCCGCACTACCGGAGTGCCCTGCAAGACGATTCCCGGTCTCGGTGAGTTGCTTTCCGGCAAGGTGCGCGTGAGTCAGATCCGGGAAATTGCGCTGGAAGACCTCCTGGGACGCGAACCGGTCAACCTGGAACACGAGCGCATTCGACAGTCCGTGGTGGGACGCTCGGTGATGGTGACTGGCGCCGGCGGATCAATCGGATCGGAGCTTTGCCGTCAATTGCTGCAGTTCGAACCCAAATGTCTCGTGGCTCTCGATCAGGCAGAGAGCGATCTGTTCAAGATTGAAATGGAATTGAACGGGAAGTCTTCTTCCGTAAAGGTTTGTCCGGTCATCGGAGACATTCGGGACTACGAGCGGATGGAGGAAGTGATACGCCAGTATGGCGTCACTTCGATTTATCACGCAGCGGCATACAAGCACGTGCCCATGATGGAGCACAACCTGATCGAAGCGGTCACCAATAATGTGATCGGCCTCTACAACATGGTCGAGGCGGGCTATCGAAACGGGGTCAAGGAATTCGTAATGATTTCCTCGGACAAGGCGGTCAACCCGACGAACATCATGGGTTTAACCAAGCGAGTCTCCGAACTTGTGGTTTCCTCCATGCCAGGCTCGGATCAGGGCGGCGCCACGCGGTTTGTGTCGGTTCGCTTCGGAAACGTGTTGGGAAGCAACGGCAGCGTAGTGCCAATCTTCAAGGCGCAGATCGCGAGCGGCGGGCCAGTGACGGTGACGCATCCAGAAATGCGCCGCTACTTCATGACGATTCCCGAAGCCGTGCAGCTCGTGCTGCAAGCCTCGACGATGGGCAAAGGATCGGAGGTATTTGTCCTCGATATGGGCGAGCCGGTGCGGATCCTGGATCTGGCGCGCAACATGATTCGGCTCACGGGTCATGAACCCGATGTCGACATTCCGATCCGGTTCGTCGGTCTGCGTCCGGGAGAAAAGCTCTACGAAGAGCTTGCGACCGAAAGCGACCAGGTGCAGCCAACCCGTCACGAAAAAATCATGATCTTTTCCGGTCTCACTGTGCAGCGTGAGTTTATGGAGCGGTGGATGGCCGAGTTGCGGACTCTAGTAGCGGAGAGAAACAGAGGCGGCATCTTGTTGCATATGTGCGAGATCGTTCCGGAATACCAGCCGAGCGAAGAATGGCAGATCGTGTTGAACAAGACCAAATCAAAAGCGGCTGCGGTGGGCGCCTGATCGTGCAGTTCGATTCAAAGCGTTGTTTTGTCGTCGCGGAAGTCGCCCAGGCTCACGACGGGAGTCTGGGGACGGCTCACGCCTACATTGACGCAATCGCGAAGGCGGGCGCCGATGCCGTTAAGTTCCAGACGCACATTGCCGCGGCAGAAAGCACGCCGAGCGAGCCCTGGCGGGTTCGTTTCAGCTTCCAGGATGCGTCGCGATACGCCTACTGGAAAAGGATGGAGTTCACCGAGGAACAGTGGCTCGGCCTGAAGCGCCACGCGGAAGAGAAGGGAATCGAGTTTCTCAGCTCGCCGTTCTCAATCGAGGCGGCGGAAATGCTCATGCGCATCGGCGT
>Ga0187864_10002760_pt1 | contig 14932 bp, 12 predicted proteins | sample June2016WEW_11_4_FD_132985 | JGI IMG/M metagenome (GOLD analysis project Ga0187864, IMG submission 132985) | Peatland microbial communities from SPRUCE experiment site at the Marcell Experimental Forest, Minnesota, USA - June2016WEW_11_40 | ecosystem: Environmental > Terrestrial > Soil >... | reverse complement strand
GAAGCGCGAGCCGGTGTGCCAGTATTACTGTTATGGCGCCGGTTACGCCTGCCAGGCCGTTGGCCCCACGGGCGTTTCTTATGTCGCCGAGCGCGCCTTCCTGTTCTCCGCCCTCGACTCCATTCTCCCGCTGGCCCCCAGCCCCTGGCCGAAGTTCCGAGGCAACCCTCGCAACACCGGCAACCTCGCCGACCAGGCCCAATGACAAGGCCTTGGCAGCCACGAAGGCCCTTTGGCAAATTGCGGAGAATTTAGCCACGCCAGTGTTGCCGCCGGTCTGTGGACCGAGCATAATCCCGGCATGGCCTTTCGAATTCATGATAGTGTCGTGCGCGGTGAGGTTGATAACCGCGCCAAGGGCATAGTGCGCGGCAAAATCTGGGTCGAGGGCCGCGCGGAGCCCGTGGTGCTCGAGCTCAGGGGCAACGCGTGGCCGGACCTTGCCGGCTGCCGGCTCACGTTCACTAACCCGCAGAAGCCCATCCCGCATCCGCACCTTGATTCGCTCCATCCCCTCCAGCGCGGCAGCGCCGGCGACCTCACGGCCTCGCGAAAAGTTCGTGTCTTTGACGTGCCGCTGCAAGAAGCGCTCGACAGGATTCGCCGAAAGGAGAAGCCGCCGGAGCATCTGGCCAACAGTCTTTATCTGGAATGGTTCAGCGAGGCCAACGGGCGCGTGGTGATCGAGAGCGCGGATTATGAAGTGACGATCTCCCCTCCCGAATGGCGGATGACACCTGAGGAAGAGGCCGAGCGCGCCAGGCAAGCCGCCGCGGGCATGGACGATTTCATGGGAAAGCTCACCGCGGCCATCGAGCAGCAGCAGCACGGACAGAAAGACCCCGAGGCGGAATGGAACGAGCACGATTACGAGAAGCTCCTCAAGGAGTCCGACGCGCGCACGGACAAATACCTGGAACTGCTCGATAAATACGGCGATTCCGACGAAGCCCAGGCGAGGATCGCCAAGGAGATGGGCTGGGACCGCAGCGAGGACGAGAACGAGAACGAGAACCAGGACGAACGAATGTCCATCGAGGAGATCAATGCGATCTGCGAAGCCGCCGCCAACGAACCACTTCCGGAGCCCGAGCCGCACCGCGAAGGCCTTGACTGGATTCGCACCGAGCGCGGCGATGTTTGCCACCCGCTGCAACATCGCTGCTCCGAGAGCGCGCTTAAGTTCTGGCGGCAGGCCGGCCAATTGGGCCTCGATGAGTCAACGGACAAGGATCTGGACCAGTTCGTTTTTGAGTTTCAAACCACGGCCGCAAAGCTGGCCGGGGCCTTGAACACCATCGCCCTTGGAGCCGGCTTTCCCGACCCTGCGTTCACAGTCGCGTCGCTCAAACGCGCGCTGGATCATTTGTTCAAGTCGCAGGCCGGGCTCGAGGCGGCCGCAGCCAAGGGGCTCCTGCCGGAGGGGATGATTGCCGAGGCGAGAAAGGAGTTGTTCGAGATCCGCGAAGGCATCCTTCGCCTGATGGACGAGTTTCGCGGACGCAGACAAGCCTGATCGCGATGGCTTTGCCGGCGATGACGGCACGGGCCAGAAAGGAAACGATGCTGCGCAGTAAGTGGACTGCTGCCCGGCTGCCGATGGGCGCTTCTAAAAGCGCAAAACCGGTGCTACATGAATGGACAGATTTTCCCCTTCACTCTTCGAGCCTCAGTGAACAGAGCGGCTTGAGCGGGCTTCAAGCCACCGCTCGAGGGACTTCGAGCCTTCGCCCGACGCTCTGCCTGCCAGGACGTTCTCCACACTGACATCTTCGTCCAAATCAGGCCAGTGAATTCCTTCACCGTCGCCGATAAACCTGTGGTTGGCGCGCTCTTTCGGGGAGCCCTGCAACAATCTGGGATACCAGGCCAGCGGCACAGAAACCGTGCGGCCATCGGCCAAATCAACAACCAGGGTGTCCTCAGTCAACCGGACTGCCGTCGCCCTGGTGGCCGCGATATCAATCACCAAAGTAGTCATGCCATTTTTCCAAGAGTACCGCCTGCTGGCCCGGTTCAGGCAAGCCCTGGAATCGAGTTGCCGGCTCAGGGTGTCCCCTCGACAAAACCCTTAGCTCGGTTCAATTCCTCTTAACCAGAACCACCTCACCGCGCCGGGGATTGATCATAGATGGCAGTCTCAGGACGATCCCAGTCCTCGGAGAAGGCCTTCAGTCGAGCGCGAAGATCGGCGGCCTGGGTTTCGTCAATACTCCGCGCTCGCAAGTCCACGGCTCCTGGTTGGGTCTCAGGTCCTCGCAAGATCGCTTGAAGCTCGAACTCCAGTGTCTCGATCTGCGCCTTAAGCTGGAGCGCCCGCTGCCGATGCTCTTCGCTCAAGCCCCTGGTGGCATTTATGCTCTCCGTCGTGCTCATGGCCGTAATTTAATCAGCCGGGGCACGGTTGTCACCTTTGAGTTCCGAACGGCCTGTTCTTTTGTCGAAAAACCGCCAATCCGACGAAGTTCATGGCCAAGTCTGCCGAACTCATGCCTGAAGGTTACATCGCGGCCCGGTTCAGGCAAGCCCTCAAAAACTGCAAACATGATCGCTTGATTCCACACGAAAACCGGCCATCATTGGCAGTCTATGAGTGATTCATCGAAGCGGAGCATCAGCACACTGGCGTTGCACGCCGGGCAGACGCCGGATCCGACGACCGGGGCGCGCGCCGTGCCCATTTACCAGACGACCTCCTTTGTTTTCAAGAACTCGGAGCACGCGGCCAACCTGTTCGCGCTCAAGGAATTCGGCAACATCTATACGCGGATCATGAACCCGACCACCGACGTCTTCGAGCAGCGGATGGCCGCGCTGGAAGACGGCAGCGGGGCGTTGGCGGTTTCCTCGGGCCAGGCGGCCACGACGCTGGCGTTGCTCGGCATTACGCAGCTCGGCGACGAAATCGTGGCCGCCAACAATCTCTACGGGGGCACTTACCAGTTGTTCCACTACACCTTTCCGAAACTGGGTCGCGCGGTCCATTTTGTGGATTCGCGCGACCCGGAGGCCTTCCGCAAGGCCATCACTCCCAGGACCCGGGCGGTCTATGCGGAAACCATCGGCAACCCCAAGCTCGATGTGCCGGACTTCGAGGCCGTGGCCCGGGTGGCCCATGATGCAGGGGTGCCGCTGGTGGTGGACAACACCATCGGGATTGGCCTGGTGCGGCCCTTCGAGCACGGCGCGGATATTATCGCGTCTTCGGCCACCAAGTACATCGGCGGGCACGGCACGACGTTGGGCGGCGTGATTGTGGATTCGGGACGCTTTCATTGGAACAACGGAAAATTCCCGGAGTTTACGGAGCCGGACCCCAGCTACCACGGTTTGAAGTTCTGGGACGTGTTCGGCAATTTCCCCGGTCTTGGGAATGTTGCGTTCATCCTGAAAGTGCGCGTGCAATTGCTGCGCGACCTGGGGGCGGCGTTGAGCCCCTTCAGCGCCTTCCTCCTGCTGCAAGGGCTCGAGACGCTGCCCTTGCGCCAGCGCCGGCATTCGGAAAACGCCCTTGCCGTTGCCGGGTTCCTCAAAGGTCATCCCCTGGTAAACTGGGTGGTTTATCCCGGTCTGCCCACTGACCCGAGCTATCGGACGGCCGCGAAGTACCTTAAGAAGGGCTTCGGCGGCATCGTCGGCTTCGGCATCAAAGGCGGCCTGGATGCCGGCCGCAAGTTCATCGATTCCGTCAAGCTGTTTTCACACCTGGCCAACATTGGCGACGCCAAGAGCCTGGTGATTCACCCGGCCTCGACGACGCACCAGCAACTGAGCGCCGAGGAACAGGCCGCCGCGGGAGTGACGCCGGATTACGTGCGCCTCTCGATCGGGCTGGAAGACGTCGAGGATATCGAGGCCGACCTGGAGCAGGCGCTCAAGGCCTCGCAGCAACCCAGGATTTGATTTAAGGGGCGCAGTGAACGAGACCGTCTTTGAAAGCACCGACAGCGGGCGCAGCGCCAAGCCGCTGCGCTATGCCCAGGCCCTTGAACTGGAGGGGCCCTTGCGCCTGGAAAAGGGCGGGCGCCTGGCCCGCGTGACCGTCGCTTATGAGACCTACGGCCAGCTCAACGCGGCCCGCGACAACGCCATCCTGATTTGCCATGCCATCAGCGGCGATTCTCACGTGGCCCGCCACGACGAGGAGGACGATCCCGGCTGGTGGGACGTGCTGGTGGGGCCCGGCAAAGCGATTGACACCCGCCGGTTCTTTGTCATCTGCCCGAATCTGCTGGGCGGATGCCGGGGCACGACCGGCCCGTGCAGCATCGACCCGGCCAGCGGCAAATCTTACGGCCCCGACTTCCCGATCATCACGATCGGCGACATGGTGGAGGTGCAGCACCGGTTGTTGGCACAACTGGGGATCGGACCTTTGCTGGCCGTGGTGGGCGGGTCGGTAGGCGGCCACCTGGCGCTCACCTGGGCGACACGCTATCCGGACTCGATGCGCGGCGTCCTGGCCCTGGCCACGTCCCCGCGCCTGACCAGCCAAGCCCTGGCCTTCGACGTGGTGGGCCGCAACGCCATCTTGCAAGACCCCGATTTCCACGGCGGGCGTTATTATGACTGGCCCAACGGCCCGCGCGTGGGTTTGGCCCTGGCGCGGATGATCGGCCATATCACTTATTTGTCTCAAGAAGCCATGTCCCAGAAGTTCGAGGCCGACCGCCTCGAGCCGCGGGGCGTCGCCATGGAATTCGAGAAACGGTTTTCTGTCGGCTCGTATCTCGGGTATCAAGGGATGAAATTCGTCGAGCGGTTCGATGCCAACAGCTACGTGGTGCTGTCCCTGGCGATGGACCTTTTTGACCTGGGCACCACGCCGGCGGAATTGGCGGCGGCTTTTCGGAACAATCGGGGCCGCTGGCTCGTGATGAGTTTTTCGAGCGACTGGCTGTTCCCGCCGGAACAGTCGCGCGACATCGTCAACGCCCTGATCGCCAACAATGCCCCGGTCAGCTACTGCAATGTCCAAAGTTCCTGCGGCCACGATGCCTTTCTGCTGCCCGATCAGCTCGACATCTACGGCGAAATGAGCCGGGCGTTTCTCGATAACCTGGCCCCCTCGGCCGGCGCGAACTCCAAAGTCAAAGAGGAGCCGCACGGGCCCACCAGCATCTTCCGTCAACACCGGCTGGATTATGACCGCATCGCCGAATTGGTCGCCCCCGGCGCCAGCGTGCTGGACCTGGGTTGCGGCTCCGGCGGTTTGCTGGCGCGGCTCAAAGCCCAGGACCACCGGCGCTTGGTGGGAGTGGAGTTGGACGAGAAAAAGATTCTCACCTGTATCAGCCGGGGACTGGACGTGGTCCAGGCCGATTTGAACAAGGGGCTCGGGGCCTTCGGCAGGGATCAATTCGACTGCGTGATTCTGTCCCAGACGCTCCAAGCAGTGTACGATGTCGAGGGCCTGGTGATGGAGATGCTCCGCATCGGCCGCACCTGCATCGTCAGCATCCCCAATTTCGCCTACTACCGCCTAAGACAGATGCTCGCGGCGGAGGGCCGTGCCCCCAAAGCCCCGGGCGTCCTGCGCTACGAATGGTACAACACCCCGAACATCCGCTTCTTTACCATCGCGGACTTTGAAGATTTTTGCCTCAAGAAAAGCATCCGCGTGGACCGCCGCATCGCCCTGGATACCGAGGCCGGCAGCGAGGTGTTTGAAGACCCGAACCTGAAGGCCGATTTGGCGATCTTTGTCATTAGCAAGGCATAGGCCAGACCAGAACGGTTGTTTCATTTCCAGAACTGCCACCAGCGTTTCCTGGGCGGCGGGTTTTTCCAATCCTGGAAACGGCGGGTGATGACGGGCGCCAGTTTGTCGTAATTCTCCCAGGTGTCAGCCACATGCCAGAAGCTCGGCAAGCCTTGGGCGAGGGTCTCTTTGTAATCGGCGAAGTAAGCCCCGCGCTGGCCGGAGTCGTCCCGGTAATAATGCTCGGCGAAGGCATTGCCCTCGACGCCCAGGTCTTTGAGGGCGAACTGCTCTTTGCAGGCCGCCTCGAAAAACTGCCGGCCGGTGATTTCCCGCCGCCGTATCCGGGCCAGCAGCTCAGCCGAGTGCAGGCGGTGATAGTCGCTTTCCAGCCCGTTGAGAATTGCCCAGCCCAGGAACATGCCGATATGGGTTGCGGCATGTCCCTTGGGCAGAGGCTGCTCTTCAGTGCTGTAATCGAAGTCTGCGCGATCGTAGGCCATAGTCTATGCTTGGTCCAGGGCCTTCAGGAAATCCTGACGATCCACATCATCCAGGAAAATGTCCTCCCGCCGGTTTCCCCGGCTCATGACGTGGCACATCGCGCCCGGATGTTGAATGCGCAGCTTGCGCGGCATGGGGCTACTCTGCCGGGGCATGGGGTCGCTGGTCAAGAGGGAATATGACAATCTCACCAACTGACCCCCTTACCTCGCTGGCACGGCGCGCGGCGGCGCTTCTTAAGTGGAAGGGAAAGCCTCGAATCTCCTGCTGTCAACATGGAACAGCAGAAACTCATTATCCTCTTCGCCAAGGAGACCGATAACCAGATCGAGAGGCTCGCGAAAATAAGGCGAGCCCGCCTCAGTTTCTCCTTGCATGTCGCGGACGGACTCTTCCAGGACTTGCACCACTATCGCCGGTTCGCCGTAGGCGGGTCTCTTTCTGTTTTTCATGCCCTCCTTCCATCGCACGAACTGCTTGGCCGCAAAGGTGTTGCGCTTGCCGAAGGTATCGAAGGCCAACAGGAGTGCCCTCCTTGCAGTCTGGACCTCTGAATCGGAAAAGGTTTTAGCCATTAATCAACTCCTCAACTCTTACTTTGTTTACCGGCAGACGGGTCTCCTGGACGCCGGAGCGGAGACCTTGGAAAGCCGGCTTGATACTTCGCTCCTCCAAAGCGATGAGCGGTCGCGAGTAGTCCCTGTTTACACGCAACCGTCCTCGTCGGGGGGTCGGAGCGCTGGCCTCGGGGCCAGTGCGCTGGTGACCGCCAGGTTCTCGCCGGGTCGCAAACCCGTGCCCCGGCTCCCAGGCCGCCTGAATAGTCAAGCTTACAAGTGGCTCGGTGATGGCAGAGGCCAAGCTAAGCTTTTCAGAAGGACGAGCGTGGCGGAGGACTATGGGATCTTGAAGTGGAGTATTTGAAAAGGGCTGATGCACAACCAAGCGGTGAGGAAGCATGATCCCAGGTGTGCCCGAAAAGGGACGCAGAGCCTTTACCGCTACGGCTAGTTGCTGAGCCGCGCGTCGGCGCTTTTCAAGCCAGGCAAGTGGAATCGAAATGATCCGATCGAGTACGGAGCGCCCGATGAAGAAGCCAGCAACCCACAGGACCATCCAGAGTGGGATGAATGGCGCGAAGCCGTTGGGCTCAGCCGTCAACTTTCGCGAGAATAGAAAGCCACCTACCCCTGCGCAAAGGAGAAACCAGGCGCAGCCAAGAATCCCGCCAAGAAGGCCGGCCAGCGAAATGCGTCCAAACATAATGATCGTCCCCAGTTATTGTCGTCGTTCGCTCATCGGAAATGCCATTCCCACCCGACCTCACCAACCAAGAGCACGAACATCGTAAACACGGAGACAGCATAAAGTGACCAGCGCTCGTCCGCAAGCGATGAAGCGGCAAGAATAGAGGCCACCACAACGACCGCAACACCGACAGCATAACGGCGCAGGTAAAAAAACGCCTGGCTTTTCCTGATTGGCTCGCGCCCCCCACAGTAAAGCTTGCTGCCCCGTGCAACCGTGCCCACAGCCCATCCAAGTATCCCGAACCACAGCATGAAGAGCCTCGCCGAAACATCATACGCCTCGGAGGGAGGCTTCAGGTGGTAGCGCCAGTGAAAATACCAACCCAACCCGAAACCAACCGCCGAGAAGGCGAGCGGACTCAGGCACGCGAGAAAGTGTCCGCGGGTCCTTGGCCTCTGGCTCATCGGTTGCACGGAAGTCATGGCCTTCTCATAAGCCCAGGAGTCCAGGGCAATCAAGCCAATTTGGCGAGAAAGCCCGCGATCACAGGAAAGCCGCCCCGGAATTCCCGGGGCGGCCCTGAATCAAACAGGCCCAGGTCAGGCGCGGGCGCGGCCCTTGGCGGGTTTCCTGGCGCCGCCGGTTTTCTTGGCTTCGCCGGCCTTCCTGGCTTTTTCCTCTTCTTCGAGGGCGGCTTGGGCCGCAGCCAATCGGGCAACGGGCACGCGGAAGGGCGAACAACTCACGTAGGTCAGGCCGAGGCGATGGCAGAACTTCACGCTTTCGGGGTCGCCGCCGTGCTCGCCGCAGATGCCGAGCTTGATGTCCGGGCGGGTGCTCCGGCCCTTCTCGACGGCGAGCTTCATCAACTGCCCGACGCCGGCCTGGTCGATGGTGGCAAAGGGATTCTTCTTGATGATCTCCGCTTCCTGGTAAGGTCCCAGGAACGAACCGGAGTCGTCCCGGCTCATGCCCAGGCAGGTTTGCGTCAGGTCGTTCGTGCCGAAGCTGAAGAACTGGGCCGTCTGGGCAATCTCGTCGGCAGTCAGGCAGCCGCGCGGGATTTCTATCATGGTGCCAACCATGTAGCTGAGCTTGATCTTCTGCTCGGCCATCACTTCCTTGGCAACGCGATGGACCAGTTCAACCTGCAAGTCCAGCTCGCGCTTGAAGCCGACCAGCGGGATCATGATCTCGGGTTTAACCTTGATCCCCTCTTTCTGGACCTCGGCGGCGGCCTCAAAGACCGCCCGGGACTGCATCTCGGAGATCTCCGGATAGACGATGCCGAGGCGGCAGCCGCGCATGCCGAGCATGGGGTTGAACTCGTGGAGTTCGTTGACGCGCTGTTTGATCTTCTCCACCGGGACGCCCATTTTCGCAGCGAGGTCCTGCTGCGCGGCGTCCTCGTGCGGGAGGAATTCGTGCAGCGGCGGGTCCAGGAACCGGATCGTGGCCGGCAAGCCGTTGAGGGCTTTGAAGATGCCGGCAAAGTCGCCGCGCTGCATCGGCAGCAGCTTGGCCAGCGCCCCCTCGAACTGGGCGATTTCGGAGGCGTATTTCTGCCGAAGCTTCTCGATTTCCGCCGGTTCGGCCTTGGAATCCTGGAGCTTTTTCAGCTCGGCCTTGTAGGCGGCGAATTCGCCGGCGCAGAGGATCATCTGGCGCATCGAGTCGATGCGGTTGCCCCCGAAGAACATGTGCTCGGTGCGGGTCAGGCCGATGCCCGTGGCGCCAAAGGCGACGGCATTGGCGGTCTGGTCCGGGAGATCGGCGTTGGTGCGGACCTGGAGGCGGGTGGCCTTCGAGCACCAATCCATGAGCTTTTTGAACATCTGGTAGGTCTGGCTCTCTTTGCCGTCGAGGGATTTCTCGACGAGAACCTGGACGATTTCGGAGGCGGCGGTGGGAAGTTCGCCCGGATAAACTTCCCCGGCGGTGCCGTTGATCGAGATAAAGTCGCCCTCGTTATAGACCGCGCCGTCCACGGTCATGGTCTTGGCGTCGTAATCGATCTGGAGGGCGCTGGCGCCGCAGACGCAGACCTTGCCCATCTGCCGGGCGACCAGCGCCGCGTGCGAACTGACACCGCCCTTGGCCGTGAGGATGCCTTCGGCGGCGATCATGCCGCGCAGGTCTTCGGGCGAGGTCTCATTGCGGACCAGCAGGACCTTTTCGCCCCGGGCAGCGGCTTCCTCGGCGCGTTGGGCATTCAAATACATCTTGCCGGAGGCGGCGCCGGGACCGGCGGGCAGGCCCCTGGCGATGCACTTGGCCGCCTTGACGGCCTGGCGGTCGAAGACCGGGGCCAGCACCTGGTCCAGTTGGTCGGCCGGCACGCGCCGGATGGCCGTCTTCCAGTCAATGAGCTTTTCCTTCTCCATCTCAATGGCGAAGCGGACGGCGGCCAGGCCGGTGCGCTTGCCGTTGCGAGTCTGGAGCATGAAGACCTTCCCCTCCTGGATGGTGAACTCGAAGTCCTGGACATCTCTAAAGTGCTGCTCGAGGGTCTTGCGGATGTTCTCCAGTTCATCGAAGGCCGCGGGCAGGTGGTCCTTGAGTTGGACCACCGGCTCGGGAGTGCGGATGCCGGCCACCACGTCCTCACCCTGGGCGTTGATGAGGAATTCGCCGTAGAACATCTTCTCGCCCGTGGCCGGGTTGCGCGTAAAGGCCACCCCGGAGCCGGAATGCTCCCCGGTGTTGCCATAGACCATGGCCTGGACGCTCACGGCGGTGCCCCATTCGGAGGGGATATTGTACTTCCGGCGATAGACAATCGCCCGGTCATTGTTCCAGGAGCCGAAGACGGCGCCGATGGCGCCCCAAAGCTGCTTCCAGGGGTCTTGCGGAAATTCCTTGCCGGTGCGCTCTTTGATGAGGGCCTTGAAGCGTGTCACCAGTTCCTTGAGGTCCTCGACGTTGAGCTTCGGGTCTTCGATGTCCGCCTGATACCGCTCCTGTTTCAGCCCGTGAATGACCACTTCAAAGGGCTCGTGGTCCTCGTTGGCGCGCTTCTGGACGCCCATGACCACGTCGCCGTACATCTGGATGAAGCGCCGATAGCAGTCCCAGGCGAAACGTTCGTTTTGGGTGGCCTGGACCAGGGCCAGGACGGTCTTGTCATTCAAGCCAAGGTTCAGGATGGTGTCCATCATGCCCGGCATCGAATCGCGCGCGCCGGACCGGACGGAGACCAGCAACGGCATGGCGCCAGTGTCGCCAAAGCGGGTGCCCATAATCTTCTCGACGAACGCGACGCCGTTCCTGACGGCGGGTTCGAGGTCTTTGGGATAGCTCTTCTTGTTCTGGTAATAGTAGGTGCAGACCTCCGTGGTGATCGTGAACCCGGGCGGCACCGGCAAGCCAATCCGGCTCATCTCGGCCAGGTTGGCGCCTTTGCCGCCCAAGAGCGGTTTCATGCTGCCGTCGCCGTCGGCCTTCTTGTTCCCAAACAAATAAACGTGTTTCGTGGTTTTTGTGGTGGTTGCCATAGACAATTTTTCAAATAATCAGGTCCCCTCGGACATAAAGTCCTTAGAAACGGTCCACCGAGGCTAGCAAAGGCAGGCAGGGTGTCAATCGGGATCAGTCCTCAGAGGGATTTTCCCACTCGGGATAGACTTCCGGCTTGAGTTGGCCGCGGCGGATTAACTCCTGGAGGTCGCGGATGATGGTGCGCCGGGCGACACCGAATTGGCGGGCCAGGGCGGAGATGTTCGGGCGTTCCCGCGTGGCGCCGATGATTTGGAGGATGTGGTTCTGGCGGCTGAGGCGGTCGGTGGAGCGGCTCAGGAGTTCCTGGGCGTCGATGCGGTGGGAACGCTCCAGGGCCTCGAACTGTCGCACAACCTCCTGCTCGCCACACTCCTTGAGGGCGACGGCGACGGTGCGCTTGAGGGTGTGGATGTCCACCGGCTTGGTCAGGCAGTAATGGGCGCGGCGCGGACCCTGGAGCGCCGCCAATTGCTCGTGAACCTCCAACGCCCCGGACACCACAATGATCGGCACGCACGGCAGGAAGTCCTTGAACTCGGGAAGAAAACTCAAGCCCAGCTCGCCTTCGGACAGGACATGGTCCAGAATCAGCAGGTCGGGCCGCCCCTGCGGGATTTTGGCCAGGGCCTCGGTGCCGTTGGTGACACGCACCAGCGTGTAGTTGGCGAGGGCTTCTTCATAGATCTCGTATTGGAGATCGTCGTCCTCGATGATCAGGATGGTCGGAGGCGTCATAGGCGAATTTGAAGTCCGAAGGTCGGGGCTCATGGGTTAGCTGGTTTGAGGCTTTGGGGTTGAGGTCGGCGCTGCCAGGATGAGGGTAAAGGTGCTGCCTTGGTCCAGGGCGGATTCCACGGTCAGGCCGGCTTCCATTTTGCCGGCCAGTTGATAGACCATCGATAGGCCCAGGCCGGTGCCGCGGCGGGCGGAGAAGGCCTTGGTGGTAAAAAAAGGTTCAAAGATGCGGGGCAAGTTCGCCGGCGCAATCCCGCACCCAAAATCGCGGACGGCAATGGTGACGTAGGTCTCCGCCTTGGCCGGCGCCAGCACCAGGTCGGCCGGCAATTTGTCCACCAACCTCGTCGCCAGGATGATCCGCTTGCGGCCCGTCATCGATTCGGCGGCGTTGAAGATAAAGTTGAGCAGCATTTGCTGGATGAAATCCTTGGAGGCGGCCAGGGTGGGGAGACTGGGGGCCGGGTTGAAACTGACCTGGACCTCGCGCAGGAACCGGTCGCCCAACAGCTTGATGGTGTCCTCCACGACGGCATTGATGTCGCATTGGGCGGACACCTGGCCGGAGTCGCGGCTGAAGCCGAGCATGGCCTTGACGATGCCGGCGCCCTGCTCGACCACGGTCTTGATGCGGTCAACGCGGGTGCGCACTTTCTGGGCATTGTCCAGGTTGTCCTCGATAATCTGGGCGGAGCCTTGGATGATGGAAAGGATGTTGTTGAAATCGTGAGCGATGCCTGCGGCCAGGGTGCCCAGGGCGGTCATCTTCTGGCTATGCACCAATTCGCGATGGGCAATCTCCAGTTCACGAGTGCGTTGGGCCACCTTCTTTTCCACCTCCGCATAGCTGTGGACCAGGCGCTGATGGCGGTTGAAGGCCAGCCCGGCGAAGAAGAGCGCTCCGGCCATTCCCGCCAGGGCGATGAGCACCAGCCGGGTTTCCTTGTACCAGGGCAGAACGACCTCGAACTCGTACCGGGCCACCTTGGCCTCGAGGTTGCCGTTGCGATCCATGGCGCGCACGCTCAGATAATGCAACCCGGCAGGCTGATCCGGGAACGACACGCTGGCCTCGTCGGAAAAGCCGGTCCATTCCTTAGTGTCCAGTTGATAGGAAAAAAGGAGCCGGGAGGGCAAGGTATAGTTCCATTTGTCCTGGCTCAGGTTGAAAGACAGGGCAATCGTCCCGCCTTCCAGGACCTTCCCGCCCGTCTCGGTCAGTTCCCGGATGCGTGTCAGGGGCGGATCGCGGTCGGCCTCGGGGTCGTAAAAGCTCAAACCGTGCCCGGTGCCGGCCCAAAGCCGGCCGTTGCGGTCCTCGAAGACCTCGCGGATATCGGCGCTGGGCAGGCCCTCCTCGGTCCCGTTTTCCACCCAGGCATTATGGGCGGGGAGGTAGCGGTAAAGTCCACTGCGGGCAGCGACCCAGACGCTGCCGTCGCGCGTGCGGACCATGCCGTTGATGGTCTCGAACCCTCCGCGGACCACAGGCCAATTGCGGCCGTCGAACTCCCAAATCCGGTCTTCGGTGGCGCACCAGACCCTGCCATCGCCCACTTCGGCAAAGCCCAGGGCAGCCCGGGGCGTGGTCTGGTCGCTCGAGGAAAAAACCCGCCACTTGTTATCGTGGAACCAGGCGATGCCCTGTTGGCCACTGAGCCAAACGTCGCCGTTTTGCGCCGCGAAGAGCGTCGTCAACTCGCCGCCGAATAGCTCCTGCGGAGGCGCGTCGGGAAAAGGCTCGAAATTCGACCCGTCGCTCGAGACCTCCAGACGATAGGACTGGTTGGTCCCGGCAGGCGCCGAGGTTTGCACGCACACGGCGCCGTCCTTGAGCGTCCCCAACACTTTGGAGCGCGCCCCGCTTTCCTTGACCGGAAGGAAACTGAAGCCCGCGCCCGGCTCGAACCTGGCCAACTGCCCCCCGGCGTTGAGCAAGAGGGCCCCGTTCTTGAGTGGAACCAGGGCGCGCGCGGCCTGCAACCTGCGCCCGTTCCCGGCGGGGAAAGGGAACTCCTCGTGAAGGGCGGCATGGATTGAATGGAGCAGGTTGCCGGAGATGAACCAGAGCCGTCCATCATTGTCCATCGTCAGGCAACGGATCGGCGAGTCAATCCTCTGCACCCCGGCCGGACTGCGCCAGGCCAGCGGGGCATAGCGGAACAGGCCGTCGGAAGTCGCCAGCCAAAACGCGCCGCCCGGTTCGATCGCCAGGTCGTTGTAAGCGCGGGCCTTGATATCCTCATACTCCGTCATTTCGATCCCGCCCGCCTGGTACTGGAACAGAGTATTCGCATTGGCCGCCCAGCACGTGCCATCGGGGCCGCGCCACCCAAAGCGGAGTTTCTCGGCGGTCGCGCTGTCGAGGGTCCATTGCCGGCCGTCGAAATGAACGATCAGTTTCTGGTGCGTCTGCGCCGACTCGGCGATGGCGGTGATATTCCCGTTTTTGTCCTCATGCAACTCCTGGAGGTCTTGAATTTGCAGCCGCGCGGGGAAGGGATACTCGCGCCATTCGCTTCCCGGTTTGAGGCTTCGGGTCGGGCCGGGCGCCTTGGCCAGCCCGCGCGCCCCGGCGATCCATAACCCGCCCTCGCCACCATCGCCGCGCGCGGGGCACAAGCCCGTGAAGCTTCCCAATTGCGTCTGCCGGGCCAGGCGCAGCACCAGGGTGCGAGAACGATACGGGTCCGGGCAATCGAATTCCACCAGGCGATCGGGCAGTAGAAACAACACCAGCCCTTGCCGCACCGGGTAGAGCGGCACGGGGTCGGGTGGATGAAAGGGGCCTGCCTTGGATTGGGCGGCAATCTCCGGCAACGCGTGCAACAACCAGGCCCCGCCCTTGAAATCAAGCAGCCCTTCCGGCACCACGGACCAAAGCTGGCCGGCGGGACTCTCATAAACACGGTTCTTGAGCGGGGCGGGCGCCGGGATGGGCTTCACACTGTAGCCATCAAGCTCGGTAATGTTCGATATGCCGGGATGGGTCACCAGCACTTTGCCGTGGGGCGCAATCGTCACAGAACTGCAAACCGGGCTGGGCAACCCATTGCCCGCTTTGTACGCCCTCCAATTCGGCGCCTTTTGGCCCAAACTCGTTTCTGCCGCCGCCAAGAGCAGCGCGGCAAGGAAATATGACCGGCCTCTGGCCATCGTTCGGTTGTCCCGGATGCTGCCGATTATCCAATACGCGACGCGGGCGCGCAACCAAAAGAATGACCCGGCGCCAATTCATGAAAT
>Ga0187864_10002758_pt1 | contig 14933 bp, 13 predicted proteins | sample June2016WEW_11_4_FD_132985 | JGI IMG/M metagenome (GOLD analysis project Ga0187864, IMG submission 132985) | Peatland microbial communities from SPRUCE experiment site at the Marcell Experimental Forest, Minnesota, USA - June2016WEW_11_40 | ecosystem: Environmental > Terrestrial > Soil >... | reverse complement strand
GCTAAACCGAAGAACTTGCCGAACGAGCGGAGCACGACGACATTGCCGCACGCCACGTCGCCCGCGAGGCTCGCGCCGGTTGGCCCTACATCCATGAAAGCCTCGTCGGCGACGAGCACGCCGCCGCGGCGGCGAAGGTCCTTGGCAAGCGCGAGCAGATCGGTCCGAGCGAAAAGCCTGCCATCGGGATTGTTGGGATTCGCGACGATGACGAGCGTGGCGTCGCCGCACGCGTCAACGCCACGCACCGCTTTGACTCGGTGTCCGACCAACGCCGCGGCGCGAGCATGCTCCGAATAGCCCGGGGCAAGAATGGCGGCGCGCCCGGCACGGACCAGACCGGCGACAAGGGGAAGCAAAATTTGTGTCCCCGGCGCGGACACGACATGCCCTGCCGATGGAGCGCCGTAGGCGCGCGCGGCCGCCGCCGCGAGTGCGCCGGCTGCGGAATGATCCGGCAAACGGGCAAACAATTCGGCCGAAAAGCGCGGGACCGGATAGGGTTGGGGATTGATCCCAGTCGACAGGTCGATGAAAGGTTCGGGTGCGTCTGGGAACAGGCGCCGGGCGGCGCCGAGATCGCCGCCGTGCAGCAGCGGCTCGTCTTCGCCGCTCAAGAGGATCATGTCTGTCGCGCTTGCCGTCATCGCCATGCTGATCGAGCTCTGTCTCGGTTACCCGGAGCGCTTGTTACGCGCGATCGGCCATCCCGTAATGTGGATCGGCCACCTGATCGGCCTGCTCGACCGCTGGCTCAATCGCGAGACCATCGGACCGAACGGGCGGCGCACCGCTGGCGTTGTCGCGGTCCTGATGCTCTTTGGCGTCGTTGGAGCGATCGCGTTTGTCGTGCAGCACGAGCTATTGCACCTTCGCTTCGGGGTTCTTGTTGTCGGCCTGCTTGCCAGCACGCTCATCGCACAAAGGAGCCTACACCGGCACGTGGCGGACGTCGCCGGCGCGCTGGAGAAGGACGGCATCGCATCCGGCCGTAATGCCGTATCGCACATCGTCGGCCGCGATACCGAAGGGCTCGATGCCGCCGGCATCGCGCGCGCGGCCATCGAGAGCCTCGCGGAAAATTTCTCCGATGCAATCGTAGCGCCGGTCATCTGGATGGTCATCGGCGGGCTCCCTGGGGCGGTACTCTACAAGGCCATCAACACGGCCGACAGTATGATCGGCCACCGCACGCCACGCCACGCGGCCTTCGGCTGGGCTGCCGCGCGGCTTGACGATCTGGTCAATTTGCCGGCGTCACGTCTTTCGGCGCTCCTTCTCGTCGCGGCGGCGGCGTTGAGCAATGGCGCCGCGGCCGGCGCCGCCTGGCGTGCCGTGCGCCGCGCCGCCCCACACCACCGCTCGCCTAATGCCGGCTATCCCGAAGCAGCGATGGCGGGAGCGCTCGGCCTCTCGCTTGCCGGTCCTCGCGCCTATGCCGGCGTGCGCGTCGAAGACGCCATGATGGGCGATGGCCGCCGCAACGCGAACGCCGCCGACATCCGCCGCGCGCTGGCGCTCTACCGTACGGCCGACGCGATACTGATCGCGCTCCTCGCCGCCGCGGATGTCCTTCTCATCGCGCCATTGTAAAGAGCCGATCGAGATCAAGATGCACTTCCAGATGCGCGGCGAGTGCATCGAGCGTCCGCTCGACCAAGGCCTCGTGGGCGATGTTTGCCGTGCCGTTGAATCGCGCGAGCCACGCTGCGCGCTGCCGGTCGTCGGCGAACAGGCCGTGCACATAAGTCCCAACCACTCGGCCGTCCGGCGAAACCGCACCTTCCGGCGAGCCGTCGGTGAGCCGCGCGAAAGGCCGCGCGCAATCGGGCCCCTCCGTCACGCCCATATGCATCTCGTAGCCCGCGAACGGCGCGCCGTCGCTTGTCGTACCGCGCACCGGTTCGAGGCGCTTCTGCCTTGCAAGCGTCGTCGCGACATTGAGGAGGCCAAGACCTTCGACCGTGGCGGGTGGGCCTTCGATGCCACCGGGATCGGCAATAGCGCGCCCGAGCATCTGAAAGCCGCCGCAGAGCCCGAGAACTGATCCGCCCCGGCGCAGGTGCGCGGCGATGTCGATGTCGAATCCAGCGGCGCGCAGGGCCGTCAGATCGGCGACGGTTCCCTTCGAGCCGGGCAGAATGACGAGATCGGTATCGCCGGGAAGCGCCGCGCCCGGTCGTACACGCACGAGATCGACGTCGGGCTCGGCGTCGAGTGGATCGAGATCGTCGAAGTTGGCGATATGCGGCAGGATGGGAATGGCGATGCGAACGCGTGCTTGCGGCTTTTCCGGCCGGCTTTTCTCGAGCGCGAGCGCATCCTCGGCCGGCAGCAGGCGGGCATCGGCAAAGTGCGGAACCAAACCGAGCGCCTCCCATCCGGTGGCCTGCGCGATGCGCTCCATGCCGGCGGCAAAGAGCGCCGCGTCGCCGCGAAATTTGTTGACGATGAACCCGCGAACGAGCGCCGCATCTTCAGGCGCCAGCACCGATTTGGTGCCGACGAGGCTCGCGATCACACCGCCGCGGTCGATGTCGCCGATCAGCACGACCGGCACGTCGACGGCGCGGGCAAATCCCATATTGGCGATGTCGTTTTCGCGCAGATTGACTTCCGCGGCGCTGCCCGCGCCTTCAACAAGTATGATGTCGGCCTCACCCCGCAGCCGTGCGTAGCTATCGAGCACATACGGCAGCAGATCACGCTTCATGTGCTGGTAAGCGGCGGCTTTTGCGCTTCCGTAAACGCGGCCCTGCACCACGATCTGCGCACCGATCTCGCTTTGCGGTTTCAGCAGAACCGGATTCATGTGAACGCTCGCCGCGACGCGCGACGCGCGCGCCTGCAAGGCCTGTGCACGCCCGATCTCGCCACCGTCTTCCGTCACCGCCGCGTTGTTCGACATGTTCTGCGGCTTGAAAGGCCTGACAGCCAGACCGCGCTTGGCGAAGGCGCGGGCAAGCCCGGCCACGATCAAAGATTTACCCACGTCCGAGCCCGTGCCCTGAAACATGAGCGCCCGCGCCGCCATGGTTTAGAACTCGATGCCCGGCTGCGCTTTCACCCCGGCGGCGAAATGATGTTTCACCAGCGTCATTTCGGTAACGAGATCGGCGGCAGCAAGAAGTTCCGGCTTGGCGTTGCGGCCGGTGACGACGACATGCAGGCCGGGCCGGCGTGCGGCAAGCGCGGCGACCACGGCATGAAGATCGAGATAGTCATAGCGCAGAGCGATGTTGAGCTCGTCGAGAATAATGAGTCCGAAGCTTGGATCGTCCATGAGCTCGCGCGCCTTGGCCCATGCGCGCTCGGCCGCGGCGACGTCGCGGGCGCGGTCTTGCGTTTCCCACGTGAACCCTTCGCCCATGGTGTGCCAGACGATTTGATCGCCGAATTTGGCGAGCGCATCGCGCTCCGCGGTGCGCCATGCGCCTTTGATGAATTGCACGACGCCGACGCGATGTCCGCGGCCCAGCATGCGCAACGCGAGGCCGAACGCCGCCGTCGACTTTCCCTTGCCAGTACCGGTATGCACGATGAGCAGCCCCTTCTCGATCGTCTTCTGCGCGACTTCGGCATCTTGCACGGCTTTGCGCTTTGCCATCTTGGCGCGATGGCGTTCAGCTTCGGTCTGGAGCGGTTCGCTCATAGCGTCCCTTTCACTGCCAGCGGCAAGCCCGCAACCATGAGGACAACGCGGTCGGCGCGCGCGGCGACGCGCTGGTTGAGGATGCCCTGCATATCCCGAAACCGGCGGCCGAGCGGGAAACTCGGCACGATCCCGGATCCCACCTCGTTCGCGACCAAGACGACCGGAGCAACCGCTGCTGCCAGAGTTTTTTCCAGCCTCTCGATCTCTTTCTCGATATCCACCTCCGCGAGCATGAGGTTCGAGAGCCAGAGCGTCAAACAATCGACCAGCACCGGCGTCGCGCCGCATGCCGCAAGCGCCGTATGAAGGTCGCGCGGCGCCTCGATCGTCCGCCAATCCGCGCCGCGGCGCGCCCGATGGCCTTTTATACGGACGGCCATTTCATCATCCGCTGCCTCCGCGGTCGCCACGTAAGTCCAAGGCGGAGGCCACGCGGCGATCACGCTCTCGCCGTAGCGGCTCTTGCCCGAGCGGGCGCCGCCGAGCACGAGTGTTAGCGGGACGCCCACGGCGGCCTTCTTGCGGTCATGCGAAGCGTCCCTGCGGGCGGCGCCTCAGGCGCCCTGCGCGGAGCGGGAACCAAAATCCGGGACGACTATAGCGAGACGGTGGCGGCATTGACAAAGGCTCGGGAGCGACCGTTAAGTGCTGACATCGACGGTCTCTCGTTTGAGAGCGAACAGGGAATGCGGTGCGGAATAATAGTTCCCAATCCGCAGCTGCCCCCGCAACTGTAAGCGGGAAGTCTTGTCCGAATACGCCACTGGAGGCTGCAAGGCCGCCGGGAAGGCAGGATGAGGCGCCGATCCGCGAGCCAGGAGACCTGCCGTCGACCGTGTCGACGCGACAAACACTGGTCGGGGTGTACCGGTGGATGATCCAAAAGACGCGAGTCTTTTGGTCCTCGCTCGCGCCGACGGTAGGTCACGCGAGGACACGTCGTGCTTTTTTTCCTGAAAGCGACGGTCGATGACGCATCGGCCGATCAGCGCGCCAAGGTCGGCGCGATCTACATTCTTCTGCTGGCGGCCAATGCTCTGATCTGGGCCTGGGCACTGATCGCCTTGGCGGGCAGACCAGCGCTGCTCGGCACCGCATTGCTCGCTTACGTGCTCGGCCTGCGGCACGCGGTCGACGCCGACCACATCGCCTCGATCGACAACGTCGTGCGCAAGCTGATGCAGGAGGGCAAGCGGCCATTCTCCGTCGGCCTGTTTTTTTCCCTCGGCCATTCGCTGGCCATTGCACTCGCCGTCGCGGCGATCGCGGCGGCAGCATTTGCGCTGGAGGGACGCTTCCTGCAATTCAAATCGATCGGTAGCGTCATCGGCACCGGAGCCTCGGCGTTCTTCCTGCTCGCCATCGCCGGCATCAATCTCGTTATCCTGCGCGGCGTGTGGCGCAGTTTTCGTCGCGCGCGGCGCGGCGAGCCCGTGGCAGAGCAGGAACTGAACCTTCTCCTGTCCGGCCGCGGCTTCCTCGCTCGCATCTTCCGACCGCTGTTCCGCATGGTCTCGCGGAGCTGGCAGATGTTTCCCATCGGTTTCCTGTTCGGTCTCGGCTTCGACACCGCGACCGAGATCAGCCTCTTCACCGTCGCCGCGAGCCAGGCGTCCGGTGGTATGACCTTCGGTACGATCATGATCTTCCCGGCATTGTTCACCGCCGGGATGACGCTCCTCGACACAACCGATAGCGTGCTCATGGTCGGCGCCTACGGCTGGGCGTTTCTCAATCCGATCCGCAAGATCTGGTACAATCTCACCATCACCGCCGTTTCAGTCGCTGTTGCTCTGCTGATTGGCGGGATCGAGGCGCTCGGCCTTATCGCCGACAAGCTCGGCCTGGAAGGCGCCTTCTGGAACATGATCGGCAATCTCAATGCCGGCGTCGCCAATTTCGGCTATCTCGTCGTCGGAATCTTTCTCGCGAGCTGGGCCGTCTCGTACCTCCTCTACCGCTGGCAGCGGCTTGACCAACCGTTCGCCGAGCGCGCCTAAGGATGGCTTCTCAGATGACGACTTCCGATTCAGCGGTCACCAAAAGCGCTGCTTTAGCCGACGCTCCAATCATCTATGTGTGCGTCACCTGCAGGCCTGTCGGCGAGCCCGACAGCGCCATGCGGCCGGGCGCGATCCTCGCCGCGGCGACCGCCCAGGCTGCCGCCGGCACCGAAGTTCAGGTCCGCCCCATGCATTGTCTGGCGAACTGCTCGCGCGGCCCCAGCGCCGCCATGCGCAGCAATGGCTCGTGGACTTACGTTTTCGGCGGCCTCGACGTGACCTGCGCGGAAGCGCTGGTCGAAGGGGCGCGGATGCTCGCACGCGCCGCCGACGGCATTCTTCCATGGCGCGGACGGCCTGCGCCGCTCAAACGCGGCTTGATCGCGCGCGTTCCACCTACCAACTTCGAAGAGATTGACGGATGAACGGTACGCTCGCGCGCATTCCCTGCACCATCGTCACCGGCTTTCTTGGCGCCGGCAAGACGACGCTCATTCGTCACGTGATCGCCAATGCACAAGGCCGCCGGCTGGCGGTCATCGTCAATGAATTCGGCGACGTCGGCATCGACGGCGAAATCCTCAAAGGCTGCGGCAACGAGGCCTGCCCTGAAGAGAATATCGTCGAGCTGGCCAATGGCTGCCTGTGCTGCACCGTCGCCGATGAGTTCGTGCCGGCGCTCGACGCCATTCTCGCCCGTGAGGGAGTGGAACACATCGTCATCGAAACTTCCGGACTCGCCCTGCCGAAGCCATTAGTGCAGGCATTTCATTGGCCGGCGATCAAAAGCCGGGTGACCGTCGATGGTGTCGTCGTTGTCGTCGATGGCGCAGCCCTCGCCGACGGCCGCGTGGCGCATGATCTCAATGCGCTTGCGCAGCAGCGTGTTACCGACGTCGCGCTCGCGCACGACGACCCGATCGAAGAAGTTTTCGAGGATCAGATCGCCTGCGCCGATCTCGTCGTGCTCAACAAGCGCGACCTCATCGACGCGGCGGGCATGAAGAGGGCGCGGGCGGCGATTGCCGACGCGCTGCCACGCAGCGTGAAGGTGATCGCCGTCGCCGACGGCAAGGTCGATCAGGCGCTCTTGCTCGGGCTCGGCGTCGGCACCGAGGACGATATCGCCAACCGCCGCACGCATCACGACGCCGAGGAGGACCACGACCACGACGATTTCGATTCTTTCGTCGTACACCTTGGCGAAGTCGCCGATCCGGCCGCGCTCGCCGCGCGCGTCACCGCGCTCGCGGAGAAATTCGACGTGCTGCGGGTCAAAGGTTTCGCGGCGGTCGCCGACAAGCCGCTGCGCCTGTTGGTCCAGGCCGTCGGGCCACGCGTGACGCATCAATACGATCGGCCGTGGCGTGCCGCCGAAGCACGTGAAGGACGGCTGGTAGTGATCGGGCTGAAAGGGCTCGATCGCACCGCAGTCACGCAGGCACTCGTGGGATAAGCGGATGCACCTGCTCACGACGACCGCAACCAACCTCGACGAGATCGTCGAAGCGGTCGACCTCGGCCAGCCGCCGGGCGACATCGCCGCGCTGTCGTTCGCCGACACCGACCTTGCCGGCCTTGCCGCCGCCTGGGAGGCGGAACGCGCGACACTGCCAAGCGTTCGGCTCGCGCATCTGCGCGATCTGCGCCATCCGATGTCGGTCGATCTATGGATCGATCGTGTCGGCTCGCACGCCAAGGTGATCGTGGTTCGCCTGCTCGGCGGCCTCGATTGGTGGAAGTACGGTATCGAGCGGCTTTCGGCGCTGGCGCGCGAACGTGGCATCGCGTTCGCCGTTTTGCCCGGCGAGGATCGCGATGATGCCCGGCTCGCCGCGGCCTCGACATTGCCACCTGAAGAACTCGACACGCTGCTGCGCTACTTCCGCGAAGGCGGCCGGGAAAACTTGCGCGCGCTGTTGCGCCGGCTCGCCGGTCATGGCGGATTTAATCTCGAAGCGACCGAGCCAAAGCCGCTGCCACGTCTCGCGGGTTATTTGCCGGGCGAAGGTGCGGTGCATCTCGACCGGCTGGTCGCTTCCGTCGATCCCGATAAGGCGGTCGTACCGGTTATTTTCTACCGTGCGCTGTTGCTCGCAGCGGACACCGCACCGATTGACGTGCTTTGCGCGGCGCTCGTCGCCCGTGGTCTCGCGCCGGCGCCACTCGTGGTCACCAGCCTGAAGGACAAAGACGCCGCCGCTTTCCTACGCGACGCGTTCGCGCGGCTCGATCCGGCTGTCATCGTCACCACGACCGCGTTCGCGGCCGGCGCCAATATCGGCGAACCAACACCGCTCGACGCAGCAAACGTACCGGTGCTGCAAGTCATCAGCGCCACGACGATGCGCGCGGCGTGGCGCGACAGCCCGCGCGGCCTCGGTGCGGCCGATCTCGCGATGCACGTTGTCCTGCCCGAGCTTGATGGCCGCATTCTTGCGGGCGCCATCGCTTTCAAGGATCCGCTGCCGGCGCAGGACGGACTGGCTTTCACCGCGCTCGCAAGCCGGCCCGAGCCGGATCGAATCGAGATAGTCGCCGACCGAATCGCGGCGCTCGTCCGTTTACGCGAGGTGCCGCGCCGCGAGCGCCGTGTTGCTGTAGTGATGCCCGATTATCCAGGCGCGCCGGGCCGCACCGGCTATGCGGTCGGCCTCGACGTGCCGGCTAGTGTGATTGCACTCCTCGGCGACCTCACGGCGGTCGGTTACGCCGTCGCTAACGCGCATGAAGATCCGCGCGCGCTCCTTGCTGCGCTTGCCGCCAGCGCGGATGACGCAACGCTGACATTGGCGCAGTACGAGAGTTTGCTGGCGCGGGTGCCTCCGGCCGCTGTCGCGCGGCTGCGCGAAGCCTGGGGCCAACCGGCGGACGATCCGGATTTCCGCGCCGGCGCGTTCCGTTTCCGCGCGAAGAAATTCGGCAATGTCGTGGTCGCGCTACCGCCCGATCGCGGGCGCTCGGCGGAGCGGCGCGCCGACTATCACGATCCGTCGTTGCCGCCACGGCACGCGCTGGTCGCTTTCGGCTTGTGGCTGCAACACGTGGCGAAGGTCGACGCGCTGGTCCACATGGGCGCCCACGGCACGCTGGAATGGCTGCCCGGGAAGGCGGTCGCGCTCACCGCGGAATGTTTTCCTGAAATCGTCACCGGCGCGCTGCCGGTGATCTATCCCTTCATCGTCAGCAATCCGGGCGAGGCAGCACAGGCGAAACGCCGGATCGCCGGACTAACGATCGGTCATCTGCCACCGCCGCTTGTTTCCGGCGGGCTTGCCGGTGACGCGCGCGAACTAGAACGTCTTGTTGACGAATATGCGCAGGCTGACGGCCTCGACCGGCGCCGCCGCGAGCACCTTGCCAAGCTTATCGTCGATACGGCGCAGCGCACTGGAGTGGCGCGCGAAGCCGGCATCGGCGGTGCCGATAAGCCGGACGACGCGCTACGCCGCATCGATGCCTGGCTGTGCGATCTCAAGGACCTCGCCATCAAGGACGGCCTGCACATCTACGGCCGCGCCCCTCCCGGCATCGACGATCCGCTGTGGCACGCAAGCGCCGAAGCCGAACGCGCGGCGCTGATCGCCGCGCTCGATGGCCGTCGGGTTGCGCCGGGTCCGGCGGGCGCGCCGACGCGCGGGCGGCGCGACGTGCTGCCGACCGGCCGCAATCTCTTCACCGCCGATCCGCGCACGCTGCCAACGCCGACCGCGATGGACCTCGGCGGGCTCGCGGCCGACGAAATCGTGCGCGCGCATCTGCAAACGCATGGCGAGTTGCCGCGAGCGGTCGTCATCGATCTGTGGGGCAGCGCCACGTTACGCACCGGCGGCGAGGAGATCGCGCAAGGATTTGCCCTGATGGGCTGCCGGCCGATCTGGGAGCATGCCAGCGGGCGCATCACCGGTGTCGAAGTGTTGCCGACGGCCGCGGTCTGGCGCGCGCGCGTCGATGTCACCTGGCGTATCTCCGGACTGTTTCGCGATCTCTTTCCCGCGCAAATCGCGCTGATCGATGCGGCGGTGCAGGCGGTAGCGGCGCGCGACGAAGCCGACGACGAAAATCCGCTGGCAAATGCGCGGCGCGCCGCCAACGGCGCAATTCGCCTTGACCGTATCTTCGGCACGGCGCCGGGCGCTTACGGGTCCGGCGTCGAGGACCTGCTCGGCCGCAAAGCCGATACCGAAACCATCGGTGCGGCTTATCTTGCTGCGGCCTCGCATCGCTACGGTGGAGCGGCAGGAGACGGCAGTGAGGCGCCCGGCGCCTTCGCCCTGCGCGTCGTGAACACGGATATCCTTGTCCATTCTAGCGACGATCCCGGCCGCGATCTCCTTGAAGGCGCCGAGGATGTCGCTTTTGTCGGCGGGTTTGCCGCAGCAGCGAAAATGCTTGGCCGCGCGGTCGACCTAGTCATGCTCGACGTGACCGACCCGCAGCGGCCGCGGGCGCGTTCATTGGCGGCGACGCTGGCGCGGATCGTGCGGGCGCGCGCCGTCAATCCGCGCTTCATCGCCGGCCAGATGCGTCACGGTCCGCGCGGCGCAGCGGAACTTTCGGAAACCGTCGACCGTCTCGCCGACTTCGCGGAAACGACCGACGCGGTCGCCGGCGAGTTGTTTGATCTTTTGCACGAAGCCTACGTCACCGATCCCGCGGTGCGCGGCTTTCTGCTGCGTGAAAATCCGCAAGCCGCCGCCGCGATCGCCGAGCGGCTTGACGCCGCGCGGCAGCGCGGCTTTTGGCATCCGCGGCGTAACGATGTCGACGCCGGCCTCGCGGCTCTACGTGCGGAGGCAGCGTCATGAATGCTCCGTTTCGCCGCGGCGCTTGTCCCGGACTGTCGGCCCCAATGTCGACCGGCGACGGATTGCTGGTGCGACTCCTTCCCATCGGCACCATGCCGCTCGATGCGTTCGCACAATTGTGTGCGGCGGCGCGGACATACGGCAACGGCGTTATTGAGGTCACGGCGCGTGGCAGTATTCAAATTCGTGGATTAAATGCCGCTTCGGCGCCACGCTTTGCTGAAGCCGTTGCCGAACTTGGGATCGCGGCGGTGGACGGCGTTCCCGTTCTGACCAATGCGCTCGCTGGCCTTGAGACGAACGAGATTCTTGATGCCTCCGCGCTTGCCGTGGATTTGCGGCGCGCAGTGGCGCATGCGGCGCTGACCGCGAGTCTGGCGCCCAAAGTTTCCGTTGTTATCGACGGCGGCGGTGCGCTCCATCTCGACGAGCTTTCTGCCGATGTGCGCCTGCGTGCTGAGCAAATTAATGGTCAGATCGCGCTACGTGTCGGCATTGGCGGTGACGGCGCGAATTCAGTGCAACTCGCCGTCGTTGCACTTGCCGACGGCGTCGAGGCTGCCACGCGGATGCTTAACGTCATTAGCCAACACGGCCGCAATGCGCGCGCGCGCGATATTCTCGCGGCGGAAGGCCCCGAAATGTTCCGCGCGGCACTGGCCAATCTACTGATGAGCGATGTGCCGCAGCGCATCGTACGCGGGTCTTGCGACGCGGTCGGCACCCACCGGCTGGGCGACGGGTCGCTGGCCTGCGGCGTTGGTCTTGCCTTTGGGCATGCCGATGCGCCCGCGCTCGGAAATCTGGCTGATGCCGCCAAATCTGCCGGCGCGGGCGGAATGCGTGCGGCGCCGGGCAGAGCGCTCTTGATCATCGGACTGCGCCAAGAAGCGGCGTCTTCGTTCGCCGCGGCGGTTGAGCGTCTCGGTTTCATCGTTCGCGCCGGCGATCGGCGTCGGCGCGTGATCGCCTGCGCCGGAGCGCCGATCTGTGCGTCCGCGCACATCGCAGCGCGCGCCATGGCGCCGGATATCGCGGCGACCGCGGCGCCATTTCTTGACGGCGCCTTCACCATCCATTTGTCCGGTTGCGCCAAGGGCTGCGCGCATCCCGCGCCCGCCGCGCTCACCATTGTCGGCACAGCAGACGGATGCGCGCTCGTCGCTAACGGGTCATCGCGCGGCGTTCCGCTAAGGATCGCCGCAACAGATGAGCTCGCCGCGGCGGTTACGAGATACGCGCGCGAGGTAAGTCGTAAGGACGGTCATGTCTGAGCGGACGGCTTATCTGCGCGACGGCATGGCGATCTACGAGCGCTCGTTCGCCATCATCCGCGCCGAGACCAACCTCTCGCGATTCTCCGCAGAAGAGGCTGAAGTCGTGGTGCGGATGATACACGCCTGCGGCGTCGTCGAGGCGGCGCGGGATATCGTTTTCGGGCCAAATCTCGTCGGCGCGGCACGAGGCGCGCTCGCGGCCGGCGCGCCGATTCTCTGTGACGCGGAAATGGTGGCACAGGGGATTACGCGCGCGCGGCTGCCTGCCGGCAATGAGGTGATCTGTACGCTGCGCGATCCGCGCGTTGCGTCCCTCGCGGCGAAGCTTGGCAACACGCGATCGGCCGCGGCGCTCGACTTATGGGGCGACCGCCTTGGCGGCGCGGTTGTTGCCATCGGCAATGCCCCGACGGCCTTGTTCCGTTTGCTCGATCTCATCGACGCGGGCGCGCCGAAGCCGGCCGCGATCCTCGGCATTCCGGTAGGCTTTGTCGGTGCCGCGGAATCGAAGGAGGCGCTCGCCGCCGATCCGCGCGGCGTGCCGTTTCTCATCGTGCGCGGGCGCATGGGCGGCAGCGCGATGACCGCCGCCGCGGTCAACGCATTGGCGAGGGCGGGACTGTGAGCGGAGGAAGACTTTTGGGCGTCGGCGTCGGGCCGGGCGATCCCGAGCTGATGACGCTCAAGGCAATGCGCGCGCTTGCCGAGGCCGACGTGATCGCGCATTTTGCCAAGGCCGGCAACGCGAGCCATTCGCGCGCGATCGTGGCGCAGCACTTGCGCGCGGGCGTGACTGAACTGCCGCTTCTCTACCCGGTCACGACCGAGCTGCCGACATGCAGCGATGGGTACCGCGACGCGCTCCGCGATTTCTATGACGCAGCGGCTGCGGACATCGCCGCCCACCTCGATGCCGGCCGCGTCGTCGCCGTGATCTGCGAGGGCGACCCGCTGTTCTACGGCTCCTACATGCATCTGCATGCGCGGCTGGCGCCGCGTTTTTCGACCGAGATTGTCGCCGGTGTCACCGGCATGTCGGGCTGCTGGTCGGCCGCCGGAATGCCGATCGCACAGGGCGACGACGTGTTCACGGTGCTTCCGGCGACACTACCGGAAGCCGAGCTCGTGCGCCGGCTCGCCGATGCGGACGCCGCCGTGGTGATGAAGGTCGGTCGGCATCTGCCGAAGCTGCGCCGTGCACTGGCGCGCAGCGACCGGCTGGCCCGCGCAATCTATGTCGAGCGCGGTACCATGGCCGACGCCAAGATGATCCCGCTCGCGGAAAAGCCGGACGACGACGCGTCGTATTTCGCGGTGGTGCTGGTGCCCGGCTGGGAGGAACGGCCGTGAGCGGACATCTGGCCGTCGTCGGATTGGGACCCGGCGACGCGCGCACTCTGACGCCGGAAGCCGACGCGGCATTGGCCGCTTCGCAAGCGCTTTACGGCTACGGACCATATCTCGATCGCGTGCCGCTGCGCGCGGGCCAGACCCGACACGCATCGGACAATCGCGAAGAACGCACGCGCGCGGCCGCCGCGCTAAATCACGCCGCACGGGGCGCACGCGTCGCCGTCGTCTCCGGCGGCGACCCGGGTGTCTTCGCGATGGCGGCGGCGGTCTGCGAGGAGATTGAATCCGGGCCTGAAAGTTGGCGTGCGCTCGATCTCGCCATCATTCCCGGCATTACCGCGATGCTCGCGGTCGCGGCGCGGATCGGCGCGCCGCTTGGCCACGATTTCTGCGCGCTGTCGCTCTCCGATAATTTGAAACCATGGGAGTTGATTGAGCGGCGGCTCGATGCCGCGGCGAGCGCGGGCTTTGTCATCGCGCTCTACAATCCCGTCTCGCGTGCGCGGCCGTGGCAATTGACTCGGGCGGTCGAGCGATTGCGCCGGCATCTGCCGGAAACAACGCCCGTCGTCTTCGGCCATTCGGTCGGAAGGCCGGAGGAACAAGTGAGCGTCGTAACGCTCGATGCGGCCGGCGCTGCGCAAGCTGACATGGCGACGCTCGTCATCGTCGGCTCGCGCGAAACGCGGGTGATTGTCCGCGCCGGGCATCTTCCCCTAGTCTACACGCCGCGCGCCGCCACCAAGGTGAGCGCATGATCAAGCCAGGCGACCGCTTCCTCGATCGTTTCGACCGCGGGCGCCTCGGGCGCCGGTGGTCGGCGCAGCATGATCACTTCGATGCCGAGCGCGCGCGCTACGGCGATCTTGCCGTAAGTTGCAGCGCCGCCGCTGTTCTTGGCGACAATGACTTCGATACCATGCGTAGTTATCAGCACGCGGTCGTCGGCTTCGGCGAAAGGGCCGCGGCCGGTCACGTAGCTCACATGCGGCAAAGCAAGCGGCGGATCGACCGGATCGACGCTGCGGATCAGATAAAAGTGCTGAGGGGCGTCGACGAACGGTGCGAGTTCATTTCTCCCGAGCGTCACGAAAACACGGCGGGCCGTTTTTCCGAGCGCATGCACCGCTTCACGCACGTCGTTCACTTCCGTCCAGCGGTCGCCCCCGACAGCCGCCCAAGGCGGCCGCCGCAGCGCCATGAATGGCGCGTTAGTCTTGTGCGCAGCCACGACTGCGTTCGCCGAGATGACTCTGGCGTAGGGATGGGTGGCGTCAATCAGCGCGTCGATGCGTTCGCTCAAAAGATAGTTCGCGAGGCCTGCGGCACCACCAAAACCGCCGACGCGCACCGGAACCGGTTGGCGTGCCGGCGACGCGGTGCGGCCCGCGAGCGACAGAATGACGTAAAGCTCGGGCCGCCCGACGAGCTGCTCCGCCAGCATCCGTGCTTCTGCGGTGCCGCCGAGAATAAGGACGCGTGGCATGTCGTTCCCTGATGCGATCGAGCGCGAGACTGCCGCATCGCCGCGCTGGCTGTCCATCGTCGGCATCGGCGAGGATGGTGTTGAGGGGCTAAGTGCCGCGGCGCGCGGGCTTATCGGCGCGGCGGAGATCGTGTTCGGCGGGCGGCGCCATCTTAGTCTCGCTGCGCCGCTCATTCGCGGCGCGGCGCGGCCGTGGCCCAGTCCGTTCGACGGCGCCGCCGATGAGGTTATGAATTATCGGGGCCGCCAGATTTGCGTACTCGCTTCGGGCGACCCGTTTTACTACGGCGTCGGCGCAGTGCTGGCACGAAAGATCGATGCGCGCGAGATGATCGTCGTGCCGGCGCCTTC
>Ga0187864_10002757_pt1 | contig 14935 bp, 8 predicted proteins | sample June2016WEW_11_4_FD_132985 | JGI IMG/M metagenome (GOLD analysis project Ga0187864, IMG submission 132985) | Peatland microbial communities from SPRUCE experiment site at the Marcell Experimental Forest, Minnesota, USA - June2016WEW_11_40 | ecosystem: Environmental > Terrestrial > Soil >... | reverse complement strand
TGCACAACAACCGGCACGAACTGCTGACCGTCGCGTGAGATTCCCCGTCACCATCCGACACCGCGCCAGCAGCGCGAAGATTTACGCGCCTGCCGGGAAGTTCGCTTACTACCGCGTCGCCTATGCCACGGCTGGCAAACGCCGGATGCAGACCTTCGCCGCCTATTCCGACGCCAAAGCCGCCGCCGAACGCATCGTGCGGGAATTGGCGAATGGTTCGCAAGCCGCCGCCCTCAGCGCCAGCCAGTCCCGCGACGCCCTTGCCGCATTTGAACGGCTGGACGGCTACTTCAAATCCAAAGGAAAGCGCGTCAGCCTCAATACCGCCGTGGCGGACTATCTGGACGCGGTTGGCCGGTTGAATGTCCCGTTGTCCGCTGCCGTCACGGGCTATTTGAACACCGTGGCGACGGTCAAGCGCGTGGACTTGTCCGCAGCCGTGAAAGAGTTTGTGGACGGGCGCGAGGCCGAGACGAAATCGGTGAACGGCAAAAGGCCGGAATTGAGCAAAAGCTATTTCCTCAATACGAAGCTCTGGCTTGGCTGGTTTGAAAAAACCTTTCCGGCGACGGCGGTTTGCGACCTGACGAGGGAGCATCTCGACTTGTTCATGGCCGGGCGCAACCACCTTGCCGCCAAGTCCAAGAATCATCTTCGCGCCACAGTGAAGATGTTTTTGAACTGGTGCATCAAGAAAGATTATTTGCCCGCGAACCACCGCTTGATGGATGCGTCTGGCATGAAGCGGCAAAAAGCCGACAGCGGCGAAACGGATTATTTCCGCCCGGCTGAATTTCGGGCGATGCTGGATGCGGCAGACGACACCATGCGACCGATTATCGCGCTGCAAGGTCTGGCCGGGATTCGACTGCAAGAAGCCCAGCGTCTGACGTGGCAGGATGTATTCAGCGTGGCGGGACACGTCGCCATTTCCGCCACTAAATCCAAGACCCGCAGCCGCCGCTTGGTTGAAATCTGCCCGGCCTTGGCCGCATGGCTTGAACCTTATCGCCAGCATGAAGGCTCGTTGTGGACACAGAGCCGCGACACCTACCACGCGGCGTTTGTCGAACTACGCGAGATCCAAAAAGTCCCGGCGCGGGAAAACGGATTGCGTCACGGTTTTTGCACCTACCACTTCGCGCTGCATGACAACGAGAATCTGACGGCGGCACAAGCTGGAAACAGTCCCGCCGTGATTCATTCGGCCTACAAGGGACTGGCGACGAAAGCAGAGGCGAAAAAATGGTTCAAAGTTTTGCCGCAGAAGTCCGTGAAAAATGTAATCCAATTGACTGCCGCGACAGCGCGGGCGTGAGCCGTCAAATGACCAAAAAAGTTCCTGCAAAAATGAGTGTTAAATATCCATATCGAGCCGTTATTTGCGGCGAGGAACATTTCGTGGAAGGCTGGAACGGCGGAAATCTCATCACGAGAAAAGGCGAATTTGTTTTCAGCCGACTTCATGGCGATTATCCCATTCAGTCAGCGAGACTTTTGGAAGTGGCATTGCTGCAATTGGATGAAAAAGGCGAATGGATACTTAACGGACACAACCTTAACAGCCTTCAATTTTTCCTGCCCGGAGGCAAACGGTTTTATGACATCACAAACGACGAAGATATGCGGGTGTATAAAGATGAAATTCACGCCGTCGCTTGGATTCAAACAGACGGTGAGGGGAATATAACTGACCTGCTGGATACCATATTGTTCTTTTGGAAATCGGCTGCGCGAGACATTAAAAATGCGGCATACGTTTATTCTATAAAAGAAAATACTAAAGCTTCCGCAATAGCGAAGATTGTAGCCGGTTTAGCAGTCGGTCTATCCAGTTTTGGAAAATCAGCACAACGGAGCAACCCGATTTGGCTGACAAAATTCCATCCGGCAGCAGAAAACAACCTCGATCCTGCCGAGATAAAAAAACTTCCGGCGCAACCAGCAAATGTTCCGGCCAAGGCCGTTAAACCCACAAAACACAAGGCGACGAGAGTGCGCCAGCCAAAACCAGTCGCCAGATTTGAAAATGAATTTTCTGTTGCGATAATTCCAAAAAGGAACGGCCAAGAAATCCCGCTGACGATTGAGGCTGAACTGCAAGATTTGATAAAAAAAATCATGGCCAGCGGTGGAAATGTGCCGCGCACAAAACTACGCAGTGGCAAATCAGACACCTACCAGCCAGAAAAATTATTGGTTTCAAAAATTGCGAAGGAACTCATTAAGGCCAGACTTTTGGGAAAAAACAAATCAGGGCGCACAACTGTTTTCTGGGCAAAACAGCGCGCCGGATAATTCCGCGTTCCTTCCGTAATTCTTCCGCGTTCTCGCTCTACATTAAATTGCCGCTGGCTGCCAATGTGCAGCTATGCAAAAAGCAGATCAACAAACAGCACTGGCGAGCGGGGAAGCAAATGTCCCCGACGAAAACCAACCGCAGACGCGGCTACCTCGTGAGAATGAGGGACACTTTGAATCCGACAAGGACCAGGCATTCATTGACGAAAAACAATTGCTGGCGCGGCTGCCTGTGAGCCGACGGACGCTATTTAACTGGCGAGTGTCTGGGAAAATTCCCCACGTTAAAATCGGCAGGCGAAATCTTTTCCACTGGCCGTCCATCGAGGACGCACTACTCCGCAAACAGAAGGGAGGCGCGCAATGAGTCTTCAAACTTACCCGCGTCCAAAATTGGATGAATGGTGAAAAAAACCGAGTGTCACCATAGCGGACACCCCGCAAATCGTCGCGCTAATCGAATCCTAGAGCGTCGTTTTTTTGCAAAACAACCCGTAGCCATCATTTTTCACGATTTCAGCTTTGAACATCACTGAACTTAAAAATTTGATCACCGCCAAGACGGGCAACGAGCCGAAACCATCCGGCCAAGGATTTATTTGCCATTGCCCGGCGCATGACGACAAAACCGCGAGCCTGTCAATTAGCGCAGGCCGCGACGGTTTGCTTTTGAATTGTCACGCCGGATGCACATTTGAGGCCGTCACCGCCGCGCTTGGCATCAAACCGAAGGAACTATTCCACGCGAACGGCACGGCGAAAAATGGCAGGCCAGCGAAAACCAGAAAATTTAACATCGTCGCAAACTATCCATACCACGATGCCGAAGGGAAATTGAGATTTGAAGTTTGCCGACTTGATCCAAAAGGCTTTCGGCAGCGAAGGCCAGACCCCGCCGCGCCGGGCAAGTGGATTTGGAATTTGAAAGGCGTTGAACTTATCCCGTATCGGTTGCCGGAACTCATAACGGCGGCGAAAGCGGGCGAGACAGTGTTTGTCGCCGAAGGGGAAAAGGACGTTGCTGCACTGGTAGCAAACGGATTCACGGCCACTTGCAACGCGGCAGGCGCGGGCAAATGGCGGAATGATTATGCCGGGTGGTTTGACGGCGCAACGGCCGTCTGCATCATCGCGGACAAGGATGCGCCCGGACGCAAGCACGCCGTCGCCGTCGCCGAAAATGTCAGAGCCAGGGCGCAATCGGTGAAGGTGGTTGAATTGCCCGACGTGGCAGGCCGCACGGTAAAGGACGCGCACGATTTTTTCGAGGCAGGCGGCACAGCCGACCAGCTCCGCGAGATTGCCGACGCCGCGAAGGAATTTGAACCGCTCGCCAACACCGCCGAAAAAGTGACCCCGAATGATTGGTTTAAGAAAAAGTTTTCCGGACTGGCGGAAATCCACGGCGAACCCGTTTCTTTGCAGTCAAAAGGCAATCGCATCAAAGCCAGCGATCTTAACGAAAGTTTCATGGCCGCGACTTTGGGCAAAAATGCGAACCCCGACGAGCCGACGGTTTATTTGCGCGGTGAAAATCGGTTTTACACCTTCACGCCCGGACGCGGAATTTACACGCTGGCGAGCGAAGAAGATGTTTCCGCGCGACTTTCGGCGCTGCTGCTTTCGTGCGCCCGTGCCTGCAAAGATCATTGCGACGTGGACGCGCTGGAGTTTGGTTTGCGCGATTCATCCGCGCTGGCGGGCGCGGTGAAACGGGCAAAATCTCTAAACGTCGTGCCGGATGATTTTTTCACCGGCGGCATGGAAGAATTTTTGCCCGTTGGCAACGGTGTTTTGCGCGTTAGTGATCGCGCGCTGCTTCAGTTCTCGCCGCAATACCATTTCCGAAACAAACTGGCAGTGAATTATATCCCCGGCACGAAATGTCCGACGTTTGAAAACGTGCTTTTGGGCAGTTCGCTCGACTTTGACGACATCGGCCTTTTGCAACGCTGGTGCGGCCTTGCGCTTGTCGGCAGGAACACTTCACAGGCGATGCTGATTTTGAGCGGCACGGCGGGCGCAGGCAAAGGCACGTTCGTCCGCGTCCTAAAAGGCATCATCGGCGAAGCAAACATCGGCAGCTTGCGGACAGAGCAATTAAACCAGCGGTTTGAGATTGGCCGTTTGATTGACCGCACGTTACTTTATGGCGCGGATGTTCCCGCGAATTTTTTAAGCACCGAAAACGCATCCGTCCTGAAAAGTTTGACCGGCGGCGATCCGATAACGGTTGAACTAAAAAGCAGCATGGCCGCGCCGTCGCTCACTTGTGAATTTAACATCATCGTCACGAGCAATTCGCGGCTGGTGGTTCACCTTGAGGGTGACGTTGCCGCGTGGCAACGCCGCCTGAAAATCATCCGATATGAAAAACCGAAGCCCGCAAATGTCATTCCCGATCTCGACAAACAGATTTTGCAAAACGAAGCGTCCGGCGTTTTGAACTGGATGCTGGACGGCCTTTACGCGCTCCGCGCTGCGAACTGGCAACTCGCCTTGTCACCCTGCCAAAAGGCGCGCGTGGATGAATTATTGCTGGAAAGCGATTCGGTGAACGTATTTTTTGCCGAGCGTTGCATTGCCGACGCCGCCGCCGAGGGGTTGACCGTGACGGATGCTTTCGCGGCCTACTCCGATTTTTGCATGGACAGGGGATGGACGGGATTGAGCCGAAATCTATTCGGGCGCGATTGTCAGGAAGTCGCACAACGGCTTTTCCGCGTGGCTACCCGGCACGACATCAAAGGCGCGGACGGCAAAAAGCAACGCGGCTGGAAAGGCTTTCGGTTGCTTGGCGCAAACGAGGAAAAACCATGCTGATATGCTTATGAAACCATTTTTGAATTTTGGGTATGAGAAAAAAGCGTCCGAAGTGTCCGCACGGACATTACGGACACCTTTTTCTTACTCCGTTCCGGTTAAACAAGACTTTGCAGCCTGATAAAATTATGAATACAAATCAAAAATTTCCGGGTAATGGATCGCCTGTGCCGGTTTTGGTGATAATCGGTTTGGGTTTCGCGTTGGTAAATTGGCTTTTATCCGACGACGACACGGAAAAGAAGCCGGAAACCACGCCAGCGAATACCGAAGCGGAAAATCGCCGGAAAGAGTCGGAAACACCGCCGAAAACCCCTGCATTCCGCCCAATTCCGGCGGAAATTCCGGCCAATCCTGCCATAGTTCCAATTCATTCCGCGCCTGCGCCGGTTTTTCCGCCTGCCGTCGCGCCTGTGTCTGCCATTATTCAGCCGTTTTCCGTGTCTCCTGTGCCTAAAGTTTCCGCGCCCGTCCCGGCTCCCCAGAAAATCGCGGCACAAATTCCGTCGCCGCCGATCAAAAAGAAATTTGTTACACGGGAAGACTTGGCGACAGTATTCCACCAAGGCGCACGCGGACTAACCCGGACAGCGGCAGTTGCGACTTTGAAACGTCTTGGTTTTGGCAAATCGGCGGCCTATGACGCACTATCACCGGACGGACGTTTTTCCGCTTGGCTGCAATGCGCGCCGGACGGAATAATTACTTGGAAGGCTTTGGTGTGATGTTACTAAATCCGTTGTCGTTAAGTTGATCGTTTTTTTATAGGCACAAACGCCAACTACGGTATTATCGCTCGATAAAAACGCTGGCTGGAGTTTGTAGCTGTCGGATCACGGAAATTCAGTGTTGTATTAGTTCCCACAAAATTAGTCAAAGCTGTCCAAGTTGCGAGATTTGTAGAAATTTGAATGTGGCCGTTCAGCCCCGGCGAAATTTGCAGCACAAAGTTTAGGCCGTTAGTCGCCAATGGTTGTAATGTCGTAAAGGCGAGAAGCAGCTTGAACGCATTGCTCGACACGAAACTCACGCTGTTGGTCGTTGAAAAGTTCCCGCCCAAGTCCACCGCATACGCCTCGATGTTATTGGTGGCGTTCTGGAGTTCGACCGTCGTCATCCAGTTCGTCCAGCTATTGGTGGTTCCGGGTTGGTTCCAAGTCCCACCGTTCAACTGATACCAAACGCCGGTAACCTTCCAATTGTCGCTGGCAGTTCCAACCACGGTCGCCAGGGCATTGGTCATGTGCTGGCCGGAAGTTGGCGCGGTGATCGTCAGTATCGGCTTGGTCACATCCAAAAAGTTCGCCTGCAACGTCAAGTTTGATTGCATCATAAACAGCAAATTCGTGCCAGTCACGAGCGCGCCTCCGATCCAGTTCGTCGAAACCAGCCAGTTCGTGAACACAAAGCCGGATGCCGGGGCGGAGGTGATGCTGTAATTTCGTCCAATCTCCAGCCAAGCATTACTATAATTGGGGGAAACGGTTCCCAAGCCAGTGGTGCGAATTTGCAGTTGGTTGGTCACTACAAAATCAAAACTCACGCTGTTGGTCGTGGAGACGTTACCGCTGGAATCCACCGCATAAGCCTGTAATGAATTCGTTCCCGCCACCAAATTGACCGTGGCCGACCAATTCGTCCAAGCATTGGCTGTCGTGGCATTGCTCCATGCCAGTCCATTAAGTAGATACCAGACATTGCTGACCTGCCAATTATCGCCCGCTGTTCCTTGGACGGTGAAGACCGAGTTACTCCACCGCTGGCCTGAAGTTGGTGCCGTAAATGCAATCGTCGGCTTGGTCACGTCCAAAAAGTTAGCCTGTAACGTCAGGTTAGATTGCATCGTGAACTGTAAGTTCGTGCCGGTCACGGTCGCGCTGCCAATCCAGTTCGTCGAAACCAGCCAGTTCGTGAACACAAAGCCGGATGCCGGGGCGGAGGTGATGCTGTAATTTCGTCCAATCTCCAGCCAAGCATTGCTGTAATTGGGGGAAACGGTTCCCAAACCGGTGGTGCGAATTTGTAGTTGGTTGGTCACGACGAAATCAAAACTCACGCTGTTGGTCGCCGAATTATTACCCGTTGTGTCTGTGGCATAGGCAGCAATCGTGTTTGTTCCCGGTGTCAGCGTTAAAGAGGCTGACCAGTTTGTCGTGCCGCTCGCGTTGTTCCAGATTCCGCCATTCAATTGATATTGCACGCTCGCAACTTGCCAGTTGTCGGTGGCTGTGCCTCTGGCCATGAAAACCACATTACTCCAGCGTTGGCCTGCCATCGGATTGGTAATGCTCAAAGTCGGTTTTGTGACATCTACAAAGTTCGCGTTCAAAACCAAATTGGACTGCATCACAAATTTTATTGTTGATCCATTCGTCAACACAGTGCCATTTATGTCCGTCCAGTTGGTAAAAGCAAAACCCGCCCCAGCCGTGGCGGTCATCGTGTAGTTGCTGCCAATCGCAAGTAAGGCACCGTTGTAATTTGGATTGATGCTGCCGCTCCCGTTGGTCTGCACAGTCAGCAAGGCACTCAAAATATAAACGAAACTGACTTGGTTGGTGGTAGAAATGTTGCCGCTGGTATCCACCGCGTAGGCGCTAAATGTATTTGTTCCCGGCATTGGAGCCAGATTTGCTGCGCTCCAATTTGTCGTTCCGATGGCAACAGCCCAGCCGTTTGTATTCAACTGATAAGCAACACCAGCGACTTGAACATCATCTGTAGCAGTTCCCTGGGCGGTAAATGTAGAATTGGTAAGCCGTGTGCCTGCGGTTGGAAACTGTATGCTCACACTTGGCTTGGTTGTATCCACGAGAACAAAATGTCCAATTTGAAAACCACCAGAGGAAGACTGGGTTGCCAGAAATTCCCCCTCGCTCGCACTTGAGAAAACAACGTAGTCCGTCGCTGTTCCAAGAGCGGTATCATTCTGTATAACTTGAGCCGTTGCGGAATTTATTTTTGAATATGAGTAAGTTCCCGTGCTATTCGTAATGCCCGTATCGTCATCAACAATTGTATAGCTAGTCCCGGAGACGCTCGTTTTGAAGTCAAATGTTCCGGTTTGGTAAAAAGGTGAAATCCCATCCTGAATGAAAACCCGAAACGATTTGCCGGCAATCGAGGCGGGAACCGCTACTTGATAAAATTCATATTCACCCGTTTCGCTGGCGACTATCGGAGCCACAGTAATATTGGTCAACAAGTAATTACCGATGTTGGTTGTAACAAAATTCAAATTGCCCTTGAAAGTATCCGAACCCTGCACAAACTGAAACAGACCGGTTGAGCCACTGGCGGTATAAGAATAAGTGCCGCTTCCGGTCAAAATTGAATACAAACCTGCCTCATCATCAACTTCGACTAGCTGATAAGTATTTCCAGAGTTGGCAGGAATGAATAAAAAATAACCACCGCTGGCAGTAAACGGATAGTCACCCGATGTGATGATCCCGCCCATCGCGTTTCCAGCCATTGAAGCCGGCACCACGACTGGTGTCGGCACGGGCGACTGTTGCAAAGCTGGCAATGCCATGACGATTCCGGCACCAGAATCCCGATCTACACCGGCAGACATGGTGTCCAAGGCTGTGTTCGTGAGAATCGTGCGAATTTGAGATGCCGTCAGGCTTTGATTATACGATTTTAGCAATGCTGCGATGGCAGCGGCATGAGGCGCGGCGGCGGACGTTCCTGCAAATGGTGCGAAGCCTGGAATATCAGTCGTTATATCATCAGCGGCGGTAATGTCCGGCTTTTGTCGCACCGCACCCCCAGAAGATGAAAAATTTCCGGCAGTAATTGGTGTTCCATCAGCCTGAAAGAAAACGCGGCGCGTGCCGTCGGAGCTAAAAGTTTCAACGGGATTGGCTGCTCCACCCGTAAAAGGATTGGGATAGGAATTTTTTGCATCAGTCGCCGCGACATTGAAAGCATTCGTGGCGCAGTCATGTCCTCTTGTTGAACCTTGCGTGCTGACGCTCAATAAACCGCGTCCTGTTGAAAGGTGTAGAAACCGGCCTGCCCCAGACCACTTCACAATGACAATGCGTTCTCCACTTGAAAGCGTCCCGACATTCTCATAAGGGTCTTGAGTGCCATTCTGGGGATTGGTTGATGACGCAATAACGCTGCTGCCCGTCGAATCAAGCACATACAAATCATAATCATTTGTGGACGCGCCCAACGGGTCTGACCAGAATAAGTCTGCGCGTAACTCGCTGCCGCCAGGGCCTGAACCCAAACAAGTATCATAGTTTGCAATGCCAAAACTATGGATACGTCCTGCCTCTAAAGGCGATGTCGTTTGTCCACCATCGGAAAAATCTCCCTCCCAAGTCCCGCTGGTTCCATCATCTTTATTTCCTGAATTGCTGGCGGAAGAAAAATAAATTGCGCCGCTCGCAGTTACAGTGTTGACCGCCTGCGCCACAATCCCGTCCTGAAATGGAGATTCATCATCATATAAAATGTCATCCACGATAATATCGCAGCCGTATGTGGAGCGGAGATTGCGGATGTTGGAAGCAAATTGAGCTTCACTTGTCCCGCGTGTCGCAAAATAAAGCTGCGCGCCCGGTGCCAAGTCGTTGACGATTTCGAGCATCGCTGTTCCCTCACCTGTTGCGGGCATACCGTCCTGTCCCGGCAAAACCGTCACCAAGCCATTTATTTGGGAGCTTGCCAAGTAATCCACACTATCGGAAAGGACGCCAACTTTGACACCCGTTCCATTTACACCGAATGTTGTGCGGGCTGTGTTGGCTTGATGAGTATAATCTCCCTGACTGTCCACTGTGTTATTCATCGCACGGACAGCGGGTTCAACAAATTTGACTTCGCCTCTCCCTGCCAATTGTTCAATGTTCGCCAACGGAACGCCTGCGCGGATTGCTTGATATTGGGGGAAGTCATTGACCACGTTTCCACCAAGAGTTTTGATATATTGCAACAGGGAGTCCGTAACGTCCGCCTTGATGTCCACTAAAATGCGGCCTTGATCGTCCTTGTCCAAATCCACCCGCTGCACCGGCACGCCGTCCGCAATGGGCACACCGCGCTGCATTTTGTCAGCGTAGAGCAGTTGTGTATCAATTTTTTGTTGTGTCGGAGTGCGGCCTCCCTTTTCTTTTTCCAACGCCGCAATCTGTTTCAAAACACTGGCACTAATTTGACCATCATAGTTTGTGTTTGTTGTATTCGTGCCAGAAGGCAAGGTGGCCACTATTGAATTTGTAGCAATCGAAGAAGTATTTCGGACGGAAATAGGCTGTTGGTTTGTCTGTGAAGATTTTTTTTGACCGGCAAGAAGAGACGAAAAACTGTTGGTCGAAAATTCTCTTTCGGCGGTTTCTTTCGATGATTTCTGTGATTCATATAACAGCAAAACCAAAAGTGGAATCAACAAAACTGCCAACGCAATTGCCAGCCAATTTCGATTATCCGTTTTCATGTTTGTATTCTGTTCCGCAATTTTGCTTGCTGAAATAAAAGAGGGCGTGACTACTCACGCCCTCACAGGCACTGGTATGCCTTAAACGACGCTTTCGGCACGCCCAGCGGGGGCGTGCTTCAAACGCTGTCGTTTAATTGAAATTACCAGTTTCGTGAGGACAGCAGCCGAAGCCGCAAATTTTTATCTTTTTGTTATCTTTCCATTTGTTTTTTTGGAACGCTGACAATTGAAACAAATTGCAGTCACCTTTGTAAAGGAATTCTCCGTGCGCAGAATCACAGAGGCAAAATCCCCGGAGCCGGGCGGCGGGTGCAATCTGGAGCGCAGCCGGATGAGGCGAGCAATAGATTGACGCGCCGACCGGCGACATACCATCATGCCTTTGATTCACGCGCACGGCCCCGGTGACAGTAGCGGAGCATCCGCCAACATCCCATCAAGGCGAATTTCTCGCGTTTATCTTGCCCTTAACTGCGGGCAATTTTCCGAAGACACCATCCCCTTAACCATTCGGCCAACGAAACGAGCCGCATCCGCACCAGTGTCAAATTGCGACAAAATGCGGCAACGAATTTGTTGCAATTTGTCGCCTTTTGCCAGCGCGCATTTGTCGCAATTTGCCGCCTTCAGCCGAAGGCTTTTATCACACGGACGCCTTACTCCTTGGCTGAACCAAGGTTTTTTGTCCGCGCACCGGCCACGCACCGGCCAGCGTGTTGAACGGTGTTGACAGGTTCAACGCAATTCAACATCGCGCATCCGCGCCAGGTATGCCTTCGGCTCCGCGTGAATCGCCCTGCGATTGTGTGGCTCGCTGCGCGTCGTCAAGGTAGTTTCGCCGTTATGCCCGGCGACTTCCACCTATGACGATGCTCGCTTCGCCGGAAGTCAGACTGGCGATTAAGGATTCACGCGGGCAGTGTCGCAGCCGTTGGCTGGGACATCACACGGAAATGCGAGGCCGCAGCGCGGACACTTCCCGGCCAGTCCAAGTATCGGGACACGGTTGGTTCACGGACGGCCTACGGCCAGAACACGGACATTCGCGGCGCGGTCACGTTCACGGACATGGACTGACTGCGGACGCGATTGTGGCGACGGCTTCGGACTGTTCACGGACACGGACTGTGCGCGACCACGGAGAAATAGCGGACGCGGATGCGGTCACGGACTGGACGTGGCCACGGCGCGGTTGTGGACTGGCCACGGCCACGGATCGGACACGGACTGCCCGTGGCTACGGACATCGGCGCGGCCATTTGCCCGGACAGATTGCGGTTTCACCGCGACTGTTTCGCGGACTCAAAAACCTCGGTTTGCCGAGGGGTAACGCGTGCCTCGTCCAAAACCAGTAGGTTGCGCCCGTGCGAATGCCAGTCCGTTGCGGATCAGGTGAGAACCGATTTGCCAGCTTCGCGGATGCGATTGGACAGATTAAAAGGACACTTTCCATTTCGGCAGCGTATCAGCCGCTTTTGAAATCCTGCGTGCGTGACACACCCGCCCGGTCGCTGTTTAGCTCAAAGTCTGCGGTGTATGAATGGTGAACGGAAAGATTTTTTGAGCGTCACGCCGCCTGCCAGCGCGGGCGTGACCGGCACTGGCATCCGCGCCGAACAAAACCAAACATCGGCAGGCGAAGCTGGATTCATTGACCAAAAGCAATTACTGGCGCGGTTGCCAATCAGCCGTCGCACGCTGTTCAACTGGCGCACGACCGGCAAAATTCCATGCGTGCGGCTGGGCGGGCGTCGCATCCTGTTTCACTGGCCGTCAGTCGAGGCCGCGCTGCTGCGTCACCAGCATCCGCCGGAATGATAATTCCCCTGATTGACACTTTGCCTGAATGACGCAATCTGTCCGCGACGTTTTTGGAATTGAAACCGAAATAATTCAATGGCATGAGCGCGAATGAAAATAAACCCGGCGGTGAAGTGATCCTGTATCAGACCGAGGATTTGCAGACTCGCGTGCAAGTGCGGCTGGACGGACAGACGGCCTGGCTGTCTTTGAACGAACTCGCGGAGTTGTTCCAGCGGGACAAATCGGTGATTTCCAAGCATCTTAAAAATATATTTGAGGAAGGCGAACTGTCGGCAGCGGCAACTGTTGCAAATTTTGCAACAGTTCAAAAGGAGGGCGGGCGCACGGTGGCGCGGAATATCGAATTTTACAATCTGGATGCCATTATCGCCGTTGGCTATCGTGTGAAATCGCCGCGTGGCACACAGTTTCGCATTTGGGCGACGGCGCGGCTGAAGGAATATCTCGTGAAAGGATTCACGATGGACGACGAGCGGCTGAAAAATCCGCCGGGCAAGGGGCAGACGGATTATTTCGACGAACTGCTGGCGCGTATCCGGGACATCCGCTCCTCGGAACGGCGGTTCTATCAAAAGGTGCTGGATATTTACGTGACGAGCGTGGATTACACACCCGACGCCGAGGTGTCGCAGAAATTCTTCGCCACGGTGCAGAACAAAATGCACTGGGCGACGCACGGCCACACGGCGGCGGAAATCATCCATAAACGGGCGGATGCCGGAAAACCGTTCATGGGGATGCTGACGACGCGCCCCGGCGGGCGTGTGCGGAAAGAGGACGCAGCGATTGCCAAGAACTACCTCACGGAAGACGAATTGCAGGTGCTTAACCGCATTGTGAATCTTTACATCGAATATGCGGAGTTGCAGGCGTTGGAACGCAGGCCGATGACGATGCGTGACTGGATCACGAAGCTGGACGAGTTCCTGAAAATCTCCGGGCGCAAGCTGCTGGATCACGCCGGGACGGTTTCCCATGAGCAGGCGATGAAAACGGCGGAACTGGAATTTTCAAAATTCCGCGCCTTGGAAGATGCGAAACCGTCGCCAGTGGAAAAGGAATTTGAGGCGACGGTGAAAAAGCTGAAGCAATTGAAACCGGCAAAGGGAAAGAAAAAGCCCTAACGCGCTTTCCCGGCGTCTTGAGTCCCCGGATGCTGCCTTGACCCTCCGGCGGTGATCGGGACGCGCCACAGGCCAGCCACGCGCCACGGCAGGCCAAAATCTTTGCACAAGGTTTGCACAGATTCCGGGGCGAGTTCGATTTGCACAAAGTTTGCACAGCCGCCTTTCTTGCACACGATTTGCACACGTTTTTCTTCCCGCCCCTTCCCAAAAATGCACAGATAACGCTTGCAAACATTGATTGCCTGTGTATATTGAAAGGCAATGAATACTCAACTAGAGGCAATCATGGGAAGTGGTGAGAACCCTCTGAAAGTTGGTTCGAATCCATGTCGGACAGCCAATCTGGATTTTTTTGCGAACCTCTCTTAAAGTCCGCTAATTCATACACTTCCAATACCAGCTTTCCGGGCAAAGCGTTGATTTGCTTCAATAGACCTCGCATGGACTCGGCCTTTCCTGTGGTGTGAGTGCTCCAAACACGTTCCGAAATTCGCGCAGGTTTCTCAACGCGGTCTCGCTGTTGAAATCATAGGCGGCTTCGGTCCTCAAAGTGGTAAGGGCGAATGTCGCTTGGAGAGACAGGCGTGTAGCACACTGAATGGGTAATTGCCCAAGTGTGACATTTAGACCGGGTCCCGCCCCCGACCGGGTCGCTTGAAGATGAATTCTGTCTAAAGCTGGTTAGGAGAAATCTGCGATGTTCAACGGAACTCATTGCCCCGTTGGGGCAGGCTCATGATAGGGCTTGCCGGCGTGGTAGAGTTCAAGCAATTGCCGGTTCTTCGCAGCCACGTCCGTCAGCCCGGCACTGGTTGCGAGTTGCTCCGCCTTTTCCGCGGTGGTTGCCGCTTCCGGGAAACGGCCGGATTCGGCATAAGCGGCGGCCAGCGTCCCGATGAACAAGGGTTCGTCATAATGAGTCAGCTTACACGCGCGTTCGGCCAAACGGACCGCCTCGGCCCCATTGCGCAGCTCGTCATCGGGACTGGCGGCCAGCACCCACGCCAGGTTGTTCAACGCCCTGGCTAGGTTGGGATTTAATCTCAGTGCCTCCCGGTATTGGGCAACTGCTTCCCGGGTGCGGCCCAATTGGCCGAGGGCCAGGCCCAAATGAAAGAATGTTTCGGGACGGTTTGAATTGACCTGGATCGCTTGGCGATAGTTCTCGATCGCTTCATCAAACCGGCCCTTGGCGGCGAGGGCGATGCCCAGATTGTCCAGTGCTTCGAAGAAATTCGGTTTGATCTGAATGGCCTTGTAATAGTTCTTAATCGCTTCATCAAACCGGCCCTTGGCGGCGAGGGCAAGACCCAGATTGTTCAGCGCTCCGAAGGAATTCGGATTGATCTGGATGGCCTTGTAATAGTTCTTGATCGCTTCATCGAACCGGCCCTCATCGGCGAGG
>Ga0187864_10002755_pt1 | contig 14937 bp, 12 predicted proteins | sample June2016WEW_11_4_FD_132985 | JGI IMG/M metagenome (GOLD analysis project Ga0187864, IMG submission 132985) | Peatland microbial communities from SPRUCE experiment site at the Marcell Experimental Forest, Minnesota, USA - June2016WEW_11_40 | ecosystem: Environmental > Terrestrial > Soil >... | reverse complement strand
TGGTTCGACATCACCGCGAACGCCGCGATCTCCACGCCGAAGAGCCCGGCCAGCGACTCCAGGCGGTCCCGAATCCAGGTTCTGCGATGATCGTAGGAGTTGCCCGAGAGGAGATCGACCCCGCAGAGGAAGGCCCTGCGCACCACCCGGTGAACACAGTGATAAACCCCGACCTCATCCGCGACCACAACCTCCGCGCGATTCCGCCGTGCCATGCTCGTATGCTCCCGATGGGCTTGCGATGCCTTGGCCCGGTCGGACGTCGACCAAGCCAGCGTCATGATGGTCAAACGTACCGAATACGGAGTCGTTTGTCCAGTGGCCAGAGGAAATTGTGGGTGGCCCCAAATGTCAAATCGATCAAGTGATCGACCGATGGATCGAGAAAAGAAAGGTCCCCGCGTGGGACTTGACTCATGCGCTATGAGTTTCGGCACTCAAGTGCCCTAGAGGGATGGTCATTGCGGGCCGATTCATGGGTGGGAAGCCCGTGTGCGTAATGGGAGCCGGAAAGAGCAGTCGTTGCTTTCGCCGATTTGCAGCTTGCACTGCTCACTGATTAAGAGAAGACCAAAGTTGGGTAGAGAGCAGTCACGGACAGGGTCCAGCCTTTGGAGGTAGCCACTTGACTCGGTATTAAGCCAAGCTCAGACTAAAGGCAGTGTGACCGCTCATGAGAGGCGGTCATGTCCGGTCGTGACGGCCCTTCCTCTCAGCTATTTTGCTGAAGAAGAAGGGCCATTGTTTTCTATCTGAACCGAGATGAGCTTTAAAGAAGAGAGTAGGCTTCCGAATGGCGACGCGATGCCGGCTGGCATGTGAAGGTCAATCCGTAGCTTGATGGCTCAGCAACTCCTTTACCTTGAAGACGTCCACGCCGGCGTCGAGTGGCGGTGCCGTGCCAGGTCAGGAACAGAGATCTTTTCAACGAGCAGGGACTACCCATGACAGATCAGGAGCAAAGGCGGAAGACGTGGGGGCAGTTGGTGGCCCGCGCCTGGTTGGACGAGGGCTTTAAGCGTCGACTGCTGGGCGAACCGGCGGCGGTGCTAAAGGAGGCGGGGCTGGAGGTGCCCGAGGGAGTTCAGATCAACATGCTGGAGAACACGGATCGGTTGATCCACCTCGTCCTGCCGGCCAAGCCTGCCACGGGCGACCTTTCCGAGGAACAACTGGCTGCGGCCGACACCTTCTCTGTATTGCCTCCCGTTTGCGACAGAATTTGCGAATGAACCTTGAGAAAAGAGACAGCGTGCTTGGCAGAGTTGGACAGCGTGGCTAACACTGATGTCCAAGCTGATGGCGAACTGATCAATGCGTTCGCGTTGGTTTAACTCGGTTCTTGCCGCCTCGTGTAGGCGACCTCACCGTTTCGCAACTGTCGGCGACCGCCCATTGCTCAAGAACTTGTCGGGTACTTTCGTATTCCGTCAACTCTAGAAATTCGATAAACTTATGCGAATTCCACAGTATTATTTCTGTTCCTTGACTGGAACTCTCTTTGATAGTGCCACAACCCAAGTCATTAGGTCCAGATGTGTTCCTGGCGTACGGAACTACCATCTCTTCATCGGAAAGGGTCAAACTGATGGAAAAGCAAAAGGAACGGCAACAAAAGTGGGCCAAAGTGGTAGCTCGGGCGTGGACGGACGAGGGCTTCAAGCAGCGGTTGCTGTCCGAACCGGAGGCCGTGCTGAAGGAGGCGGGGCTGCAAGTGGCCGAGGGAGTTCAGATCAACATGCTGGAGAACACCAACCGGCTGGCTAACCTTGTCCTGCCCGCCAAGCCCGCGTCGGGTGACATCTCCGAAGAACAACTGGCGGCCATTGCCATCAGGTTTGTACCCATTTGTGTGTGCATGGATTGATTTGCGTCTCTATGGAAGGTCACAATAAGAACCTCTAACTTCACCCCGCGACCTCTTGATTTCTCACTTGAACTTCGGGACACCGTTGGCGGATCTAAACGAGTTCAGCGAGAAGAGAAATTTCACAAGGTTTGGCTGCCACTCCGTCGTCATTGTGCCCCGGTGAGATGCGAGGCCCGGAACAGCGATCTTTTCAGCGAGGAGCGAGAACCCATGACAAAGCAGCAGGAGTATCAGCAGAAGTGGGGCCAGTTGGTAGCCCGCGCCTGGTCGGACGAGGACTTCAAGCGTCGGCTGCTGGCCGAACCGGAGGCCGTGCTGAAGGAGGCGGGGCTAAATGTGGTCGAGGGAGTTCAGATCAAAATAATGGAGAACACCGACCGGCTGGCTTACCTTGCCCTACCCGCCAAGCCCGCCGCGGGTGACATCTCCGAGGAGCAACTGGCGGCGGCGAGGGGATTTCTCACCTACCGCGACACAATAGCGTGCGGCTAGCCCTGGTTGCCCGCCAGCACGCTTAGAGGCTATCCGGTATACATACAAACGCACATTGTGCGGCGGCCCTGAGACAGCGGATTCGTGATCTGATCGGGCAAAACAGTCGGGCTTCATGCCAGAAAACGGTGGTCTTCAGTGTACCAATGTTCGTATACCGGATAGCCTCTTAGGACGTCCACGAAGAGCCCGTGGCTTTTCCCCTCGGGATCCGGGAAGCCCCGTTCGATGAGAAGTGGTCGTTCGTCGCCTGAAAGGAGAAGCATTGCCGACCCGACAGAACGCGGGCCGGTGAGGAGGGCTACAACTCGTACCACGTGGCGTTTGACGAAGCATACTGGCTGGTCGTCAGCGTGGTCCCCGGCAATCGGCCCGACGTGCACTTCCACTTCTTGATGCAGGACTTCAAGGGGTAGACCCAACAGTCAACCGCAATTTGGAACCAAACAGCCTGAGTTCAGGCCAATTCGATTGGTCTTTAGGCGTGGCAGACTCTTTACAGAATGAGTCTGCTGTAAAGAGTCCTGGCTCATGTCCCGAGTTCGGTGAGAGACCCGTTCGGTCCCCTCGCCCCGCGAGCGGGGCGAGGGGACCGGGCACCGAACTCGGGACATGAGCCAGAGTCGTTTAAGCAACCTTGGGGTTTTCGAAGGTTTGGTGAGCCCTACCGGGTCACCTGACTGGCGAACTGTAAGAAGTAGACCGGTCGGCCGCCAAGTGGCGGCTTGCGACACGACTGTTGGGCCTGGGCCAATCTAAGGGAGACAACCGTGCTAATGCAACCGCAGTTCAAGCCTCATTACCGTTGGGAAGCCATTGAAGGCGAGGGACTGTTTCTGATATCCGAGTTGGGAAGCACGGTGCTCAAGGGGCGTTTGTACGAATATGTGGTCCCGCTCATTGATGGGTGCCGCTCTGTGGATGACCTAATCGAACAACTCGACGGCCGTGCCACCCCCGCGGAAGTCTACTACACCCTGACACAACTCGAAGAGAAAGGTTACATCACGGAGGGAAACAACGTCTTTTCCATTGGCGAGTCGGCAATGTGGGCAGCCCAAGGGATCGATGCCCAAACGGCAGCGAGTCGGCTCGCGGACAACCAGGTGTCCGTCACTGTATTCGGCGAAATGGCGGACGAGCCGTTGCGCGAAGCTCTGCGAGGACTGGACGTTCGGGTCGGCGAGCTTGGGCAGTTCGGGGTTGTGCTGGCTGACGACTACCTGCGATGCGGCCTCCGAGCATACAACCGGGAAGCCCTTCGACAAGAGATGCCGTGGCTCCTTGTCCGGCCTGTGGGCAGTCAGATCTGGCTCGGACCGCTTTTCCGCCCAGGGCAAACCGGGTGCTGGGAGTGCCTTGCCCTACGGTTACGGGCCAATCGGTCGATTGAATGTTACGTTCAGGAACGGAAAGGATACGCCGATCCGCTGCCGATCCCTCGTGGCTTTGCTAAGGCCACTCTCCCGATTGCCAGCAATTTGGCTGCCATGGCTATCGCTTCCTGGATTAGTCACGGTAAACTACCTGTGCTGGAAGGAAAGGTCGTCAGCCTGGATCTGGTTTCGTTCAAGACTGAGTCGCACATCCTAGTACGCCTCCCCCAGTGCCCTACCTGCGGCCAGTCGGCTCTCCGGCAAGACGGCCGCGGCCTTCCTCTGGTTTTGACAAGCCGCAAGAAACACTTCACCGAGGACGGGAGCCACCGGGCATTTTACCCGCAGGAAACCCTCAAACGGTACGGGCACCATGTCAGTCCCATAACGGGCTTAGTTGCAATGCTCGAGCCGGCTCCAGTGAGCGATGGAGTCGTACACGTCTACATTGCAGGTCATAACCCAGCCCGCAGTGCGGGCAACCTCGCCATGCTCCGCCGCGATTTGCGTAGCTGTAGCTCGGGCAAAGGGGCCACCGACCTGCAAGCGCGGGCCAGCGGACTGTGCGAAGCCCTGGAGCGGCAGAGCGGCGTCTTTCGCGGAGACGAACCACGCCGCACGGCCCGGTTCAAGGACTTAGCCGGTGCCGCTCTTCATCCCAATGCCTGCATGCTTTTCAGCGATCGCCAGTATGCCGAGCGAGCGGAATGGAACGGTAGAGAGTCGAAATCCAACTCAGTCCCAGTCCCCTTCGACCCCGAAGCCGAGATGGAATGGACCCCGCTTTGGTCGCTCACGCGCCAGGAGGTCCGCTACCTGCCGACCGCCTTCTGTTACTACAATTATCCGGAGAAGCGCGGGATTTCCTCCTGCCGTGCCTGCTCCAACGGCAACGCGGCTGGCAACACGCTTGAGGAGGCGATCCTGCAAGGGTTCCTGGAATTGGTCGAGCGCGATGCTGTGGCGCTCTGGTGGTACAACCGCATCCCGCGTCCCGGAGTAAACCTTGACACGTTTGACGAACCCTACCTGCGAGAATTGAGCGCCTATCTGCGCGATCGGAGCCGCACACTCTGGGTTCTGGATTTGACCACCGACCTGGGGATACCCACCTTCGCTGCCCTGTCTCGCCGCCTGGAGCGACCTGAGAGAATCCTCTTGGGCTTCGGGTCACACTACGACTCGCGGATCTCTATTCTGCGGGCCGTCACTGAGTTGAACCAGATGCTGACCTGGATTCTGCCTCAGGAAATTGAGCGTAAGTCGTTTTGCTCAGATACTTTGGAAGAAAGGGAGACACTCCATTGGTTGGAGAACGCCACCCTCGACAATCAGCCTTACTTGATCCCCGATCCGAAGACAAAGCCTCGTTCCGCAGCCGATAATCTATGCCACTGGACAGACGACCTGAAGGAAGACGTTCTGGCTTGTCAAGCCCTCGTTGAGCGGCATGGTTTGGAGATTCTGGTGCTCGATCAAACTCGTGCGGACATCGGACTCCCGGTGGTCAAGGTGGTGGTCCCTGGGCTGAGGCACTTCTGGCCCCGTTTTGCACCAGGCCGGCTGTACGAGGTTCCGGTCCAACTCGGCTGGTTGCCGCATCAGATGCACGAGCAGGAACTCAATCCCACGCCCATGTTCCTGTAGAGCCTATCTACTGCGGTTTACCGTATGCAACATAACGGCCTTTATGCAACGTCATTTGAGGTCGGGTGTCAAGCGGCGAATGGGTGGGTGCAATTTCTAGGTCGGAAAGGGGATCGGCACGGCGGGGATGCTGCAACCGTCCTCGTTAACGCGGGCCATGAGTTCGGCCGCCTCTGCACCGGTCAACTTGTGCTGCTCGAGCAGGGCCTCGGCCACCGCCCGGATCTGGCGCCACCGTAAGGGCTCCCGGACGAAGGTACGGGCGCGATCCTCCATCTGGTCAAGGAACGCATGCCGCTCGCGGTTTTCGGGGAATATCCGCGCCGCCCCGCTGAACGCACGCCCGTAGTCCGGACCGTGCTCGAACAACTCTCCGGCGGGCCGGCCGCCGATCAGGTACATCTCGGCGGCGTCCCCTGCGAACGCGAACAAGGCGCGGTTCTCCGCGAGCGGCCGGGTTATGTCCTCCGAGAACACGCCATCGGTCCACGTGATGAAGTGACGGGGGTGCTCGCCCTCCTTCGCCCCGGTCGGGTTCCCGGGGTCGACAATCACCTGTTCGACCTCATGCCCAAGGACTATGGCTGCGACAACGTGTCCGGCCTCGTGGTACGCGATCCTCCGGAGCATGTCTCTGGCCTGTGTCCCATATGTGTTGACGTCGGCCATTGAGGGTCGCTCAAGGATGAGGCACTCTGCAATCGCAATACTTCAATCCCGCGAAGTCTTGGTTCCCGTAGTTGCCGGTGGATTGCGCAACCCGCGTGCCGAGTGCGGATAGTGTTATCTTGATCTCTGTATATGCTGGTCCGCTATGAAGGAGACGGATGGATTCAGCCACAACAAGGCTTGCTGCGGTGGCCCCAACAAATGGCACTGCGACTGATTTGCCCGCCAGTTCGTAGCGCCCGCATTCATCATGGGCCAGGCGCGCATAGGCCGCATTTTGTTGGGCTGTACGTTCCTGGTCGGCGATGCGTTTGGCGTCTTCATGCGCAGTAAGATCCGGCCACAATTCTTCGGCCGTCCGCGCATTGGGAAGTGTATGAAGACTGATCGTGTCAAAATTGTTCGCAGTTCCCCCCAGGCCACTTTCGATCACGCGAAGGAACTCGGCCGTAGAAAGGTCCCTGCGTGCGGGATTTGAATCGAAGCCACAGAGCGCCAGTTTGGGTTCGTCCGCGCGACAGCGAAAATGGGAATCGAACCGCCGTTCAACCAGTCTGGTCTGAAATCCGCGTTTCTCCAGCCACTCACTGCACACTCGCGTCTTGTACCGCGGATGAAGGTTATCGGGATTGAAGAGAAGGCCGGTTTCGAGGTTCGCTAGCTCGATCCTGTCGAAGTCATTGAGGAAGATTTCAACCGCTCCGGGGTCCTGGTACGGCAGGGTTGAGAGAGACCACAGATACGCGTTGCCCAAATGTCCTAATCCCATTATCCATAGGTCGCCGGGGAGAAACTGAACCGGAATCCCGAGCGCCGCGGGATCGCGAACAACAGCAGCGGGTTGCCAGAGGGAAAGCGCAACGGTGCGACGGCTTGCATCGATGCTGATTTCGGCGAACGAAAGAAACAATTCCGAAATCGCGAGGGAAGCCGCCAGGATGCCGGCCAGGGAGCAATACTCGCGCTCGGGCAGGCGGCTCGCCTCATCCGCCGGACCGACCATTGCAATCCAGCCATCAAAGGTGGCGCGGAGTGCTCCCTTGGTTGGAACCGCGTTACCGAACAGGACCATATGATGATCGTGCTCATGGTTACTCAGTTCCGTGAGAGCGTCCGGCCCCAAGAGACCGACAATCGCCTGCCCAAATTTTTGTTTGAGGGAAGGCCACACCAAGAGCGGGGCTTCCACCAGCTTGTGCTCAAGGGCGATCCGAACTGCGCCTGGAAAGCACCGGTTTGCAATGTTGGCGGCCGTCAGGACAGCGAGCTGCAAGGTGTAGGATTCTTCCACGTCTGAGCCACAGCAGAGGGTAACGGCGTGTCGTTGCCGACGGGCGAGCGCGGCTTCGGCGGTCGCTTCATCGCGGTCAATGAACAATTTCGATATACGGGAGAGTCGAGTTTCTGGAATGTCCATCTGGCGTTTACCAAACTGTTAGATTGATTCGACGCGGCTTTTCGGATACGCCGTGTGTGCGCCATGTGAAGTTGCCGAGGTACTCATACACGGCCACGGTTTTTAACGACCACCACGGCGTGCGCGCGAAATTTGGAACGATGATGGCGGTATGGCCGACGACCGGGACCATTGGGTTTTGCTGATCCATTGGGCTTTGCCAGATGCCCTTGCCCGGGTGTGTATGAACGTCGGCGAGAACCTGGAGTTTCTTTTCCCTGCAATATTGCCAGAGCGCAGCATATCCGGCCGCATGGAAGGCGATAGCGCCCGATTGGTAGGCATGCGGATCAAGGTCGTCGTAACAAATATATGTCATTACCCGTGCGGAAGTACCGCGCTGCAGGCCAAGCAAAAATGCCCCGCTTTCACCCTTGCCCGCACCGCGCCGCCGCAATTGCACAATCACCTCTCTCCAAAGCAAGAAGGGAAGGCGAATGGCTGCGATTTCCGGATCAGACGCCAAGGTAATCTCCACAGTTGAGCAAGGAATAGAATTCTTCCAGGTAGTCCACAATCGTGTGATTACTGGTCCAGACAAGATGCGGTTGCTCCTTCGCCCAAGCCGGGTGGTCCTTGGCTGCCACCCGGTCGTATGGATGATAGAAAGCTGTGTTGTTCTTCCAGTCCGTCCGGAACACCTTTGCAAAGCGGCTGTCCGGCTTTCCCTTCGGGCGCTTTGCAAGGTCGAGCACAGACTTGGTGGCCGAATCCCAGAACGTGCCGGTCGGCGGGACTGACCTATAGCCGGCGGCGTCCATAAAGACGTAGAACCGGGCGGGCGCATTTGCACGTGCCGCTGCGGCAATCCAGAGAATCCGCTTAGGCCATAGCAGGTCGTCCGGCAACATCTCCGGGCTGGGGATTCCCCACAGCCCTTTTGCCACACCAACACGGAACTCGGCCGATGACAAGTCTTCCTCGAATAGGCGCTGATCTGGCTGGTCCATGAGTCAGCCTTGAGGCGTAATTTCTTTGACCAAGTCAAAGCAGAGTGAACATTTCGGCGCTTCTACCAACTCGCCGAGGTGCTTGTCGGACCTCGGTTGTTCGGTGCTGTTGCAGAGCTGCAAGACATATTCGGCGGCGGCAGCCGCATCCAAGTGGAATTTCTTGCGTGCCCACTGCGCGACAACACCGTCGGTCGCGGACGGAGAGAATCTCCGGTGCTTGGTCTTACCACCGAAGTTCACCTCAACGGCGACATGCCTGCACCGGTGGCAATGTACATGGTGGTGCCGTTTGATTTCGAGCACCTCAAGCGTAAGGTCCACATCAACAGGGGCGTGTTCGTCGGCGCCGTCTTCGATCTCGTCCGGCTGTGCTAGAGCCTCCTCGCCCTCGCCAACGAAGACCAGAATGTCGTCCTGCCCTTCCTTAAGGAATTCAGAGCGCACCAGAGCGTTCCTGAGGGTATCGCCAGGGGCCGCCACGATAACTTTGGGCTTGGCACCCTGGCTGTGAACAAAAATTTCCAATTCTGCGATTTCCGATGCATCCATGATGCCTTGCTCGGAATGTTCGTGGTTTTCCATTTTCTCTCCCTTGAGTAAGCGGTTAGTGGACCGTAGCGGCCCCCTTTGGTGCGGAGGCGGCGGTTCAAATTACAGCATGAGTCTAGCAAGCCAGACCGCATATGTCAACCATACCGCACAATCACTGTGCGTGTTATAAGCACAATGCGTGTGACCTTGACATTTGGCCTGTGGGCGGATATAAACAGACTATGACTCCCGACCCGATATACAAGCTCATTGGAGCGGTGATCAAAGCCCGTCGTAAGACGCTCAGGCTGAAGCAAGCGAATCTAGCGGGAATGCTGGGGATTTCGAGGGGATCGCTGGCCAACGTCGAAACTGGGCGACAGAGCATCCTGGTCCACCAGCTCTACAAGTTCGCGGCTGCGCTAGAGTTAACGCCTTTCGATCTCCTGCCGCCACCGCCGAGCGAACATTTCAGGGCCGGGCGCACCGAGTTGCCACTGCCTGATGACCTTAAGGCCCAGCAGAAAGAACAAATAACTCGCTTGTTTGAGCAGGTAGATACTGATCAAATCACAGTCAGGGAGGGAAGCCGTGCCAAAGCCACCAAACGATAGTCCAAACGGCCGGGCCCGTCAGCTTCTCGTCCGCCTTGGCATTCAGTCCGCACCTACGCCGGTGGAGAAAATCGCCAAGGCGCTAGGTGCTCAGGTGCGATTTTCGCCATTCGACTCCGAGTTGTCTGGAATGGTTTATATCAAGGATGGGGTTCCTATCATCGGGGTTAACTCGCTGCATCACCCCAATCGCCAGCGATTTACGATTGCGCATGAGTTAGGACATCTCGAACTTCATCGGCAAATGATTACAAGTAATGTCCACGTCGATAAGAATTTCCCGGCTCTGATGCGCGATCCAAAATCGGCAACCGGAACAGAGCAGATTGAAATTGAAGCCAATCAATTTGCGGCAGAGTTATTGATGCCTATCGCGCTCATCGAGCAAGCTTTGGCCGGAAAGCAATTTGACATAGACGACGACGGGCCGATAGAAGAGCTTGCGAAGAAGTTCCGAGTGAGCAAGCAGGCATTGGAGTATAGAATCCGAAATCGTGGCTAATCACTTGGGTGGGGCGGGCCATGAGTCTTGTGTTCTACGATACAGAGACCACGGGCAGTGGGACCTTCTTCGATCAAATCCTGCAATTTGCCGCGATTCGGACCGACGCGGACCTCAACGAGATTGATCGCTTTGAAATTCGCTGCCGCCTCTTGCCTCACGTAGTTCCTACGCCCGGCGCGATGCGTGTTACGGGCGTGAACGTTTCTCAGCTAACCGATCCGTCTTTGCCGTCTCATTACGAAATGGTTCGTGCCATTCGCGCGAAGTTGCTGTCATGGTCTCCGGCCCTATTCATTGGGTGGAACTCGATTGAATGTGACGAGAATTTGGTTCGCCAAGCCCTCTACAAGACGCTGCACAACCCATACCTCACCAATCGCGATGGAAATAGTCGCTCCGATGTCATGCGCATCGTGCAGTCGTGCAGTCTGTTCGCTCCTACCGCGCTTACATTCCCTACCGACGACAACGGCCAGAAGGTGTTCACACTGGACCGTATCGCGCACGCCAATGGGTTCAAACACGACCAGGCGCACGACGCAATGGGCGACGTTGAGGCCACGATTTTTCTCTGCCGACATCTCACTGAGAAGGCACCAGACATTTGGTCTTCCTTCATGCGTTTTAGCACGAAGGCCGCCGTCGTCGATTACATCACCGAAGAACGTGTGTTCTGCGTGAGTGACTTTTTCTATGGCACACCTCATTCATGGATTGTCACGACAATCGGACAGAACCAAAAAAATAAGGCCGACTGGTATGTCTATGATCTCAGTGTCGATCCCGAATCGTTGCGGTCACTTCCCGAAGAGCAGCTCGCAGCGCGCCTTGATCGGTGGCCAAAGCCGTTACGCAGACTAAAATCCAATACGTCACCTATGCTCCTTCCTCCCGAGGACGCGCCGGAAATCTGCAAGGGCCGGAAGCACGGCCTGGAAGAATTGGAGCGACGCGCGGAGACGCTACAGGCGGATGCCGCACTGCGCGAGCGGTTGATTTCCGCTTTTGAGTCGCTGAAGGAGGAGTATCCACCTTCGCCTCATGTTGAGAAGCAGATTTACGATAGATTCGTCGAGAAGCCGGACGAGAAACTAATGGACGCATTCCACGAGGCGGAGTGGCCTAAGCGGTATGCGATAGTTGAAGAATTTCAAGATCCACGCCTGAGGACAATCGGCAGGCAGTTGATCCACCTCGAACGGCCCGATCTTTTGGACAATGCTATCTGCCGGGAACATGATTTGGCCGCCGCGAAGCGGCTTCTGGGGCAAGGCGAGGATATATCGTGGCTGACCTTGCCCAAAGCTCTTGAGCAGCTTGAAGAAATGTTAGCGGCCGCGTCGGGAGCGGAGTTGGAACTGCTCCGAGAACACGATCAGTATCTTCGCGAGCGCTATGAACAGGCGCTCACGCACGCGAAATAATCAGAGGGCTCACTTCAGAAGTTGGCCTAAACCCAACATTTGCACCGTGTGTTTGCGTTAATACTTGTCACGCGACGGCTTGTTGCTGATACAGGTATTTTTGGAACATAATGAACACCTGGCCGATCTCATCCGGTCGGCCGAGAGCGGCGACAGCGTCGGCAATGGAGTCGTGGTATTTCAGGCGGAACAGAGGCGTTGGTTTTTCCTGGTCGAGTTCTTCCAGAGAGATTATTGGTATCGGTTCTTTTTTCGTTGGAGATCATTGGTGTCCGCTCTTTTTCGCCGAAAAAAGAGCTGACGCCAATAATCCCCCGATAATCCCGCAGCAGGTACGGTGCCCTAGGACGCCGGTCGGGGAATAGGCATCCGGGGCGGGGCGGTGTCCCACATCAGGTGAACCTCCTCCGGTGTCAAACCGTAGGCCGTGTCGACCAGATCGTGGATGGAGTACTCCAATCGCAACGCCTCGGCGGACACTGACCGGGCGGGCTCGACGGTTCGTTTGTACTCTTCGCGAAGGCCGCGGAGCGCGGCCGCAGTGAATGGGTTCCTCTTGCCGCGCGCCCTCTGGACCTCTTTGACGAAGGCGTCGGAGTCCAGAGCAATTGGGTCCTGTAGCTTTGTGCTCGGTTCAGAGATTTCATGCTGGACTTTAAGCCAATCGAGGAGGCCCATTCGCGTGGCCAGCAATCCCTCAGACAGCGCAATGAGGCGTGCTACTGCCCTCTCGGCATTCTTTTTCGTGCTCGTGTCGGCTTCAGGAATCGGTAGCGTCTCGACAAACGGAATATCCATCGCCAAGGCCTCATCCTTCTTGTGGGGAAAGGATCGGAATTCGAACCACCATAGAAGAGAGGAGTTGAGGCAAGCTAGTAGCCAGAAGTCCGAGGTCGGGATAATAATGGCGGCATCGTTTACGTACATTTTTCGATCATCGAAGCCGATCCTCGAGTGGAAGGCTATGCGCTGAATGACGAGTTTTTTTCCCTCGAACACCTCCCAATACTCGACAGGATCTTGGATTTCGTACCACTTGTAGTTGCCAGCTTTCCTCCCAGGCCAATCATCCCCATCCCAATTGGATGGCTTGGGTTCCAGAAGGTGTCTCAGAGATGAGAGATGTTCTTTCACAGCAGGGTATTGATCGATGTCCACCCCCCTTCGCGTGAATATCATCCAAAGTTCATTCCACTCGGGGAACCATCGCTTTACATCTTGGCCGCGCAAGTATGGCTTAATAACCTCTTGGCTCGAGACATGTTTTTCGATCAGCCTTTTTCGTGTTATGGAATCTATCAGGAACGCGTCATTGAAACCTGATTTCACTCCGTAGGCCGGCTTAACCCCTGAATAATCGCGCAGAGACCTGCCCGTTCTACGTATCTTCTCCAGCAACTCGTTCACTTGGTCCGGTTCAAGTTGCCAAGCATCCTTCGCAAGTCTGTCCCGCCGGATGTCTATTCCGCGTGTGGCTACTTGCTCTTGCAATTGATCAATGCGCACCATATCCCGCGGAATGATGCAGGCCCTTGAGAAATTCGGTACGGGATCGTCATTTGGTTTGCGTAACACAGCAAAGCAAGGGAAAACATCGGCGTCCTTGAAAAACTGCTTGGCATGCCCGAAATCAATAATCGCTTCAACCCAGGTCCGCTCGCCGAAGAACTGGCGCAATGGCTCCCCATATCCCGCCTTCATCCATTTGTTGGTCACTACGAAAGCAAGTCTCCCGCCAGTTCTCAGGATCTGCACGCCCTTTTCGTAGAAGTAGACGAACAGGTCTGCCATCCCGTGGTATGCTTCGAAATGTTGCTGCAAGTAAGGCTTGATCGGACTGAGCAGCTCTTGCCGCACATACGGCGGATTACCAACGACCGCATCGAAACCACCGCGCTCGAAGACCTTCGGAAACTGTGCCTTCCAGTCGAAGGCCTTAGCGTCGACCCCCGGATCATCCACCACGCTGTTGCCGCAGCGGATGTGAGCGGATAGGTCCGTTAAGGGCTGGCCCGGGCGGGCAGTACGGATCCAGAGGGAGAGCTGGGCGATCTCTACCGACTCGGGAGAGATGTCCACGCCATAGAGGTTGTTCTGGAGGATGGGGGGCGCCGAACGCTCGATCCAGTCGTCGTGGCTACCGGCGCAGTCGGGATCACCGGGCTCGACGTGGCTGAGGTCGTCGAGCAGACTGAGACGGTGGTTCAGGAACCAGTCATAGGCCGCGATCAGGAAGGCTCCCGAGCCGCAGGCCGGGTCGCACAGGGTCACACCGTCCAGCCAGGTCAGCATCGCCCCCAAGAAACTGCCGTTGGGAGGAGCGGTGCTGCTCAAGTCAACGCCATGCTCCTTGGCCAGGTCGGTGCGGGCTTGGTCCCAGAGCGGTTCTAGCGCGGCCGAGACCAGATAGTTGACGATGTAATCGGCCGTGTAGTAGACGCCTTGTTCCTTGCGTCTTCCCGGCTTCCGTCGGCGGTCGGCCAGGGTTGCGGCGTGCTGGTCCAGGCTCTTCGCCTTGATCTCCTCGATGTCGGTGATGCTCCGCTCAAAGATCCTGCCCAGAACGTCGACCGTCACCTCGTTGCGATAGTCGAACTCGCCCATCATGACGAATACTTGGGGCCATTTCGCGCTATCGAGGGCGAAACCCATGTCGTCGAGGATCGGGTCGGGCTTGAACAGGTTGCCGTTGTACTTGGGAATACCGTTGAGCGAGTCGCCCTTGTCGATCGAGCGGAAGAGGAGCTGAAAGGCCTGCCACGCGGTCAGGCCGGCAACCCGCACGAAGGACGTGTGCTTGAGCAGGTTTCGGTCGGGAAGCAAGCCCCGATCCTCGGCGAAGGCGATGAAAAGGATCCGGTCCAGCAGGCGCTGGGCCGCCTCGATCGCCCGGTCCAGCTCCGTCACGCCCTTGGCCTGGAGCTCCTTGATCAGCTCGACCCGGCGCTCCGCGTATTCGCGGTACAGCTCAACGCTCACCTTCTCTTGCCGCTCGCCCGTCTCTCGGAGCAGCCAGCCTGTGTTCTGGGCGAACATGCCGGTTCCCAGCAGGCTGCCGGCATGGAAGATCGCGTAGAACTCGGCGAACTTGTCCGGGTCGTCCAGCTCGGTCAGCAACACGCGGTGCACGTGGTTCGACGACTTCTGGCGGCTGTAGAGCCGGATCTCGGCATAGTTGCAGACGATGGCCCACTGCGCCGATTCGGAGGCGTTGAGGTAGTTCCAGACCTGCTGAACGGGGGTGATGTTCCGCGTGGGCATCTTCCGGTCGAGATCGACCTTCGCCCCCTTCAGCTCGACCATGACCAGCGGCTCGCCGGACAACCAACCTGACTCGTCGAGCCGAAACTTCCCCAGCGCCGCGTCGACCTCGCCCGAGCCGGGGACGTTCCACTTCGGG
>Ga0187864_10002752_pt1 | contig 14961 bp, 10 predicted proteins | sample June2016WEW_11_4_FD_132985 | JGI IMG/M metagenome (GOLD analysis project Ga0187864, IMG submission 132985) | Peatland microbial communities from SPRUCE experiment site at the Marcell Experimental Forest, Minnesota, USA - June2016WEW_11_40 | ecosystem: Environmental > Terrestrial > Soil >... | reverse complement strand
TGGGTGGCGGAGCCGCAGCGGCTCGGCGAATTGATGTCGCGCATCGATTGCCGTGGCGGTCAGACCCAAATTGCAAAAATCCTTGCGCACACGCGCCGCGAAAGCGACAAGGCCAAGATCGGCGCCCTCGTTTTTGTCGGCGACGCCATGGAGGAATCGCTTGATGCATTGTGTGCCGGCGCCGGCGAGCTTGGCCTGCGCAGTGTCCCGGCCTTCATGTTTCAGGAAGGCTATGATCCGGTCTGCGAACAGGCGTTCCGCGAGATCGCTCGGCTCACGCGCGGCGCTTATTGCCGCTTTGCTCCTGGCGCTGCGCATGAGCTGGGAGAGCTCTTACGCGCGGCGGCGGCGTATGCGGCCGGCGGCATGAAAGCGCTGGCCGACCTAGGGGCGCGGCGCTCGCCCGGTGCGGTCAGGCTGCTCGATCAGCTGAAGTAACCATGCCTTTTCTTCTTGGTGTCGTCGTTCTCATCCTGCTGCTGTGGGCCGCCAATGCCTTTTCGAAGGCCGATCCAAAGCAAGCCGCTAAGCTTTTGCGCTACATCGGCGGCGGCGCCGCGCTGGTCTTCGCCGCATTTCTTCTGTTCCGCGGTGAGATTGGCGTCGCCATCCCGGTCGGAGCGGTCGGACTAGGGTTGCTCGGCTGGTTCTCGCTGTGGCCGGCGGCCTTCGGCCGACGCACGAAAAAAAGTCCGGGCCAAGCCTCGCAGGTACGTTCGGCATTCATCGAGATGGAGCTTGATCACGACAGCGGCGCAATACGCGGCCACATTGTCACGGGACGCTATGAAGGCGTCTCGCTCGATGCGCTCGACCTGCCGACCCTCATCGGTTTTATCGGCGAGATCGACAACGACAGCCGCAAATTACTGATGGCTTATCTTGACCGCAGGGAGCCCCGCTGGCGTGAAAACGCGCAAGGTAATGCGGCGGCGGGGGAGGGGGGCAGCGCTGCGTCCAGCGGCAAAATGACGGAAGAGGAGGCTTATCAGGTCCTTGGCCTTCAGCCCGGGGCGAGCGCCGAGGAGATCGGTCGCGCCCACCGATCCCTCATGAAGAAACTGCATCCCGACCAAGGGGGGTCGACGTACCTCGCGGCCCGCGTCAATCAGGCCAAGGATGTTCTGCTTCGCCGCCATCGCTGAGATTCCCAAAGAGGATCCTCGCGTGGTGTCCCGTCCGTGATTGACGTCTCGCCTGATGTCCCGGTTTGGTCCGGGCGTTGTTTGTTGGAGCGCGATGTTTTCCGAAACGCGCAGTCCACTTTTCTGGGTCATGCTTTAGTTCTTGACGGCCATGCAGGTGATATCGCTGCGCTTGAGCTGCTTGCAGGCGGCCTCCGCCATTGCCTTGTCGAAACCCGCGAAGCGTGCCCGGTAGAGCGCCTTGTCGCCTTTTTGCACGCGCTCGGTAAACGGGTCGGCTGCGGCAAGCATGGCGGGGATCTTAAGCTGCGCGGCGCTCAAATGCTGCTTGGCCTCGTCTTCACCCTCGAAAGCGCCGATCTGAATGATCCAGCTGCCATGCGCGTGAGTCTGTGGCGCAGCGGGTTCAGCCTTCGTGAGACCAGTTTTCGTCGGGCCGGCCTTGGCCGGTTCGGATTTTGGTAGTTCGGGCGTGATCGGTTCGGCTTTAGTCGACGTGGCAACCGCAGCCAGTTCGGCGGACGCCACGACGATGGTGCTCGGCGCTTCGGACAATTGTGTTGCCGGCGGCGTGCGGACTGCCGGCGCCGCGGCTGGTTGCGATGACGGAGTGGCAGCCGGCACCAGCGTCGGCATAGGCGCAAGCGAAGCCGTCTGCACGGGCGCGGTGCGGTAGGAAATAGTCTTCACCAGGAGCGGCTGGATCGGATCATTGGAGCCGACCGCCGCGTTCCCGTTCGCTTTTGCGTTCACGCTAGCCGTCGCTGCCGGCGCCGCATGCGACGCCAATGGCGCCGTGGCAAACGCTACCGGTTTCGGGTCGCCCCGCTGCTCGGTTTTCTCGGCGATGACCGGCGGCGTCCTTCCGGCGATAGCGGGTGCCGTCTTTTCGGCGACGGCTGGCGCCGTGTGCCGCAGCGAAGCCTCCTTGATGTGCGCGGTGATCAGCTCGCGCATGTGGGCATCGCGCTCGAAAGCCGAGCGGCCCCCGAGCACGACGGCGATGATGTAACGACCGTCGCGATGAATCGAGGTGACGAGATTGAAGCCCGAGGCCCGCGTATATCCCGTTTTGATGCCATCCACCCCACCGACAACGCCCAGCAGGTGGTTGTGATTGCGCATCGCCGCGCCGTGGTAGACGAACTCCGCCGTGGAGAAATACTTATAATAGTGCGGAAACCGCTCCTGGATCGCGCGCCCGAGCATGGCTTGGTCTTGCGCGGTGGTGATCTGATCGTCGTCCGGCAGGCCCGACGCGTTCACATAGCTGGTGTGGTTCATGCCCAGTGCATGGGCCTTTTCCGTCATCAGCTTGGCGAATGCGTCTTCGTCTCCGCCGAGATTCTCGGCGATCGCGACGGCGGCATCGTTCGCCGACTTCGTGACGACTGCCTTGATCGCATCTTCGACGGCGATGGTCTGGCCGGGCTTCAGGCCGAGCTTTGTGGGCGCCTGTTCGGACGCATGTTCGGAAACCTTGAGCGGCGTTTCGAGCTTGATCCTGCCGGCATCGAGCCGCTCGAACAGCAGGTAGAGCGTCATGATCTTGGTCAACGACGCCGGATGACGCAACGCGTCGGCGTTCGATGCGTGCAGCACGTCTCCGGTGTTGCCATCGACGACGATCGAGGAGCTTGGCGGTGCGTAGCTTTCGGCGTGAGCGCGATGGGGAACGCGCATCGCATGACGCGTCATCACTGCACGCGCCATTACCGCGTGACGCACGTAATTCACGTGGAACCGATGGTGCCTTGCGTCGGCCGAATCGCTAGAGAAAATCACGGCCGCTGCGATGGCGGCAAAGCTCACGACGCAACTGCGAAGCCCATACACGGCTCCAGAACGCACTCGACTCATTATCACCCCGTCCCTGACGCGCACCGGGCTCCCGGTGGGAGCCCACCCTTTTTGCTCCTTCGGGACGATGCGTCCCCCGTAATAAGCGGCCGGCTTGGTCCAACCACCCGTCGCAATGGCGAGGCATTTCCCCCAACCAAGGACCGGTCGTCACACGGACGACACCGTCAAGCACGCTAGGCGAACGCAGTTGCAAAAGCGTTAAACCCAGCGGGCGGCACCATTGCGTAGCCAAGGGCGCACTGCTTTCCGTTGAATTTTTTGTGCAATGCACTAATATGATTGTTGCGGGAAAAGGCCTTTTCAAGGCAAGGGGCCAGCTGAGTTAAACCCTAGCCAACAGGCAGCGCGGGCCTGCGGAGAGACAATAATGAGTACCGATCAGATCCAGAAGATGATGAATACCGATCAGATGCAGAAGATGAGCAAAGACAGCATGGACATGGCAATGGCGTCGTTCGGCGCCTGGACCAAGAATGCGCAAGCCATCGCCACCGAGATGGCCGACTTCTCGAAGAAGTCCTTTGAAAACTCCACGGCCGCCTTGGAGAAGCTCATGGCAGCAAAGAGCCCGGAAAAGGCCATGGAGGTGCAGAGCGAATACCTCAAATCCTTTTACGCAGACTTCGTCGCCCAATCGACCAAGATCAGCGAGCTTTACGCCGATCTCGCCAAGCAAGCCTATAAGCCCCTCGAAGGTGCTATCGCGAAAGCCACCTCAATGAAGTGACGGCCGCGGCGCGAGCGACGCCGCACGAACCGCTTCGGCTTCACCGAGCCGGGCTTCTACCTATTCTAATTTTTATACTTATATCTTTAGAGCTTCGGCATCCCGCTGAGCCACGTAGTTCAGCGCGCTTTGGGCGATATTTACGGCCCTGCCGCGGGACCGGCATTTCTGTCTCGGTCGCTGCAATACGATGCAATCCAAGCCGTGGTTGGCACCAAACGTGCAAGTGAAGGTAAGCCGCGCCGATCGCGCGGAGATGGCCTGGATCATTCGCCATTATGCCGAGGTCGATATTGTTTCGCTGCGTGTCGAGGCGGCCGATGCCAGCGCGCGAATGTGAGGCCGATCGAGTAGCGAGGGCAGGTAATTATGCGCCCCACTTTGTCCATCTGGAAAGCGAGCCGTTTCGTATCTATGATAATGTGTCGGGATTGGCGGGGGCGAAAGCTCGGCGGACATCCTCGCTGACCACCGATCACGCCATAACCGGTCTGGACGATAGACGAAACAATGCGACCCAATGACAATCCCAGCACCCAGCTACCGACCCGCCTGGCGGACGATGACCGCAAGCGGAAAAACGACCAGGGGGGGCCGGGGACTTCGGTCATCACTAAAACGCGTCCACAGACCAAGCGCCCGAACCTTTATCGTGTGCTGTTACTCAACGACGACTACACGCCGATGGAGTTCGTGGTTCATGTCCTCGAGCGCTTCTTCAGCAAGGACCAGGAGGCGGCACATCGGATCATGATGCACGTTCACCAGCATGGGATCGGAGAATGCGGGATCTTTACCTATGAGGTGGCGGAGACCAAAGTGACGCAGGTCATGGACTTTGCACGCAAACATCAGCATCCTTTGCAGTGCATCATGGAGAAGAAGTGATTCCCGGGGGAGCGGCCAATACAAATGATGAGACATTAAATGCCCACGTTCTCGCGCAGCCTTGAGCAGTCGCTCCATCGCGCGCTGGCGCTCGCCAACGAGCGCCATCACGAATACGCCACGCTTGAACACCTCCTGCTCGCGCTGATCGAAGATCAGGACGCGGCGGCGGTCATGCGGGCTTGCAATGTCGACTTGGACAAGCTGCGCCGCAGCCTGGTCGCCTATCTCGAGTCCGAGCTCGACAATCTGGTCACCGACGGGGCGGAGGATTCCAAGCCGACCGCCGGGTTTCAGCGCGTCATCCAGCGCGCGGTGATCCACGTCCAATCCTCGGGCCGCGAGGAGGTAACCGGCGCAAATGTGCTGGTCGCGATCTTCGCCGAACGCGAGAGTCATGCCGCGTACTTCCTGCAAGAGCAGGACATGACGCGCTACGACGCGGTGAACTATATCAGCCACGGCATCGCCAAGCGGCCCGGTATGTCGGAAGCGCGCCCGGTGCGCGGCGCCGACGAGGACGCCGACACCAAGAATGGCGACGAGCCGAAAAAGAAGGGCGACGCGCTCGACGCTTATTGCGTCAACCTCAATAAGAAGGCGCGCGAGGGCAAGATCGATCCACTGATCGGCCGCGATTCCGAGATCAACCGTACCATCCAGGTGCTTTGCCGCCGGCAGAAGAACAATCCGCTTTTCGTCGGTGAAGCCGGCGTCGGCAAGACCGCGATCGCGGAAGGGCTGGCGCGCCGTATCGTCCATGGCGAGGTGCCGGATGTGCTGCGTAACGCGACCGTGTTCGCCCTCGATATGGGCACACTCCTCGCCGGCACGCGCTACCGCGGCGACTTCGAGGAGCGGCTCAAGCAGGTCATCAAAGAGCTTGAGGCCTATCCCGGCGCGATCCTGTTCATCGACGAGATCCACACCGTGATCGGCGCTGGCGCGACATCCGGCGGCGCCATGGACGCCTCGAATTTGCTGAAGCCCGCTTTGGCGTCAGGGACCGTGCGCTGCGTCGGCTCGACCACCTACAAGGAATACCGGCAATACTTCGAGAAGGACCGGGCGCTGGTGCGCCGGTTCCAGAAGATCGACGTCAACGAGCCGACGATTCCCGACGCGATCGAAATCCTCAAGGGGCTCAAGCCGTACTTCGAAGATTATCACAAGCTCAGATACACCAACGAAGCGATTAAAGCGGCGGTCGAGCTGTCGGCGCGTTACATCCACGATCGCAAGCTGCCCGACAAGGCCATCGACGTGATCGACGAGTCGGGCGCGGCGCAGATGCTACTGCCGGAAGGCCGGCGCAAGCGGACCATCGGCATCAAGGAGATCGAGACCACGATCGCCACCATGGCCCGCATTCCGCCGAAGGCCGTATCGAAGGACGACGCCGAGGTGCTTCGCCACCTGGAAGAGACACTCAAGCGCGTCGTCTACGGCCAGGACAAGGCGATTGAAGCGCTCGCGGCTTCAATCAAGCTTGCCCGCGCCGGCCTACGCGAGCCGGAAAAGCCGATCGGTTGCTATTTGTTTTCCGGCCCGACCGGCGTCGGCAAAACCGAGGTGGCGCGGCAGCTTGCGGCCACGCTCGGCGTCGAGGTCATTCGCTTCGATATGTCGGAGTACATGGAGCGTCACACCATTTCGCGGCTGATCGGCGCACCGCCCGGTTACGTCGGCTTCGATCAGGGTGGTTTGCTCACCGACGGCGTCGACCAGCATCCGCATTGTGTGCTCCTGCTCGACGAAATCGAGAAGGCCCACCCGGACCTGTTCAACGTTCTCCTGCAAATCATGGATCACGGCAAGCTGACCGACCATAACGGCAAGCAGGTCGACTTCCGCCATGTGATCCTGATTATGACAACCAATGCCGGCGCCGCCGACATGGCCAAAGCCGCCTTCGGCTTCACGCGGTCCAAGCGCGAGGGCGACGACATGGAGGCGATCACGCGGATGTTCGCGCCGGAATTCCGCAACCGGCTCGACTCGATCATCACCTTCGCGCATCTGTCGCAGGAAGTGATCGCGAAGGTGGTCGAGAAATTCGTCCTCCAGCTCGAGGCGCAGCTTGCCGACCGCGACGTGACGATCGAGCTGACCGACGAGTCGTCGAAATGGCTGATCGCGAACGGCTATGACGAACTGATGGGCGCCCGGCCGATGGCGCGGGTGATCCAGGAATACATCAAGAAGCCGCTGGCCGACGAAGTGCTGTTCGGGCGCCTGAAGTCGGGCGGTCACGTGCGCGTCGTCGTGACCACCGACGAGGCCGGCAAGAGCAATCTCGTTTTCGAGTATCCGGACGGCCGGGTGACGCCGCGGCCGGAAAAGCTGCCCGAGCCGCGCCGCACCAAGAAGCGCAGGGCGTCCCCAAAGCGCAAGCCGCCGGGCGGCGGACCTGGCGGTAACTCACCGCCGCGCCGCGGCTCGGTGCCGAAAGTGCCGCTGGTCAAGGTCTAGAAGTCAAACCGGCGGCGCCCGGCTTCAATTGAGAGGCCGGCGCCGCCGCAATTCGTGCGCGAACCAGACGGCAAGCGCCGGAAAGCCGATCGCGGTACCGATAAATAGCGGCGTCGCGCCGAAACGATCGATCACCAGCGCGCCCGCGGCGACCCCTGCAGTCTGCCCCATGTAGAGCGAAGACGAGAAGATTGCGACCGCGGTGCCGCGCGCTTCCGGCGTCATTTGCGTCGCGTTGGTCTGCAACGTGTTGTGGAACATGTAAAAGCCGAGCCCGATCGCCGTCACCGCGATCGGTGCGAGCCACCACACCGTCTCAACCGCAAGCGCAACATAAGCGGTTGCGAGAACGAGCCCGCCCGCGACGGTGAGACCAATCTGGCCTAGCTGATAGATAAAATGTCTGACCAGCGCCGCGTAGATCAGACCGCCGATACCAAAGAACGCAACGGTGAGGCCGACGAGCGTGAAGCTCAGACCGAAGTGCAACCGCAAGTCCGCGCCGATGTAGGCGAATGCGCCCCAGGCAAGCGCAGCTTCGATGAACCCCGCCAGGATAATGATGCGCGCAAAGGGGTTCGACAGCACCGCTGCGTAGTCGCCGACGAAACCGCGGGAAGTGCCTGCCGATTCATCTGACCGACGAGTTTGCGGATTGGTGATGAGTTCGGCTACGAGGCCCGCTACCGCGAGCGCGAAAAGTCCGGCGAGCACGAAAAATACGTTCCGCCAGCCCATGAGGTCGCCGAGCACGCCGCCGGCGGCTTGGCCAAATAGCTGGCCGAGAATGTAGCCGGACGCGTAACGCGCCAGGATCGGCTGTCGGCGGTCATAAGGCGTCACATCGCCGACATAGGCCATCGAAATCGGGATGATCCAGCCCGCAGCGGCGCCGGTCGCCAGGCGAGCAAGCGCCAATTGCGGGAGCGACGAAGCGGTACCGCAGACCGCCACAAGCACAGCGGCAATCGCGCCGGCTGTTGCGACCGTGCGGTATTTGCCGAAACGGTCGGCAACCGGACCTGCGACGAGCTGAACCGAACCGTGGGTGATCGCATAGGCGGTGACTACCATTGCCGCGATACCGATGGTCGTATGGAAGTCGGCGGCAATCTGCGGCAGGAGCGAGTCGGTCACGCGCACCTGCGCCTGCGCGGCAAAACCCGCCGCCGCGAGCAGCATAATTGAGCGGACAGGGGTCTTGCGCGCAGGCGTGATAGGTGGACCTGCGGATGACACGTCGGAATTCGCCCGGGAACGATTTTGGGAAAGATGCCGACGTTGACACAGTGCGCGGCCCGGGGTTCTTACCCTGCGACGTAGCAAAAGCGAACAACAATGATTGAAAACAGGTATGTGCCGGGCGCGGTCGAGGGCCGCATTTACGCCGCCTGGGAGGCTGCCGGCGCCTTCCGTGCTGGCAGGCCGGAGCGCGCCAAGGCCGATCCCTATTGCATCGTCATTCCGCCGCCCAACGTGACCGGCTCGTTGCATATGGGCCACGCGCTCAACAATACCCTGCAGGACATTCTCTGCCGCTTCGAGCGCATGCTCGGCAGGGACGTGCTGTGGCAGCCGGGCACCGATCACGCCGGCATCGCCACCCAAGCCGTGGTCGAGCGCCAGTTGATGGAGCGCCAGCAACCCGGTAGTCGCGAAATGGGCCGCGAGGCCTTCATCAAGCGCGTGTGGGAATGGAAGGCGGAGTCCGGCGGTACCATCATCAGCCAGCTAAAGCGCCTCGGTGCATCCTGCGACTGGTCGCGCGAACGCTTCACGATGGACGACGGTCTTTCGCGTGCGGTGCTGAAAGTCTTCGTGGCGCTGTACCGCGAAGGCCTCATCTACCGGGACAAGCGCCTCGTCAATTGGGACCCCAAGCTGAAGACTGCTATTTCCGATCTCGAAGTGCAGCAGGTCGAGGTCAAAGGAAGTCTCTGGCACATCAAATATCCGATCGAAGGCAGCGACGAATTCATCATCGTGGCGACGACGCGGCCGGAGACGATGCTCGGCGATACCGCGGTAGCAGTGCATCCCGACAATGAGCGCCTCAGGCACCTGATCGGCAAGATCGTGGTGCTGCCGCTCGTCGGCCGCCGCATTCCGATCGTCGGTGACGACTACGCCGATCCGGAAAAGGGCACTGGCGCGGTCAAGATCACGCCGGCGCATGACTTCAACGATTTCGAGGTCGGACGCCGTCACAATTTGCCGCTCGTCAATGTGCTCGACGCCGATGGAAAGCTCGATCTGCGAGACAACGCCGCGTTCCTGCACGGAGTACCGCCTTCGCCAGCGCTCGACGAGACATTGTCGCTCCACGGCCTCGATCGCTTCGCGGCGCGCAAAAGAATCGTCGAACACCTCGAGATTCGCGGCCTCCTCGACAAGATCGAGCCGACGACCCACACCGTGCCGCACGGCGATCGGTCCGGCGCGGTGGTCGAACCGTTCCTCACCGATCAGTGGTATGTCGACGCGAAAACGCTTGCACAGCCGGCAATCGCGGCGGTGCGTGCCGGCAAAACGGTGTTCGTGCCAAGCCAATGGGAGGCGACGTTCTTCAATTGGATGGAGAACATTCAGCCCTGGTGCATTTCCCGGCAAATCTGGTGGGGTCATCAAATTCCGGCTTGGTACGGGCCGGACGGGAAAATATTCGTCGCCGAGAGCGAAGACGACGCCGTCGCCGACGCGCTCGCGCATTACACGGACATCGAGGAGATCACAGTCGAGGAGGGGCACGACATCGCGGCCGATCCGGCGCGGCGCGCACGCTTTGCGAACGAATATTTGCATCGCGACGAGGACGTGCTGGACACTTGGTTCTCTTCGGCGCTGTGGCCGTTCTCGACGCTCGGCTGGCCCGACGAAACGCCGGAGCTTAAACGCTATTACCCGACCAGCGTTCTGGTCACCGGTTTCGACATCATCTTCTTTTGGGTCGCGCGCATGATGATGATGGGTCTTCATTTCATGCACGAAGTGCCGTTCCATACTGTCTATATCCACGCGCTGGTGCGCGACGCCAGCGGCGCCAAGATGTCGAAGTCGAGGGGTAACGTCATCGATCCGCTCCAGCTTATCGACGAATACGGCGCCGACGCTTTGCGCTTCACGCTTGCCGCCATGGCGGCGCAAGGTCGCGACATCAAGCTCTCGGCGCAACGGGTCGAGGGCTATCGCAATTTCGCGACCAAGCTCTGGAATGCCGCGCGCTTCGCGGAGATGAATGGCTGCGTGCACGATCCCGATTTCGATCCGCGCAGGGCGAAAGAAACCTTGAACCGCTGGATCGCCCACGAGACGGCCAAGACCGCGGCTGAAGTCACCGAAGGCATCGCGGCCTACCGTTTTAACGACGCGGCTGGCGCGCTTTACCGTTTCGTTTGGAATGTCTATTGCGACTGGTACCTCGAGCTGGCGAAGCCGTTACTCACCGGCCCCGATGGCACCGCAAAGGACGAGACGCGGGCCATGGTCGCCTGGGCACGAGACGAAATCCTAAAGTTCCTGCACCCATTCATGCCGTTCATTACAGAAGAACTATGGGCGGTGACGGCATCGGCCAAGCGCGATTTCTTGCTCTCTCTCAGCGACTGGCCTTCGCTCGAAGGAATTGGCGACGCTGGGGCGGAAGCCGAGATTGGCTGGGTAGTCGATCTTATTACCGCTATCCGCTCCGTGCGCGCGGAGATGAATGTCAACGTGCCACTGCCGCTTGTTCTGGCTGGAGTGGGGGATCATGTTTGGCTGAGAACCAACCGCTGGTCTGAGTTTATAAAGCGGATGGCTAGGATTTCTGATGTGACTAGGGCGGCTATGTATAAGCCCGGCACCATCCAACTTGTTGTCCGGGGCGAGACCGTAGGCTTAGTTCTTTCGGGATTAGTCGATCTTGCCGCCGAGCGCGCACGGCTCGGCAAAGAAATGGCGAAGTGCGATGCCGACATCGCTCGCGTCACTCAAAAACTCGGCAACGCCGACTTCCTCAAGCGCGCGCCGGAGGAGGTCGTCGAAGGCGAACGCGAGAAGCGCGACGAGGCCCAGGCGCGCAAAGGCAAGATCGCCGAGGCGCTGGAGCGGCTCAAGGCTTCAGCTTGAGTCTCACTGCAGCCTTTTCCTGAGGAACGGCTCGAGGCCGTAGGTCTTGGGCCATGACCAGATCAATTCCCCAAGCGAAGGACGATAGCCCGGGCCCGGGATGGCGATGGGCGTCCAGTCTTTCTCAAATGCGATAAACCGCATGGTGGCGGCCTCTGCGGGCAGCTCCTTCGGAAAAACATCCCGATAGGCTTCGCGGAATTTTGCCCATTCGCTGTCGCGCTGGGCCGCGGTCCAGTTGCCTAAGTTGACGTGCAGCCAGAGCAACAGTTTTTGCGGCGGCACGCTTTCGAGCAGATGCTTGATCTCCCAGCGCAGGCCTTCGGTGTGGCCGGTCGTCCAAATCACCAACTGGCACAACGGCACAATGGACTGGACGGTCTGCTTCCAGACATCCTGGCGCGCGTAGAAGCGCACCGCCCCTACCGGCGGCGTGGATTCGCCGGGCCGCCCGATTGCCAGTACCGGCGCATGCCGCCACAGCATTTGCACCAGATTGAGTTCCGCCGTCGGCATTGCGACGTTGAGCGGCAGCCTATCCTGCCATGTCGGTACCGACGAACTGATGCTGTCGAAGTTGAACGAGCGCAGAAACAACACCGGGGGGTGCTTGGCATGCCTCAGGACCTGGGTCGGCCGATTCCCGAACCTGACTTGCGCCAGCGCGCGCCCGGCTCGCTTCATGCGCGGAAATACGAACCAGTAAATTCCGATCCACGCGAGGATCGAAACTGCCGCAAGTGCCTTGCCCATATAAAAATCGAAGGCATAGAAGGGGGCAAGTTTGGAAATCGGATAGTAAAAAATAAGTGCTCCGATGATCAGGCTCACCGCCCAACAGAGGGCCCGCAACAAGAATCCAGCCGAAAATTTTTCCGAAGCCGACGAGGAAGCTCTTCGATTTGGCAACCTTCGGAAGCTCGGTGATGCCGTCTGCGGTGAGGACAGCAATCAGCTTGTCGCGCCAGTCGGCCGGTGGATCGCGCCGGACATTATCAACGTCGCTCATGGTGTCTCGCCGAAAAACCGAACCGATGCGCCTTGCAGCGTAACATCGGCGACCCGCTTAATCTATCGAACGTCCATACCGGCCGGGTTGCGTGGTTCCGATTTGGGGTGTGCTGCAAGCGCGTGTATGAACGTTGCGCAAAGCGCGGCTCGTTGAATTCCGGGAAAAATCCAGTGACTGCGTCTCGATCGTTGCCGATCTCGCTCGGCCTTCTCTGGCTCGTCGGCACCGCGCTGAGGCTATCGATACTGGCCGTTCCTCCGGTCATTCCCGCTCTGCGCGGAGAGTTTAATCTCTCGGGCACCGAGATCGGGATTCTCACCGGCCTCCCGATCGTTCTGTTCGCGGCCGCCGCGTTGGCCGGCTCGCGCCTTGTCGCGCGGATTGGTGCGGTACCGGCGGTCGTGACCGGACTGCTGCTGACGGCGGTTGGGTCAGCCCTGCGCGGCATCGCGTCGGATGTAACGACCCTGTTCGCCGCGACGGCCGTCATGGGGGCTGGCGTGGCGGTGACGCAGCCGGCATTGCCGGCGCTGGTCGGCCGATGGTTGCCGCGTCGCATCGGCCTCGGCACCGGCATCTACACCAACGGACTTCTTGTCGGAGAAATACTGCCGGTCCTTCTGTTTCCGCTGTTGTTTCCGCTTGTGGGCGCGAGCTGGCGGGCGACATTTGTTTTATGGGCGGTACCGATTGCCGCCATCGCGCTCCTAGTGATGGCGGTAGCGCCGCGCGACACAAGTGCACGTATCGTCATCGCGCCACGTTGGCTACCCGACTGGCCGGCCCGGGACATCTTCCGCTTGGGTCTGATTTTCGGCAGCGCCAGCGCGCTCTACTACGCCGGCAATGCCTTCCTTCCCGGACATCTGATCGAGGCCGGCCACTCGGACCTAATCAATCCGGCGTTGACCGCCCTCAATCTCGGCCAGTTGCCTGCTTCTTTCGTACTCATTGCATTCGGGCGGCAGCTTGAGCGCAGGGTTTGGCCGTTCGTGGTCACGGGTGTGCTTAGTCTTATCTGCATTGCTTTGATCGTCGTAACGGCAAGTGCGGTGACGGTGGCGAGCACGGCGGTGTTCGGCTTTGCGATTGGCGCGGCGTTTGCGCTCTGCCTCACTCTGCCGCCGCTGTTGAGCACATCCGGCGAGGTCGCGCGGGTGTCGGCGGCGATGTTCACGATCAGCTACGCGAGCGCCATGGGTGTCTCCATCCTGAGCGGGGTCGCCTGGGATGTGACCGGCGTGGAGCGTTTCGCCTTTCTGCCCATCGCGCTGTCGGCGCTGCCGTTGATCCTGTTGGTGTCGACGATCGGTTTCGACCGCAAAGCGGCAAACGCGCAGGGCTAGCGGAGGCGGTGGAGCGGCTCGACGCTTCGGCCTAGAGTGCTGACGAGTATTGCGATGCGGCCCCAGGTAACGAGAACCCAGAATGCTCGATCTCAACAACCGGCCCGGCGGGCCGAACCTGATCGTCACCGCGAAGACCGCCCACAAGGTGCATTTTCTCGACGCCGAGACGCTCACGCAGGCGAAGACCATCGATATGCCCGGCTCGACGCATGAGCTTGCGCTGTCGGCTGACGGGCGCACTGCCTACGGCTCGGTCTATGGCGATGGGATTTTCACCAAACGGATCAATCCGGATCGGCGCATCGTGGTCATCGACTTGCCGTCGCAATCGCTGGCGCGCGTGATCGATCTTGGTGAAACCTACGCGCCGCACGGTGTCATGATCGATGCTTCCGGCGTGCTTTGGTCATCGGCAGAGCTCGGCAACGCGGTGCTGGTGATCGATCCGGCGACCGACAAGGTGCAGCGGATCGATGTCGGCAACCCGGCGCATTGGCTCACCATCAGCCACACCACCGGCAAGGTGTTCGTCTCGGTCAAAACTGACTTTGTCGTCGTCATCGATGTGGCGCGCCGCGTGATCGTCGACAGGATCAATGTGCCCAATTTGACTGAGGGGCTCGCCATCTCGCCGGACGGCGGCACGCTCTATGTCTGCGCGCAAACGGCAGCCGAATTCTACGTCATCGACGCGTGCAGCCACGCAATGCTGCGAACCGTTGCAATCGACGAGGTGAACGCAAAGAATCCGCAAATGCGACGCGTGCGCGTATCGCCGGACAATCGCTATATCGTCGTGGCGTCCCACCAGGGCAACCATGCCGCGATCTACGCGGCCGACGGCGTGAAGCCCATCGCGTCGTTTCCGACGAAGAAGGGTCCGATGGGTTTCGGCTTCGCGCCCGACGGCGAGCACGCGTATCTGTGCTGCCACGACGACGCAGTCGTGTTCGAGTTCGAACTGGCGAGCGGTGAAATCACGCGCACGTTTCCGACCGCGGCCGGATGCGAATTCATCGTCGCGTATCACTGACGGTGATTGCGCATGCGGATTTTTCTTGCCGGAGCAGGGGGAGCGATCGGGCGGCGACTAACGCCGCTCCTCCATGCTGCCGGACATGCCGTGACTGGAACGACGCGCTCGACCGGCAAGGTCGCAGACCTGAAGGCGCGCGGCCTCGAGCCGGTCGTCGTCGACGTTTTCGACGAAGCCGCCTTACGCGATGCCGTCGTCACGGCGCGCTCGGACATCGTGATCCACCAGCTCACCGACCTGCCGCAGGTCCTCGACCCGGTGCTCCTGCGTGATGCGCTCGCGCGCAATTCTCATCTGCGCATCGACGGCACCGCCAATCTGGTTGCCGCGGCGCGGGCGGCGGGCGCGCGCCGGCTGATCGC
>Ga0187864_10002751_pt1 | contig 14962 bp, 18 predicted proteins | sample June2016WEW_11_4_FD_132985 | JGI IMG/M metagenome (GOLD analysis project Ga0187864, IMG submission 132985) | Peatland microbial communities from SPRUCE experiment site at the Marcell Experimental Forest, Minnesota, USA - June2016WEW_11_40 | ecosystem: Environmental > Terrestrial > Soil >... | reverse complement strand
GGCCAGCGATTCCCAGTCGATTGACGCGTCGAGTTGATTCAGCAGGGCTTGGGTGCGTTTGCCGCCGAGTTGGCTGACCACCGTGTCCGCGAAAGAAAGTTGAGCCGATTCACGTTCCCGCATAATGACCTCCCTGTCGGCGGGTCATATTATCATGGCTGTCAAGAGGGGTTTTTCAGGGGTTCCGATGCATGACTCGGATCGTATCGCCGCGTCCAGACCTTTGTGAATTCGGCCCCAAAGAAGAAACTGAAAGACGAGTAGTAAATCCAAGTTAATACGGCCATCAACGACCCCGCCGCGCCATACATGTTGTTGATGCGGGCATATTTGAAATAAATCGCCAGCCCAAACCTGCCGGCACTAAACAGGATCGCGGCGACCAGCGCCCCAAGCCAGACGTTTTTCCATCTCGGTTGCACATCCGGCAGAAACTTGAACAGGACGCCGAACAGGATGAATTCCACAGTGCAGGAAATCGCGATACCGGCGAGATAGGGCGGCCATCGATCCACGTCGGCGATGCGCTGTTGGAAGGCCGTGAGAATTCCGCTGATGAACATGGAGAAGACGAGCAGAAAGCCAAGGCCAAAGACCATCGCCAGCGACAGGAGCCGAGCGCGGATAAACGTAAGAACGGCCGGTTTTGCGAGGTTTGTCTTGCGCGCGTTGATTTCCACGCCCCAGATGCTGTTCATTGAATTCTGCAACTCAATGAAGACGCTGGTGGCGGAGAATAGCAAAACAACAGTGCTGATTACCGTTGCCAGATAGCCGCTGTTCTGGGTGGCGTTGCTTTCGATGATTGGCTTGATCGCGTCGGCAACGTGCGTGCCCATCAGGTTTGTGGTCTGTTTGATTATCTGTTCGCGGGCAAATTCGCTGGCGTGGGCATTGCCCATGACCCGGATGACGATGACCAACAGTGGCGGCAGGGACAAAACAGCATAAAAGGAAACCGCTGCTGAGCAGCGCAGGGCGTTATCCGCGTACCATTCCGACGCGGCCTTTCTAAAAAGCAAACCGATCGAAGCCAGCCGGGATGTTGCCCGCCGCCAATAGATTTTGCTGTTCAAAGTGCCCGCCCTGAGCCATGTCCCCCGACTCCTCTTAATGACTATGCCAGCCGATCCACTGGTTGTAGCGCAGCCTGCGTTGTCGCCTGGTTGGATGATCGGGAATGATCTTCGACTTTCATCGTATCACCCTTGGTGATGAATCTCGACTTTCATTTGACCCATCTTTTGGAAGATTTTCCACCGCCGGCGTACGGGCCACCAGTCATAAAGATATATCTGCAGCGGCCGCCACATAGCGACCCATCCTGCAATGGTTAAGCCTTCCCGGGGCACCCGCCATATCGTTTCTGGGCCCGTTCCACGGAGCAGTCCCGCAACAACCAGGCAGATGCTTAGAAATACCAGCCCAATCAACAGACTCAGTCGCCCGTCCCTCATGAGCCGCCGAAACTCCAGGCGACTGAGGCTTCCACGATACGAAAAGTAATTCTGGACAGCCCTTTCAACGAGCACGTCGGGCGTCTGCATTGGACTCTCCTGATTAACGTGAACTACCAGAGCAAGCGGATCTTGAAGAGGAAATTCCTGGGCCCAGCTCACGATGAATTCTTCGGCATCGGCATCAAGATCCTTTTCATGAAAAGGAGAAGCGTCCATCGTGTTGAACAGTTGATTGATGTCGCGCAACTTTATCTCGATGCGATGGGCAGTATGAGTCTTCACATGACCTGAATGTTCGACCATGGCGTGCATCTTAGCTCATGATCGCCATCCCGCGAATTTCTAAAGGCCGGCTCGGGCAATGGGCTTTCGTCGCGGCCCAGCCGCCATATCGACGCGAATTCGACCAGTCCCCTCAGCTCCGAGAGCTATAGCCGAAAGTCGTGGATGGTTGGCGGCTGAATAAAAGCGGCGTGCCTTCGGTGGTTCGTCTCAAACGGTTCACCAGCGTTTCGCACTGGCTCAACCGGTGCTGGCCCGCCCATTCCGCAGACACGCTGTTCTCAAAAGTCATGAGTCAGGATCTCCATCGTCCGCCGACAGAGTTCGCGGCCGTAGTCGGTCCAGACGCCCGTGCCCCAATAACGGTAACAACTGGTCTGGGTCAAAAGAAGATGAAACAGGGCGTTGCGATATCGATGTTCCGCGGTGGACACATGTCGGCCCAGGACCTTCTCGTTGAACAGGGCACTGGCCGCTTCCATCGGTCCGAGCATCTGCTGGTAACCACGGACCCAAGAAATGTTGTTGGTCCAGCTTCCGCCTTCAACATGGAAGCGGCTGTCGTGGCGGCGCAGTTCGTCGATGGTCTTCTCCATGACTTCGGGGCCGGTGCCGGCAGGAAAAACATCCCAGATGCGTGTCTGAAGGATGGGCTGGATCGGGGACAAGTCGCGTTCCGTTATCCCGATTGATTCGAGGTACTCGAGGTATTCACCGACGTTCGCTGGCGGAGTAGCGGAGCCGGAAGCTTCCGCCATGACCTGTATGTACTTGGCGGGAAACTCGTTCATCATCACCCCGCCGTTTTCACCATCCGAAATCTGGGTCGCCAGTTCCGGCGCTGGCTTTCCCGCCAGCGAGACGCGCGACAATCCTCTGGCCTCGTAGTAGGGCTGAAGCTGTCCGACGAGCTTGGTGTCACTGCCTTGGGTCTTGATAATCGCGATGATGCTAAGGGTCTGGCCGCGGGAGTTCCGGGCCACCAGACGATGCGGAATATGCGGCTGACGGACAGGCCCGCCATCGTCGATTTGCTCGACGGTGTGCTCCTGAACCAGAACCCAGCGGTAACCGCATTCCTTCAATGTCCGGATGAACTCGTAGCAGATGTCCGGGTGGTTCGGCAGGGCCATCTCGGCAGGCGAGAACCCCCGCACCCGGCTGAGGGCCTCAAGTCCGAAGACGGCGGCAAAATAATGCTGCCAAGCCCGCACATGCAGCCGGTAGTCCTGCACGGGCGAGGACGGCGCTACAGCATGTCCCCACGCCGAACCCAGCCACTCCACAGACCGGCGATACTCTGGGTTGCAGGTGATCGTCCTGAGGCTTTCAAAGACGTCGTCGAGCCCCATTTGCCGCAACCCGTAAAGCAGACACCCCGAATAGTCGAGCATTACCCGCGGCCGACTCCCTGCTTGAACCAGTTGGGGAATGAACTGGCCCATGCGCTTGTAGCACGACTGGAAAACGCCCGCGTTGTAGCTGTCCCCCGTATCGAACATGTGTTTGAGGTTGCTGACGATCCGGGCAGTTCTGATGTCTCTGCCTCCGGCGGGAATTAGGGGCTGATGCATGTGGAGGGCGATGGCAAAGGCGCTGTGCACACGGGCAAAGTCGATCCCGCTGTCAATGAGGTAGAGTGGCCCCGGCCGCGCCATTGCCTCGGCAACGGCAGCTTCATAGCCGCAGAGGGTGGGAAGGCCATCGGTTTGCTCGGGGAGGCTCACCGCTTGCATGCGTTGCTCCTACTCAGATTCCACGAGCCAGTGCGCCGCGGCGTGCGGTCGGGGTCTGTCTCTCTATATAATCTTCGACCGCGCATTACGGCTGCGATGACCGACGCTGAAGCTCGTGTGCGCGCCGAACACCAGCATCTCGCGTCTAAGCCACCCTTCCAGCTACTCCAGATTGGCTTCGCCGGCGAGCGCGATCGCCGCTTCCAGGTGTAAAAGGAACCTTTGGTGATTCCCCGATCGCGACAAAAGGCTGCCACGGTGAGTCCACTGGGCCATTGCCCACCGATGATCTGACGCCACTCCTCTGGGCCTGGGCGAGGTGATTTGTTCATGCCCGCAAGTATGCCAGCGGGCCACATCACAAAAAAAGATGCGGTCTACGTAGCGCACACGAAAAACCCGGTCTGACGATTCCGGGGAGCGAGAAAAAGCCCGAAAAATCGCACGTCGTTTCGCCGCATCCAGGGTTTTTCAGGGGTTCCCGGAGACATTATCGCGGGTCGTTGTCAGCGTCGCAGGATCAAGACGATAATGACGATGAGTACAATAAGGCCCACAGTGCCGCCGCCGATCCAAATATAAGTCGCCAGAACGGGGGCATTTGCGGTAACCATTGATAGTAGCAGTTCGTGCACGGCGGTCTCCTGTGAAGGAAAGTTGGTTCAGTAAACAACAATTACGCGTGCGCGCAAGGAAGGTTCTCCGTGGTTTCGACGCATGGCGTAAACTCTCAGCGTTTGGAGCTTGCTTTCCCCATCTCTTCCTGGACCTTGCCGACAGTTTTCTGCATTTTGCCTTTGATTTGCTGGGCGGTATTACCTTTGACCGCGCCGGCAATGTCATTCAGTTTTCCTTTTACCTGTTTGAGTTTCCCGGCAGCAATGTCTTCACGTCCCATGGTCACAACTCCTCTGATTAAATAGTCCACACGACATCATGCGAAACTGGCACAAGCCAGCCGATTCGACGACAAACGCGGCATCGACTGGCCGTCGATGCCGGGGCGCTGTTACAGCCGTCCCATGAGCATTAGGATGACCACAATGAGCAGCACGATTCCCAAGCCTCCGCTCGGGCCATATCCCCAATTGCGGCTGTAACCCCAATGTGGCAATCCGCCAAATAGCAACAGGATCACGATAATGAGTAGTATCAATCCCATAAAAATCCTTTCGGCATTCAAAAAGTAGTGCGGCCGTGCGGGTGGCAACGTAACGAGTCAACGGAGGGAAGACCCGCACGACTGCACTGGTATACGTCCATACCCCCTTGCTTACAGCCAGGACAGATGGCTTTTGATTCTGTCGATCAACTGTTTGCTGAGGGCTTCGTCGCCGGTTGTGCCGACATGGATCGTCACTTTGCTGACGCTCTCGCCGGCCTGTTCGATGTCGATCGTCACCACGTCGCCTTGCGCGTCCTTGGCAGTCACCTTGCCGTCCACCTTCGTTCCGTTGCCAACGATGTCTGTCAGCTTTAGATCGTCGGCGGCTTTTTGGGCCGCGGTCGTCACCTTGTCGGGCGCAGCGTCAACATTCGTCGAGTAGACGCCCAAGGTTTCCGTAGCGCCCGGTGTTTCCGTCGAGCAGGCAGTTAAATTCGGAAGAATGACGCCCGCGCCCAGTACGCTCAACGCAATAATTGCCAGTTTCATAATATGTCCTTTCAAAAAGCGCCGTCGCCGCGAAGATATTTGGGCGTCGGCACAATGCTCCGCAATGATTCGTGTTGCCGAATACCGATGCGGCAACTCAAGCTTTTTCAACCGTTTCATCCCGTCAATTTTATTGTTGCCGTTGGTCCTTTCCGCCTCCATGCGTTAGCATCTTTACTCCAGGCGCCGTAACCAGGTCGTCAGGCGCTTTTGCCTTGCGCGCCGACCAGCACCAGAAGCAGCCCGAAAAGGGCCGCCGCACCGCCGCCGAAGATGTACCAGGCGGTCTCGTGCGTGAATCGCCCGGTAAAGGTATTGCTGATTTGGTCAGCCGCCGAATGGGAAGCGTTCATCCCGACAATCAGCAAAATGACTCCGACCACCAGCAGGGCGATTCCGAAAATACGTTGCATGTTCATGACTAACTCCAACCGAGAAAAAGGCTTTTCACGTCTTGGCCGCGGATTCAGCTCGCGCCAGCTCTGGCGATCAATGATCGCAATGCTCGGCTATCGTTGGCGCGTCGGTCGGCGTTCACCAGCAGGTTTCCAGGAAATGCGAATTGTTCCCAGGCAGAACCATGGCACTTCGGGCAACGCAACGGACGAATGATTGCATCAACGGGCTCAAAGCCGCACGCGCGGCACTGCAGCCTATAGGGAAATATCGGGCCTCGCGATCCGCTCGATACGCGGGACTCCGATAATTGCTCGTTTGATCCAAATCGTTCCATCGAAATAGACATTGCTGCCTCCGGTTCTGACTCCCCCTGTGATTCGTTCCGTCAGGGCCCGGTTCGCCGGCCCGCTTCCAGTTGAAGCGCCGGTGGATCACCGTCTGCTCGATGTTTGACAGATCGGCCAGGTTCCGATCGACGATCGCCTTCAGTTCTTCCACGCAATCCTCTTCCACCACGTCGCGGCGGCGGTCGTGCCATCAGGGACTCTTCGGCCGCGTTCATCAATTGCGGAGTGGCCGTCACTGCTTCCGAGGCGTAATCGCGGGTCGGCTGATACCAACTGCTCAGCGGTAGCTCCGGTTTGGAATTGAACGCGAACAGTTCCTTCTCGACGTATTTGCGCCGGAAGATCGTGCTGTCCATGAACGTCTCGCCAGCAGCTTATGTCCGTCATCATGGTGCGTCTCCTTTGCGAATCGATGCCTCGAAGAAACAAAAAAGCCGACTCAACCGAACACCAGCGGTGTTCAATTGTGTCGGCTTACTCGTTAACAGGTCTCCCGGGCGTTGGCCGGGTTACCCTTTATTTAGTCATCCGAGGACTTCGATATTCTGCGGCGAGCCGTTCTATCTAAGGCTCTACCATTGCTCATCATAGGCTCATGGGCTTTATTAAGCAAGGCAATTCCTGGAATGATTGATATCGTGTCTCGCAGATGAAGACGCAGGGCGAAATCGAGAGCGCCGTTGCGGAGGGTTTGAGCCGCTTCGAACAGGAGTACATGGGCCGGGGGCCGAAAGAAATTCGTGCACATCTGATCGACGATCTGGTGGTGGTCCGACTCAAAGGCGTATTGACCGCGGCCGAGCAGCATCTGGTCAAAACGCTGGCGGCGGAGAAATGCAGAGACCTGCTCAAGCAGGTACGGTGTCATTTGATTGAAACGGCGCGGCCGGTCATGGAGGCCATGGTGCAGGGGATCACCGGCGTAAAGGTGCGGAGCCTGCATCACGACATCGGCACGGTAGCCGGCGAAGAAGTTGTGCTTTTCACCCTGGCCGAGCCACCATTGTTCCGCGAAACCGTAAATAGGTAGGCCTCTGAATCGGGCAGTTCGTCATTGGGGACCTCTGAATAACCCCCGATCATGCGAATGCGACCCGCAAAAACCGCTGGAAATCCGAGGGTCGTAAAATCCAGGCCGGGGTTTTTCAGAGGTTCCTGAGGAAGTCCGGGATGCAGTCGATGTCCTCGCGTCGGCCATCCGGCCCGTACGACCAAGCATCGAGATGGTCTTTCAACGCAACCGGCTGACCGAGGCGCCATCGTCCGGCCGCAGTTCCTTGAACACCCATGCCGTTGCCATCGTGAACAACCCCAGCGCCAGGAACGTGCGATGGATGCCCCACACCATGCCCGTAGCCCCGGGATGGCGATTGCCGCCTAAAATAATGATTGTCGCCAAGGACGCGATTGCCACGCCGAAGCTCATCGACATCTGCTGCACGGTGCTGGCGATGCTGCTGCCGCTGCTTTCATCGGCATCCTCCAGGTCGGCGAACGCCAGCGTATTCATGCAAACGTATTGAAGCGATGAAAAGAGTCCAAAGAAAAACGCCTCGGCGGCGATCACCCACACCGGCGTTCCCGGACCGATAGTCGCAAATAGCAGAATCATCGCCCCGATCGCCATCGTGTTGAAGAGCAGCACTTTCCGATATCCCAGCGCATTGAGGAGCCCAGGAATGAACGGCCGCGATCCAATCGCCGCCAAGGTCTGCGGCATCACCAGCAGCCCCGATTGCACCGCCGTGTACCCCAAACCGACCTGGTACAGCAGCGGCAATAAGAACGGCAATCCGCCAATGCCCAGCCGGGTGATGAAACTCCCGGTCACCGCCGCGCGAAATGTGCGTATGGCGAATAGACGCAGACGGAGCAGCGGATATTTCTCTTTTCTCCCATGCAAACCGTAACCCCACAGCAGCAGCGCCGACAGTGCCAGCAGACTTAGCTCGGCCGTAACACTGAGCGCATGCTCACCAAAGATCTCCAGCACATACGAGAGCAGTGCGATCCCGGAACTGAACAGGACGAGTCCCACGAAGTCCAGCGGATCGCTTCTGGCGGCGCGATAGTCCGGCATGTGGCGGAACGTCATGTAGAGGCCGAGCAGCCCCATCGGCAGGTTCACGAAGAAGATGATCCGCCAATGGAGATAGTCGACAATGAGCCCACCGGCGAGCGGACCGAGAAACGGTCCGATCATGGCGGGCATCGAAACGAAGCTCCACGCTCGCAGCAATTGGGATTTTGGAAACGTCCGCACCAGGGCGATTCTTCCTACCGGAACCATCAGCGCTCCGCCGCAACCCTGAACGACGCGGCTGGCCACCAGCATCGGCATGTTCATGGCCAGCCCGCACAAGAGAGAACCGAGGGTGAATAGTCCGATGGCGCTGAAGAAGACGCGGCGGGTTCCGAAACGGTCGGCGATCCATCCGCTGATGGGGATGAAGACCGCTAGGCTGAGCATGTAACTGGTCAGAGCCGCCTTCATGTTGAGCGCCGCCACTCCCAGCGCCTTAGCGATCGTCGGCACGGCAGTGTTGAGGATCGTGGTGTCCAGTTGCTCCATAAACATTGCCACCGCCACCAGCCAAGGCAGCAACCGGCGGGTGAGCGCGGCGGAGGGAAGGTCGGGCAAAGTGGAAGCGTCTGTCGTCACGGGTCCTGAGCCTATTTGCAAAACACTCCGGGGACCAGCTTTGAGGAGAATATTTCATTGAGTGAGGTCGTGCGGTTGGAAACCCACGCTTCTGCAGGAGGGCAAGAGCTAAAAAAGAGACCCGGGAAAACACGATGGTTTCATCCGAATCTCCTTTCCGGCATCCGTGGCACAGATGCGCCGGGTGCCACGGTCGATCGCTGATCAGGCCGCCACCTCTTCGGCTTCGCCCTGGAACGTCAGCCACAACTTCTCGAATTTCCGCCGCAGCAGTGAGACCCGACCCTCCGACAACCCGAATCGCTCCGCCATCGACTTGGTCCTTTCGCCGCTGGTCAGCGCATTGATGACCCCGCGGTCCCGGCGGCTGAGCGTCTGAAGCCATTGCGGAAAGTCGATCCGGAATGCTGCCAGGTCCGGGATTCTCGCCTTTCGATCGGCGAGGATTACCTGCCGCCAGCCGTCGGCGATGTCGGCTGATCGATGCTCGAAATATCTGCTAACACGAACGCAGTGTCTACGCTGGCATGTCGCCGACATAACATCATGGGCTGAATTCTGGCCGCCACCGACATGCCGCCCGTTGCGAACGTGGTGAATGGCGTTGGTTGCGATCGTGCCGGGATGGGCGACGTGCAGCCGGCCTTGGGCAGCCAATCGCTGATACGCAACGACAGCGCTGGCGATGCCTTCCTGAACTGCATTTTCACGCTATTCACGCGGAAGGCGGCGGAAATGGATTTTGGCGCGGGTCTCGACGGCAGGCTGAACTTTCAGAAAACCTTCCTGCCAATCACACGATGCTTGTGGAACTGCACTCATCGGGGACGCTCCGCTGCGTTGATTTCCACGCCCTGCGGCACACGTTCATTTCAAACCTTGCCGCTGGTGGAGTTCATCCAAAGACGGCGCAGCGCCTGGCCTGCCATTCGTCGATCACGTTGACGATGGATCGGTACACGCATTTGCGGCGCGAGAATTTGGCCGAAGCGCTGGACACGCTGCCGGACTTGTCGAGCACACGGCAAGCCGCCGTTGCTACGGGAACCGACGGAAATTCCCTTGCACCCAGCTTGTCACCCCAACGCGGCCAACGCGCCTGGATGCGCCCGGATGCGTCCAATTGGCCGGCAAGGTTGAAGATTCAGAATCAATCGGTAATATGCGTGCGAACGCGGAATTTACGAGCGATTTTCCTAGAGATTTGGGGAATAGTGTAACGGTAGCACAACAGACTCTGAATCTGTTTGTCTAGGTTCGAATCCTAGTTCCCCAGTTGATTTTTTCACTTCAAAATTGTAGAAATACCAAGGAAAAACTGAGATTTCTGATTTTGCTCCCAAAGCTCCCAAAGCGTTGTGGGAGCAAATTGGGAGCAGTTTTGCAGATGCGTGGCATTTGCGTTGGGAGGTTCCCATGGCTTGGCTTGAAAAGCGGAGCGGACGCTTTCGCGTCTCCTTCCGGTACGGCGGACGAACGTTTCGCCGCGAGTTGAAAACTGAAAACGAGCGGGAAGCGCAAGCTCTGCTCGGCCGGGTCGAGGAAAACCTGATTCTTCTCGAACGCGGTAAGCTCGATCCGCCGGCCGATGGCAACCTGGCATTGTTCCTTCTCAGCGACGGGAAGCTCAATGACAAGCCAAAGGTGGAAGTATCCCTGCCGCTGTCGATGTTCTTTCGCCGCTACCGGGAAGAATTCACCAAGGGGGCCAAAGAAGCGAACACTCGCTACACCGAAAAGATCCACATGGATCACCTGGAGCGGGTCATTGGCCCGAGGACGGGAATCCGTTCGATCACGTCAGAAACATTGCAGAAATATGCCGATGAACGGGCAGGGGAAAAAGGACCGAGCGGCAGGCCAATCAGTCGGGTGACCATTCAAAAAGAAATCGGCACCTTCGGAAGCATTTGGAACAAATGGGGTCTGCCGCAAGCATTGGTTGCTGGTCCTGCTCCCACAAAAGGCTTGGTTTATTCCAAATCCAAGGCCAAAGCTCCCTTCCAGACTTGGCAGCAAATCGAGCAGCGGATCAAACGCGGCGGCCTCTCGGCAGTTGAGCAAGATGAGCTTTGGGACAGCCTGTTTCTTAGCGTTTCCGAAATTGACGAGTGCCTTGCCCATGTCAAAGAAAACTGCCGGTTCGGCTTCGTCTATCCCGCATTCGTCTTTGTCGCTCACACCGGCGCCCGCCGAAGCGAAATGCTCCGCTCCCAAGTCGATGACTTCGACTTTGAAAACGGCATGGTTCGCATCCGGGAGAAAAAACGTGACCGCAGTAGGGAATTGACGTTTCGCCACGTGCCGATGTCTCCGCTGCTCGTGGCGGCGATGAAGGAATGGTCCGGCCAGCATCCGGGGGGGCAACTGGCCTTTTGCGAAAAAACCAATTTGCCGGTGACGGTGCAGATGGTGGCTCACCATTTTGTATGGGCGACCCAAAACAGCAAGTGGTCAAAGCTTCGCGGCTGGCACATTTTCAGGCACTCGTTCATTTCCAATTGCGCACGAAAAGGCGTCGACCAAAGAATGATCGACGCCTGGAGTGGACACCAAACCGACGCGATGCGTCGGCGTTATCCGATCCTTCATGAGCCCCTTCGAGCAAAAGCCGAGGCCGAAATGCTCGATGATTTCGGGCGAGAATCCCCGGCCCAAGAGGTAGGGATGATTCGGATCGAGATTCTTCAGCGCAAAGTCGAGTGGGGCATTGACGACAATCTTTTCTCCCGATCCCGCCTCTGGCTTCTGTCCGGCGCTGCGTCTTTGCGAAGCTGGCGGCGGTGGCGCCTTTCCCGCATTTGACGCGGGGAACCGCTCATCAAGTAGCACTGCGGTTCTGCGGATGTCCGCCGGACTCTCGGGATTCATTCCCTCAAGCAAGCAAACCAGATCAAGCAAATTCCCGCTCGCTGAACATGAAAAACAATTGAAGATGCCACGCCGGAGATTGATCGAGAACGATGGCGACTTTGGCCGAGTGTCGTGGGTCTTATGCGTCGGCATGAGTGAGTCAAGATTTGAGGGCGATTGCCGAGCAAACGGACGGCCATATTGTTCCGTCGCTCGGCCGTTTTGAAAACCATGAGGACTCGAAACGGGCAATCCTTGTATTCAGATCGGGGAAGTCCATTGCGCTCTGCAAAGCCGCCGCTGCTGTAGTAGTTGAGATAACAGCGGGCACGGGCGGCGAGCGTTTCCAGCGTCTCGGTGCTTCTGTCGAGTTCAAGAAAGAATGCCCATTCGAAGGTATCGCCGGAGTCATCCGATTCATGAATTCGAATGAAGCCGTCCGGTTTTACCTCGACAATCGACCCGTCACCCGGCGACGCCCGAAACTGCGACAGCAACGGCCATGTCGAGAATTCTTTCAGGGTAAAATCGGTGGATTTTAGTGCCGATGCAAACGCCGTCTTCACCTCTTGCACGTCCAATTCGTGGCGGAGCGTGAGGTCGGAAAGCCGAGACCGCGTTTCGAATGCGGCCACGCTCAATTGCGGGAAGTCGGAAAGCTTGCCGTCTTCGGTGATGCGTTTGAAACCCTTGGTGGTGAGAAAAAGCACGGATTTTTCGTAAAGCCGCCTGGGCCGCTCTCTAATGATGCCTGCAGATTTCAATTTCTGCACCCGCTTTTTCGCCGGTTCGGCTTTTCCGTCGAAATATATTGCTGTCGCTTGTGACAGGGTCAAAGCCCGCGATTCAAACAGACCGCGAAGCAACGCAACGTCGCGGTCTTGAATCCGAACAGAGTCACGATTGGGCGAGACAGGCATGGTCCGGAGTATATCACGGAGAATGTAACTTTCCGGAGTCGGCGGCAATGAAATTCTAGCGCGGTGGGCGTCGTCACGATCTTAACCGATGGCGATGACGCCGGTATGTGATGCGCCGTGAGCATCTTCACCGAAGTTGCGTCCCACAAACTTGTCAAGTGGGCAAAACTCCCGTCGGCAAGCAACCCACCGATTGCACCGGCGAGGAATTGCACGCATTACTGAACCTCTGATAGCCCAGCGATCCCTTTGGGGTCGCTTTTCATTTGAGCGGTCAATGTGGCATAATGGAGCAATGAAACGGCACCGTGCAATTTTGGCTGTCTGTATTACTTTCGCTATTTTAGTTTTGTTGGGGTTTGGTCTGATTAGTTTGCTCGCATCTCCGCAACCCGATTTGAAGCCTTGTTACAAAGGACAGCCAGGAGGCATCAATGGTAGATACCGTGATTGCCGCCTCCGACTTCCGTTTATTGGCCCAGTCGGTAACTACTAGATAATCTTCTGCGGCTCAGTTGATTTAATATCACTACGACCAAAGCAACAAAAATTAAACTAGTAGGTTCCGGAACGTAAACGCCATTTATCGTTGCATCAGCGATCGGTGTGTAGGTAGCGCCATTGACCACCTCAAGAGTCGCCGTGGTGGCCCCCAAGGTCACTGGAATCGCAAGATTATCCGGATTTGATGGGTCGCCGTTTGTTAGGCTTATATCGAGACTCCCGGCGGGCGTAGACGCCGCAGTCAGGCTTAGGGAATCCCCGAAATTGACTTCGAACGGCAGACTTGAAAGTTCAGCCAATGTGATTTGGTCAAAATGAGCGATGCTATCCAGGGTGTCCGAGTCGCCTGCACCAGACCAAATGTCAACGTTATAGAGTGTGCGGCTAGCTGCAAAATTGAGCGTTTCGGCAATTGTTCCGACGGCGGATGGGACATCCCATGTTCCAGGATAGATGCCTTGGGCTTGAAGCGATAGATCAGAATCACCGTCAATGTATCGGCGCAAATTATAGACCGGATTCTCGCTCAAATGGAGTGCTTTTGCGGCAGGGTCGGTACCCGTGGAAACTTCATTGATGAACGCAAATGAGGTGCCATCCGGCTGATCAGTGGTTGGCTTCATTAATTCGACATATTTGAGGCCGGTACTTGGGTCTGTATATGTACCCGGATCGACATGGATAAGTCCGAACGAATGGCCCAATTCGTGAGCAACGGTCTCAGCGTCAATCTCAGGATTTATGTCTCCAAATACGACTACTTGATCATTGTTCCGTTGGTTGAATCGATCAATTCCCCCTTTGGTATACCCGGCCAAAGGGTTATTGTTTTGATCTTGAGCGAAATAGACCACGGTTGCATTAGGCTCCGCTGATCCGATGCTTATATCAATGTTGGTAACGCCAGCATCAGCGAAAAGGCCTTTCACATCCTGTAATATTTTTGGCTCGTCCGAAGCAAGGAAGGTCTGAGCGGGAATGTCGCCCGGAATGGAGTGTGCATAAACAACACTTCCGTTGAGCGGATTGGATACAATCCCGACATTGAATGGCGTTGGATCGCCAAAATCCAGCACAACTTTCTGCACTGGCGGCACTGCCGGCGACATCAAAAAGGCACCTGGGGCTGTCCCAATCAACTTAAAATTCGAATTGAAACTGGTGTACGAACCAGGGGCCGCGAAAACCTCTGCCTCGGCCCCACCTCCGTTGTTACCGCCTGCCGCGTTGTACCACGTCCAGTTAACCGAATGCGTTCCGGCCGTCAGATCGATGGCCGCGTAAGTCGAGTCATGCGGTGGTTCCCTTACACTGTCGACTATCACGTTGCTGCCATCAATTTGCAGCCGGGCTCCGTCGTCAGTGTTCAAGCCAAAAGTGTAAAGGCCCGCGGCGGGTACAGTAAGCGTGGCTGTTCCAACAACCGCATAATTGTCTGTAGCGTGGGCTTGCGTTATACCGGGCACCGGATAGTTAAGTGAGAAATGGCCGGTTCCTTCACCGGAATTGAATCCCAACATATCGCTCGCGTCGATAATGCCTGAAGCGATCGGAGCGGTACTGGCGATCAGGTTGTCTGCATCCGACAAATCGGTTATCGGTGAGCCGTTTTGATACGTCTGAATGAGCCAGTCGCCGCGTGCGGTGTCGATTGTGAGATTGCACGCCCCCAAAGCAACCGGGAGGAGTACAAATCTAAGCACGGCTTTGAATCTATAATGTAAGCTCACCATGTCCCTCCATCCATTCTCGAAATGTGTGACGCGACAGAACGTTCTCCACAATTGCCAAAATGCTAGGTATACCCTGTGGAGCTATTCCCATCCTAACGTCATTTTGCTCTCGTGCAAGGGCGAGAATCAATCTTTATCGTGGCAAAAAAAGTGCGGCGTCTGCGGAAGGCGCGGGGATGGTCACAGGAAGAATTTGCTTCAAAGTGCAATCTCCATCGCACCTACGTCGGCGCTATCGAAAGGGCCGAAGAAAATCTCACGCTGCGCACTTTGGATAAGCTGGCGAAAGCGCTAAGGGCTAGGGGAAAAAACCCCTGGACGTTGGTAAACTTGTGGCGTTCGGACAAGGAGGTCTGGATGACGTTAGAGAGTTTGGCCCGTCGGCTGCCGGACGAGGTTTGGGCAGCGTTCG
>Ga0187864_10002750_pt1 | contig 14971 bp, 14 predicted proteins | sample June2016WEW_11_4_FD_132985 | JGI IMG/M metagenome (GOLD analysis project Ga0187864, IMG submission 132985) | Peatland microbial communities from SPRUCE experiment site at the Marcell Experimental Forest, Minnesota, USA - June2016WEW_11_40 | ecosystem: Environmental > Terrestrial > Soil >... | reverse complement strand
TTCTGCTCTTTTTCGAGCCGGTCGGATTCCAGGCGAATCATTTCACTAAGCCGATCGATGCCGGACTGTATTCGCATTCTGATGGAGACCGATGCCCCAAACGCCGCCCGCGCTTCTCGAAGCATGAAGTCCCGGTGTCTCAGCAAGGATTTGAGGCGAAATTTAAACGGCATGCTTTCCCGTCCTTCGCGAAGCAGTCGCGAGGCGATCGCGAGGCGGTCGCGTAGCGGTCGCGAGGCGATAGAACCAAAAGGAGTTATTTTATATGTTTACAGGTCATTGTTCACCGAAAAGCTCCTCCAGGGCCGCGAGGGATCCTTCTATGGAACAGCTTTCGATAACCGGCTGTATGAGAAATTCGTTTGCCTTTTCAATCATTTTGATTGCGTAATCGGTTTCCTGGTGAGAACCGCTGACGTAGGCGCCTATACGGATCATGTCTTCGCTGCTCTTATAGTCGGCAAGTATTCGAATAAACCTGGAAACCAATTCCTTGTGCCTGTCGGAAAGGAGCCGCTCCGTCAAACGGCTGACGCTTCTCAGCACCTCGATTGCCGGGAAATGCCTTTGCTGGGCCAAACCCCTGTCCAGGACAATGTGTCCGTCGAGGATGGCGCGCAGGGTGTCGGCCACAGGGTCTTCCATATCGTCGCCTTCGACCAGTACAGTATAAATGCCGGTTATGGATGCTGTGTCGAACCTGCCCGACCTCTCGAAAAGCCTCGGAAGCAGGCTGAATACGCTCGGAGTGTATCCCTTGGTAGTCGGGGGCTCACCTGCCGCCAGCCCTATCTCGCGCACAGCCATGGCGAGACGTGTGGCCGAATCCATCATGAACAGAACGTCTTTGCCCCGGTCCCTGAAAAATTCGGATACGGCGCAGGCAAGATGGGCACCCCGTATGCGAACGGTCGCAGGTTGGTCCGAAGTGGCCACTATGACTACCGAGCGCTTAATCCCTTCGGGGCCGAGGTCGTTTTGGAGAAATTCGTTAACTTCCCTGCCGCGCTCGCCAATCAGGGCGATCACGTTGACATCGGCGGCCGTGTATCTGGCCATCATGCCCAGCAGGGTGCTCTTACCGACCCCCGATCCTGCAAAAATGCCGATCCTCTGTCCCTTGCCTATGGGAAGAAGCGCGTTGACGCACCGTACCCCCAAGTCGAGTTGTTGTTCGATCAGAGGGCGTTTCAGGGGATTGGAGACCTTTCCGGCGAGCGGATAAGGTATGCCGGATGAAATAGGCATGCCATTGTCCAATGGCTGTCCGAGACCATCGAGCACTCGTCCCAGCATGGCCTCAGAGACCATTGCACTACTGGAGGCTTTGTGAACCTGCACCAGACTCCCCGGACGGACGCCGTTCATATGAGTCAGGGGACACAGTTTGATCCTGCTGGTTTCAAAACCGATCACTTCGGCCAGGATGGGATGAGGGGATTCCGAATGGACAATTCTGCAGATATCCCCTGTAGCCGCGCTGATGCCTTCGGCTTCGAGCAGGTTTCCGGTAAGCTGAACGATCTTGCCGTATTTTTCCCAGAGCTCGCAACTGTTCAGATCGGCAAATCCGGCGTCCCCCAGGTTCAGATAGTCGCCGGTGTTATGTGCGCTTTCATAACTATCCGATTTCATTGAGCGCCTCAAGCTGCTCTCCACCTGTTTCGGCCGTTGCGTTTTGCGAAGTGGCGCCGTCGAGAAGTTTCTTTTCCAGGTTTTCGAACAGGGTGGCAATAGAAGCGTCGAGGACCTGGACCGCGCTTTCGACCCGGCAGCCTCCGCGTTCCAGGTCCCTGTCGGCTTTCAGTACGAAGTGTTTTCCGTTAGCCCCCAGAGCCAGCTCGGCCCTTTTCTCCACTATCTCCAGGTCATTTGGGTTCAGATATATGCTAAGAGTGCCGTGCTCTTCGGCTTCTTCGATAAGGGCCCTCACGGTATCGGCCACTATTTCAGGGCAGGTTCGGATTTCCCTGTTCACGATCTGCCTGGCTATCCTGATGCTGGCCTGGATCATCCAATCCCGATAATCCATAAGTATCTTTGCCGGCAGGGCTTCCAGATTTTGCGCAATGCGCTCAAGCTGAGATTTGACCACCTGGACGGATTTTTGCCCATAGTCAAATCCGTCCTTTTCTCCCTGTGCGAATCCCAGGCTGTAAGCGTCTCTTTCAATCTGCTGGGTGTGGCGTTCGAGTTCGAGGAACTTTCTGCGGTAGAGGTCTTCGGAATGCATCTGTGGTTCAGGGGTTTGTGCTTGCTCTCGATCGGGCGACAAGATTGCTGCGCCCCCGCTGTAATCCTTTTGGATAAGGGGAAAACCAAAGGCGGCTATCACGGGTTCCAGGTTTTTTTTCAGCAGATTAGACAAATGATTCTCCGCCATCCTTGCCTGCCAGAAGGAGTTTGCCATCTTTTTCGAGCTTGCGGGCCACAGCGAGAATAGCCTGTTGTGCGCCCTCCACTTCGCTCAGGCGAGCAGGTCCCATCATCGAGATATCTTCCTCGAGCATCTGGGCAGCGCGCTGGGACAGGTTCTTGAATATCTTTGCCTTGAGGTCTTCGGAAGCCGTTTTGAGGGCCAGGGTGAGTTCTTCGTTGCGGATTTCCTTGAGCAGTTCGCGGATGCCAACGTCGTTGACATGCAGGAGGTCTTCGAAAACGAACATCATCTTTCTGACTTTCTCGGCCAGGTCCGTGTCCGCTTCCTCGAGGAACTGCAATATGCCGTCTCCAGTTCTACGGTCGCAGTGGTTGAGGATTTCAGCGACCACCGCGACGCCCCCGATCTGCTGACCCCGAGTTCCGATTGAGGTCAGCTCTTTTTCGAGCACTTCGTCCACTTCCTGGATCAACTCGGGGGGTACCGTCTCCAGGTTGGCGATTCTTGTGACGATTTCAAACTGAAGCTGCTCGGGAAGACATCCCAGCACCTGGCTGGCCTTCTGATGTCCCAGGTGGGAAATGATGATGGCAATGGTCTGCGGGTGCTCTCCTTTGATGAAGCCGGCAAGCAGTTTGGAATCGATGTCTTTGAGGTGTTTGAAAGGAATTCTGTGCTTTTCTTCATCTATTTTAGAAATGACCTCATTTGCCTGCTCGCTCCTCATTACGGAGGGCAGCAGATTGCGAATGAACTGGTCCCCGGCCACATTGATCCCGCCTTCCACTCTGAAAAGGGAGCTAAATTCCTGAAGCAGTTCATCGGAGGTTTCCTTTTTAACCCCCTGTATGCATGACATGTAAAGACTTAGTTCTTTGATCTCATCGGTCGAAAGCTTTTTGAGGATGACAGCCGACGCCTCTTCGCCCATGGCGAGCAGCGCCATTGCAGCTTTTTGAGGTCCGTTCATTTTGTTTGGGCTATTTGGCCTGGCCATGTTCCTAAACCTCGTCCCTCAGCCATTGTCTTATTATTTCCGTTGCCTTATCGGGATCGTGCTTTACCAGGGCGGTCGACTTCTTTCGGGGTGAGATTTGGTTCAGTGGTTTATCCAGAAGCAGGGCCGATATTTGCTCTTCAATAGAGGGGCCGGCGGCCGGGGCCGGGAGCTTTTTGATTTCGTCGGCCACCTGGCGGAATTTTCGCATGAACGGCCTTACCACGAAGAAAAGCACCAGTGCAACCAGACCGATATTGAAAAGCAACCTTTGCCAGCTTTTGAAAAGCTGCAGATACTTGTTCTCGGCCTTGACCATTTCGGAGCCGCCCATATCGGAGGCGAACGGAATATTGGAAACCGTTATCTGGTCCCCCCGCGTCTCATTGTACCCAACCGCTTTTTTGACCAACTCTTCCAGTGATTTCATCTCATCGGCCGGCCTTGCCGAGTATATCTGTTTGGGTTTCCCGTCGGTCCCCGGTTTGGTTTCATATTTCCCGTCCACGATTACCGCTACGGAAAGTTTCTTGATATTGCCGGGCATCTGGACGATTTGTCTGCTGGTTTTGTTTATTTCGTAGTTTACGACTTCACGCTGGCTGTTAAACTGCTTGGCAGGTTTTGCGCCATCAGCCTGGGGAGAATTCTGCAGAAGTTTTCCTTCGATGTTGATGGGGGTATCCGGGTTGCCTCTTGCGCCTCCCGCGTCCTTTCCTTCCGAGCTTTCCGTGGTCCTCTGCTGGCTCCTGATAACCGAGCTGTCCGGGTTGTATGTCTCCTCGGCGATCTGAATCTGGTTCAAATCCACGTCGAGCGCAACCCTGGCGAGCACCCGGTTAGGGCCCAGCACCCGTTCGAGCATGCCCTGGATCTTCTGGCGCATGTCTTCTTCCATGCGCTCCTTGCGTTCGATTTGGGAGTTGCTCAACTGGCCGGACTGTTCGTCCCGGTTTTTCTTGTACATGACCTTTCCGTCGTTGCTCATGACGGTAATTCGATCTTCTTCCAGACCCCTTACGGTAGCAGCGACCAGGTGAACTATGCCCTGCAGCTCCCTTTCATCTATTGCGGCCCCGGAACGCAGCTTGAGCACCACGGCGGCGCTGGGCGGCTTTTGGTCCTCCTTGAAGAGGCTGTCCTGGGGCAGGACCAGGTGGACCCTGCTCTCCAGCACCGGGCTCATACCATTTATGGTCCTGGCCAGCTCTCCCTGGAGCGCTCTTTGATAGTTGATTTTCTGGACAAATTCCGTGCTGCCCAATTTCTGCTGGTCGAAAATCTCGAACCCCATGCCCGCTCCTTTGGGAATTCCGTCAGAAGCAAGGGAAAGCCTGGTTTCATAGATTTGCTCCCTGGGCACTTCGATGCTGCCCTCCGAAATACGATATGGAGCTTTCCTGGCTTTGAGGGCCTGTGCGATTTCTCCCATGTCGCCTTGAGACAGGCCGGAATAAAGCGGGGCGTAGTCGGTCCGGTTGTTTAGATAGACCACAAAAACCAGAGCGCCGGCAAAAATAATGATGGCCCCGGCATAGGAAATCTTTTGCCCCAATGTAAGGGTCCTGGAATATTCGTGAAGTCTTCGGAGATACTGCAGCGCAAAATTCATGTTTAAAGGTCCGTCCTGGTCAGCAAGGGGTTAGATGGTTTCCGCCCGGAAAAGGTCCTTTTCCGCCAAGTTTCCGCTAAAAAGTCATGTGCAGCACTTCGTGATAGGCATCTATCGCTTTGTTGCGGACTTTGGCCAACAGGAGCAGCCCCATGTTGGCCTCTTCCATTTGGATCATGGTTTCATGGATACCGGAAGCCCCTTTGACCGCACCTTGCTGCATTCTGGCATCCGACTGGTTCTGTAGCTGGTTTACCTCGCCGATCTTCGATTTCAACTCGTCGGCAAAAGAGGCCGGTTCCGCTCCGCCCGGACCTTTGGGCATCGTTACCCCGGGCGCGCCTTCACACAGGTTCTTTATGATCGGATCGATACGCATGGACCTCTCCTGATTATTTTGCGCCAATCTCCATTGTCTTGGTGGCCAACTGCCTGGCGGTCTGAAGGGCGGCGAGGTTTGCTTCATACGATCTGCTGGCGTTTACCAGGTTAGCCATTTCCTCGACCGGGTTGATGTTGGGCATGAGCACCAGGCCTTTTTCGTCAGCGTCCGGATGGCCCGGGTCATAGACTTGTTTGAAATCCCTCTGGTCCGGGACAATATCGGATACCTCCACTTTTTCCGCCCCCCCGCCCATCGCGGAGTTCAACTCGCCGGCAAAACCGTCGGCGGGTATCGCTTCGTAGACGACTGTCTTTCGCGTGTAGGGCACGCCCTCAGCAGTCTTTGTGGTGTTCATGTTCGCCAGGTTGGAGGAGAGCACGTTTATCCAAACGCGATTCGCCTTCAGGCCCGATGCGCTTATTTGTATCGCTGATTCAAGGTCCATTAGACACTTCCTTCCGTTATGGCTTCTTTGAGCATCGTGAATTTCTTGTTCAGCATGCCGACCATGTGTTGATATTCAATGCTGTTTTTGAGGAGGCTTACCATTTCGGTGTCCAGGTCCACGGGGCCCCTCTCGACTACCTCCGGGGTTTGCATCGCCTGCAGAGGATCATCTTGGGCCAGATGGCTGCTGCTGGTGCGAACCATGTGAAGCACCTCCTCTTCGAGCGATTGGCGCAGGGCGTTTTCAAATGAGACCCCCTTGGCCGTGTAACCTGGAGTGTTGATGTTGGCAAGATTGCCTGAAATCAGTTTCTGGTTGAAAGCATTCAGGCTCAGCCGGTCCTCGATCATCTTTACAGTTTTGTCGAAAACAATACCGTCGCTCATAGGCAAACTCCTCTTCTGTTTGGCCCTAGTGATGAGCAAATCTCGTACCATTCCGGAAGATGGCAGTGGACCCTCACTTCGCTCGGATTCGCGTTTAACCTTCCAACCTACGTTTGACACTTCAAGTCCGGCGTCCGATCTTTAGTGAGGACGCGCAGTGAGCAGTGAACAGTGAACAGTAAACAGGAAAAGAGAGTGGCTGCCCGTTCACTGTTATGCTGCCTGATTGTCTTTTCTTCATGCTCTTGGTGTAGCCATGACTTTCGGCCCGGACAAGGCTGCTCACTGCTTGCTGCTCACTGCTCACCCGGTCAAAGAATTGACGAAAGATGTGAACACCTACATTCCAACGCTTTGGCGGTATTCCGCGAGCTTGTTCCGGAGGGTCCTGACGCTGATGCCCAGTATTTCGGCGGCCCGGGTCCGATTGCCCTCAACAGTGGAAAGGGCCTTCTCGATCATCATCTTTTCCACTTCGCAAAGCGGCATGAGGGAAAACCCGGAAGGCTGTGCAGCGCCGTCTTCCAACCCCGAGTCCAGGATTATGCAATCCGGGCTCAGCACAGCCGAGTCCGAAATCAGCACCGCGCGCTGCACCACGTTTTGAAGTTCCCGGACGTTGCCCGGCCATGAATAGTCTGCCAGCTTTCTGAGCGCTTCGGGGGCGAACGAGCTGATTTTGCAACCGTTTTGGGCGCTGTATCCGGCAAGGAAAAACTCCGCCAACTGGACGATGTCGCCCGGCCGCTCGCTTAGAGGAGGGATTCTGAGCGGTATCACATTGAGACGGTAGTAAAGGTCTTTTCGGAACTTTGCTTCCCTTACCAGCTCTTCGATCCTGACATTGGTGGTCGCAATGACTCTGACGTCCACCTTGACGGGATATTTGCCGCCCAGCCGGTCCACTTCGCTTTCCTGGAGGACTCGCAGCAGCTTTGCCTGGAGATGAAGAGGGATCTCGGTAACCTCATCGAGCAGAAGCGTCCCGGTGTGCGCCAGTTCGAATTTGCCTTCCCTGTTCCTGATCGCCCCAGTAAAGGCCCCTTTTTCGTAACCGAAAAGTTCGCTCTCCAGAAGAGTTTCCGGAAGGGCCGCACAGTTTAGCGCGACGAAAGGCTTATCTTCTCTGCCGCTTTGATTGTGAATGTAGCGGGCAAACAATTCTTTGCCGGTCCCGCTTTCCCCCTGAATGAGGACGGTTGCGTTGCTCGGGGCGATTTTCCTGGCAAGGGCCTTGATCGAGCACAGAACAGGGTCCCGGGAGATTATCGGATCGTCCTGGGCCTGGAGCGTTTCCATGCGACCGGCCCGGTGTTTTGCTGCCTCGATAAGTTCGATCTCTTTTGTCAGGCGCTCCGGTGCAAAGGGCTTGGTCCAGAAATCGTAGGCCCCATTTTTGACGCTCTGAACGGCGTCGTCGAGCTTTGGTTTTCTGGTGAGTACGATCACCGGCACCGGGGGCTCCAGGTTTCTCGCGCTTTCAAGAAAATCCTGCGTTTGGGCGGCGTTGCCGTTCAAATGAAGGAGCACGAGCCCGGGGGATTCCTTTTTCAGCAGGCTTTTCGCAGATTTGGCCGAATCGGTCAGAAAACACAAATGCCCCTGATCTCTGAGATAAGAGGAAAGTTTTCTGGCATCGTCGGAATCTGTTTCAATCACGAGTACGTTCATCAGTCTGCCTGCTTGAATGTCAGCGAACTGCGGCGGTCTGGCTCATATCAATTGAATTGAGCTGCTGCTGGGCCACTGCGCTCCAGAAAGGATGCTCGGTAGCCTTCATCCGGTTCAGGCTCCCTATAGCCTTATCCGTCTGGCCTGCGGCAATATAGAGCTTTGCAGCTTCATACATGATCTCGTTTTTCTGATCTTCCCCGGAAGCCTCGACTGCGGTCTCCATCGTTTCCGCCGCTTTCTGGAATTGCTTCTGTTCGGCGAAACACTTGCCCAGCGTCAGCAAAATCGAGCACCTGCCATAGGCATCGTCTGCTTTTGCCCTAAGCATTGCCTTTTGGAAAACGGGAATGGCTTCATCAAACTTTTTGGTCTGGAAGAGAGAAGAGCCGAAGGCAAAATAAGAATCCGGGTCGTCCAACTCGAATTCTTTTACCTTCTCGAGGACTTTTCCAAAGGATTTCACGGCCTCAACATATTTCCGGTCGTGGTAGTAAATGTGTCCGAGCATCTCGGATTTCTTCAGGTCCATGGCGTCGCTTTGGGCCAGTTTGCAAAACTGGAAAGACCTGCCGTTATCATTGAGGCGAAGCGCATATAAGGCGCACCGGAGCAACACGTCATCTCCCTTTTTCTGGCCCTTTGCAATCAGCTTGTCGTAGATTGGAAGCGCATTCGAGTAGAACTTCAACGAAGCGTAGCTTTCCGCAACCTGTTCCAGGACGTCCGGCGATTGGATCGAATCGAAAACGCGGCGATATTTGTCATGCAACTGAACTACCTTGACGAAGTCCTTGTCGGAAAAGTATTGCCTGACAAGGTCGCAGAGAATCCTTTCCCTAATGGCTGCGGTCCCTGGGGGGGAGGAGCCGTCGTTTTTGGCCGGAAAAGCTTCATCCATCAGGTCCAGAGAGTGCGCAAGATCGCATCTTTTCAGGTTGAGGGCTGCCAGTTTCATTAAAACGATCCTTCGCAGGCTTGGCGAGAGATCTTTGCTGCGGAGGTCCTCATAGATGCTAATCGACTGGTCCAGGTCGTCTTTTTCCGTCAACTCCCCCTGGCGTATCCTGCAGACCAGGTCTCCTTCGGAATCGGTGTAATATTTGCGGACAAAAGCATACAACTTATTTGCAGCCTCCAGCTCCCCCTGTATCAGAAAAACCTCGGCGATCTTAGCCAAAACGATGTCCTGATCGGGAGCGTTTTGCTGGTCATTTACGTATCGGAGCAGGTGTTCCTTTGCCGTTTCCATGTTTCCGAGCGCAAAATGCGCCTCTCCGATGAAGCGGAAAACATCGGGTTTTTTCTTGTAGTAGTCAGGGTCCTGACCGATGCAGTTTTCGAGCATCTCCAAGGCTTCTTTGTTCGCCCCCAGAATCTGGTACACCTTGCCAAGTTCATAGTAAGCGGCCGCCTTGTCATCTTTTTCCGACGCACCGCGCAGGGCCCAACGAAACGCCTCCATCGCCTCCAGGTATGACTGCTTTTTATTGTAAATATCCCCTATGCCTACCCAACAGCGGGGCGCGACGGGGTGCTCCGGCCATCCGGAGGTTACCAGCCTGAACAGTTTGTCCGCTTTTGCATAGTTTCCCATTATGGAGTGGGCAAGGGCCGATCTGTAAATCGCTAATGGGGCTTGTGAGCTCAGAGGGCCTGCTTTTAGCGCCTCATCGTATGCGTCGATTATTTCAGAGGCGCAAAATACGAGGTTTCGCGAACAGCTTTCGAACTTCTCGTTTGCGCTCGCGTAAAGGGCAAGCACACTTTCGTTTGGTTCGACAAAGGCGCGGGGTTTGGAAGTTAACCCCGCCTGACGCGGAGACTCGGCCTCTTTTGATGCCTGCGCATTGACGACTGCGTTTCTGATCTGCTGTGAGACCTTCGATGCGAACAGCTCTGAGGTCTTGACCTTCTTTACCTCAAGTGGAGGTGTTTTTTCTCCGGAGTTCCCAGTGGCCTCAGATGCAGGCTTACCGTCAGCGGCTTGGGAATCTGCGGTTTTCACGGGAGGGGTCAACTCCAGCGTCAAAATGTATTTCCCGTTTTTCCCCGGTACAACCGTGGAAGAAACCTGGGTATTGACCTCACGGAACGTTACTTCAAAAAAGCCGCTCTCCCGCCTGAATTTGACCTCTTTTGCAGCGACCTTCCCGTCTTTGAATACTTTGTCGGGAAGTTTTGCAGTGATCTGCGAAAAGAAAACGGAAATCCCAACATCGGACGGGGGACCGATCTGTTTTGGCTGGGCGCCTTCGGCGTCAAAAATCAGACATGTCCGGTTTCCTTTAACAGAAAAACCCAGCTTCGTTATCCTGGTCTCCGAGTTGCCCTTAGCCGCCGCCTCACACCAGGGCAGAGCAATGCCTGCTGTTATCCACGTGGCAAGCAGGAGGCCAAACAGGGTTTTGAGTTTACTCATCCCACTAAAACCGCCGTTATGAAGTAATACCAAGATGGTCCATTCCGCGTAGAAACAGTGAGCAAGGGGTGTGCCAATCCGTTCATTGGCGCAGGCCAAATCAGCCTTCAAGCAGGGAATACAACACGTCTAATCCTAGCCCGCTAAAATTTTCAAAAGTTAACCGCATGCGCGGGCGGCGCTTCATTTTTTGAAAGACATTGGAGTCGTATAATCTGAATCTTAGCTTGAATTGAGTCAGAGGGCAGTGTACAAGAAGAGTGAGGTCCTTGGTACCTCTTCTGTCCATATCTTTCCTCCGGAGCTGGTTATGGGCGGCATTATCGAGCGATTTCAGATCACAGGCCTGCATGGTTATAAGCCTTTCGACCTCAGGCTGGACGACAATACAATCATCCTTGTCGGCGAGAACGGTAGCGGGAAAACGACTGTTTTGCGTCTTCTTTTCTACCTTCTGTCACGTCAGGGGAACTTGCTGGCTCAATATAAGTTTAAAGACTTAACTATTACGATCGATGGCCAACCCTGCACTTTACCTTACGACTGGCTCAAATCAACTATCTCCCAAACCGGAATGCATCGCTTTATGGCGCTTCCTCCTCGCATACGTCGAGAAATTGATATGATTCGGGGGGGACCAGTCGATTTGATCGCACCCGGATTAGATACGCTTGCAGCCAGAGAAGGAATATCCAGGCATTATATTGACGGGCTTTTGGAAGGACTCCAGGATGATGTTTTCCATCGTGAGGCATTACATAGTGACAAACACGAAAAGGATCTAGACGACTTATTTAATACTATAGAACGCGCTATAGATGCACAAATATTATATTTACCTACTTATAGACGTATTGAGCCGGAACTTACTTTAGTACTAAATGACACTGACGATGCACTACTACCTATACGCCACCATACCATTCATAAGAACAGCAGGATCTTTGTTGAGCTTATTGAGTTTGGAATGAGTGACGTTCAGGCGATGGTTTACGAATCATGCAAGACGCTCAAAGATTTCTACTATGATAATGTGAATACCCTTACTCTAAGCTACTTAGGTGATATTTTAGATCAGCGATATACACAGGTGAATATTGCCGAAATTAAGGGCATTTCAGAAGACGCTATAAAGCGCGTATTGGATAGAATACCACAAGACATTCTCTCACACAGCCAGAAAATCCATATTTGTGACGTAATAGCTGAAGTTAGAGCTAAGGGTAGACCTGACGATCATGCAAAAGTGATATGTCATTACTTCCTTAAGCTCCATCATATTCAAGATGAATTGAGACACAAAGAGTATCCGATGAGGCGTTTTTGTGAGATATGTAATGAGTATATGAGTTCAAATAAGCATTTTGATTACGACAGCGCCAGCTTCACTTTGACTATTAGAACCAAAGATTATCCATCAGGAGATGGAAATATTGAATTTAGACATCTCTCATCGGGCGAGAAGCAAATTGCCTCTCTTTTCAGCCACCTTTACCTATCAGGCGGAAGGAGGTATTTCGTATTAATTGACGAACCGGAATTATCGCTCTCGGTACCCTGGCAGCGCCGCTTTCTGACCGATATAAAAAACGGGGGTTTCTGCGCAGGGTTAGTCGCAGTCACACATTCTCCATTTATTTACGAAAATGAGCTCAAAAAGTACGCGCATGGCATTGGCGAGTTCACTGCTTAGGGAGAGTTACCGATGACCATGCTCGATATTCACTCAGACGCCTTAGCTACTCGGCTACCCGCTTACCATGAATTCCTTGCCCGTTTCAAGAACGATGCAAAAATAATTTACGGATTTGTCGAAGGAGAGGACGATCCATCCTTTTACCAGGGACTGATTGAAAATATGGTCCCTGATGACTGGGAGATAGATCTTTGCAAAGTCGGGAACAGGCAGAAAGTCCTTGACCTGTACAATGCCTTTGACTGGGATAGATTCCCCAAAAAAAGAATCCTTTTCTTTATTAATCGCGATTTGTCACTCTTTCTTGACGAGAATTTACCACGCAAGCCTAATTTATATATAACAGATTGTTATTCTATAGAAAATACTATAGTCACACAATCAACCTGCCGGCGACTACTTCTAGAAATATGCAATTTATCCACCCTGCCTGGATCTGAGTTACAGATTCTTCTGGATCTATTCAAATTTCAGCTAAAACGATTTCGTGAATACTTAACTCCGATCATGTGCTGGATTATTCACTGGAGGCGAACAGGCCGCAGGCCCTCTCTGAATGACATAAAAATGAAACATCTCTTCCGATTTTTAGACGGAGCACTTGAGATAGTTCCAAATCCTAAAGGCAGTCCAACCTGGATTGATTACATCCACTCACAATGTTCAATAGATATTGATAGTAATACTGATATTAATATTATTGAATCACAGTTCCGTTCTAACAATGGATTGAGTAAGTTTATCTGCGGAAAATACGAGCTATGGTTCCTGGTTCACTTCGCATTATCGGTATACGAGGGGATAACTCATTTATCGCCAACTATCACGGAACTGCCCCATATACATACCACCTTAAACGATTCTAACGCCATTCTGCTCATAGCTCCGCGTGCACGCATCCCAGAATCATTACGTCGCTTTCTCAAGAAGACGTGCATTAGATATATAATGGAAATCACTCAACTCAACTTACTTAACTCACCAGGCACAGAATGACCCCCGTGGTGTTTTGCAGTATCTTGGAGGCATGGCTTCCCATGAGGAAGGGCTTTTGTTCGCGGAAGCTTTTTTTACCAATGACTACGATCTGGAACTTGTGCGCGTCGATTTCGTTGAGAAGGTCCCGTGCAATGCCTTGCTTTGTCTGGAGTATAAGGTTTTCCACGCTCTGCTCTTCAACTCCCCGCTCCAGCAGCAGATCGCATCCTTCCGACATGTACCGGCTTACCGAGTCGGTCCACTCGGTCTTCCATTTTTCGATTCGGCCCTGCCTGTCTTTCTGCTCGGCGGTGTCGAGAATGTGGCCGTCATCCCAGAACTTGGGCGGGACCGGGGGCATAATGTGCATGAAGGTATAGCTCAACCCCGGGCAGGGACCAAACAGCTCGGCCGTGTAGTAGGACAGCTCCCGGACTTCCGGGACCCCTTCCATTGCGATCAGCACTTTCATGGAATCGTTGACAGGGGTATCGACGATCCATACGATCTTGCCGCGTGCGTACTGGGCCACCTTCCCGGAGATGCTCCCGAGCAGCAGCGCCCCAAGCTGGCTCCTGCCCCGCCTGCCGACCACTATTGTCCGGATTCGCTCGATATCCGCCTGAGCGATAATGTCCAGGGCCGGGTCCAGGCTGTCGAGTTTGAGCCGAAGCTCAATGTTAGCTTCCGGGAAACCCGCATCGGTCAGCCTGCTCAAAGAGGCCCGCACAACTGCTTGACCCACCTTTTCCTGATCTTTGAAAGGGAGCCTGGTGGTCTCCTCGATGTCCATGCAGAGGTCCTCCGGAAGAAGTGTGGAAATCTGCTGAACACAATGAAGGAGCACTATCTTCATATCTTCCTGGTCTTTGAGCAGTCGCCCCAGGATCGACACCGTCTCCAGCCCTTTTTGAGATCCATCCACTGCCAGAAGTATTTTGCGCATTGTCTCCCCCTGTTTTTCCCGGACCATCGAGCCCGAATCGGAAACTGACCGGTCACATCCGGTTGCACACGCTCAACACGAAGAGCACCAAGGATACACGAAGAACGCGAAGAAATCACAGAACGAAGCGTTTGATCCCATCTCTCAGGAGTTTGACATTAAAATTGATAAGCAAACCCGTCCGAGCGCGTGCAAATTTCATGTATGTGAGCAGTTGAGCTTCGTGGACGCTTTGGATCTGTTCCACACTCTTCAATTCAAGAATCAGGGCATCCTCCACAAAGAAATCAGCTCTATAACCACAGTCCAGGTGGACTTGTTTATACTCGACAGGCAGGGGACATTGAAGTTTGAAAGCGATCCCGTTCAGCCTCAGTTCATGGGCCAGACGTTGTTCGTAAGTCGATTCCAACAGCCCAGGACCTAAAGCGCGGTGAACCTCTATCGCACATCCAATCACACGATTCGAAAGTTCGTCAAATTCCATCTTTTTCTCCCCTCGCCTCTACCCCGGTGCACTCGCTCTTCGTGCATCCTTCGCGCTCTTCGTGACAAAGCAAATCCTGGTTCCGGCAATACTCAAACTCCTGGGCCCTCCGAGATTAAGAACTTTCCAGAAAGGTCTCGATTTCATCAATAGAGTGTACCACCCGGCAGGGTGGAAGGCTTTTAACGAAGACCTGTCCGTAGCTCCTGGTGAGCATCCGAATGTCGAAAACAGCTATTACGCCGCGGTCCTTCGAGGACCTGATCAGCCGTCCTATTCCCTGCTTCAACTGAATTGCGGCCCTTGGCACCTGGTATTCATAAAAGGCGTTGCCACCGTTGCGGGCGATACGGTCCACCCTGGCTGCGATCACCGGGTCGTCCGGGACTTCGAACGGCAATTTGTCAATGATCACGCAGCTCAGCGCCTCCCCCGGCACGTCGATTCCCTGCCAGAAGGAACTGGTCGCCAGCAGGACCGAATCGACCCTGTCCTTGAACTCCTGTAGAAGGGCGCGTTTGGTTTTTTGCCCCTGGACGAGGAGCGGGAACGAAATCTTGCCC
>Ga0187864_10002747_pt1 | contig 14979 bp, 10 predicted proteins | sample June2016WEW_11_4_FD_132985 | JGI IMG/M metagenome (GOLD analysis project Ga0187864, IMG submission 132985) | Peatland microbial communities from SPRUCE experiment site at the Marcell Experimental Forest, Minnesota, USA - June2016WEW_11_40 | ecosystem: Environmental > Terrestrial > Soil >... | reverse complement strand
TCCCACACCTCCAGCTCCCATGCGAGTTGCGCACGTGCGGGCGCCCTCACATGTGGCGTTTATCTGTGGGGAAGTATCAGTCCTGAAGTAAAATCGGGGAAGATGGGTTCAGCGGACGCATACGCAAGTCGGAGAAGGTCCAGCGGCAGATCGAACAGCTCGATAAGGGCTATTTTGTGGGCTGACGGGGAAAACAGCTTGGAGAACCCAGCATAACTCTAACAAAACAAATGGTAGGCACGAGGGGACTCGAACTCCTGACCTCTACCGTGTCAATCGCGAGGTCAAACCCCTAAACCCCTTTCCCTGCGTTGCTTTTCCGGTAAGCGCCGTCTGAATAGGGTCCTAGACAAGTCAGTTTTGTTGACGAATTGTTGACGAGTTTTTCTCGAATCCGAGTGGCGGGAGCATAGAACATGTGCAAATCGAACCTTGCTGAAGAGCCTCCTTCCCTAAAGACTGCTGATTGGCTTGCGTACCGCTGCCGCTGCCAGCTGGACACAACTGATTGAACGTGTCAGCAGGGGCGCACATGGAATGCGGAAACGACTGAAGGCGACCGGGAACAGCGGAACGCGATGGCGGCGCCGGCTGCTGGCAGGCTTATCAGACTGTGCAGAACAGCGTGGCATAGTGCTATTCCTCACGTTGATTGACTGACTCTATCGCACAACCCTGATCCTGCTTGCTACCATGGGCCGACCGGCCTTCAGGCGTGCGGAACTTACCGAACAACTCAGCTGCCCTTTGTGCGCAGGACGCAGCAGCGACGATCTGATTGTGCAGGCCTGCTTTCTGTTTGCCGGTGAGATGCCAAGAGAGCGGCTGAACTTCGCCGTCCGCCCGTTTATACGCGAAAATGATTCGCGTAAGAGCGAACTGGGCAGTGTAGTCGCGGGCCAGGAGTTCGAGTTCGCGACGATTGCGTCTGGTTACACTGACGTGGCCTGCTTTCCAGAAGGCGACGAGAGGTGCGATGGGCTGAAAAAGGGACGGAGTAGTGTTTTTGTCCTTCGGACTGAAGTTGGGTGTGTCCGCGCACTTTCCCGAGACGATTTGCGAAGAGCAACTGTCGGGGCTATTTTCCGCGAATTCGGAGTCGCGAATTTCGATAAACAAAATTGGCAGCGGCTGACGTTTTTTGGGGCGTTCGTTGCGGTCATTCTCTTTGCGTTCCTTAAAAGCTTCGTACAGAAACTCAATGGCCGTCCCGATACCGTCGTTGTCAAAATATCCACCGTCGGCGAAGTGAAGTGGCTTCGCAAAGACTTCGTCTTGGGTTCCTGGGATACGGACACGCGGAACGCGCGCCATAGGCGAGACGTACGGAAATGTCGCGGAAAGACGAGCCGCTGAGAGGAGTTCGAGATCAGGATAGTAAATGTGATTCCTAAGAACAGAGGATCCAGACCACCCAGGCACTTCGAAGGGGTTAGAGCCATAGACGTGTAAAAAGGACTCGGCTGGTAGGATCTCTGGGGCAACTTCAATACCGATGTTGCGTGGCGTATTGATCGTCCGGTAGTTCGCGAGCAGAAAGCGGCTGCCGTTTTCTGCCGTAGTGGTATTGAAACTAACGGCAGGTACATGTATCCCTCCCCGAGTTCGAGCCGCCTCTGCAAGGTCACGCAAGGTGAGGCACTGGCGGGGGGCGTGAATTGAGCCCGGAATAGGTCGTTCTGCAAGTGGAGGATAGTTACGAAGGCCCTCTGGTACGGCAGGACAATCATCGACTCCCATATTAGCGGCCATACGCTGCTGCATGGCCCAGCCACGGTCATACTCCTCCATATTTGCACCGAACAGGGAGCGAGCGGGAAAAAGAAGGCGAAACACTTCAGGGTAGACTATTCCCCAACTAACAGCCTCCAGGCTGGAGGCTGCGACACTGGAGACTGCACGGGGAACAGTTGCTTCCCACTCGTGTATCTGCTGGGAACTCGCCCCAGGATCGGGCTTTGTGTCGAGCCAGGTCGACCCCTGCACTTCGTCAAAGCCGTCCTTCTCGAAATAGGACCGCAAGAATGGTACAGCCCCTACGCTGCCACCGGAAACGGTGCTTAAAAGGAGAATTGATCCGTGAAAATCCTGCTTCTGCTTAAAAAAGGCACGCTCGAGTTCAGCGAGAACTTCGGCGGTCCAGACCCCAGCATGAATACCGCCACCGGTTGCAGTGATGACTATCAGGGGCCGGGGATTCGCAACACTGCTGAGGCTGTCAAGAATTTCCGCGGGCAGCGGCGGTTCACCCTGTTTCTCCGTGCAACCGGCGGTGCAGGCAAAGTCGAACAGGTTTTCTTTGGTATTGGGTATAAGGAAAAGCAAAGCACGAATTGGAAGTTGCAATCCCGGGTGCTCCGCTGCCCTCAGATTGTTATGAATCCAACCGCCACCGTAGACGATGAGGTTCGCTAAGAGAATAAGAACAACCGCTGTGGAAAGAACCGGAATCCGGAACCGATCGAGTAGGAAAGCAAGCGCCGAGCATATCCAGAAAACAATGATCAAAAGCATAACGATGGGAGCAATGGAGGGAAAAGCCGGAATGATGCCTTCCCAATTCCCCCGATGCAAAATGAAGTAGCCGAGAGGAGCGTAGAATAAAAAAACGCCTGGCAGTGAGCCAGCAAACCACACTATCCACGTGTACTGGGAACGTTCCCGCTCATCCGCATTTGCGTAATGCCAGCAGAACGCGCCGAACCAACTGAGCGCTGTCAACCCAAAAAGGACAGAGACGAGTTTGGTGCCGAAGGGAATCGGAACCGGGGCGGTGAGCGGAAAGACGGCACAGTACACGCCGACAAGTAGGATAGCAAGAGTCAGGTTGAGCGCATATCCTGAGTGCAAAGGATAATTCTGGACTGGGTGTCCGGGCAGCTTTGGCGAGTGGCAGGGCAACTTTGGAATCAGCCATGAAGCGAAACGGCCCGTCACGGGCTGTGCAGGCCGCGAAGGGTCCCTATAACCGGGCCCATAAAGCGCTGCGATAGTGAGGAAGTGATTATTGAGCAGTTTCGCAAAGGGCGGTGGCGGCGAGAAATAAATGCGTCGAGCGAAGCGACGACTGAGGAGGTGGGGGAGAAAGAAGGCCCGTGCTCCAAGGGACACTTTGGTACCGCTCGATTGGGTGGGGTGCTCTAGTGGAGACTGATGCGCCCAATAGTAAACAATTGATATGGCTGACCATATTGCCAGCGCTGCGGCGATGCCGACGAATGTGACAACTGTGTCGGTCAATATGTCGAGTTCGTGTGCTTCTTTGATGCTGATATATCCAATATAGCCCAGCAGGACGAGCCCCGGCAGTTGCGCAAGCAGAAAGGTGCGCCAGCGCATATCTTCGCCAACGACAAATGCGTCGGGTGGCGGGATATCGAAACGTTCTTTTCCGTAAGCGCAGACAAGTCGCGCCGTAAGGAGAGCCACGCAGCCTGCAAGAGTAATGAAGAATGAAGCGAAGAAGAAGTTCCACGGGCGCTCGAGCGCGAAGATCCCGAGCGTAAGTTCGGGAGCTATCCACCCGAGCACAGGTAGACCTAACAGAAGCGACGCCCAGAGAAGGATGCTGAATCGCAAAAAGTACAAATAAGTCAAGAAACGACGGCAGACGCTGGGTGGCTGGACCCTGGAACTAGGTGCGAGAGACTCGACCATACCATTCCTCCTGAACCGACACGGCGCGGCTCATTGCCATGAACTTCACCAACCTGCGCGAAGGCCCCCATGGAGCTTAGTAGTTAGTCGCTTTCGTGAAATACCTTTCCGTAGGTGAGCGTTTCACAAGTCCGCTGTTCACCGGGTGGATATCCAAAATTATCGGGATTCGCACTGCGCATCTCGGTAGAGAGGCAATGGACCATCATGCGATGAAACTCGCGAACGGGTTGTCCGCCGAAGTCAGAAAGCGACACTGCGGAACGCAGCTTGCACGGCTTCAGTTGCAAAAAGTTCTGCAACGCAGATTGTGCCGCGACGGTTTGCGCTGGAGGCCAGTCGCAGGGTTCACTCCCCTCATCTATTATGCGATCCCCTATAAATCGACTGCCGTAGGCTAAATCGGTTGCGGTCGGAACCACAATCGCACTCAGGACGGCCGTGCTGCTGTGGTATTCCCTTGCGGCAGGGAGGGGCACTCCAGCAACTGTTCCAATATAGGGCAATTCCACGAACGGTGGCAGCAATGGCAGGCGCCGGCGGCTATTCCGCAAAACGGCGGTAAACGATGACACCTCAAACAGTTTGAGAGAATCGACCCGGACCCGCGTCGTGATTTCGTTCGTCGCGAACCGGGACACTTCAGGATCGGAACCCTTGAGTGGACCACTGGAGTAGATTGGAGGAGAGGTTGAGTCGTCGGCTTTCAATGAAACCTGCAGCTCGGCGGTCGAGGCACCAACCAGACTGCGAGGCAGAAAATCCACATTAAGCTGTCGGCCAATCTGAGCTTTGCTGGACTGATAAGCTGATATTGCACCGGCAAGAACCTGCACTTCATTGAAACTCAAGTTGCCGAGCACGCCCGGTAGAGGCTTTATGAGATTCGTAGTGCCCCCGTTTCCGCTGCTGGAGCCCGCGCCGGAGATTGCACTGAGCAGTGCTGACAGATTGGGAGCAGTGCTGGCATCAATATAGCTCTGCGTCGTGGTGTTCACCGTTGCCTCGCTACCTGAGATGGTATTAACTGTAACGATGCCATCGTTCAGGAATGTTGGCTTGTCGAGGTTGAAAGCTCGCTTGATGCTGTGGCCTTTATTCAAGTCATCGATTTCTACACCGATTCGAGCGCGCAGCAGTCCTTGATATGCTGCTACGTCGCGATTGAACGCCTCGATAAAAGGCTCTAGAGCGGTATTAAGCGCGTCAGCACTCAGGGTCAGGTCGTACGGCACGAATTCGTGAGGATACTGCACACTCATCTTATAGTTGAAGAGAAAGTTGGCGACTGCAGCGCGGGTAAGACCTAGAATCGACGGCTGACCACTCACAGTATTTGGGCGATTGTTTTCGCGCCGAAGCAACGGAGCCGCAATTTGCCGGAAACATTCCAAGAATAGCCGGGGCTGGTGCCCCGTATCTCTCTCCATGGCATCCAGGATTCCAATCTGATCACCTTGTTCACAGCCGAACTTCTTTGCAGCCTCGGTCGCTATGAACGGAGTGGAGAAGTTCACTTTCAATTTCCGGTCAAGTTGCAGTTTCTCGGCGGTCTGCTTCAGCTCAGAAGTCTGCACGCGCGAATTCGGAAACACGGAATGAGGGTAAGTGCACCCCTTGTTTTCAGGGTAGCCTTCCATGAAGTCAATGGCGCAGTTCAAGTGCAGGAAGGGATCGGCGGCCGCGATCATCGCGAGAAGAAGATTGATTAACTTGGGTTGAAGTGGTTGAAATAGAGTTGTGTAACCCAGGCAATACTTCTCGGCGTCACAAGCTCCGGCATAGAGCTTCCCATTGCCGTTCAATAGGTCTGCTCCCCTCGAACTGCTAGACTGCGAGGACAATAACCTTTGGGCTTGTTCGCTTAAGTTTACTTCCTTGGATGGCGGTCCGGCCATAAGTCCCGCGTCGAAGATTACTCTTCTTGCGACGTAGTTGTAGAAGGGAAGATCGAAGTAGATGGTGGGATTCTCCATCTGAGTCTTCAGGTAAGACCATTCATCAAGAATGAACCGATCCAAGCCGTCATTGTGTTCATGAACAGCGCGACGAACGATCCGAGCGACTTCACCAAATGTCTTGGCATCCGCTGTCGAGTTCTGCATTACCCAGGCATTGATGAGCATTGCGGGACGCGGAAGGTCGAGTGCGGCAAGGATGCGCTTCTTCTCGGTAATCGTGGCGTCGTCTCCGGAAATCGGATCAGAAAACACCAGCAAGTCCGAGCCCAACGTTGCGACGGATGCTCCCGGCTTCGGAGAAGGAGAATTGGATCCCGCAGGCGCGCTTCCGGAGTTGGACGGGGTTGCACCGGGTGCGGCCGAAGGCGTCGCTGAGGGTGAGCCTGCGGCCGGTGTAGCGGCACTGGCCTGGCCTCCAGCAGGAGTCGACGCTGAGGCAGCGGGCGTGGTCGTGACAGTAGTCGTCCCACCGACCTGAGTCACGGTCACCGTGGACGCCGACCCGCTCGCGCCCGAAGTGGGCGTAGAGCCCGAACTCGTTGCCGATCCTGGGCTGGTCGGAGAAGCCGATCCACCTGGGCTGGCGCTGGTCGGGCCCTGCGCATTGGATGTCCCGGAGCCGGAGGACGGCGCTCCCGTTCCCGATTGACCTCCGGAGGCAGCCCCAGGTGGAGCGGAGGGTGATGGAGAGGCACTACCGCCGCCGAAGGCCGTGTTCACATCCGAGGCGCTGAGATAATAAAGCTTTTGCACAGGAGATTCCGGGTGGACGTGCCATACCAGTGACTTAACATCTTGGAGGAACGGCGCCCAAGTCTTACAATCCGGCGCGGCAGATTTGTCAGTGATTCGTACGCGATCAGGGCCGACGTCGACTATCTGTAGTTGGGAGTAGTTCAGCGTTTGCAGCTTCGTCGCCAAATCTCCCAAGGTTGAAAAGTGTGGAATTCTGAGTTCGATCGAAAAGGGCTGAGGTGTGGACATGAGCGGTACTTGCGAAACCACCTGAGCAATTCGATCAACCAGCTTTTGCAACGTGATTCTATTGCCAGCAGCCTTCGAACTATAGATAAGGAAGTGATCCTTGCCTTGTACCCCAATGGTGTAGGGGCTCGGGCTCCCTAGCAGACTAGCTACCAGCGAAGCATCCGGGGCCGCAGACTTCGACGCTTGTTTACCGCTCGCCGAAGCTGTTGGGGGAAACAAACCATTACAAGTCTTGTCTTGTGCAGAATCGTCGGATATGGAGTCTTGAGATGGCGGCGGCGCAACCTTGACAGATTTCGTGAAAAGTATCTCGCCACTGCACTGCAATAATGATGTTGTGGTCGATGTTTTAGTCAAGGAACAGATCTCAGCGAGGTAAGAGCTTGGTCCAGCTGCCGCTCCCGTGGTCTTGGTTGTCGTGGTGGTCTTTGTATCTGCATTTGCAACTACGCAGAAGTTGAACGATAAATACAACAGTGAGGCCACCCCGATTCTTATCAGGTACATAGTCGCAACCTCGATTCCGTATTCGAAAGTTCAATACGTTTGCTCTTCCGGACTTTAACAGCAGCATCTCCGCCTGATTGGATTATTTTTAATATAAGCATGGTTTAACTCTGCAGAACAAACTCAATGCCGCTGCCATGGGTTAAGTCAACAGGCCTCTGTCCAGCGCAAATCCCTAACATCATCTCCACCAACCAAAGCGTTCGTCCGACGTTTTCTCACACAGTATGCGAGTCATTTCGGCACCACCTCGCACGCAAACTCTTGTATTTCAGTTCTGGGGGAATTATCACTATTGATCGCTGCGTAGTTGATACGCAGCCTACCGCCGCTGATGAGAGAAGTGTCGATAGTTGTTTTCGCGGCTCCCTTATCGCTTGCCGTGATTACGGCGCGCCCCAACAAGGTCTCCATCGTTGGTGCAAGCCGCTTGACTTCAGCCGTGACCTTGCTGCCAGGTAATAGTCCGGTCAAGCTGATCGCCACGCTGAGTTTGTTGCCGGCAATTGAATACTGAATTTCGGGGTCCGAGGGAGCAATCGCTCGCGACGTGTAGTGCGCCGACACTATGGGCGCAACCGCCGCCAAAACGAGTGCGAGTGCCAAGGTCCACGATGCAACAATGAGGTAGATGCGCCTATTCTTGTTTATATGATCGATGGCCGTGCGCATCGAGTCCATCGACCACCGGTTCACATTGGAGAGTTGCGGAGTGAGCAGCAAGGCGGCTGAGGCAAGTGATATTCCGCCTGAGACAACGGCTAACCCGTAGAAGATTTTTCCATGTGAGTCGAGATTCTGGAATGCCGTATTCGACAGTCCAGTTCCGAGAGCCGTGATGGTAGCCACCGCGGTAAATATCCACTTGCCGTAGCTGTCCAGCCGGTCGGCAGATTTTTGGGGATCAAAAAACTCCCTCAGGGTCTTCAGTTCTTGTTTATCGTCCGAAGTCAATACCCTAGGCATCGCCCTACTTTGCCCCCGAGCATTCCACTTCTACCAGATGCCCATTGGGGCACTCGACGACAACAGTGCCCGGCGTCGCATTTGTGTTGCGAGTCGCCAACTTAAACAAGTGCACAGAGGATTCGCACTTTGTATTGATCTCTTCCTTTGACAGGGTCGCATTGCACTGGGGGCACGTAAGATCAGCCATAGGTTCAGTTCCTCGGTGTCATACGACACTCTTAAGTTACGAGCGTGTGTTATCCAGGGAAAACTGCTTGGCCGGTGACAAAACCGGGCTGAGTATAATATGTCTACCGTCTTTGTCAAGATAGAAGACGCGTCTGTTCCGAATTCAGAACGATAAGCGTGTCCATTCGGCGCGCCTTCAGGCTGATGAAATGCCCTACTCACCGTGCACCACTCTCAAACCGGCTAGCTCGCGCTAAGTCGATAACGCCAATACCCAGGCGTTGGCAATGGAGTACCTAGCAAAACAAAGTGGTCGGTTGTCACGACATCGCTAGTGGGCGTATTCTCAGTGACATACGAGTATGAGCGGCACGTATTCGTTACTGATGTGAGATTTTGTGCATTTACCGCACCTCCGCTACTTATAGTGAGGCGTTTGCCCCGTAAAGCTCTCCCCTCACTATTATTGTATGGAGATCAGTTTTTATTTAATCGCACCCAGCGCGAGCAACGGGACGCCACAATGCGGTCCTGCCACGCTGATTGTGGCTCTTCGCGATGACAAATGTACAACATGGCGCACAGTCCCGGCGAGTTTCTGAGCCGGAATCTGACCGTGGATTGCGGACTGATAATAATGCTTGACATCGCACACGTGAACGGGCGTATAATGCACCGGGTTTGTTTGCGTTAATGGACAAGAGGGAAACCAGCTCATAAGCGTACGGGGGTGTAGCGATGAAGTACTGGTTTAGAAAGCTAGTAACAGTTCTTGGTGCTGTTGCTTTCTTTTTCGGCCTCTCGGCAGCTAATGTAAAAGTGTCAATCCCCGATGTCAGTAGCAAGTCGCCACTCTATCTTGAACACGGGAAGCACCTTAATAATGGCGCTTTTACAGCCGTTTTAAGTGACCATGAGAGTCACGCAAGCCATGGCAGTCACGGAAGTCACGGAAGCCATGGCAGTCACAGCTCTGGTTATTAGGTCCGGTTTCCAGTTCTGATACGTGATCGAATCTCAATTGCGACCTCAGTTTGAGAGCCTTCCTACAAAGAGTAGCGAGGCTCTTTTAGTCGGGACTTCCATTTTGGTAAACCTGGGGGGGAGGCCGCAGTGTACACCTGAATCGCCGCCGCTTCTCAGTTTCTTTCATATTGTTCATCCTGGAGGCTCACGACCACTCCCAGAATAGGCTCGATTCGCCTGTTCCGGGGCACAAATGAATCCAGAATCGTTTCACGCCAAAGCGGTTTTTCCGACACTACTCCGTGTCCTTTAATATGTTCGGAGCGAAAATATTTAGAATGCCCCACCTGAAAACCCCAAAACGCACCGCAAGATGAAGCAGACGGTCGAAACCTTACTAAAGCATCGAAAAAGATACTATTCTCAGAATGGAGAAGATGGCCTATTGGCATTCGTGCTGTCGAAACTCCCGAACAGGACGGGATGGTGCGTGGAACTCGGAGCCTGGGATGGGAAAGAATCGAGCAATACTTACTATTTGATATCACAGTATGGTTACCAGGGCGTTATGATCGAAGCCAGAACGCCTGGGTAAATAGCTTCCTGTTAATACACGTTAAGATGTGCCACTCTAATCGTCGCCACGCTTACCGAGCAAGAGGATTTTTTGGCGCCATTGTAAGTACTTGAAACAATTACCATTTCAGCCATAATTGCAAAGTTGATCGGCATAGGGGCGGCGGTCACCCGCCGACCCCTGCCACCCCACCGTGCGTACGGGTCCGTACACGGCGGTTCGAGTTGGTTATCCGTTGACGAAGCGGTTTCGCGAACTACTCGGGGAGTAGCATGAAGCCCGCCAGACGCCGTGTCGATGTGAATCTGGACGAACTGGACCGAGTGCTGGACGGAGCGCGGCAAGCGCCGCTGAGTGAGGCCGATTACGACAAACTCAAGGGCACCTTGCATGCGCTGGCGGCGATGCTGGTACGGTCGCGCAATACGGAGAAGACCAGCGCCGTGCTGGAAGAATCGGGAGGCTCGGAAGCTGGCGCCGGAACTCAGCTGGAGGCCAAGACTTCGCCACAACCCGGACACGGACGCAACGGAGCGGAGGCGTTTGGCGGCGCGCGGAAGGTCGACATTGCGCACCAGAAGTTGACGCACGGAGACCGCTGCCCGGAGTGCGGGAAAGGCAACGTATACGGGCAGAAGGAGCCAAAGGTGCTGGTGCGGATGGTGGGGCAGGCGCCACTGGCGGCCACGGTCTACTCGTTGGAGCGGTTGCGATGCGGCGCGTGCGGGCAGGTGTATACGGCCCAGGAACCGGAAGGAGTGGGGCCGGAAAAGTACGATGAGACGGCGGCGGCGATGATCGCGCAACTCAAGTATGGCAGCGGGACTCCGTTTTACCGCTTGGAACAACTCGAAGGTCAGCTCGGGATTCCGTTACCGGCGGCGACCCAGTGGGAGATCGTGGAGGAAGCGGCCGAGTTGATCCGACCGGCGCGTGATGAGTTGATCCGGCAAGCGGCGCAGGGCGAGGTGCTACACAACGATGACACCAGCATGCGCGTGTTACAGCTGGCGCGCGAGCCGTCGGACGAACGCACGGGGGTGTTCACTAGCGGGATCGTGTCGACCGGTCAGGGTTGTAAGATCGCGCTGTACTTCACCGGACACCAGCATGCCGGCGAGAACATCGCCGACGTGTTGAAGCAGCGGACAAGGCAGTCGAGCCCGCTCATACAGATGTGTGATGCGCTGTCGCGCAACGTTCCGAAGTTGCCTGTGGGAGTGGAGATTCTGCTGGCCAACTGTCTGGCCCATGGAAGAAGACAGTTTGTGGAAGTGGCGGCGAACTTTCCCGACGAATGCCGCTATGTGCTGGAGATGCTGGGCCAGGTGTATGGCTACGATGCCGAAGCGCATGAGCGTGGCCTGACGCCAGATGAGCGGTTGCGGTTTCATCAGGAGCGCAGCGGTCCGGTGATGGAGCAACTGCACGGCTGGCTGGAGGCGCAGTTCTCCGGGCACAAGACGGAGCCGAACTCCGGGCTGGGCAAGGCGATCAGGTATCTGCTGCGGCACTGGCGGCCTTTGACGCTGTTTCTCCGGCAAGCCGGAGTTCCGTTGGACAACAACATCGTCGAAAGGGCATTGAAGAGGGCGGTTCTTCACAGGAAGAATGCATTGTTCTACCGGACGTTGAACGGAGCGCAGGTGGGCGACCTGTTCATGACGTTGATCCACACCTGCCAGCTCTGCGGCGCCAACTCGTTCGACTACCTAACCGAGCTACAGCGCCACGCCCAGGAACTGCTGGCTCGCCCGGCGGAGTGGATGCCGTGGAACTATTGCGATACGCTGACGCGGACCGTACCCATCTCACATTACAGGGAGGGAATGCCATGTCATTCGCTTTGAAAACATCGGCATTTGCGGCCGGCAGCGAAATTCCCAAGAAGTACACGTGCGACGGCGCTGATGTCTCACCCGCATTGAACTGGAATGACGTTCCAGCGGGGACGCAGTCGTTTGCACTTATTGCGGATGATCCTGATGCACCCCTGGGCACGTGGACTCATTGGATTGTCTGGAACATCCCTGCCGAGGCTACGGAGTTGCCGGAGGGAGTGCCGAAGGTGGAAGAATCCGGTGACGGCACACGTCAAGGCAGAAACGACTTCCAGCACATCGGCTATGGTGGCCCATGTTCTCCTGCGGACAAGCCACACCGTTACTTTTTCAAGTTGCATGCTCTCGATGCCAAGCTCAACCTAGAAGCGGGGGCAAGTAGGAACGAACTGGGACGCGCCATGAATGGACACGTGTTGTCACAGACGGAATTGATGGGTAAATACGTTGCCCCGAGCATCCCCAACCTGCAGGCAACATATACCCTGTATAACAATGTCATGTTGGGGCTGCTCATTGTCGCCAGTACGATAGTGGTCGCCATCACCGCCTATTCAGTGTTGAGCAGCAGGACAAGCGCCGAATTGTATAAGAATGTTGTCCTGGGGTTGCTCATTGTCGCCGGTACGATAGCGGTCACCATCGTAGCTCTTTTGTTGAGCAACAGAAAAAGCACCGAATTGATGAACGCAAAAGATCGCCAGTTGGCATTTGCTTTGAAGGATAAGGACATACAGATCGAACGAATTAAACAGAAAAAGGATGAACAGATCGAACAAATTAAGGGTAAAGCGTTAGCGGACAAACGCGATTCGGACAACCGGATTGCCCTGGCCGAAAAGTCCGCAGCTTTGGCAAACCAACGAGCATCCGAAATCGAGAAGGGAAGCCTGGAACTGAAACGGAAGTTAGCTAACCGCCGGATTACGGAGGAACAGCACAAGATTTTGGTTGGCATTTTTTCAAAAAAGATTGGGCGAATAATTGTAGAGACAATGGGCGACCCGGAATCCGGACTTTACGCTGCGGATATTTTGAAAACGTTCACCGATTCGGGATGGGCGATTGAAGGGAAGTTCCTGCCTCAAGGTGCTGTTTGGACGGGCTTAATTTTGTACGTGTCACCCGACCCCGATACAGCCACAGTGATACAAGGCTTAAAGGAGGCAATAATTTCTTTCAGCGTCAGGAGTGAAGCTCGCGCTAAAGCGACGATCATGGTCGGAGGGAGACCACCTTATTTTGAGCGTTGGTCAGATTAGGACACCGAACGCCTATTCAGAGATTCCGTAAACCTTCAGGCATTGACAGCCTCGTCGAGGGAGTAACCGTTTCCGAGAACGAATCCCCCGGGAGAGGAAAGCCTGCTCTGCTGGAGGTCAAGGGCTGGATGCTGCTGGGCTCTCACCCATGAGCCGTCATGGCAAAGCGTCCAGAAATTAGCTCAGTCACCTCGACTACGCAGGCCTACCGAAAGGACACATTGAACAGATCAATGCTGACAGGCTAGAGTTTTAAGGCGGCATCTCCGCAAGGGCGCGAATTGATGGAGATAGGAGCCCACGGGCACCGGATGGCTACCGGCGCGGCCGGCATGGTGGCAAAGCGTCTATTCGAACAACCCGGGGCCTCTTTACTTTGCCAGTCCTTCCATTCCTCTGGGACTCGGCATCGGGTTCGGTGTCCCAGCTGTAGAGTGTGTTGCCGTTATTGGTAGTCCTCAATGTCGTTCGGGTGCTTAAAGTCCGCAGCTAGTTCCTTGCTCATGGGGAGGTGCATGTTCAGGCCCTTGGGCGGGATCGGGGACAGGAACCACTTCTTGTAAATCTTGTCGGCCTCGCCCGAGGTCATGACCTTGGAAAAGACGTTATTGACGAACTTCTTGAAGTCAGGATCATCCTTGCGGAACATGCAGCCGTAGGCTTCGCGCGATTGCTGTGTGCCGACGATGATATAGTCCTCCGGGTGCTTGGCGTTCATTCGCTCGCCCGCCAGCAAAACGTCGTCGAGCATGAAGACCACCGCGCCGCCGGTCTCCAGGGTTCGGAACGATTCGCCATGGTCCTTGGCGCTGATGATCCTCATATTCATGTGTTTTTCTTGATTCATTTTGTTGATGAGGGTTTCCGACGTGGTACCGGCCGTCACCACCACCGTCTTGCCTTTCAGGTCGGGAAAATTTGTAATCCCCGAATTTCTTTTGGTCAGCAAGCGCGTGCCGATCACGAAGATAGTCACGGAGAAGGCAGCCTGTTTCTGGCGTTCGGCGTTATTCGTGGTCGAGCCGCACTCTATGTCGATGGTGCCATTCTGCACCATGGTGATGCGATTCTGAGCGGTGACCGGCAGGAGCTTCACCCGCAAGTTGGGAAGATTAAGGTCCTTCTTTAGGGCATCGACCACCTTCAGGGCAAAATCCTGCGAATAGCCAACCACCTTTTGGTTCTGATCGTAGTACGCGAAAGGGATCGACGACTCGCGGTGTCCGAACGTGATGGTGTTGGTATCTTTGATTTTCTCCAGGGTACCAGTGAGTTGCTGGGCGGCGGCGGGAGCGATGAGAATCACGGAGAGCAGCAACGCGGCAAGCGCTCGTCTCATGGACATAATTACCCTCCTCTGGGCAATTTGGGGTAAACCGGAATTTCCATTTTGTCTCAGCCGTGAGCGATTATGCTTCCGTACCCCTTGGAAAACAACCTATTTCTTCCCTCAAGTGAGACCCTCGACGGCGTGGTGCTGCTCCGACACCCCCATAGCTTTCCAGTCCGCCCCAGAAGCGTACTGGCCTCAGGCGCTTCCGTATACACCCATTTCCGCATGGCCGTTCCATATACTCGGTGTAGGTTTATCAACGGCCCGGTTCGGAAGGTTTGAACCGCCGACTCATAGCAGCGCAACCGAATCACGGGGATTAAAGCACCTTATTGAAATCTGCGGTTTTTGCCTTTGGGAAGCGCAACCCTATCCCACACCTACGAACAGGTTTCCGGTCAAACACTACTGAGGTACCGAAAAATCGCCCCCACGTTCTTCGTTGACCTTTTGCGTAGCAGGAACATCCAATTCTGAGAGAAGAATCTTTCTCGTTCGCCGCTCGTCGAAGACCCACAGCGTCTTTCCGACAATCGCATAGTTTTGCACCTGCTCCTTTTTTCCGTCGCGAAAGACGAGGGTCGTGGGCTGTAGCGGTGAGCCACTGGATTGCGATCCCTGTAAGGGACTGCGCATAAATAAAGTCTACATTTCTACTCATGAGGCGAAACTAAATAGTTCCAGTCTCCATGAAAAGCTGCTGGCGCCAAGTTGAGGGTGGCCATTTCTGCATCAGGGATCTTGATCCCTT
>Ga0187864_10002743_pt1 | contig 14987 bp, 11 predicted proteins | sample June2016WEW_11_4_FD_132985 | JGI IMG/M metagenome (GOLD analysis project Ga0187864, IMG submission 132985) | Peatland microbial communities from SPRUCE experiment site at the Marcell Experimental Forest, Minnesota, USA - June2016WEW_11_40 | ecosystem: Environmental > Terrestrial > Soil >... | reverse complement strand
CGAAGGACACATCCCCGGCGCCATGAACTATCCCTGGGTGATGCAGATCAAGAATTTCCCGATCGCTCTTCCTCGCAACAAGATGCTGGTTTTCTACGGCTCGTGCCCCAACGACACCACGGACATGGTCGCGAAGCTGGCGCAGTTCGGCTACTTCAACGTGAAGATCATGGAAGGCGGCTGGTACAAGTGGCTGGCGTTGAGGTATCCCACGGCCGGCAAGGGCGACTCCGCCCCGCCGACGCTCGAAAGTTCGAAGGTTCCCTGCGCGCCAGGTACCACCGAGGTTTCGCAACTCTCCGCCGCGCCGAATAAGAACGCGAAGCCGGTCACCCACCAGAGATAGCCGCGGCGCTCAGGACAGCAAGTGAGAATTGCCGCCGCGGGCTGTGCCCGGCGCTCGACCTTGGCAATCCGTGCCCCATCCGCCACACCCAGTCATCTCCGGTTTCGGGAGTCCGGTGGGCCACCGGAGTCCTGACACTGGACCGGACGAAGTCGCGTGCGCCTGTCGTTTACTGGGCGGGGTCTGCGGCCGCCGGCTTGGGGTACTAGCTTTGGAACACTTTCCGCTTCATGAAGCCCAAACCGACAAGTCCGCTCGAAAGCAAAAGTAGGCTGGAAGGCTCCGGGGTGGCGGTGGCGATTTCCTGAGATCCCGACACGAACTCATAGGTTTCGTCCGGCGGAGAATTGTCAATGGCATTTGCCGCGATATATCCATAGGCGCCGGGCACGTACCCTGCCACCCAAACTGCGTACCCGACGCTCGGCGATGTCGCGGCGAAATCCAGGTATCCGTAATTCACGTTCGAAAAATCCAAAGTGAGCGCCGTGGGCGTCGCAGTGAGATCATTCCCGCCGAACAAGACTTGAGAATCCGATGGTGTGAGGATCAGAGAGCTTGCTCCCTCCGTGGATGTTAGGTTCCATCCGACAATGTCGGCGGTACCCAGGGTTCCGAGTGTTCCGTCGGTTGTTATGGTGCCAGTAATGCTGCCAGAGGGTAGCGACTGATTAACAGTGTACGCAATGTCGTCGGCCCTCAAACCGTGGGCGCGATCATGGCCGCAAATGCCAATGTGATGATGCACAAAGTTTTTCGCATCTTCCAAATCCCTCCTAGCCGTGCCCAGGGTGAAGATGGTTACACCCCCTGGAGTCGCGTTTCTATTCGCACGATCGTCGCCAATCGGCCGTGCTGACAAGAAACGACTTGCCACACCACACTCGAATTAACCTCCGGATTTGACGAAAGTCTTTTCCGCTCTTGCGACGGATTACTTTCTAGTTACCTAACGGAGCCAACGCTTGGTTCGCGCTAATCAGAGACTCACACCACTGCCAAAGCCTTTTCTGAGTGGGCAGCGGTCGCAGTAGGGCCAGGCGGTGACAGCCTGCCGGAAGAGCAGTACGGGCGCGGAGTTTCAGCTGCAGCTCGGGCTTCTATCGCACGATTTCGATTTTCGCGTAATTGAACCGCACCTGCTCCATCGGCGCGTCGGTATCGTTGCTCGTGCCGCCCGCTCGAATGGAGATGACGCTCGCATCGGTCAGCTTGTACCGCCTCGTGGCTTGGCCGTTCTTTGAAGTAAAGACGATATCGACTTCCGGCAAGACCTGATGGCTTGTCATCGCTCCCAGCAGGCCGAGGGAGGATTTGTCCCTGTACTTCACGATGACGACGGGCCGGTGCACCACCGTGCTCGCCGAAGATGTCGGGTGCGCGCCGCCTGCCTTCGCGTCCGTCGTCGCGGGCGCTGAATTCGCGCTCGAGTCCTGGCTCATCCCTTCCATTTCCCACTGCGTCGGCATGTTCGCGGTGCGAAACGGGATCCAGGCGGGGTACGCCGGGTCGATCGACTCGCCTGCCATCTGGTGCCCGCCTGACGTGATCACGCGGATATAGCCAGACTCCTGGGCCCTGGCCGCGGTCCCGAGCAGTAACCATGCGCCGGCGATCGCGACGAAGATCTGCGCCGTTTTCTTCAGGGCTGTCATACCGTCCTCCAGCGAACGAATCTCCTGTGATTGTCCTACGAATTCCGAGGCCCGCAACTTTCCCGTGATCCAAGTGCTGCGAGAAACGCACGAGGCGCCCGCCTCGATCCAAAAGCGCATCGCGCGCGCCGGCGGGCTCAACCGCTACGGCGAGCCCAACTTCCGCGTCGTATGGGGAGGCTCGCGGCTCACGTGGATCGGCGGCCGCTGGACCGACCGCGACGCGAGCGACAACATCATCCGCGAAGCGATCGAGCTGCGGCAGGTGCCGAAATATTTTCCGCACGATCGCTGGCACATCGAGCGCTGGACGCCGCCCGAATTTTACGGCTCGCCCGAAATCTGGTACGCGCAGACGGTTGAAGTCGAGGACGGGATCCGCATCGCGGCGCTCGGCCGGTATCCCGCGCGCGGCGAATACGAGCACTGCTTCACGCTCGAGCGCGCGAACGGCGAATTCCTGCCGCTCAGCGCCGCGGTGTGCGACTGGATCGTCCGCGCGATCGAATGGTCGCGCCGTCCGCCCCGCCAGGCGAAGCGTCTCGCGCTCGCCGCGCGCGAGTCCCGCCGCGCCCGCGATTTCGATCGCGCCGCCGACGACCTTCTCGACGCCGAATTTTCTCCGTAGGGACACCGCCGATTCGCTGGGGTCTATTTCCGGAGCAACCAACCAAGAAGGAGATACCTACTGGCAGACCGCCGACGGATCGACCGCCGGGGAGTTGACCGCGCATCCTGATCTCGCCTGATGGACCCTGACAATCAGATCCTCTACAATTTTATTCTTGGGGCAGGCGCCGAGGTAGAGTTGCGGGGGCGTAGCAAACACTATTTCCGTCCCGAACTTCCCCGGCGCGTCGAGCGCCAGGATAATCCGCGGCAGCGTTTTCCAAAACACAAACTTGACGTTCATGATGTTCGAGAGCGGGACGTTATCCTCTTCGCCTCGCTTCCTGACCAGAAGGAAATCCCCGCAGTCGTACACTTCATCGGCGAGATCGCGAAGCGTCGTACTGACGAAGGAGTAGGCCATGACACCCATCGCGCACGGCACGGCCAGCAGCAGCGGGGCTTTTGTGACAGCCCCGTGGATGCACAGCAAAACGACCATGAACGCCAGAAAGCCGTAAAACACAAACGGGAAGAGCTTGAGGGAAAACGTGAAGCTGTTTGAGATCTTTTTCATGGCGTCTCCCAGGGCAGAGCCGTCGCAGCTCATCCACATCGCCTGGCCACCCGGCAGATTCGAAACTGGTTCCATTTTCCCGCGAAGGTGCCTCCGTATCCCGACCGCGGGACGGCCGATTGTCGAAAGCAGCATCCAACGACTCGATTCGCATTCGGCCAAATCTTGAAAGGAAATCCCCTTGCACACCGAAACCGCACCTGCAACCGCAGCAAACCTCACAGGCAGCGACGTCCCGCGCCCGCTCTCGCATTTTGGCGGAGGGCGACGCGACATTCTCCCTGCCACGCTCTCGCAGGCGGACACTGCCGCGACCGTCGCGATCGCGTCCATCTCCGACCAGGACTGGTACATTTCGCGCACGCACGGCGTTTACCACATCCCCGCGTGCGCCAAACAAACGGGGCCCCCAGGTCCCCGGCAAGGGGAGCCTGGGGGATCAGTCCCTTACGCGCTGCTGCTGATCACCTCGCGCGGCGACGCGCTCGACCTCGGCGACAATCGCTGCTTCCCGTTTACCATCTCCGCGCGCGAAATCGCCGAAGACCTGCTCCAGGACCTGCACGACCACGGCGTCTTCGTCTGCGCCGGCGCGCGGCCCACCCCTGAAGAACTCGCCGCCGCCACCGCGCGCCGCGATGCCTACTATCACCGCCTGATCGGCGAGGGCGACACGATGTGGGCCCGCGGCCATTCCTTCCGCGAGATTTCGGACCTGCACCGCCGCGCGGCGATGGCGCTCGGAGTCGAGCGCGAGTGGGCCTACGTCCCCGTGCGCATGAGCGAGTGCCCGGCCTGCGGCGAAAGAGTGAAGACTGGCGTCGCCATCTGCAAACATTGCCACGCGATCCTCGACGCCGAAAAGGCCGCGCAACACGGCCTCGGCGGCCCCGCTTCAGAAAAAACCGCCCCGCGCGGGAAGGGAACTGCTGCTCGCGCAACCGAGAATCCGTAAATCTACGGACGGCTCTGGGTCGGAAGGTCGGCTTACAATCCTCGACAAGCACGATCGCATGCGTGAAACGGAAGGGAAGACGATGAAAAAGATTGCGTCAGTTTCGACGTTGTTCATATCGCTGGCGCTCCTCGCGCCCGCCGCGGGCGCTCAAGGATCGCGCAAGGACGACATCGTCTTCGGCCCCGCCGGGCATCCCGTGGCCGGCGCGATGGTCCGCGTCTGCCAGGCGACCGCCACCGGCACGCCGTGCACGCCACTCGCGACGATCTACACCGACGCGACGCTGACCACCACCTCCGCGAATCCCTTCCAAACCGACGGCATTGGCAACTATCACTTCTACGCGCCGGCCGGACGCTACATGGTTCAGATTTCCAGCCCCCAGATCACCGGCACGATGACGTATCGCGACGTGATCCTGGCCCCGGACGTTTCGTCCTCCAGCTCCGGCAACAACATCTCGGCCTTCGGACTCACTCTCGGCGGCAACCTGACCGTCGCCGGAAACGCCACGGTTAACGGCACGCTCACGAGCTCGACCTTCAGCCCCGGCGCGTTCACGCCCTCATCACTCAACGTCACCGGCAACGCGAGCTTCCAGGGCCCGCGGCCGTACATCGACGTGACGGCGTACGGGGCGAAGGGCGACAACAGCCACGACGACACGAGCGCCATCCAGGCGGCGATCACCGCGTTCTGCACGTCTCCGTCCGTTTCAAACGGGGGCACGATCTTCTTCCCGCCCGGGACGTACAAGGTGACGCAGACGCAGACGCCATCGACCTCGCCGATCTTCTCGATCTGCACGGGGATCCACTTCGCGGGCGGAAACACGGGCGTCAAGAACGGGCAGGCATTCCTCGAAGGGCCCGTCTCGGTGATTCTCGTATCGGCGGGAGGGACCCCGAACGCGGCTCCGGTGTTTCAGTGTATCTACCCTTCGTGCGGCGGCGGCGTGACGTGGGAAAACCTGGCGATCACGGGATACAACCAGGCCGTCTACGTGAATGGATCGAGCGTATTCCACTGGAACAACGTGTCGCTGACGGTGAGCGCGACGGGCCTCGCGGACAACACGCCGCTCAAAATCTGCAACTCGATCTGGAACTGGTACGAGGGGGGCGAGATCCAGACCAACGGCACGACGGCCATACCCGGAGTGCTGATGTGCGCGGAATCCACATCGTCGGGATTCACACAGGTTGGGCTCACATATTTTGAGAGCGTGCTGATGAGCGGTGGCGGATTCGTCTACGACCAGCGCATCAACAATGTAGGCTCTCCCGGCGGAAACATCGTCTTTCGCAACCTCACGCGAGAAGGGGGCGGCAGCAGCGATTTCTTTCAGATTAAGTCGGAAGTTGGCTCGAACATCGGAGGCTTCGGTCCTGTCACGTTCGACCACGCGAGCGACTCGGACCTTTCCAGCGGCACCCCCGCGCTCATCGACTTGAACGCTCCCACGGTTCTAACGGGTGTCACGATCAACCATTCCGGTTCAGGCCATGCTATTCGGCTAACGCAAGGAACTCTGAATGAGGCGCTCATTACGGGCTGCCAGTACAACTGTTCGAGCGACATCATCAACGGGTCGGGGAATCCCACGGGCGCCGGAATCGTTCAGAACTTGAACGGCTGGGACGTGTTCACGAACACGAGCGACAGCGGCCTTCGGTTGAGGAATGACATATTCAACGTCTTCGGGGCGGGCAGCAGTTCAGGTTCGCCAATGGGACCAGCCCTGCGCGTCTCAGCCGACGGAGCGAATTTCGCTACCATGGGTTTCGACCCTACGGGGCTTCTATTCAGCGAGGGCAGCACCTACGGATTCAGTTCAAAAATAAACCAGTCGTCCACAAATACGCTGGACCTCAGCTTCTCGAAGCTCCTTCCTCCAACGAATATAGCGGGAACTCCCACTACGGGAGGCTCGCTCGCCGCCGGTACGTATTATTACTTTCTGCGTTCATCCTCCACGGGCGTCAGCACGCAGTGCACGGACTCGTCCGTGTCGATCCCTTCCTCGGGGGTGGTGGTCAGCGGAGGGAACAACGCGGTGACGGTGAGCTGGACGCTGCCCGCGGCGACGGGCATCGCCACGCCGGGCGGATATTGCGTGTATCGCAGCACGACTGCCAGCAACACGGCCGACGACGGGAACGCCCTCATGTTTTTCGTGTCCGGTGGCTCGACAGCCAGCGTTCTCGACACCGGCACCGGCTCGGGTGGCAACACGAATTCTCCGGTTCCAACCTACCAGGCCGTGCATCGCTTCACGCCAACGTCTCTCGGCGTCAACACCACCAACCCACAGTACAATCTCGACGTCAACGGCTCCGCCGCCGCGAATTCGCTGAACGGCGTACAAAAAGCCGAGCGATTCTCCGGCTCCGACGCCGCCGCGAAGATCAACGCCTGCCTCACCGCCGCGAGTACCACGAGCTCCGTCTGCGACGCGCGCGGCATGACGGGCAGCCTCACCGGCGCATCGCACATCCAGATTCCGGCGGGCACGGTGCTGCTCTGGGGCCAGGGCCAGCTCGCCATCAACGACACGACGAACAACGACGCCGTCGAGCTGATGGGCGACGGCAGCTCGCTCGTCGGCTATCAGGAAAGCGGCGCCGGCACGGTCCCGCGCCCCGATACCTCCGGCTACATCTCCTGCGTGCCCACGGGCTGCACCGCCGTAAGAAATCCCAACGCCGCCACGCGCAACGTCGATTGGGTCCACATCACCGGCATGAATTTGCAGGCTACCGGCGCGGGCTCGAAGGTGGTCGATCTTTCGAGCGTCGGCCACGCGGACCTCGAAGCCAACCGCCTGATCATGGGCACCGGCGGCGGCTCCTACGGCATCTTCGGCGACACGTCCTCCGGCGGCTTCGATTCGACCAACACGCTGATCAAGCACAACGAAATCGATCCGCAATATCAAAACGACCGCTGCCTGCACCTCGCCGGAATCTTCAACGTCGTCGAGATGGAGCAGAACACCTGCATCCTGCCCGCGGCGAATACCGGCACGGTCTGCTTCGAGCTGGCGAAAGATTCGAACGGCAACTACCCGAACAACGACGAGTTCTACGGCAACGACTGCGAGGGTTCGTCCACATCGTTCGGCCAGATCGGCTACAACATCATCAACGCGGATAGCGTCACAATCGGCCCGAACAACCGCTGCGAGAACGTCTACAGCTGCTTTCAGTTCCCGACGGACGGCAGCGCCGTCGGCATCCACATCCTCGACCCGTACATCTCCGTTTCCGCGAACTCGGTCGTGAAGCCCAACGAGCCGTCCACGTCGCAGATCGCCATCGACAACAACGGCCCCAACTGGCTGCCGTCGATGCACTTCGGATTCAACGACCTCGCCGGGCGCAACCTGCTCGGCAACGCGGGCTTCGAAGGCTGGTCTGGCTCGACCTCGCTCTACTACTGGGGCGGCGCGAGCGGCACGAACATCAACCAGGCCGGCAGCGGCATCTACGCGCAGCAGGCGAGTTCGAGTTCGCCCGCCGATTCGACCACGCAGGGAAGCTACAACGTCAAGATCGGCGACAATGCCACCGCGGGTCTCGGCATCAACTCCGGCTGCATCCAGGTGGACGCGACGATGAACTACACTCTCGCGTTCCGCATTGCCGCCAGCTCGACCAGCATCAATTTCCGCCCCGGCTTCCGCTTTTACTCCGATCCGAACTGCACCGAGGCGGACAAAATCACCAGCGTCGCGACGAACGCACGCGTCCTGCAGCCGTCGGAGTACGCGGGCCAGTCCGCGCTGATCGGGACGGGAAGCAACCCGAACTGGCAATCCACGAACGCCTCGCTCACCTACAACAACGGCATTACCTGCAACTGCAACGTCACCGGAGGCGACTGGCAGGTTGCCGCCGCGAACGCCTGGACGCCCACGCGCAATTTCGCGATCACGTTCCGCGTGCCCAACGCGTACAGCAGCTCGGCCACCGTCGCGCAATCGATGCGCGTCTTCATCCTCGAAAACACGGCGGCGAATCCGAACACGATTTTTGTCGACGATGCAATGCTGAGCCAGGGGCCGGTTAGCCTCAACGTCCCGCTGACGGCGGGCGTTCCCGATAGCGGCAATCCGACTGTCTACGGCAACCTCACCGTGAACGGCAGCCTCACCGTCGGCACGCTGCCCGCGACGCTCACCACGGGCAGCCCCACGGCCAACGATTGCGCCGCCTTCACCGGCACGAACGTGCAGGACTCGGGTTCGCCGTGCCCGGCGCTCTTCACGAAATACTCGATGGGCATCGCCAGCAGCGGCCAGGCGCCGAGCGCCAACAACGCCTTGGACGTCTCGGTAATCTACTTGCCGAACATTCAGTTCTCGCACCTCACCGTCGATGTCTCGACGACCGATTCCAGCACCAGCGACTTCTACAGTTGGGCCATCACGGACGCTTCCGGCAACGTGAAGTGCTCGATCACGGCCGTGAATCTGACGGCGGGCGGCGCAAACGATCAGTCGTGCACGCAAGGCACCGTGACGCTCGCGGGCGGCGCGTACATCTTCGCCTTTACCGGCAACGCTACCACCGCGAAAATCGCCTACAGCGGTACGGCGCCACTCGCGCTTTCGAGCACCGTCTCGAGTTCCACTAGTTCGAGCGGCGCGATGACGTTCCCGATCTCGATTCCGTCCGCCGGCGTCACCTACAGCAGCTACGGCGCCCCCGCCATCATCCTGCATTAGTCGCTTGACGGTGCGCGCAACTGCCACTCACGGTTGTCATCCCGAGCGCAGCGAGGGATCTCTCTTCATGCCACTACCCGAACACACACATCTCTGGGCGCTTTTCATCGCGGGTCACGGCCTGCACGTCTTGAAGCGCGCGAGCCTTTCGGCGCAATCGCGCATCTCCGGGACGAAATCGCGCCTCGACTGGCTCCGCACCAACGCCCTCAACCTCGTCCTTCGCCTGTTTGTGAACGCCGCCGCCTTCTCCTACTGGCTGGCGCATCCCGACGCAGCAACGCACGTCATCGGCGGCGTCGGCATTCCCGTGAATCTCACGCTTGAGCCCGGCACCGCGACGGCCGCGATGTTCGGCCTCTCCGCTGACAGCATGGTCGACTGGGCCGCCGCCAAGGTGCCATTTCTGCAGAAGGAAATTCCAGCAAATGGTGATTCGTGAGTGGTGATTAGTGATTGGTGAAGAGCACCGCGATTCGCTGCGATCCGCCAATCGAACGGATGTTCTCCACTAACCACCAATCACCGATTGCTAATCACTGCTCCCGGAGGCTCACATGCCCGTCGTTCCCACCACGGCGTATTCGCAGGCGGAAGACGCGCTGAACCTGGCGCGCGCGCTCCTCAACGATTCCGCCGGCGCCGTCTTCACGGACACGCTGCTGATGCCGTTCCTGAACTCCGCCTACCGCGGTTTGCAGCGCGAGTTGGCGGAAAGCGGCGTCAGCGTCCTGGCCGAGCAGCAGGATTTCGAGCTCGACGTCGATCCCTCGACCGGCGTCACGCCGACCGAGATCAGCGACGTCTCGAGCCCGCAGCTTCCCACCGACTGCCTCGCGCCGCACATGCTCTGGGAGCGCGCCACCGCCAACACCACGGACGTTTTCGTCCCCATGGAAAAATTCACGAGCGGCGGCAGCATGCTCAACCTTCAGCCGAGCACCTACCTGCGCCTCTGGGAGTGGCGCGAAGATAAAATCAACCTGATCGGCGCGACGCAATCCATCACGGTGCGCATCCGCTACGAGAAAGTGCTGCCGCTGCTCACGCTCGGCACCGATCCGTGCAGATTCGCTCGGCCACGGACCCGCTCGCCTTCGCAACGGCCGCTCTCGCCGCGCGCTCGCGTGGGGCGCGCGCACTGGCGCAGGATCTGCTTGGCACGGCGCAAATGGCCACGGAAAAGTTGATCGAGAGATACGTCCGGCCGGAGCAGTTGAAGGGTCGCCGGCGCATGCCGTACAGCTACCATCGCCGCGTGATCTATCTGTGAGGAATCGGGGTTCTTAGTATTGTCATTCCGAGCCCGGCCGGTGTTTGGACGGGGGCGAGGAATCTGCTGTTGCTTTTCGGCGGAAGGGGCGCCATTCAGAAAAAAGCAGATCCCTCACCTCCATCCGCTAAAGACGCGGCTGGGTTCGGGATGACATGACGCCGTCAGGGGATGGGGCCGGTCGGCGTTGACTGCACGACATCGAGGATAATCTGCGGTCCTGGCCGCGACGCGTTCAGCGGATTGCCACCGGCGTCGAGCGCCGGCGCCTGGAAATTCATGGTCGTGGTGCCGAGTGGCGTGGCCGGTGATCCGACCGTGTTGCTGTGGTGGCAGCCGGTGAGCGCCGCCGCGGCAAGGCCCGCCATCGCGAAAACGAGCGGCAGGCGCTTACGACCCGTCACGCTGCCAATTTCTGCCAATATCCAGCCGATAAGCAACGCGATTGCGCCAAAAATTGCCAAAATTGGCAGGGCAGGGAGCAGAGAAGGGAAGTGGGGCGCGCGAGGCGATGGATTCGGATCGGGCAGCACCTCGGTCGTTCCCGGCGGGCCGTACGACGAGCATCCGGTCCCCGGAGGAGGTACCGGCGCGACGATCGTCTTCGTCGAAGTGACAAACACCATCTGAAATGTCGCGGGCGTCCCGGGCGTGATCTTCGCCGGACATGGCGTGATGACGCAGCTCGTGTTGACGGGCAGCGTCGTGGGGCAGTCGAACGTCACCTGCTCGCCGTTCTGCCCGAAGACGCCATCGGGGTTGACCACGCCGTTGAACGTAGCCGTTCCGCCCTGGGCGATGGTCACTTCCTGCTGTTGGCTGGCCGCGAGCAGCAGGTTGTAGTCGTCGCCCACACCGGCGAGATTGAGCCCCGCGACGTCACCCTGGGTGTCCGTCACGGCGATCGTGCCCTGGCGCAAGCCCGTGCCCTGGGGTGTGAAAGCGACGTTGATCGTGCAGCTCGCGCCCGCCGCCAGCGTGGACACGCAACTCGTCCCCGTTACCGTGAAATCTGCTGGCGGTGGCGGCGGTGTGGGCGCAGTAACGGGCGGCGTGATCGTGAGGCCGGTGATCTGTGCGCCAGAGGTGTTCGTCACGGTGAACGTGTTCGTAGCCGTGGTTCCGCCCTGGGGCTCGCTGCAAAAGCCGAAAAAGTTTATTCGCGCGCAAGTGGCAGGATTGGACCCCGGCTCGGTGATGTCGAAGAAAAGGCCAGCGGTCGCACTTCCTGCCAGATAGATCACGGTAGTATCGCCGTTCGAGTCTGTCGCGGTGAGCGCTGCCGAGCGCAACCCGGCGGCCGTAGGCGTGAACTCGACGTTGACGTTGCAGCTCGCGAGCGCCGCAAGCGCGCCCGTGCAGGTTGTGCTGGCGATTGTGAAATCCCCAGCGGCAAATTCCGAGGAAAGCCCCGGGATCGCCAGGAACGAGACGTTTACTCCAGTCTCCAGGACGCCAGCCGTCAGCGTGAACGTTTCGGCGCTGCTCGCGCCTCCGACCGGTTCCTTGCAGTACGTGAATGCGTTGTCCGGCAGGGTGCAGGAGTTAAAGGCGGCCGGAGCCATCGCTAGGTTCCTGCCCGTGCCTTCGATGTTGATGGCGAGCGTATCGCCGGCTGCATCGGTCACGGTCAACGCCGCCTCGCGCAGTCCGGCTTTCGTTGGTGAAAACGCGACGCCGATCTCGCACTGTAGGTTTGCGGCCAGGCTGCCCGTGCACGAGTTGCTCGTGACCGTGAAATCGCTTGCAGCAAAACTCGACGCCAACCCGGGAACCGGCTGGAGCGAAACGGAAAGATTGCTCACCGCGGAGGAGTTGTTAACGTAGAACACCTCTGCCCGACCCGTCGTGCCGGGAACCTGATCGCAGAAGGTATAAGCAGGTCCAAGCGGACACCCACCGGGCGCTTGAATCGCGAAGAGCACGAGGTTGCCGGATCCACCCGCGGCGGAGACCGTGGCCACGCGATTCAGGCGCAGCGCCGCGAACGCCGCGAATACCATCACCGCCATCGCACAGAAAACCAGCAGTCGCCGCACCAGGCTCTCCCTCATATCAGTAGTATCGACGCGTTGGATTCACATGCAGGCGTTCGGGTTGCGTCGCAAGCCGCCCATCATACCAGCGACGGGTAAGCAGCGCCTAGCGATTGGTGGTTCTCGGGAGGGGGATGGGAGACAAACGTCGGCCCTATTCCGTGGCCAGCCAGATCCGAGCCTCTCGTTCATCGAGGAATGGCTTCACGTGGCAGACGTCCTCGACGAGCATCTCGAGCATGCGCAGAAGACCGAAGGCGTAATCCGACGACACAACGATCGCGGTGCGGCCGAGGGGGGACTCTCCGCTCAGACTTCGCAGCACTCCAACGATCCGGCGAACGTCCGCAGGAGTGAACGTCGGCCCGGCGCCGCGGGCGTCGATGAACTCACGATAGGGAAGGCTTTCCCAGCGCCGCTCCTGCAAAAGGTGGCGTTCAATGTCGTCGTAGCTGACAGGTCCGACGGCAATCGCGTGGACCTCACGGCGCGCGTGATCGACCGTAGCGATGATCGGCATGGTGACCCCCCGGGCCCAACCGATGCCCAATCCTACGCTTTTGCCCCTCAGCAATCCATCGCCAGAGTCACGACTCGCTAATTCACCACTTTATGAATCACTCGCCACTGCTCCATAGGAGGAAAGTCATGGCACTCACATTTTCGCTCGTCGATACATGGGACGACGGCCAGCGCGTCCACGTCTCCGGGACCGTCGCTGCGTCCGGCAACTATTCGACCGGCGGCGACGCGCTCGACCTCTCGCAGTTTCCCGTCATCGCGGCCACGCAGGCGCCGGTGCAGGGCACGGCCTGGCTCGACGGCCTTTCCGGCTACGACTTCGTCTTCTCGCCCGGCTCGGCGATGAGCAACGGCAAAGTGAAAATCTTCCAACAGGGCAGCAGTGCGGGCGCGTTCCCGGAGCTTGCCTCCGGCGCATATCCGTCCGCAATCAGCTCCGACACGATCACCTTCTACGGAATCTTCAAGAAACTCCTTTGATCGTTCCTGCCGCGCCATCCAACGTTTCGTCGTCATTCTGAGGCCAGCCGTTGGCCGAAGAATCTCTCTTCGTGTGAAAGCAGCGCCGGAAGTTTGCCGAAGAGAGATCCTTCGTCGGGCAAAGTCGCCCTCCTCAGGATGACGATCCTGATCGGATCGCCATGTCCATCGAAACCTTTTCGCCTTTACCGCTCAACGTCTTCGGCACGTGGGTCACGCTGCTCGACCCTTCGGACGTGCCGCCCGGGATGTCGCCCAATCTCGGCGACGTCGCCTTCTTCCCGGGAGGAGTCCGCACGCGCCCCGGCCTCGTCTCGCAGTACACGGCGCTCGCGGGCGCGCCGCAGATCAATGGCCTGAAGACCTACATCACGACGAATCTCCTCCAACGGCTCATCGTCCTCGACTCGCTCGGCAATCTCTACAAGGAGACTTCGCCCGGCACTCTCTCGCTGTTCGCTGCAAACGGCGCGCGCCCGAATCTCCATCTCACCTCGACCACGCTCTTCGGCCGCGAGTACATGGCCTTCGGCGATGGCGTCGTCGGCCAGGACATGCCGCGGCAATACGACGACACCAACTTCGACCGCGTGAGCCAGATCGGCCCAGGCGAAAGCCCCGCGGTTCGCCGACTCGAGTACCGCGGGCAGCATTTCGCCCGGCGTGCACCAGTTGGCGGTCGTGTTCGTGACGCGCCAGGGCTACTGGACCGCGCCGTCGCCTCCGATCTCGTGGACCGCGGCGGGCAATTGGAAAGCGACCATCACGAACATCCCGACCGGCCCGTCGAACGTGGTGCAGCGGCTGCTCGCGTTTACGGCGTCCGGCGGCGCGAGCTTCTATCATGTGCCCGCGACGATGGTGATCGACGACAACTCGTCCACTTCGCTCACCGTCGATTTCACGGACACGATCCTGCTCTCCGGCACCAGCATGGACTATCGTTTCTCCCAAATCGAGCTGCCCGAGCAGCTCGGCGTGACCTCCTACGCCGAGCGCCTCTTCTGGTGGGGCGAGCGCGCGAACATGGACAACTGGCGCAACCTGACCTTCGACGGCGGCTGGGACGCCTCCGGCAACGGCCGGCCGCTCGGCTGGCAGCTCGATCCGACGTTCGGCGCGGGCGGCAGCCGCGAAGGGAGTGACGTCGTTTGGGGCGATGCCTATCGCATCACGGCCGACGCCGTCACAGTCGGGCGGGGTTACATCTACCAGGGCGCCATCACCGACGTCGACGGCGATCCGCTATTCGTGGCGAACACGGACTATTCGTTGCGCGTGCGCGTGAAGCGCAGCGCGAACCTTTCGGCGGGCACCCTGCGCATCAACGCGTTCAGTCCCACAATGGGCCAGCTCGGCACCGGCCTCGCGCTCACGCCCTCGCAGGTCACGACGAGCTACCAGGAGTTCACCGTCGATCTTTTCGCGCCGCAGGCGTCGCTGCCGCCCGACTTGCGGCTGCGCGTCTACGGGGACGGCACGCCCGGCCCCAGCGGCGAATCGTTCCTCATCGACAATATCGAGGTGTTTCCCACGAACGCCGCGCAGAATCCGTCGCTCGTGCGTGGGTCTGGCACGGAGGATCCCGAGGCCTACGACGGCGTCACCGGCATCATGAGCATCGCCGAAAACAACGGGCAGGGAATTCGCGCCGCGTTCACGCTGCGCAACAACTTGTACTTCGTGAAAGAGCGCAGCATGTACGTCACCGCCACCGACGGCGTCAACGAGCCCGCGCTCTGGCAGGTCGAAGAAGTGTCGAACCAGGTGGGCACGCCTTCGGTGCGCGGCGTCGGTATCGG
>Ga0187864_10002735_pt1 | contig 15020 bp, 15 predicted proteins | sample June2016WEW_11_4_FD_132985 | JGI IMG/M metagenome (GOLD analysis project Ga0187864, IMG submission 132985) | Peatland microbial communities from SPRUCE experiment site at the Marcell Experimental Forest, Minnesota, USA - June2016WEW_11_40 | ecosystem: Environmental > Terrestrial > Soil >... | reverse complement strand
GGTCAGGGATGTTGATCGTGATTCTTTTTACAAATGCATTTGCGACCTGTTTGAAATGGGGGCAAAGTTCAAGCGGTGGTAGTAGCTTAGACGGCTTTGGCGCATGTTTTTAGTTCGAGCACCTCAGCATCCGCGCCATAATCCCCGCTGCATAGACCTGTCAGCAATCAAAGTCTTAAAGATATCCAACCGTGCTGTGTCCGCCAAAACGTCATTATTGGCATAGCACGCTAGTACTACTGTGTTATAAACTAGATTCCTCTTCTAGAAATATTTGCGCTCCGGACAGCTACTCGTAGTAGCTTGTCGGCATGAGCGCCACTATTTCGGCGCCAGGCTCGGGCCAACAGAAGCGCTTTGCGGCGTACCTGGATAGCCTGGCGCTAGCCGCCGGGCACGCCGATCGCATTGATCCCTTGAAGTCTTACTGCACTGGGCTGCTGCTGCCGGGCGAGCGCAAGAGTATCGAGCCCATGGCCGCGCGCTTGGCCCCCAATAATGTCCAGCGCATGCACCAGTCGTTGCATCACGTAGTGGCCGACGCCCCCTGGAGCGATGAAGCGCTGCTGCGCCAAGTGCGCGATTACGTGTTGCCCGCGATGGAGAAAAACGGTCCCATCATCGCTTGGATCGTTGATGACACCGCGTTTCCTAAGAAGGGCACGCACTCGGTGGGAGTGGCCCGGCAGTATTGTGGACAAACGGGCAAAACCGATAACTGCCAAGTGGCCGTCAGCTTGTCGGTGGCTACTTGGAACTCCAGTTTGCCCATCGCCTGGCGCTTGTACCTGCCCGAAAGTTGGACCCAGTCGAAGGCGCGCCGTCAAACAGCGAGCATTCCCAAAGACATCCAGTTCCAGACCAAACCGAATATTGCCCTGGAACAAATCCGTCAGGCAATTGCAGACGGCGTGAGCGAGGGAGTCGTGTTGGCCGATCCGGCCTACGGCAACAACAGCGTGTTTCGCCAGGGCATCACGGCGCTGGGTCGGTTGTATGTGGTGGGCATCGAAAGCTCGACCAAGCTGTGGCCTCCGGGACAACAACCGCTGCCTGCTCCCAACTACTCGGGACGCGGCCAACCCCCGCGCCGATTGCGCCGCGATGGCCAACATGCGCCTGTGACCGCCAAGAAACTGGCCATGAGTCTGCCCGCCAAGGCTTGGAAACGGATCAGTTGGCGAGAAGGCACCCGTCATCCTCTGCGTTCTCGCTTTGCCGCACTGCGAGTACGACCAGCGCACCGCGACTACAATCGTACCGTCCCTCACCAAGAGGAATGGCTGTTGATCGAATGGCCGCGCAGCGAAACTGAACCTACCAAGTACTGGCTCTCCAGTTGGTCCGAGCAAGCCAAACTGCGTGACCTGGTTCTGCTGGCCAAACAGCGTTGGATCATCGAGCGCGATTACCAAGAACTGAAACAGGAACTAGGACTGGGACATTTTGAAGGACGGGGCTGGCGCGGTTTCCACCACCACGCCACTCTCCTTACCCGCAATCATGCATGATCACAAACGGCACCGGGCGTAGTCGCTGACCACACCCGGTCGTTGTGTCGAAGCTGTTAAGCGCCGTCTGAGGGCACGGCAACTCGGCTGAACGTATATGTCATGTCGGGTCGTGTCGTCGCTACGGTACCCTCCGAGCTGGAACCTCAGTTGGTTCTGGAACCTGTTCGACGCGCGGCGCAAGATTGCCTGCTGGCGAGATGAGTATAACCAGCAGCGCCCGCACTCTGCGCTCGACTATTTCACGCCAGAGGAGTTTCGGCGGCAGTGGTCCGCTTCGCCTTCCTCAGGGAGTGGTACCACGGAGATCGGACCTGCCTCAAGGCAACCCTGCGGGCTCGCTGCGCTCGGCCTTGACCCAGGTCCGACTCCGCCGTGAGCAGTCAGATCAGGCAGGCGAAGCGAAAAACAAAGTGGAACTTAGGAATTTCGTATACTCAACCGGACGAATCTAGGGGTCACGTCAGGACTACCCATACACTAAGCCCGTGGCGCTTAAAATTAGCGGCATCGTGAGACGAATTCCCGGTTCGCCCTCTACAAACAGTACTCGAACAGGTTCCATATTCCACCTCGGGTGCGGATTTCCGCGATGGAGATTGGAGCACGATGCTCAATCGAACACTCCTCATAGAGGGAATGAACTGGCGGAGATTGTCGCGAAAGTATCGGAGAAACGAATTCAAAAGGCAAACGGCACACGCCGTATTATTGTGAGGCGAGAAGGGCAACGGCGTGCGCCTATGCAGATTGAACGAATCATAGTTGATTGGAGTACTCGTAGCAATGATATTCGTTCGCCAACTTGAGTTGACCACGAATCGCAATCAAATTCAAATTTCCACAATCGCCCTCGCGAATAGTTAGTCCTTCAGTGATCGTTGCATCCCCCGAGAGGTTATCATGGACAGAATCTGCTACCATGCCGTAAACGACACGTCGAATAGAATAAAATCTCTCCTGATACGGCCCCGGTAATGCCGGGGTTACTTTTTGCCTCCTCACCCCAGAAGTGGTCGGAATGCCCGGTAGAACCACTTTGAAAGCGGCAGTTAAATCAGCGGTACACGGCCTTCAGTGGGGCAGCTAGGGCTTTTACCTTTGAAAATAATTGTGCCTTATGGCGCAGAATGTTCAAAGCCCTGTTATGGTAACGCAAATATCCCCGCAGCAAGAACTCGATCTTGAACTGAAGCAACTGTCGGCTCGTGACCTCTCTCTGCGCTCAATCGGCGTGCTGGTGGTCACCATTATTGCTACGGGCTTCCTGTGTCTCGTAGCGCCCAATTTGCTTTGGCGCGGTCAGACGATAAAGATCGACAGTGAGTATCTTCCGCAGCTTATTTCTGGATTCATCGTGCTGGTAGTGCTGTTTAATATTTATCTGCTCGACCAAAAGCGCAGGATGGATCGTAGTCGGCAAGCTCTTATCAGCCGATTAATGGCTGAAGCCTGCCTGCCGAAGTCATTTCTTGATCCAGCCACGCAGACCTTTGCTCGGACGTTTCTTCCTCAGGCGCTGGAGAAGGCGGCTGAGGATGCTGAGAGCTACCGGAATGTATTCACACTGCTGCAAGCCGTGGTCAGTAACTTCGCATCGGTACGCCGGAGGTTCGGAGAAGACGCAGGCGACCATGTGGTGATGGTATTGTCGCAGATCCTAAAAAGTTCATTTCGTGGCTCCGATTTAATTTGTCGAACTGCCGGGGCTGAGTTCACGGTGATTTTGCTCGACACCAACGAGCATCAAGCACAGTCTCCGGTTGCCAGAATCATGCGGGCAGTCGATAAGTGGAATAAAACCAGTGATGTCGGGTACAAGCTCTGGCTGAATATTGGGATTTGCGAGTCTGCCAATGATTCTGATCCGTCAAAACTGCTTGAGGAAGTTCGTCACCGCTGCTTGGCCAATCAGTATCGGCCCGCCTTTCCAGTTTCAGCAGCGCCTGAATCGGTCTGAATAATTGCAGATTGTGATAAACTGCGGTTCCCAGTCAACAAATCAGGTCTTTCACTCAGGCCTAAACGATAAATTGCTGAGCGTCACGGCAAGTTTGCCAATTTTTATCCATGGTGGTTGGGCGAACGGTTAGTAGAGCCAAAAGCAAAACCCCGAGCTGTGTGTGCTCAGGGTTTTGCGGAGGGCCGTACGCGGAAACAACGGGAGCAAACTTACACCTTCTGCTGGCGTATTCGAGGACGATTACACACGCAGGAACTTCGAAAGTAACGGTGGATTTGTCGTCACGCCGACAAGCACCGCTGAGAGAAACACCGATACTGCGGGAGAAACGTCCACCACTCCCTATCCCGAAAAAGTGAAAGGGCTGCTTCGTCTTGTCCTTTCAACACCCCTGTTGTACCAATCTGCCCAGCCACAGACGGTATCGATATTCGACTGCGAGACTGGTCAATCGGAAGATTCACCGAAGTAACTTGCAAAAGGGGCAGCCAAAGAGCAGCGTATACGTTTCCGGCGTAATGATGAAATCAAATGAAAACAGAATCGCCGGGACGCCAGCTAAGATGGAAACGAAGGTCACTTGTGTCAACGGGCGCTGGGCGTTGCAGTTCAAGACTGATATTATGACTACATCAGCGTTCTGGCACTACGATACAGAACAGGAAGCAACGGCGGCTGAAAAGCGACTCAACCCGCCAACTCAATGTACAGGAGTGAAGCTAATAGCCTGATTCTCGCATGGGCTGATTTTTTCGCCTCGACGTTCAGGTGATCCGACCATCCATACCATAGGTCTGCTATTCCTAATTTTTTATGCAGCCACTATCGCTCTTTGTTCTTGGCAAACCGTTCGCGGCTAGCCGCGATCTGTCTAGCTTAGCAATTGCCGGAGACTAACTCTGGATTTGGTACAGGAAAAGCGGGCCGCTCAGATGCCGAAGTTCAGCTTGCCACATTTTGTTACAAATAACGGGGCAGGCTCAATCACCACTTTTGCAGTTGGAGCATAGCCGTGAGTTCCTCTTCTGGTGGCAACGCATCGATTTCCGTACGGCTTCAGAATGTCACAAACGAACTTCGGCAAATACAGGGTTTGCTGGCGTCGGAAAAAGGGCTTGCCCCGCGTATCCTCATCGATTTTCGGGACGCTGTGAACCGGGTTCGCAACACCGCATGGGGGATGGAGCAATACGCTAATTCAAAAACCGCCGAAACTGACCCGAGCACCGTGCTCATGGCACTGGCAGGAGAGCGCGTCCGCGTTGCCTATCAGCTTTGCAAACACGTTCAAGCCGACTTGGCAAATTCTGAGATTCAATTTCAGAAAGGCCAACTCTTACAACTCCGCGATGCCACACAAGAATTGGCATCTCAGCTAGGCGAAGTCATCGGTGAATAGGCGGCCCCACTTTTGCCGCAGGATTAGAGCAACTCTGGCTGGAAAGATGACCGGCACGCGCCGGAACACACTCAAGCAGCGCTTCCGCCACCTGCTGGAAAAGGGACATCTGATCATGCATGGCAGAGGTCGCGGCCTGGTATGCATTAGCGTAGCCGGAATATTTCTACCCCTGCTCGACAAATCGGCGGGATGACGAGTCTGGCTTGGCCAGCGAACCAGGCTGGATGTGGCTGGCTATTTTAGAACTTGGGCTGCATCGATTGCCGTGCCAAGAAGTGCCGCAAATCCCGTAAGGCGTTTGATCTCGTAGTTGTCGAACGCGCTGTGCTGCCGCGAAAGCACTTCAAGCACTCCAGCAAGCTTGCCCGAAGCGAATACTGGCAACACCAGGATAGAGCGAGTTTCAAGTAGTCGCGCCGCGACCGGTTCCACGCGCGAATCGGATTGCGCATTGCAACAATAGACAACCTCTCCCGTGCTAAGGCACTCGCCAGACAATCCTCGGCCAGGAAGAAGAGCCACACCAGGATCAGGGGCAAGGCCGACGCTAACTCGACAGTGCATGCCGTGGCTGTCGCCCAAGGCGATCGCAACTCCACTGGCCCGGGTGACGACCATTGCGCGGCTGGCGATCAGCGCCAGTGCATTGGCGAATTCATTCGCGCCCGGCGTAGGTCGAGTTGGGTCCGAAGTAGCTTCAAGAGTTTGCTGCGAAGGCAGGCTAAGATCGCTGCCCACCCACTTTTGTAGCTGATCGCGGAACGGGAGGTCTAAGTCAATGAATTGAATGCCAACGGGACCGCCCACTGCAGCCCAAACTACAATGACCCTGCACGCGACGGGCGTGGCGACTCCTGGGAAAGCGAAGCGAATCGCGAGAATGGTCGTCGGGGCGAGCGACAATACCGGCTGAACGCCCATACCGCCGGCACTGATGTTGAGCATGATAGCGCGCTGCTGCGGTGTCGGCTGCTCCAAGGTAGACCGCAGGATATCGACGGTGAGCAGGTGCCAGTCACTAATCTTCCGACGAGCAAACTGACGCTGGTTCTTGGCGGCGTCAGCCAGCAGTGTGAGTCCCATCACTATTTGCTCTTACGGGAAAGGGATGCTACTGGTTTCCCGTAAATATGGACCCGAAGTGGGTCTGTCCGGCGCTGGACCGGGCTCTACCGCCGAATCGCTATGCGGGGCACCGTCTTCGGAGAGTAAGCCGGCAGCAAGGCGAAGCACTTCGATCTCGCTCTGAAGTTGCTGCAGTTCCGCCTCTTTCTGTTGCAAAACGTCATTTATGTTCTTCATTTCGGAAGTGCTGCTGCGAGTATGGCGCCGCTGTCGCATGCGTCAGTTTATGTTCCCACAGATCCTAGCCAGAGTGAAGATGGCGAATTTGGTTCCATCGAATCGTAGTCGGCGAATTTAAGCTAAAGGGACCAAAAGGGTTTAATGAACCGAGTTAATGCTTTACAGCGATGGTGCAGGCATTAGCAATTCTTTCGGCGCAGTAGTATCGGCTGTCTACAGTTGCTGCAGGGGTGTCCCCGTCTCCCCCGAGGAAGGCCCTGGGATAATTGGTTCGCCAGCCGCTGAAACGGGTCGCCGGCGCACGGACTGCGGTAGTCTTATCGATCTCACGACCGTAACCCCGTCCCAGCATTGCCCAATGTTGAGATCGCTAGTCATGGGCGCCATCTCTGCGGCTTTTTTGGCGACTCTGGCAATCGGCAACTCTGGCAATGCTGGTCACGTCTAACCCCATACATCCGGAGCACTGGTGGCAGCGCATGAACGTAGCAGCAGTCGTACTGGTCGCAGCCGAGGGTACGTCCTCAATCCTGATCTCACTTAGATGACTGATTCTCCGGCACAACCCTCGTCCAGTCAGGGTACAGCTTTTTCCCAATTCTGCACTGGAATCCGCTCTTCGCTCGATCTGCCTTGACTTGTCCAGTCCACCGTTGCAGCGTAATCGTGGTGTTTTGTATGCACCCGTTGCGGAGCAGTTATGAACAAGGCTGATCTCACAAATCGGATCGCTGCTTCGGCCAGTATCAGCAAGGCACGCGACTGCGAGGGGTACGCTTGTCTGTGGCGGAGTACCTCCTGTCTGAGTTGCAACATCTGATTCTGAGTTTCCGAGCCGTTCCTCGCGAATTGGGGGAAAACATGCTGTGGACCACTTGCGCGATTCTGGTAATTCTGTGGTTACTCGGGTGGGGATTGCATTTAGCCGGGACTGCCGTCCATCTCCTGCTTGTATTGGCACTGATCATTTTCATCCTCGACCTCGTAACAGGCCATAGGACCGTTTTCGTTCGGACGGGCGAGGGACTGCGTCCCCTCGCCCGTCTTGCACGGCTGCTGCAAGTTCCAAAGGAGAAACAGTCGGAGCTTCGCAAGTTCCCTAGATTTCCCGCGCAGTTGTCATTGGCAGTGACCGTGGACCGTGCTGGCAAGTTAGCGATGCTACAAGGGGTGTCCACTGACCTTGGCGAAGGTGGCATTGGCGGCATAGTCGATGGCGACCTCGAACCAGGCGAGTATGTACTGCTTATTATTTCCGATTCGCGACTGGAGACACAACTCAGACCGCGTGCTCAGGTTCGCTATCGCAAAGATAAGAATTATGGATTTGCATTCTTTGATGTAAGCCCCATGGAGCAGGCAGACGTGCGGCAGGTTTACGGAAGGTTGATGTCTGGATAAGATCTTTGCGATGCCAGAACAATCCCGAACCCGACTAGCAGACTATAGCGACACCGTGTCCGTGGGTCGACCATGCCTCTGTTGCGAATCGGCTGTGGGCAAGTCACCGGACAATCTACCTGCGGAATTCCGCGCTCGATCGGCGATTCTCAATGGCGAGATTGTTTACGTTGACTGCCACGGCAAGACCCAGTTCAAAGACCTGGCGTGGTGAACCTCGGTTCTATCCTTTCGATTTGCAAGGCGGCTTGACACTCAAGTGTGACAATGTAGCTTGGATTGGCAGGAAGGCGGTCAGGAGGTCATTTTATGAACGTAGGCTCAGGCCTGCAGTTCTTGGAACGCCGTCGTTTCACCCGTTACCCTTGTACGGGTTCCGCCAAGATACTCCGAAGCGGGAAACACTCGGAATGGGGAACAGTGAAAGACATAAATCGCGGTAGTTGTTACATCGAGACAACCCAACCCTTGCCGGGCGGCACTGAGGTGCAGCTCCGGCTTACCATCGCAGACACGGCGTTGTATATGGGTGCAAAGGTAGTTGCCACTGACCCACTGGTTGGGATGAGAATGGACTTCATCGTACTGCCCCCGGAACAGGGGACCAAGCTTGTACAGGCAATAGAAAGACTCACAGTTCCAGACCTTTCGCTTGCTGTGCTGCAAGCTGAGCGCACGCAGTCGAATACCGTGTTTCAGATCACGCGGTAAGCAGCCCCGGACATATTGACAAAGATCGTAGAACGAATCAACGAGAAAGGTGTTTTGACAAGGCAAGAGCTTCGTGACATCGTGAAAGTCCACCGATAGACACCAACCAGCCGTATTGGGTGTTAACCTCGGTTGGGCTTCTACGAGATAACGGCTTTGTGGAAGCCAGTTCGGTGCGAGCAATTCGCAGGGCGCAGTGAATTCGGCTCTTTCCAGCCTGTTCTTCGGTCAGGCATTGAGCTTGGGGGAGGAAGCTCTCACGTTGGCCGACAATATATCCGGTGTTTCCGGTTTTACTCCTTGTCATTCTTGCTTGCGTACATGTCTTGGTCAGCGGCATCGAGAACGTCGTCCAAGGTTTTGCCGTCTACCCACTCTGCCACCCCAATACTTACGGTCACTTCCAACCCAGCGAGATTGCTGCCCTCATTCCAGCGGCTCAGTTCATTTAGAATCCGACGCACGACAACACCAGCATTCTGCTTCGGGGTGTTTACCAGCACAATGAGAAACTCATCTCCACCGTACCGTACAACGGCATCAGCGCCACGGGTCGAACCCCTGAGCAACCCTGCGAATTCCGCGAGAACGAAGTCGCCAGTGAGATGTCCGAATCGCGTATTCACCTCTTTGAAGCGGTCAAGGTCTATGAGCAGGAAGGTAAGAGGCTCTTTGGTGCGTCGGGCATGGCTGATAAAGCGTGTAGCCATTTCTTCGAGGTAGCGACGGTTGTAGACTTCGGTTAGAGGATCGGTGAACGATTGCAGCCGTATCAGCTCGCTTTGGATAGACGTGCTAACGAGGTTCCGGCGTGCTCGGCGCAACTCGAAACGTCGGGCTGCAATATACATGTTCAGCAGAATCAAGAGGGCAAGCACCCCGAGGAATAATCGTTTGGAAATTGTGATCTCGAAGTGTAAGTCGCTTTGTTGCCGGAAAGCAGACGGAAGCAGGATGCAGAGCAGTCCGCAGCTAGCGATCAGGCCGCTCAGAACGACAATGAGCCACAACTCCCAGTCTCGTTTCTCTAGTCGGGAAAGCTCTTGGGTCAGCTTCGATAAGAGGGTGTCGGCTGCGCGAGTGGCGTTCTCTTTCGGGTTCAAGGACATGATGGCCTAATACCACGCGAGATGAACGACGAGCGACAATTTAAACGCAATCAGCGTCTAGTTTTTCCTGTGCACGGCGAATCGTCGGATTTAGTCGCTTCTCAACCGCTATTGCTTCCTGTTCCGTGTCGTAGTGTCAGAAAGCGGGTGTTCTCATACTCGGAGCCTTGAACTGTAACACCCCACGCCTGTTAACACGAGTGACTTTCGTTTCCATCTTTGCTGACACTCGGCGATTCTGCCCGCATTGTATTTCAGCATTACACCCAGCACGTATACGCTGCTCTCTCATCGCCTCCTTTGCAAGTTACTTCGGTGATTCTCGTAACTTCGGTGTTTGTAATTAACTACCAAAGAAAGAATAGTGCACTCGACTCCCTCGCGGGGTATATAGTCTGAGGCTGTTGGGAGCTAAAACGAAAATTCCGGTCGCCGCCGGTCTGTCCGTCCATCTCCGCTAAAAACGACTTTCGCAGAAGTAGCTGAGCAATTCCGGAGCTAGTGTATTCCAAATGTACCGCGTTGGGGCTGAGCGCCCGGCTGCTTCACGGGATACACCTTCCGCGAATCCGATCTTCGGCGCGTTTCTCGGAGTCGGCTAAACCACCAGCTCCGGAACCTCCAGGTTGCGCTTGCGGAACGCGGCCAGAAATGCTTTCACAACCTGCGGGTCGAAGTCGATTCCTAAGCGTTTCTCGATAATCTCTTTCGCTTCAAAAGGCTCACATCCCTTGCGGTAAGGGCGGTCGCTGACCATCGCATCATAGGCATCGGCCAAGGCGAGGATGCGTGCTTCCAGAGGAATATCTTCTCCGGATTTTTCCTCGTAGCCCGAGCCGTCGTAGTGTTCGTGGTGGAAAAGAATGATGGGCAGCACACGACGCAGCGCTCCCCCGACGGGTTCCAGAAAATCGACCCCTTTGCTCACGTGCTGGCGCATCTCGTGGTATTCGTCTTCGGTTAAGCGGGCCGCCTTATAGAGGATTTCGCGGCTGATGTCCAGTTTGCCGATGTCGTGCAGCAGTGCGGCCGCGCGCACATCTTCGATGCGTTCCTCGCCGAATCCCATTTCGGCGGCGATCTGTGTGGCGTATATGGACACCCTGTAGGAATGGTTCTGCGTGTATTGATCCTTGGAGATGAACTGCCTCAGGATCATCAGCACCCCGTTATAGGTTTGACGCAACTCGCGCAACTTGACTTTATCTTTCTCGTACAGGGTCCCCATCGCCACTGCTGTGAGTATGAGCGAACCGCCCCAGGCGACCACCGAAAACCAGCGCTCTCCTTCCAGCGTGAAAGCGGTGGCCGAGAAAAGACTGGAGTTGAAATACGCGAGCAGCACGATAAGGAGGATGCTGGCCAGCGCGGTCGAGATCGCATGCCGCCGCCCATAGAAATAAGCTGAAAAAATAGTCGGCAACACGTAGAAGTTCAGCATCACTGCGTGCGAGGCAACCAGGAAGTTGATCAGCGCCGCGATTCCGAACAACGACAACAAGAGCCAAAGCTCTCGATTCACGTCCGCCAGCTTCTTGAGCAACGTCTCTTTCACAGCCACAGCCGCCTCCGACCCCACCGATAATATTTCTGGCCTGGACCATCTCCCAGACAAGCAGTAACCACAGGCAAAATAACGACTGGAGCTGTGCTGGGGAGGGTAGGTTCAGATTGCCTGAAGCGTAGGCGAATAGCCTTCCCCAAATTGTCCCTGCCTGTCCTTCGGCATAGGTCCTTCCGTAACCATAGTGTGCAGCTTCTTGCCGCGCAAGTTACTACGGTACAGACCCAGAAGGGCAACGAGTGGTACCTCGGGATGAAGGCGCTCGTGGGCGTCGACAGCCAGACCAAGTTTGTGCATATGGCCGTAGCAACGGCGGCCACGTGGCGGGCGCGACAGTGCTGCCGGGGTTGCTGCACGGCGAAGGGACGCACGTCTGAGGTGACCAAGCGTATCGGGGGCAGGGTGAGGTGATTCACGAATGCTCGCCGCACGCCAAGGACTGTACCAACGAGCGGTATCGCTACAAGAACCGGATTGACGAGGCTGAGCGGGCGAAGAACCGGACGAAGTCGCGGGTGCGATTGAAAGTCGAGCATGTGTTTGTGGTGCTGAAGTTGAAGTTCGGATTCGTGAAGGTACTCTATCGAGGAATGGCGAAGAATGCCAATCGGCTATTTGCCACCTGCGCCTAAGCAGGTTACACCCACCTCAGGCTTGCCGTGCCGCAATACCGACATATGCGCAATCACTCATGTCGCTGTGTTTAGTTGCTCGCATGAATACCGAATTTCTTGCTGCTGGGAAGCGCTCAGCCCCACGAATGCAAGGCCATACAAGTCACCGTGCCGATAGCGGACTTGAGCACGTGGGCGGAAAGATGCTAATTTAAGATCGCATACTGCAATCGAAACGAATTCACCTGGCGAAAGTTCCCCATCCAGCCGACTCCCAAATCCGCCTTCCCCGATTGTGGTCGTTATCCCGTTCAATCTGGCAGTTGCGCCAGAACGCTCCACATCGAGCACAATCGGCAACTTCACAGCAAAACGCGGAAACCTGCGTCGCGATACTGACCTAACCCGAGGCAGTTTCTCGACATCTTCTAGCGCCTTCAGAAGTGTTCCCATTCCCTGTTCTTTATCCACGAAGATGTCCACAGCTCTGAGTGCACTTTCCGTTATCGCCGCTCGCAACCCTGAAAACATAATGATTGGAATTTCGGGTTTTGCGCACCTAATCGCCGCGCTGATATCCGCACCGGACATGTCTGGGATGTCATAATCTAGGACAACGGCATACAGAGAATGAGCAGCAATGGCAGCCTGAATGGCACTGCAACCAGTAGTTTCGGTGAGCACCACGTATCCATGTGCTTCGAAATACGTGCGCATCATCCTCAGCAAAGCCTCGTCGTCATCCGCGCACAGCACAGTTCTCATATTAATCTGGGGAGCTGGTCGCACGAGCCCACTCTGTTACAATCTACATCCTCTGATGCCGGAGACAAGTTCTAAATACGGCACCAGGTGCACACTTTGGTGCACGAACCATGCGCAATTGGTCACGGGATAGCATCCGCCCAAATTCGCGCCGGGGCCGACATGTCCGACAACATTTCCGGTATTCTGGCGACATCCGAGCCAAGCTAAAAGTGTTCATCGGTGGGCCCAAGGGCATGCCCCCCGCTCTGCGCCAAATACACCCCGGCCTTGCCGCAAATGAGGGTTTTTCTCCGCCACAGGTGATCAGAACGACAACAATGAAACGCAGCCCTGGAAGAATCAAAACCATCACCTTGAAACGGCACACAAAAAGGTTATGCTCCAGAGACGCTGGAGGTAACATGAAATCTTTCCCTGCCAGAAAGCCTCCGATCCGCATCGCTGTTGTAGAGAGCGATCCTCTTCGTTTCATTGGCTTTCGCACACTGTTCGAGTCCGAACCCGATCTGGAACTTCAGGCGGTGACCGCGGCCGAAGTCGCGACCAGAAGCAACATTGATGTCATTCTGGTTGGCAGCCGTGGCTCACAGAACTTGTTCGATTTGATGGCAGGATTGAAGGCTTTACGGCCTGATCTGCGAATTCTAGTCACAGGCATGGGCGCCGACGACGAGACGATCCTGAAAGCGATTATGGCTGGCGCCAAAGGCTACATTGATGAGGCTGCCACCCCCGCCGAGTTCGCCCAGGCTATCCGTACGGTACATCAGGGTTCGGTATGGGCGCCGCGTCGTGTACTTTCGATGTTCATTGAGCGTGTTAGTTCCTCTCCCGGAAAGATCTTCCCCGCTGGTCACGTCGTGTTTACCGATCGCGAAAAGGAAGTGCTGGAACTGCTTGTTGCCGGGCACGCAAACAAGGAAATCGGAGCCGCTCTTGGAATCGAAGAAAGAACGGTGAAGTCGCATGTCGCCAAGCTACTACGCAAGGTGGGCGTGGATAATCGAGTCACACTCTCGGTGCACGCAATCACCCATTCGCTGGTCACAGGTCGGTAGCCGCTGGCAATCGAAAGTTTGCAACAATTGCGGTTACCTCTGCGACAGAAATTCGCTTCCCCTCGGCGGAGAATTCTTGCCCAGAAGGAACTCAGCCCCAACGCATCCTGCCTGATGTCGAACGAGGGCGCGACGAAATGTTCACCTAGGTCTATGACCATATAAATATGTACCTATTAAGTCACTTTCTGACTGGCTAAATGGGTCGCATAGTTTGGACATGCAAACCTACCATCGGGTGGATGTCCAGCTTGGGAAGAAGGATCGGAAGCAGATCGCCGAAATGTTGAACAAAGGGCGGGAGTCGGCGCGAGTGCTGCGGCGGGCTTTGATCCTGCGTCAGCTCGACCAAGGACAGACAGCAGCACAGGTGGCCGGCGGCGTGGGCGTGGCTCCCAAGACCGTGCGGGCGATTGCCCGGCGGTACGAGGATGAGGGACTGGAGCCAGCCCTATATGAGAAACCGCGTCCGGGCAAGCAGCGGGTACTGGATGTGGGCCAGAGTCAACGGATCATCGCCATGGTGTGCAGTCGAGCGCCGGAAGGTAGGGCACGGTGGAGCGTTCGGCTCATCGCCGAAGAGGCGGTGAAGCGGAAGCTGGCGCCGAAGGTGGGCCGGGAAACGATCCGCATCCTTCTCCAAAGCCATGATCTGAAGCCTTGGCGGGAAAAAAAGCTGGTGCGTCGCGGACCTAGACGAGGAGTACATCCGGCGCATGGAAAACGTGCTGGCTCTGTATGAAAAGCCGTTGTTGGAAAGCGAACCCGTGGTTTGTGTGGATGAGAAACCGGTCGTGCTGCATGCCGATCTCCGCCCTGCGTTCCCCATGCGGCCGGGACGAATTGCCCGGCGCGATTGCGAGTACAAGCGCTGCGGCACCGCCAACACATTTTGTGGCGTGGAGCCCAAAGCGGGGCGGCACTTTACCCGGGTGACGCCGAACCGCTCCTCACCCGAATTTGCTGATTATCTGCTGGAGATTGCTGAACACTATCCGGCAGCCGACACTGACGTGACCGGCGAATTTTGTACCAGCGGAAAAGAGAGAGACACTGGTACGAGAGGAGCTGGAAAATGGCCAGGAGAAAATACACGCCGGAGCAGATCATCGGGATACTGCGTCAGGTCGAGGTGGCCGTAAGCAACGGCCGGAGCACCCCGCAAGCTTGCCGGGAGGCGGGCATCGTTGAGCAAACCTTCTATCGTTGGCGCAAGGAATACGGCGGGTTGAAGCTGGAGCAGGCGAAGCGGATGAAGAGTCTGGAGAAGGAAAATACGCGGCTGCGGCACGTGGTCGCGGAGTTAGCGTTAGAGAAACAGATTCTGAAGGACGTGGCGGAGGGAAACTTCTAAGCCCCGAACGGGCGCCGTTGCGCGGTAGAACATGCCCGTAAGCAACATCGGTTATCGGAGCGGCATGCCTGCCGGCTGTTGGGGCAGTGGAGAGGGACGCAGCGCTACATCACTACACAGCGCGACGATGAAGACGCGCTGACACGAGCGATCATTCAGCTGGCCAGCGAATATGGCCGTTATGGCTATCGCCGGATCACGGTGTTGTTGCAGCGCGCGGGCTGGAATGTGGGACGGGATCGGGTGCAGCGGATCTGGCG
>Ga0187864_10002728_pt1 | contig 15038 bp, 12 predicted proteins | sample June2016WEW_11_4_FD_132985 | JGI IMG/M metagenome (GOLD analysis project Ga0187864, IMG submission 132985) | Peatland microbial communities from SPRUCE experiment site at the Marcell Experimental Forest, Minnesota, USA - June2016WEW_11_40 | ecosystem: Environmental > Terrestrial > Soil >... | reverse complement strand
TTCCGCAGCGTCTGCGAAGCCACCTGGCCCAGGCTGTCGCCCGTGACGAGCGCGAGCGCGCGGTCGCGCCGCGCTAACGCTTCCGCGATCCGCAGCATCATCCGCCGGTAGAGCAGCACGCGAACGTTTTCCGGCGCGTAGCGGACGATCTCGCGCTGCACTTCCTCGAAGGGCACCCGGTAGAGCTTGGCGCGGAATTGATACGGCACCAGCGTCCGCACGAGTCCGCTCGCCACGTGCAGCGAAGATTCGCCCGGCCGCGCGCCTGTGCCGTAGAAGTGCACGAAGCTCAGATGCGCGCCGCGCTTCATCATGTGGTACGCGGCGACGGCGGAGTCGTAACCGCCCGAGAGCAGGCACGTCATGCGTCCCGCGGTATTTGCGGGCAGGCCGCCCGCCCCCGGAATCTTTCGTGCGTAGACCAGCAGCGGCCCCGGCGTGATCTCGATGTGGCAGGTCAGCTCGGGGTCCTTCAAGCGCACGCGAACGTCGCGGCCCTGCGCGCGAAGTTTTTCGAGCAGGTAACGCCCCACCGTGGACTCGATCTCCATCGTCGAGTGCGGGAACTCCTTGTCGCTGCGCTTGGCGCGCACCGCAAACGAGGCAAACCGCAGCGGCTCGACCTCTTCCCACGCGGCGCGGCAAAGCGCCTCCATCTCGCGCGCCACGGGACGCGCTACGGCGTAGTAAGCGACGCCGAACACCCGCTCGATCCGCCGGATCGCGTCCTCAAGCGACGCGCCGGTCCCGAGGCGCACTAGCAGCCGGTCGCCGGGCTGCTCGATCCGCTCCACTGGAATCCCCTGAAGCCCCTGGCGCAGCGCGGTGAAAAGCTTCCCGAGAAAGAATCGCCGGTTGCGGCCCTTCAGCCACAACTCGTGGTAATGGACGACGATGACCGATGGATTGCTCATGCAGATTTCTCGCCGCTTACACAATCGCCTAACGTGCGGCCGCTAGTTTCCCGCTGTTGCTCGCCCTTGGGTTGATCGCCCCTCGTTCGAGCAAGTATAGCAGCCGCGGGCCGGAGTCGTCGTACGTATGATGCGATAACTCAATGGATACACGCGCAACTTTCGCCTTTCGGCGGGGTTAGAATCAGCAGCGTTACTCTCCACGAAACAGGGGAGCGCGACGCTAAATTTCAAGCTACCCAAAGGGCTCTTGTTGCATCCAATCCGCTGATAGATCCAGTGGACTGAGTCGCAGCGTACTAGGAAGAGGAGGACGCGATGTGGAACCGTCGAGATTGGGACGATTTCTTCGATATCGTGAGAAAGCGGTGGCACATGCGTCGCCCGCTCCGTCCGGTGGACCGTTCGCGGCCCAACCGCCTCGTGCCCGCCGAAGGCTACAGCCTCGCTGAACTCGACGACGCTGGCTTGAGCATCGACCAAGCGGAGCGCCTCGGCCTGCCCGTGGACGCCGGCCGCGTCGGCTCCTACGGGCCGAACGTTGCATCGCTGCGAGACTATCTCCGCGCCACCCGCTCCCGTTTCTAGGCCGCTCCTCTTACGCTGTCATCTCCGGTTTTGGGAGTCCGATGGACTCCACCGGAGTCCTGAAATCGGACCCGAACCCAGCCGCGCTTTTTGCGGATGGGGGTGAGGGATCTGCTTTTGCTTTTTGCCTCTTCGACTCCCCTCTATTCATTCTTTCCGGTTGCGGTCGGCCCTCTAAGGCCTTACTTTAGGTGCTTCGTTTACGCCCAAGGAAGGCATTGTGAGGAAGAAGATTCGCGTCGTGCAATTCGGCGTTGGTCCCATCGGCGCCTCGATCGCTCGCTTGCTGCGGCAGAAGGAATCGCTCGAAATCGTGGGCGGCATCGACCGCGATCCGGCCAAGGCCGGGCGCGATCTGGGCGAAATCGTGGGCGCACCGGACGCGCCCTGGGGAGTGCTCGTGTCGGCTCGCCCGCCCGCCGTGCTCGAGAAGCCCGTTGACGTCGTCATGCACACGACCTCGTCGTCTCTCGCGGCCGTGATGGACGAGCTGCTCGCATGCCTCTCCGCAGGCTGCTGCGTCGTTTCCACCTGCGAGGAATTGGCGTATCCGTTCCGCAAGCATCCCGAGCTTTCCGCGAAGCTCGACGCCGCCGCGAAGGAGGAAGGCGTCGCTCTCGTCGGCACGGGCGTCAACCCCGGCTTTGTGATGGATAAGCTCATCCTCGTGCTCTCCGCCGTCGCGCAGCGCGTGGACTTCGCCAAAGCCGTGCGCATCGTGGACGCTTCCAAACGCCGCCTGCCGCTGCAAAAGAAAATCGGCGCGGGCATGACGCCCGACGAGTTTCGCGCACAGGTCGACGCCGGGATCATCAAGCATCACGGCCTGCCGGAATCGGTCGCCATGGTCGCCGACGGCCTCGGCCTCGTCGTCGACGACATTTCCGAAACGATCGAGCCGGTCATCGCCAGGGAAACCGTGAAGACCCCGTTCCTCGAGGTCACGCCCGGCCAGGTGGCCGGCGTCCATCAGATCGCTCGCGGCACCTCGAAGGGCGAAGAAAAGATTTTCATGGAGCTTCAGATGTACGTCGGCGCGAAGCACCCCGGCGATACGGTCGAATTGCGCGGCGAGCCGAACCTCTCGCTCACGATTCCCGGCGGCACACACGGAGACATCGCCACCGCCGCCATCGCCGTCAACGCGATCCCGGCAATCCTCGCCGCTCCCGCCGGTCTCCGCACCGTCCGCGATTTGCCCCTCGCTTTCTTTTCTCCCCACCCGCTGGTTTGACGAAACCTGTCCGCTCCGCATCGTGTTGATCGGCGTCACCATCGGCCGTCCGCGGCCCGGCGAAGATAGCGCTGCCGATAAATCCATAAGATCGCCACGCAAACAAGCACCGCGCTGCCAACGACGAGCCACTCCGGCACGTCGGGATACACAATTGCATCGAGAACACGCACCAGAAACGGTCCGTGCGCGGGTTCGATGCCTGCGCGAGCCTCAAGCCACGTTTCAACCACGGTGAGCGGACACGGCGGCCAGGGAACTACCTCGATAACGATGGCGTAGATCAGTGAAGCGACGTGCAGTGTCCGCAGAACGCGGCGGCCGCGTGTCACTGTCCAGCCCAGCAGCACCCACGCGCACCAAAGCAGGTGCAGGAACAGGACGGCTTCCGCGAGGAACAGATTGGCCACTGGCTATAAATTATCCGCTGATCCGCCCGCGGGGGATATCATGGGTTGCTTTTGTACAGCGAGCGTATCCGAGATGCGAAGAGTATCTGGGGAGCAGTGATGAATCCCCCTCTGAAGCGATGGTTATCCCTTGCCGACGTGACGCTCCTGCCCGCATTCATACTGTGGTTTATCTGGCAACTGCAATTCACGGCGCGATGGACCTGGGTGATATTCGCCGTATGGCTGGTGGCGAGTTTTCTGCTGCATCGCGACACGCCGAAGACTCTTGGGTGGCGCGCAGACAATATTTGGCCTGCGACGGAGCAGGCTCTGGCCGTGTTCGGTCTAATGGTGGCGGGGCTCGTGATCGTTGGCTTTTTGCTGGGTGCGTCGCGGCATCTCCCGCCGATTTCAATTTCGTTGCTGGGCGGCTACTTCGCGTTTTGCGTGCTGCAGCAGGTGGCGCTCAATTCCCTGCTGCACAACCGGATGCTGTCGCTCGTACAGAATGAATGGGTGGCTGCCGGATTGACAGGCGCGATTTTTGCCGCGTGTCATTGGCCGAATCCGGTGCTCGTACCACTGACATTTGTCGGCGGGGCGGCAATGGCTTGGATGTTTGGGCGCGTGCGAAACATCATTCCGCTTGCGATCGGACAAGCCCTGTTGGGCGTGCTCGTGGGGTGGGCGTTCCCAATGGCCTGGCACCACCATATGCGCGTCGGCCCGGGGTATTACCAATGGCGGCAATAAGCTGAGAGACTCCCGTGCCGGGCAAAAGGATCGGGATGCACGCCGCTCCAAGTCGTGGTTATCGGCCTCCAGGCTCGGACTGCACGACCGAATGATGCATGCTCGCCATCCTCCAGTGCCCGTCGGACTTCCTGCACATCGCCATACCTCGCCCGTGCAATCGCCCGCGCTCCGATTCGATCGTGAACTCGTACTCGTACCAGACTGCGTCACCGATCGGGTGAAATGCGCTTTCGGGGATCTCCAGCCGCGCTGGGGGTGTTTGATGAAAGTAGCGATCCCGGAAATACGCGGCCACTTGTTCCCGGCCATAAAGCTCTTCATTCGCGGTGAACAGCGCAATCTTCGGGTCTAAGCAATCAGCAAACGTGTCTTCGTTCGAGTCGTTGAAAGCTTTCGTGCATCGCTCCATATCCCGCCGCGTCTCGGAAATTAGCTCGGCGTCGCGCTCCTCTTCCGATGTAGTTACATGAAGCAACTCGCGCTTCAGGTCAATGGTCGCTCCGATCTTCCCCAGCAGGTCCACGCCGAGGATGCCGTCGATCTGTTTTCCGCAGGCTTTTCCAATCGCAGAGAGATCAATGGCCGGCAATTTCAGTCCCACCAGTGTCGTTCGGCCCACCACCAGCTCCGCAATGGTGACTTCCTTCGCGCTCGTGGCCAGCGTGCCCGTCCACGAGGTCACCCGAATGTCGCGCGTCGGCCCTTGCGCGAACGATTCCAGGTTCAGCATCGAAGTCGCTGCCGTGTCCACCAGGAACCAGGCCTGTCGGCCGGCTGCCGCGACTGGAATGACCGGAAGGGTGTCGCAGTGTTCGAGTGGAATCTCTTGGCCGCATACGGTATCCGGCGCGATCATCACTGCAAAAAGAATTACGAGCGGAAACAGCGGCCGGAAGAGCCTGCGAGTGCGCCCGCCGGGATAGTTTCGGCGAGACGCCGCTCTGACCATCGAAGCGATCCGCGCGCCGAACAGTCCGCCGTTTCCCATGGCCGAACCTCTGGCCGGGAAGCTTACCATATAATACGAACGTTCGTGCTATTTAATTCTCCGTGTTACACTCTTTTCATGTCCAAGGCCGTCCCCTCCCCTCGCAAAAAGGCCCCTCCACACCGCCAGGCTCGCGGTCTCCGCACTCGGGAAGCCATCCTCGCGCGTGCGGCGGACATTGCCTCGGTCCAGGGCCTCGAAGGACTCACCGTCGGCTCCCTCGCCGCACAGTTGAAAATGAGCAAGAGCGGTCTCTTCGCCCATTTTGGTTCCAAGGAAGATCTTCAGTTAGCGACCATCGAGTTCGCCCGCCAGATTTTCATCAAAAAGGTCACCTTGCCCGCCCTCGCCGCGCCCAGAGGAATGCCCCGCCTGTGGGGCCTTCTCGAGCGCTGGATGGATCTGGTCGAGGAGCAAGTTTTTGAAGGGGGCTGCTTCTTCAGCGCTGCCAGCTTCGAGTTTGATAGCCGCCGCGGCGTCGTGCGCGACCGTATCGCTGCCATCATGCACGAGTGGATTGGCGCCATCACCCGCGCTGTCTACGAAGCGCAGAAGGCCGGCCACCTCGACCGCAAAGTCGATCCCACACGCTTGGCATTTGAAATTCACGCCATTGCCATGGGTGCGCATTGGGCGTATCAGTTGCTGGATGACAAGCAGGCCTATCCCCGCTCACGCACGATTCTGCTCGAAAAATTGCGAAGCATCAGCACCCCTGAATGCCCGCATCTGCCGTAGGTTCTTGGCGCGTCACTCCGCCATCGCCGTCAACGCGATCCCGGCCATCCTCGCCGCTCCCGCCGGCCTCCGCACCGTCCGCGATCTCCCCCTCGCCTTCTTCCCTCCCCGCCCGCTCGCCTGACCGTCCACAACCTCCTGGTCCCGAACCAGATGCCAAAGCTTGTTGAAACTTATGAAATTCTGTTGATTCTAAGTGATTCCTGTTGAATCGTTTGCGGCCCGCTTGTTGAATTCTGTTGAAACTTGCTGAAGTCCGGTGCTCTCGCAGTTACAAAATTATCTACAGTCGCGCATGAGCACGATTTCTCGCCCGTCTTTGATTTTGGCGAGGCACAGAGCTGCATCAATCGTTACGATCGAGCTGCCTGATCCGGACAACGTTTCGTACGTCCTTTTATATGTCCCATGCGTGCACGTCTCCGCCCGAGGGAACCTTCGCGGTCCCTCAAAACAATTCTTGATCCGAGTGCAGGTTCTCTATTCATGCTCTGGCGAACGGAATCGTGCAACTTTCGACGCGGATGACATTTTGGCGAAGGACAGCTTTGGCCGCTGCGCTATCGCCTACACGGGGATGGGTGAACCCTTCCCTTGAGACAATCTTCCTCAAATGCCAGGACGTCCTGCGCCGAAGAGGAAACAAACTCTCGAAAATCGACACCTTTGGTTATGATAATAGCAGTAGACTTTTTGTGGTCCTTGTCGACTAAAGTCAGTACCGACCTCTCGCCGATGACCTTCCCGGACTCATCCAATATGTCCTCCTGCTTAACTATCTCGGCGGCGGAATGGTCGAGTTTTTGATGAGCGGCTTTTGCGGCATCGGCGGATTCAAATTGGGTCGTCATCGTGCGAATTGTCCCGCCGTCTGGCGCCCTGTAACCCTCAAGACTGGTGTGAGGTCCTTCAAGGACTCTGCCGGTTTCTCCAAAGTATCCTTCACCTGCCAATATCCACGTGTATTGACCGTCATTTCCTGAGGGCTTAGGGGAAGGTGTAGAGTTACCAGAATTCTGGAAAGCCCAGGTTGGTACGATACATGCAACTGCCAATAGCACAAAGCCGATTAGAAGATCGAGCGCATGTTTTGAAATCCATGCTCGCATTCGTTGTTCTCCTTCCCTCATTCCTCGGACACATTCGGACACATTCGGACACATAAGGTCACTCTAGTGGGACGGGTGGCCGACCCTTTCGTTTCCAACGATTCTTCGCATTGACGACGAGACGGGCGGATGATACCACACCATAGTTAACTACTAAGTATGATGACCGATGTGGGTGCCGCACCCTTCCGGTCTTGCAGGGTGCGGAATTTGGCGTTAGACGATACGATTCTCCTGACCCGCCTACATTGACCCCAGCCATTTCACCGGCAAGCGCGCGGCAAGAGCGTTGGCCAAGCGCTCATCCGCCGTGACGAATTGCCCCTTCAAATCGATGGCCAGCGCCACGTAAAGACTGTCGTAGACCGTTCGGTCAAATGCGACCGCAATACCAAACGCCACCTCCAGCAACGCGAGCGACGAAACGGTCGGGAGTTTTCGTTCTTTCAGGGACAGAAGCGCTGCCTCTGCCGCCGCCTTCGTACATCGGCCAAGGCGTTCCGCCTTCCAAAGAAGATTTGCTACTTCCGCCCAAAAAACATCGGGAACGACAAAAGCGACCTCTCCTTCCGCATGGCGACGCAACAAGCGAAACGCTTCGTCCGAGAGGGTCTCGTTCTTGGCTGGAAGAAACCACTTTGCGGCAACGCTGGCATCCACAACGACCGGATTCACCGCGCTCGATCCTCGCGTTGCATCTCTTCCGTTGACGGGAACATGCCGTTGCCTTGCGTCTTCCTCGCACGCATGCGTCCGATCTTGCGAAGGAACTCCCTTCGGGCCTTTAGCTCTTTTTCTGTCGGGATGTTTTCTTCCAGCAGCGCCAGGACCTCGGCGGCGATCGAGCGGCGGCGCGCCCGCGCCCGCCCCCGAAGCGCCTCGTAGAGATCCGAAGGAACGTTCTCCACGTATAGGGTAGCCATTGTCTTCTCCTAGGGATATCCTAGACCAGGAAACCGACTTTTGCAACGATCTGCGAAGTCCACACCAACAACCGTTTGACACGCGCTCAACAATGTGCCAGCGTGATCTAGTAGTTCGAAGTTTGGGAAATTTTGAGATGAAGATGGAAGTCACAATTCGAAGGCGGCGGCAAGAAGCCGACGGACGCCCGTGCCGCAATGCAGCCGGGAAAACGCCAAACGTCGCCTATTGCGGCATTTCAACCCCCAGTGGCACCCCAATTCGAATCGCTACACTGCCGAGTAGAATCGCCTCTAACTCGTTGAAAACAAACAGCAGCGTCTCGGTCTAATCGCTACACATTCGGGGGGTGCTCTTGGGCTGTTTGCGGCCGACTTGGAGCCGCGGGCGGGGCTCTCTTGAAGAGGGCTCGATGCTCTTTGACAACTGAATCGGTGGAAGGCTTGGAAGAATGATTCCTGCCCGGTTTCCTTGCGTTCCCGCGTCTCTGGTCTTCGCGCCTTGCAAAACCTAATCGCAAACTATGAGAATTAGAAACCATGCCAAACTCTTGAAAACAAACGAGGGCGTCGGTTTCTAATCGAGAATTTTCGGAGACCTCTTGGTTTTGGTTCCGGGCCTTAGGGGGCCGGAGCTTTCGCGCCTACCGACGCCGAGGTTAAGCTCTAGGGGGTCGGAGCTTCAGCTCCGACATATGACGACCGCGCGAAGCGCATACCTTTGCGCTGCATTTCTCGCAGCATGTGCTCGCTTTGCATCCGCGTCCGCGGATGATCGCCGTTTCATTTCCCTCAACCCTCGCCCCGCTCCCTCACCCCTTCTTCCAAAACCGGGCGACAGCGGCGAAATCAGGGTCATCCTTGGACGCGTCTTTGACGGCGCTGTACGTTGCGTATGCGGCGGCGCCGGATGGAAGACTCACTCCGTGCTCACGGGCGAGTTCCAGAGCGAGGCGAACATCCTTGTGCATCAACCGCAGCGGGAAACTGGCGGGGAATTCGCCTTTCACCATCATCGGGGCTTTCACATCGAGCACTCCCGATCGCGCCATGCTGGATTGCAGCACCTCCATCAGGCGATCGGCCGGCACGCCCGCCGCCGTGACGAGCGCGAGAGCTTCCGCGAACGCATCGACTTGGAGCGCCAGCAGGAGGTTCATTCCAAGCTTCACGGTTTGTCCCGCGCCGTTGGGCCCGAGCAGGAAGAATTTCTTGCCCATCGCTTCGAGCACTGGCTTCACGCGCTCCAGCACTTCTTGCTTCCCGCCGATCATGAAGACGAGCTCGCCCTTTTGCGCGCCCCACGTGCCGCCGGTGACTGGCGCGTCGAGAAAATCGACGCCTCGCTCCGCGCACGCCTTTGCCACGCGCCGCGCGGTGTCCGGAGAGACAGTGCTGGAATCGACCAGAGTGCTTCCCGCGCGCAGCCCTTCCAGCGCGCCATCCTTGTCGAAGAGAACTTCTTCGAGCGCGGCCGGATCGCTCACAATCGTGATCAGGACGTCCGCGGCGGCGGCCGCTTCGCGCGGGTCGGCGGCCAGCTTCGCGCCCTCGCGCACCAGGTCGTCCGCCTTCGACCTCGTCCGGTTCCAGACGATGAGCGGAAATCCCGCGCGCAGCAGGTTCCGCGCCATCGGCTTCCCCATCAGCCCCAATCCGATGAATCCAATGCTCGGCTTCATTCCCGCCTCCGATGCACTTCAGACCAGCGCAAACTCGACGCGATGCCGGAACGGGTCGATTCGCTCGGCGCGCACTCGCACGCGGTCGCCCAGCTTGAAAATCTTTCTGGCGGCGCTGCCGCGCCCGCCGCGATGAGACTCGGTGACGATGGCGTGGTCGCGCTCGCGATAGACGCATCGCTGGCCGGTCGATTCCTCGAGCCGGTCGACGCTGACGAGCCCTTCGACGAAAATCTCGGTCAGCTCGACGAAGAACCCGAACTTCTGTACCGAGATGATGAGCGCATCGTACTCCTCGCCGAGATGGCTCTCCATGAACTGCGCCGTCTTCCACTCCATCAGCTCGCGTTCGGCCGTTTCGGCGCCCCGCTCCGATTCCGAGCTTTCGGACGCGATCTCCTCGAGCTCAACGCGGCGGTAGGGCCCGAGCGTCGCCACGACTTCGAGCTTGCGGCCGTGGGCGTGCGGTGTAGCGTGCGGCGCCGGCGGCGCGTGCGGTGGAACGGCATCCGGGTTTTCGAGCGCCCATTTCAGCGCGCGATGGACGATGAGATCCGGGTAGCGGCGGATGGGCGACGTGAAGTGCGTGTACTCCTGTGCCGCGAGCGCGAAGTGGCCGATGGGGTCCGGGGCATAGCGCGCCTGCTTGAGCGAACGCAGCATCAGGTAGGAAAGGATTCGCTCCTCGGGCTTTCCCGCGATCTTCAGCGTCAGCCGCTGGTAATGCTGCGGCCGGATGTCGATCTCCTCCGCCGCCGGTAGCGTGACGCTCATCGGCCGCATGCGGCCCTTGCCGCCGCCAGCATGCGCGGGAGGCCGGACGTGACCGTGCCGCACCGCCACGCGCCGCTCGGTGAGGTCTTCGACGCCGAGCGAGTAGCCGAATGCCTTCGCCAGCTCCTCGAATTCGAGCACTTTCTTGGGATCGGGCTTTTCGTGGACGCGGTGAAGCGAACCGATGCCGCGCTTTTCGAGGTATTGCGCCACGGCCTCGTTCGCCGCGAGCATGAACTCCTCGATGATGCGGTGGGCGATGTTGCGCTCGCTGCGAAGGATGCTCGTCATCGCCCCGGCTTCGTCAAATTCGATCACCGGCTCGGGCAAGTCGAAATCGATGGAGCCGCGCGCGTGGCGCCGGGCGCTCAGGAGGAGCGCCAGTTCCTTCATGCGCCGGAATTCCGCGGCAAGAGGCGCGTAGCGCTCGCTCATCTCCGGGTCGCCTTCGAGCACTTTATTGACGTTCGTGTACGTCATGCGCTCGGCCGAACGAATCACGCCCGGCGTGAAATCGGAGCGCGTCATCTTCCCGGTCGCGTCCATCTCCATGATTACGCTCATCACCAGGCGGTCCACTTTCGGATTGAGCGAGCAGATGCCGTTCGAAAGCTCCTCCGGGAGCATGGGCACCGCGCGATTCGGGAAGTAGACGGACGTGCCGCGCAACCGCGCTTCGCGATCGAGCGCCGCCGCTCGCCGGACGTAGTGCGCGACGTCCGCAATATGCACTTGCAGCTCGTAGTTTCCGTCCGGCAGCGAGCGGACGTGGACGGCGTCATCGAAATCGCGTGCCGTCTCGCCGTCGATCGTCACGATCGGCAGGTCGCGGAAATCGCGCCGCCCGCGCAGATCATCGTCCGCCACCTGCTGCGGCGCCTCTTTCGCGTCAGCGAGCGCTTCGTCCGGGAAAACGTGCGGCAGGTGATGCTTCCGGATGATGATCTCGACATCGACGCCAATCTCGCCCGGCCGGCCGAGAATCTCGATCACGCGACCCGCCGGCGAAAGTCCGCCCTTCGGATAGCGCGTGATTTCGGCGTTCACGACGGCGCCATCGAGCTCCGGAAGCCGCAAGCGGCGAATCGCCGCCGGTTGAGCTTCAGGGCCCAGCTTCTGCCGCAGCTCAGGGGTCAGCTCATCGCCGGGATGGATCAGAACCTCATGGAGAATGCGCGTGTCGTACGGCAGAACGTGGTTGCCGTGAGGTCCATAGCGGAACAGGCCGACGAGAGTCGGATGCTCGCGCTCAACGATCTGCACGACGCGTCCTTCCGCGCGCCCGTCGGCGCGGCGGCGCGTGATCCGCGCCAGAACGTGATCGCCGTGCATGGCGTCGCCGAGATTGTCGCGGCCAATGAAGAGGTCGCCGTCAACTCCGGGCATCGGTTTGTCCGGGACCAGGAAACCATAGCCATCGCGGTGCGCGATGATGCGACCGGACACCAGATTCGGATCCTGGGATCTCTTCGACGCCGCCGGGGCTTCGGCGCTCCTCGCTGGCGCAGCGGGAGACCCGCTCGATGCGCCACGTTGCGTTTGCTTTTGGCCCGCGAGACGGTATTTCCCGCCGTATGTTTCCTCGACTTCGCCGCGGCGCTTGAGCTGCTGGATGACTCTCGGCAGGAAACGGCGGCCGCGATGTTTCAGTCCCATACCGTGGGCGATGGCCCGGATACTCGCGGCATCGGACAGCGTCGCGAGATGCGCGATCACCTGCGCGGCATCGACCTCGTCGGGGCGCGATTCCTTTTGCTCGATTGTGTGCTGGCGTTTCATGGGCCGGCTCGTCGCGTCACAGACAGGCTAACGGAATTCTCGCCGGGTGGCAAAAGCTGCTTGCAAGGCGCTACTCCGGCATCGGCAGCGTGGTTGGGACGTCGAGGATCACGATCTTGCCGTCCGACTCGCGCTCGAGGGTCGGAGCGTATCCGCCGAGCAGTTCGCGCCGCCACCACGCGCCGGCCGCGCGCTTCGTCTTCATATCCGTGAACCAATACTGGTAGATGACGGCGCGCACCTGATGGGGCGGAGAGCCCGCGAACGGATTTCGCGCAAAAAGGGCGAGCACGTCCGGTTCGCTGGTCAGGAGGCGCTCTTCGGTCCATACCACGAAGCGGTACTGGGGCCAGGAACCGAGCGAAGCGAACCACAGATTCCACTCGAACCGCGGCTGATAGGGAGCATAGATTCCCGGAGCCTCGTTCACGTCCTGCGGCTTGTAACGGAAGGGATAGGGCGTCCACGTCTTGCCGTCCGTCGATCCCTGAAACTCAATTTCATACCGTGCGTGCGTCATGCTGGCAAAAAGGCCATAGCGGTCGGCGATGCGAAACGGTTCGAGCATCTCGACGGGCTTCGCTGGCAGCGGAAGCCCGGGAACAAACATCCAGATCAGTTCGGCCGTCGCAGCGTAGAAAACCCAGGCTAAGCAGATGCCTGCAATGCTCCATCTGACGGGAACCAGGCGCTTGCGCCAGCGTGCGCGCCAGCCTTCCTGCGCCGTTGCCCCACCGGCGGGCGGGCTCACCCGCCCCACGAGATCCTGTATTCGCTTCGGGACGATCCATTCGATGAAGCGGTCGTCCAGCAGGAGGAACCCGAGGGAGAAGACGATGTAGTTCAGAAACGCGTAGTTTCCGGTGAGGATGATGCTGATTTCAAAAGGCGCCACGATGAAAAACAGCGCGATGCGAAACCGCCGGGGCAGAAAGAGCATCCAGCACAGGACCAATTCGATGGCGAGCGTATAGAAAACGGCCGAGGCATGGAACCAATGAGGGAAATGCCCGACGTACCATCCGATCCACGTGGGCAGAGGGGCGTTCTGGTAGTAATCATCCATCGCCGTGAAGTGCCGCCACGAGTAATCGTGGCTCGCTATCTTCGCCACGCCCGATTCGAAATAGATGCGGAACCATTCCCACCGCAGCAGGAAGAGGCTCGCGCGTGACGCCGAATGCGCCCGGCCCAGCCCCGGCCGGAATCCCGGCGGGGCGAAGAACAGCGCCAGGAAGCCCGCTTCGAGGAGCATGCCGTCCGATTGGTAGCCGGAAAAATCCTGGGCCGCGCTGACGAATGAGAGGAAGCAAGCGAACGAGATCAGGAGGGCCGCGCGCGGCCAAATGTTGAATACGACGAGAATCGATGCGACCAGCCCGACCCACGCGATCAGCATGAGCGCCCGGTCGCTCGAGCCGAACCACAGGAGCGTCGGCGCATACCAGAATCTCAGCCCGTGGATCGCCGCGGAAACTGCTTGCAGATAATCGCCCGCGGGCAGAATCCCGCTCGGCCCGAGCAGTCCCCTGATTTGAAACAGGAGGGAATAAAACGCGGAGAAATAGATCAGCCCCAGCGCCCGGAGAAAAATCCATCGTGGCCAGAGATGCCCGGGGCGGTTTTCGCTCGGGATTTCAGGCCCGAGCAGCCATTTCACCGCCGTCTCCAGCCAGGGCTCCATGCCCGCGATTATACAGACGCCGCTTGGAAAGGCTTATGCCGAAATTCGTGAGACGTCTACGGCCTGTGGCCGTAACGTCGGGTCACTGCTCTTTCCCGGACGGGTCGGCCTGCTGTAGATTTTGAAGGCGAGAAAAAGCCGGCCAGGCGGGGACGGAGCCAAGGCCTTCGCGTCCTTCCACGAAATCGATCAGAAACTCCTGGACATTGAAGCGGAAGCCGTTTCTCGAACTTGCGAACCGCCCCGCCTGATGTGAGCGGACGTAGTCCCCGGTCGGCAGCAGAAGGCGAGTCTTCTGCGTATCGGCCAGATACGGCGCAACGACCTCCGTGAGAATCTGCCGGCACAAGGCCGCATCGCGGAGATGGAACATCACCTCCACGCGCTCGTAAATGTTGCGGTGCATCCAGTCCGCGCTGCCGAGATAGATCTCGGTCTTGCCGCTGTTGCCGAAGACGAAAATGCGGCTATGCTCGAGAAAGCGTCCAATCACGCTGCGAACGCGGATCCGGCTGCTCACTCCGCGCAACCCCGGCCGCAGCGCGCACGCCCCGCGCACGATCAGCTCGATCCGCACTCCGGCCTGTGAGGCCCGGTAGAGCGCCTGGATGATCTTTTCGTCCAGGAGCGAATTCACCTTTGCGACGATGAACGCCGGCCGCCCGGCCCGCGCGTGAGCCGCCTCGCGGTCGATCAGACTCACCACATTCCTTCCGAGGTTCAAGGGCGCGACGAAAAGCGGCGTGTACCTCGACCGCTCGGAATAGGCCGTCAGATAGTTGAACACGTGATGCACGGCCGAGGTGATGCGGGCGTCGCTGGTGAGCAGGCTCAGGTCGGTGTAGAAGCGCGCGGTCGAGGGGTTGTAGTTCCCCGTGCCCAGGTGCGCGTAGCGGCGAATCTGGCCGTCGGACTCGCGGCGCGCCACCAGCGCGAGCTTGCAGTGCGTCTTCAGGCCGACGACTCCGTGAAACACCTGCACGCCCGCTTCCTGCAGATTCCGAGCCCAGCGAATGTTCGACGCCTCGTCGAAACGCGCCTTCAGCTCGACCACGACCGCGACTTCCTTTTTCGCGGCAGCTTCGATCAAGGCGCGGACGATGGGCGAGTTCTCGCTGGTGCGATAGAGCGTCTGCTTGATCGAGAGCACGCTCGGGTCCTGCGCCGCACTTTCGATGAATCGCACTACAGTCGCATACGAATCATACGGGTGATGCAGCAGGATGTTGCGCTTCCGCACGACTTCGAAAATCGACGACGCTCCCGGCTTCAAGGCCGGCTCGCGCGCTGCGAAGGGCCGGAATTTCAAGTCCGGGCGCGGTGTCTGGTCGTAGAGGTGGAAGAGCCGCGAGAGGTTGATAGGCCCGTTGATGCGGAAGACCTGCCACGGCACCAGGCGGAAGTTCGCCTCAAGACGGTCGATGATTTCCTGATTGGCGCCCGCCTCGATTTCCAGGCGAACGGCGGAACCTTTCCG
>Ga0187864_10002725_pt1 | contig 15055 bp, 16 predicted proteins | sample June2016WEW_11_4_FD_132985 | JGI IMG/M metagenome (GOLD analysis project Ga0187864, IMG submission 132985) | Peatland microbial communities from SPRUCE experiment site at the Marcell Experimental Forest, Minnesota, USA - June2016WEW_11_40 | ecosystem: Environmental > Terrestrial > Soil >... | reverse complement strand
TTATTGGGGCTCAGCGCCCCCTCCACGAACAAAGTCCGTGGAGCCTCCCCCCTCACACACAGCAATTATTGGGGCTCAGCGCCCCCTCCACGAACAAAGTCCGTGGAGCCTCCCCCCTCACACGCCTTTATACACAGACCGCATATATGATGGCCGAGATTCCTCTTGTTCTTAAATTGCTGCAGCATGGCAAAACACCCCCTGTGGTCGAAGCCGGCAGGGTCCTGCCCAATTGCCGCGGCCGGGCACGCGCCGATGCACGCGCGGCAGTCACCGCATCCAAAGGCGTGCAACCCGGTATCCCCCGCCGCCGGACCGATGTCGGTGAGCACCGTATTGTAGCGCACCTTGGCGCCGAAGCGCGGGTGGACAAGCAGATTATTGCGGCCTATCCAGCCTATGCCGGCCGCCACCCCCACATGCTTATGGGAAATATGGCCTTTCTGGTTCTGCCAGTCTACCATCTGGGAGGCTGCAAAGGGCAGTGCCCTTCCGCCCCTCCTTTCTATCTCTTTTGCAAGCTCGTAGGCGATCATGTCGAGCCGGTAATTGACCTGACGGTAATGGTGCAGATAAAACAGGGTCGGTCCGTCCGTCAGTGTCTCGAGGACGCCTGAGGGGACGAGAAGACCGAAGGAGATCGCATAAGGGTACGCGTGGAGGACGTCATCGCCAAAGCCGAGGATCTCCCGGTCATAACGGGACATGTCCGCAACACCCGCGACATCGGCGCCCATGCCCTGGAGCAGTGTGGTGATGCCCCTTGTCTCCCCTTTCACATTGTCACCACGCCCCCGTCTTCTTAAAATGGACAAGCAGGGCGGTGACCGAGGCAGGGGTAACGCCGGGGATGCGCGCTGCCTGACCAAGAGAAAAAGGACGCACCCTGGAGAGCTTCTCGATCACTTCCCTCGACAGACCGGACACCTCTTCATAGGCAATATGGGCCGGGATCTGTTTCTCCTCGGACCTTCTGGCCTGCTCGATTATCTCCTCCTGCCTGTCCGTGTAGCCCCGATACTTTATGTGCAGCTCGACCTGATACGCAACATCTGCGCTGAATGCGCGAACTTTCTCCTCAAGCCCGGCGAGATCGCGAAGACCGACCTCCGGCCGCTTGAGCAGCTCCGCCAGGGTGACGGGGTTCTTTATCCTTTCGAAGCCAAGCCCGGCGAGCCGCTCGTTGACGGCCTTTGAAGGCATGAGTCTCGTCGAGGAAAGGATGGTAAGAAGCTCCCCGATCCGTGCTTTCTTCTCCCGTACCAGCCTCGCCCGCTCTCCCGACACCACCCCGGCACGATACCCCTTTTCGGTAAGCCTGAGGTCCGCGTTGTCTTCTCTCAACAAAAGCCGGTATTCGGCTCGCGACGTGAACATGCGGTAGGGCTCGTCGACACCTTTGGTGACGAGGTCGTCGATCAATACCCCCATGTAGGCCTCGTCCCTTCCGGGAACAAAGGGCGCCTCCCCGCGCACTTTGAGCACCGCGTTCATGCCCGCGACAAGCCCCTGGGCGGCCGCTTCTTCATAGCCGGTCGTTCCGTTGATCTGCCCCGCGAGGAAAAGGTTCTCCACGCGCTTTGTCTCAAGGGTGGGCATGAGCTGCGTGGGATGCACAAAATCGTACTCGATCGCATAGCCGGGCCTCGTGACCTCCACGTGCTCCAGCCCTTCGATACTGTGAAGCATCTTTGTCTGAATATCGAGGGGCAGGCTCGTGGAGAGGCCGTTGGGATAATATTCGTTGGTATCGAGACCTTCAGGCTCCAGAAAGATCTGGTGGCGCGGCTTGTCCGCGAACCGCACCACCTTGTCCTCTATGGAGGGACAGTACCTGACCCCCGTCCCCTTGATCCTCCCCGTGTAGAGGGGCGACCTGTCGAGCCCGGACCGGATGAGTTCGTGCGTTTTTTCGTTCGTATAGGTCACGTAGCAGGCGGCGAGGTCGCGGTCGATCCTGTCCGTCAGAAAAGAGAAGGGGCGCGGCGGGTCATCGCTCCATTGGGCCTCTAGCTTAGAGAACGCGATGGTGCTGCCGTCGAGCCGCGGACACGTACCGGTCTTCAGCCTGCCCATTGTGAAGCCGAGCCCGGCCAGACTTTCCGAAAGACCATGGCTCGCGTGGTCCCCCATTCTCCCGCCGGCCTTTCGCTCAAAGCCTACATGGATCAGGCCGTTCAGGAACGTGCCGGTCGTCAGCACGACCGACCGTCCCAGGATCCGCTCTCCCCACCCGGTCTCCACGCCGCCAACCCGCACACCGTCCGAAACGAGCCGCTCGACGACCGCCTGTTTGAGGTGCAGGCCGGTCTGCTCCTCCAGGACCTTTTTCATCATCAGGGAGTAGCGCGCCTTGTCGGCCTGCACGCGCGTCGCCTGGACCGCCGGTCCTTTTTTCATGTTGAGCGTCCGGAACTGGATGCCTGTCGCGTCGGTCGTGCGCGCCATCTGCCCGTCCAGGGCATCGACCTCCTTGACGAGGTGCCCCTTGCCCAGGCCGCCAACCGCCGGATTACACGACATAAAGGCAACCCTGTCGAGACTCATTGTCAAAAGAAGGGTCTTTGCGCCCATGCGGCTGGATGCGAGCGCTGCTTCGCAGCCCGCGTGTCCCGCACCGATAACGATAACATCAAACATGCCTTTTCCCACCTGCTTTTAGAAAACACTGCTGGTTTTTGGCAGACCGAAAAGATGACAAGGGAAGATGAGCCATGCCGCCTCTCTTCACGGCGTACCGTGTAAGTGTACACGATTCGGGCCGTGAAATCCACAAGGTTGGTGGGCGGGGGCGGCCGGGTTAATTTCGCGCCATGCGCCTGTATCTCGGGGTCGCGCGATCCTCATGTACGCAAAAGTACACTCCGGTCGGCGACCCCTCGATTTCGGCGCCTTGCATCAAAATTTCCTCCGGCCGGAAGATCGTGCGCAACTGCTTTCACCTACCTACTACTACTCGCACACGAACTTCTCGGGCGAGTGAAGAATCATCGGAAAGCGAGGGCAATTTATTTTTCCAGAACCTGTAGGTTTCCTTGAAATCGGTTATCGCGCGCATGACATTATAGATGGGAGTATTCTGAATAAGCCAAATTATGTGCAAGCATAGGACGGAAAGTGACGGGACTCAAATAGTTTTTTTTGAGGCTTCTCCAGTGGACACCCAAGCAGTTGAATCAAGGGCGGCTTTTTATTTTCAGGAGCGCTTTCACCTACTGCTCCTCGCGCACGGACTTCTCGGGCGCGTGAAGAGTACATGCCATCGGAAAGCGAGGGCAATTTATTTTTCCAGAACCGGTACCTTGTTTCTGTCATTGCAACATAGAAACATCATCCCTGTCATTTTTTCCTTGACTTTTAGTGATACTAGGTATAATAGTATTATCATAAGTTATAAGTTGTAAAAGGCAGACCCATGGGACGAAAAGCCAAACGGCCTCAGAGATGGTGCTTTGTAGATTTCCGCCGGGCCGCCAGGTGGACGATGTCTCCCGCGGGAGATAAGGGGGTGGAGAGGCCGGCGGTTGCCCGACCGTTAAGAAAAGGCAGGTCCTTATAGTTCTTAATTTTTGCGCGCACGAGAGAGTAGAAAGAAGGAATAAACGGTTGGACATCAGCTAATGGCAACCGCAACTATCAGAAGGAGGAGTTCACAATGAAATATAAACCGACGTGCAAGTTGTCGATTCTATTCGTAGTAGCGGTATTGGCCACGCTTCTTTACGCTCCCTCGGTATCGGCCGCGTCAATACTGGGTTCGGCAGCGGACTTCGCGGTCCTGGCTGCCACGCCGAACATAACTAATACGGGCTCGACCACCATCACCGGAAATGTGGGTATTTACCCAGCCGCTTCGGTCACTGGCACGGGGCCGGGGGCAAACCAGATCACCTTCACGGCAGGAACGTACGGCTACGACATAGCTGATAATGTTGCGCAGACTGCTAAGGCTGATCTCTATACCGCGTACAAGGCTCTGAATGGTATGCCGGTTTTTCAAACCTTGACGAATGCTGACCTTACTGGAGACAGCCTCACCTCGGGCGTCTATGCGTTTACGGGGACCCCTGCGGCGGTTACGTTAGACACGAGCGGAACACTCTATCTCAACGCCCAGGGCATGAACAATGCGTACTGGGTTTTCCAGATACCGTTCGCGCTCACGACCGGAAGCGCCTCGTCTGTTGTGGTGACCAATGTCGGTTCATCAAATACGGCAACATATGGCATATTCTGGGTGGTCGGCAGCCAGGCGACTCTCGGTACCACCACTGCCTTCGAAGGGAATATCCTCGCGGGCACGAGCGTCGTCTTGCAGACAGGCGCTACAATTCTAAACGGCAGAGCCTTGGCGGAAACCGCCACGGTGACGATGGATACCAACACCATCAGTATCGTCTGCCCCAACGGCGGCCCCGGCTACGACCAAGCCCTTTATTATAACGCTTCTGGCGCTATCGTGCCAGTTGGTCTTTCGGCGGTCCCGGTACCCGCAACCATGCTCCTGCTCGGCCCTGGCCTTGTCGGTCTTGCGGCAATCAGGAGAAGGCTCAAGAAGTAGGCGTTATTCACCCAGCATCGCGGGCAGGGTCAGAAAATGGCCCTGCCTTTTCACTTCTCCTGCCTTCACGATTGCCATTACAACTGTTTTATCCTGAATTATGGCTTTCCGTCAGAAAGATGGGATGAGAAGGGGACATGCTTAAGTAAGTAAATAACTTTCCTTTCGGAAAGAAAAACGTGCAGTTTGCTTTTACGTGCTCCCTTCACCATCTCGGCTCCCGCCACATCTGTTAATCATTACCACCATGAAGGGTGTATTGCAAGAGAAACATTCAGCAGAAAAAACATCCCGCTGTGAGAAACATTCAGCCGCTCGATTTCAGGAAGTTCTCCGCGAAACCGCGGACGTCGAGAATACCTCCAAGTGCAGGGGACAGAAATCCCACGAGGTACAACATTGCCGATAGAAAGCTGATCAAACGTCGTCAGCCCGGTGAGGATAGCATGACCATGAATACCGGCCGCCTTTGGCGGCCCTCGTCGTCGGTCGGTGGTCTGTAGAAGCTATGAAGGGCTCTTTGCCATTCTTTTCAAACGTGAGCATCCCTTTGTCTGGAAACCCTGGTCGTAACCCTTGAAGCCACGGTTCAGGTCCATTGGACAAGGGCTTCCGGCAGGGTCGATATGCCTGAAGCCGCCTCGTTGACAAACCGCCCTCGCATATGTAAACTATGATAATCATATTTTAGGCATGGAGGAATAGCAGTGGAGAAGCACATTACTGCCACGGAGGCCGTCAGACGGTTTTCCGAAATCCTTAACTCCGTGTACTACCGGGGCGAACGGTATGTCATAATGAGGGGCAAAAAGGCGGTAGCGCATATATCCCCTCACGAGGAGGGGGCGGGGCAGAGGACGCTGGGTGATCTCAAAACCCTGATTAAGCGGCTTCCCCCGCTCAAGGACAAGCGATTCGCCGATGATGTGAACAGAGCCGTCGAAGAACAGCCTCTGCCGCCCTCGGATGAGATATGGGAGTAATCCTTGACACGAGTGTTCTGATTTCCTTCGAGAAGTCAGATTCGAGCATCGACGAGTTTACTGCCGGACGCGAGGCCGAGCCTTTCGGCATCAGCGTGGTGAGCGTTTCAGAGTTACTCCACGGTGTTCATCGCGCCGATTCGGAGACGAGGAGAGTAAAGCGGGAATCCTACGTGGAGAGGATAATCGAGCTCTTTCCCGTCTACCCCTTTGACCTCGCCGCAGGAAGGATTTATGCCAGAATCTGGGCGAATCTCGCGCGCAAACATCTATCGGTGGGCGCCCATGATCTCATAATTGCGGCCACCGCCATTTCCCTCGGTTTTTCAGTTGTCACGTTCAATCTCAGGGACTTCGAGAGAATAGAAGGCCTTACCGTCGAGAAATTGGTCGAAAGCGGATAGCATGAGGCCCCGCCGAACCTCGATCATTACCGCCTGTATTAGGGCACTGCGAGAAAAATCACTAGATGCTCCACCTCGGAAGAACTGCTCGACAGCTCCCCATCGCCTATTTGTCATTTTTTTGAGATAGTCTCACAAATGCTTTTTGTCGTCTCTGGTTGTCATGCCTCCTTGTCACGCTTGGTTGTCGCCCCTGGTTGTCACTTTGACAGGAGAGTGGAAAAGAGAGAAAATCTTATGAGACCGGGAAGTTATTCTAAAAGGCCCTAAAGAGATGACACAGCCCGGCCCCGCTTTGAGCCGGTTTATAGACCTCCCGTAAACCGGAGTTGTTCTTTGACAATTGAAGCCCCAACAGCCGCATCCGGCGGCGGCGTTGCTTCGCTGTCGCGACCAGCCGCTACGCGGTGTCACCGACTGCACCGGAGCGCCTTGCCCGTATCACCCTCACCACGCCCCTCTCCCCTCAAGGGCATAAGCGCTAATATAAGAGGAAAGGGAGGTCCTTGTTACGATTCGTCATACCGGCGGAAGCCGGTATCCAGGGGAGTTTAAGCTTTCTGGACCCCGGTTTTCACCGGGGTGACGGCCTAAGTTAGCGCTTATGCCCCTCAAGGGAGAGGGAGCGCGAGCGTCCCTCCACCTCACGCTCGTCTTCGGCCGGAGCATACAATGGCAGGGGATACCAGAGACATGCTTCAAGGGTGATTTGTTTTCTGGCTGGAGGAAATTGCGATGATAGGCGCCGTGATCGAGGAGCCGCCGACCGGAGGCGTAGCGCGCTACGTTGAGGATCGCGCGGCTCCGAAGAGACAGGCGCATAGCGCGAAATTAACCAGGCCGGCCGCTGCCCCCCTACCCCCCCTGAAACCGTGCACTTTCGTGCACACCCCTTCGGCAAGGGCTTGTGAGAGAAGGGAATCAACGCCAAAAGCTGAAAGGCCGCTCTTTTACTGCACTCTTTGTATATGCAATGCTGTAGACATCAGAACCACAATAATCTTATATTGAGCATTTTTCTGTGGTACATTGATGAGGTGGGAACACCGGACGGTAATCCGCTCGTGACGATCGTCATACCGACGTACAACTATGCGAAATACCTGGGCAAGGCCCTTGGATCATGCATGAGACAAAGCTACGAGCGCCTCGAGGTCATCGTCATCGATGACGGCTCCACCGACGATACGGAAGACGTGGTGCGGAGTTTTGAGGACGGCAGGATCACCTGCTGCCGGCAGGAAAACCAGGGTGTATCCGCTGCCCGCAACAGAGGTCTAAGCCTCGCAAGAGGCGACTTCATTACATTTCTCGATGCCGATGATTACCTCACGGATGATTCCATTGAGCAGCGGCTACGCATAATGCTCACCGACGGCGACATTCAGTTTGTGATCAGCACGACGTATTCGCAGGACGATCACGGAACAGGCATTTTTCGCGACGGTTTTTCAATAGGCGACACAATATCCGAATCGCTGTGTGAAGAGTTGCTCATGAAACGCATACCCTTTGCAACATGCGCTGTCCTCATAAGAACGAGCCGAGCCAGGAAGTTCGAGTTTCCCGTTGATCTCACGAACGGAGAGGACCTTGTCTACTTCTCTAAGATATTTTTCAGGACAAGGGGTCGCTTTCTTTCCAAGCCTACGGCCGTGACGTGGACCCATGCGGACAGTCTCCGTCATAACATAAAGGACCTCAAGGAGCAACGCACAGGACTTGTCGAGGCGATCTTTGACGATCCTTATTTTGAAGGCCGTCTCGATCATATGCGAAAGGCATTTGCCGCACACAGATGTTTTGAGCTCTTTCGCAGGTTCTACCGATCGGGCGATACGAGGCTTGCGCGGAACTATTATAAACAGGCAATCTCCACCCAGCCATCGAGGCTATTGAAGATTGACTATCTTATCAAGTTTCTCCGAACCTATGTCCGGCGTCGGGGACATAGCCGACTAACGTGACTTATCCTCTCTCTCTTCTGTGGACCGGACCGCCTTGCGTTTATTTGTATATTTCCCGTCGGTGGCCGACGGCGAGGATCAATAAGCGTTCGTCTTGAAGGGTGTAAACAATTCCGGGATAATTTCCTCAAAGTGAGCAGCAAACCAGGAAATCCTGTTAAGAATCCGTTTTCTGACCGGCTTATCGAGCTTCCTGAGGTCATCAACGGCGTCTCGGGTCCAAGCTACCTCAGCCAAGCTCCTTCAAGACCTCCTCGTGCAAGACCATCGGTGACATCCGACTTTGCCTCTCGCGAACCCTGGCCTTGAACTCCTCTCTGAGTTCCAGACCTGAGTCAGGATCGCCAAGTATCTCCAAAATCTTCGTCTCGATCATATGTTCAAGATCATCTCTGGCGATAGCGTTGTTCTTTGACATTTTGTTCCTCTGTTGAATTGATCTGCCACTATTATACAGCTTTCCGACTGTTTTTGTGGGCGGTAGGGACGTTGCTTCCTTCTGTACATTCTTATTTACCGGACCAGTGTGTAAGCCTTTCCGACTGCCATCTCCCTATCCTCCATTATCAGAGAAATACCGCAAAATTACAACAATTATATTCATGCGGCAGCCACCGGACCGGGCAACACGAACCATCTCCCTTTGCAGCTCTTCCCCCTTTCTTCCTGCCTCCGAAAAGCCTGTCACGATATACGCGATAAGGGGCCGGATGTCAATTATTATGTGGACGGGTCCGCAGCCTTGTCGACATCGGGCTTTTGCCGGGAAGTTTCTTCGGAAAGGTCAGGCTCGTAGGAAACACATCGAAATCGGGGTGTATGGCCTACCTTCTGAACAAGGAGAGCCGCGGGCAGATGCGGTCCGTGGCAGACCGAACGGAGGTTATCGAGCTGGCCGATTGTACCGGATTTGAACGGGCTTTCGTCCAATCCCTTGCCTTCGATAAAGGGGCGTCAGGACCAAAGAGACACTAACAAAATGGAGCCCGCTTGCACAGCCACTATCAGATTTTGTCGGACGAAGAGGCTATCATGCGTCTGCAAGTAATAGCATGCGAGGTGATGAAGGAGGAATTGCTCGCTGCGACGGCCGACAATGGTTTGGACTTTGAGTTTGTCCCCCAAGGCCTCCATGTTCACCCGGAAAAACTGAACAAGGCGCAGCTATTTCTTGACGCGCACGTCACTTCTTTTTGATCGGTCCTTAGTCGGTCGGTCGCATGTTCGGAACTACTTTTTTCTTGACAATAATAGTTATGATGTAGTAATATTTATAAATGATGAAAGAGCAGACTACAGAAATGCTCAAGGAGATAGGGCTAAGAGTAACCCCGCAGCGCCAGGCCATTGTAAGGCTTCTCGACGGGAACCGGACCCATCCGTCGGCACATAGTATTTACCGCGAAATTCTGAAAGAATATCCGGGTATATCCTTTGCGACGGTCTACAACACCCTGTCAAGGCTCGCGGAAGCAGGAAAGATTCAAGAGCTCGATATCGACCCGGATAAGAAAAGGTTCGATCCGTGCACCGCTCCTCATTATCACTTCTATTGCAGGTCATGCGGGAAAGTCCTCGACATAGCGTGCGATATCCCCTTTCTGGCCAATCTGGATCCGCTGGACACAAGGACCGTAGACGGACATCAAATCGATGCGGTCCAGCTTAACTTCAAGGGGGTGTGCAAGGACTGTGCAGACGGTGAGGCACGCGCGCACGGTGCGAAGGAAAGGACTTGAAGAATATCAATTGGGAAGCAGTGGGGAACAGACTCTTGCTTCACAAGGGATGGCGGCTGTCGGCTCACATAGTCGACAACGCAGAAAATCAAAAGGAGGACAATTCATGGCAAAGACGGAACAATTTTTAAGGGAAGCTTTCTCGGGAGAATCTCAGGCTAACCGCAAATATCTGGCCTTCGCGGCGAAGGCGGACCAGGAAGGATTCCCTCAGGCCGCCCGCCTCTTTCGAGCGGCTGCCGAGGCGGAGACCGTTCACGCTCATAATCACCTGAGGGCGCTTAACGGAATTCGTTCCACGAAGGAAAATCTCGAGGAAGCCGTGAGCGGGGAGACCCACGAATTCAAAGAAATGTATCCGGAGATGATCGAGGCAGCCAGAGCAGAAGGGCAGAAGGCGGCGGAGAGGAGCTTTGACTTTGCGAACTCCGTTGAGAAAGTCCACGCTCAGCTTTATCAGCATCTCCTTGACGACCTGGCAAAAACCACAGCCGGCTATTCCTACTATGTCTGCCCTGTGTGTGGGTTCACTGCCGAAAAAGAGGCGCCGGGAACGTGCCCTGTATGCGGGACAAAGGGCTCTGTGTTCAAGAAGATTGACTAAGCCGCCTCGCCGCAACCGGCGGGGACGAAACAACGGAAAAGAAGGGGGGAGCCATGGCGAGCTACAAATGCAACATCTGCGGGTATGTCTATAACCCCGCAGAAGGCGATCCGGATGCGGGAATAGGAGCAGGCACCGCTTTCGAGGACCTACCCGACTCATGGGTATGCCCTACGTGCGGCGCGCCGAAAACAGAGTTCGAAAAGACGGGTTAGTCCCTTTGGCCGTCTTCCTGAAAACCTTTTTCCCTACATGGCGCAGGCCCGGTTCTCTCCCCAGTAGGGGGAAAGATCACGCAATCGCGCAATGATGGGCGGGAGCTTCTCGATGACGACGTTAATCTCTTCCTCCGTGGTGTAGACGCTGAGGCTAAACCTGATGGAGCCGTGCGCCATGGTGAAGGGGACCCCCATGGCCCGCAGGACGTGAGACGGCTGTAAGGATCCGGAGGTGCACGCGGAGCCGGAAGAGGCACAGATACCGAACTGGTCGAGGAGAAGGAGAATCCCCTCACCCTCAATAGACTCGAAGCTGATATTGGTGGTGTTGGGAAGACGGGCACTACGGTTCCCGTTTACACGGCAGAAAGGGATCAGCGTAAGGAGATCGTTCTCAAGTTTGTCGCGAAAGCGCCGCACATGGGTGTTCTCGGTCTCCAGATTTTGGGCAGCGAGCTCGGAGGCCTTTCCCAGCCCTATGATGCTCGGGGTATTCTCAGTCCCGCCCCGCCTGCCTTTTTCCTGGTGGCCCCCGATAAGGAAAGGGTGAAAGGGCGTCCCTTTGCGCACGTAGAGAACCCCTATGCCTTTGGGTGCGTGAAGCTTGTGCCCCGAGAGGGAGAGCATGTCTATGACATTCTCCTTCATGTTGACCGGAATCTTTCCCACTGTCTGCACCGCATCGGTATGAAAGAGAATTCCCCTTTCCTTGGCCATAGCAGCCGCCTCTTCGACAGGGAAGATCACGCCGGTCTCGTTGTTGGCCCACATAAGACTGACCAGCGCCGTATCGGAGGCAAGGCTCTTCCCGTATTCATCCATATCGAGGTTTCCCTCGCTGTCGACAGGGACCTCGGTAACATAGTACCCATCCTTCCCCAACCGCTCACAAAGGGCCTTGATCGCCGGGTGCTCCACCCTGCTCGTGACTATACGACGCTTCCCCGGACTTACATTGAGGGCGGACAGTACTGCGGTACTGTCGCTTTCCGTGCCGCAGCTCGTGTAAATGATCTCGTCGGGTTCTGCGCCAAGGAGCGCCGCCGTCTGCTCCCGTGCCTCCCTCACCTTCCTTGAGACCTGGCCCCCAAAAGAGTGCATGCTGGAGGGGTTTCCGTAGTACTCTCCGAGATAGGGGAGAAGGGCCTCCATGACCTCGGGTGCGACCCGCGTGGTGGCATTGTTGTCGAGATAGATGGTTTTCATCGGGATTCCTCCTCAACGATGAGTTCCGGTGCGACCAGCTCCCTGAGCCTCGATTCCACAAAACCCTTGAGCGTCGCCTGTGAGGCCTGACACACGGCGCACGTACCCCGTGTGGCCACAATGACTCGATCGCCGATGACGTCGATCAGTTCTATGTCGCCGCCGTCGTGCCTCAGGGATGGTCTGATCTCCCGCTCCATGACCTCCTCGATGAGCCTGATCTTTTTCAGATTCGAAAGCCTGGGCCTGGTTCCCGGCTCCGTGACCGGTTCGGCCGACGCAGACATCCTGTCAATGATGGCGCGGATTTTTTCGTGACAGTTTCCGCACCCGCCGCCGGCCTTGGTGTAATTGGTCACCTGTTCCACGGTGGTGAGCCGGTTCTCCCTCACAGCCCTTTCAATTTCTCTGTCCGTTACGCCGAAGCACTCGCAGATGATCTCCTCACCGGGTGCCTTTACAGGCGCGCCGCGGTAGTTCTCGATCGACTTTTCAAGGGCCTGTTGCCCGAGAACGGAACAATGCATCTTTTCTTCCGGCAGCCCGCCGAGGTAGTCTGCGATGTCCTTGTTCGTAACCCGCTGGGCCTCTTCAAGGGTCATTCCCTTCACGATTTCCGTCAGGGCGGACGCGGAGGCAATGGCGCTGGCGCACCCGAAGGTCTTGAATTTGGCCTCCTGAATCCTTTTGTTCTCATCCAGCCTGAAAGAGAACTTGAGGGCATCGCCGCACGCTATGGAGCCGACCTCAGCGACACCGTCAGGATTTTCAACCTCACCCACGTTGTGGGGGTTGAGAAAGTGTTCTTTGACTTTGTCCGTGTACTCCCACATATCTTCACCTCATCTGCACAACTTAACCACTAGGTAGACATATCATATCATAACTATTTACGACCCGTTTTGTCACGAACTATACGGGCTGTACCTGTGGGCGGCGTCCGAACTTGCGTCGAAACAACACCACGGAAGGTTTGTCATCACTGCGGTTAGAGAGAATTGTGCCAAAATCCGTGTCAGTTGATAGGAGAATGCGGTTTTCCAGGGCGGCCAGATCGAGAATTGTCTGATCGTCAGCATCCTGCAATCCGTATTCCCGAACGTGTGCGGCGTCATGACCGGATTCTCTCAGCCCCTGCACGAGAAATGGCGATAGGGCGTTGTGGTTGCTCCAGGTGTTATGTCATGAAAATGACAGCTTTGAGGCTGGGACTCTCCGGTTTCATGGCGGAAAGGTCTTGCTGCAACCTTGGGCACCCTCCACCGGCCCCCCAAATCTATCTTTTCCGGTTTTAATGCGTGAGGATCAGGTACGCAGCTCCCGCCGTAACCCCCGGGATGGGGCTCAATCGAAGGGAGGCACACAATTTGCATTTCAACATCTGGATGTATACAAGGCCCGATGGATCCGAGAGAAAGCCGTGAAGGGGGGCGAGTGATAATGAAAGTTTTGAAGGTTCTTCTCTGCGGTTCGTTATTATTGATGGCGTGTTCTCTGGCCGTGGAGGCGGGGCCGCCGCTCGGGACAGGCCCGCCGGAAACCGTAAACAGATCTCAGGCACAGCCGCAGACGCCTGGTGCCCAGTCAATTCCCCGAGCGCCTGAGGTCAGCCCCGTGACCCAAATGGCCGTTAACCTGGGCGTGCTTTCATGCGCAAGCCGAATCAATCAGGTCGTCAATTTTCTCGGCGGGAGTGGACAGGAAACAGGCGCCTTCATATTCACCCCTCCGGCGCAACCCGACCAGAGCATGTTTTCCGTATCGATGGAGGTCCCCGGTGGCGGAGGAGACACCGCGTATGCGACCGCCACCTTCGCTCCTAATCAGGCCAACGGCTGCGGAGCCCTCTATGAAACGGTGGCCTACTGGCCTCTTACGTGTAACGAGGTGGAGCGAAAATATTTTCCAGGCATGGCGCGCCTTAATCAAGTCCGGCAAAATATCACCGCCCTTGGGGGGCCTTCGCCAGCCCGCGTGTTCCTGATGCGGGCTGGTACGGGATGCGTCACCATAAAAAAGGAAATAGTCAGGTGAGTCTTTTTCGCATGGAGAAGCATTGGCGTACGGGAAGTTCATGGGATCTCCGCGGAAGGTGACGGATAATTGCACCGCCGTCACGCAGACAAGCCCTTCGGCATGTACGAGAGTCTCGTGGTTCGAAAGGCATCCTCACATCGAGAGAAACGGGTCATGGCCTGATCGCGGAGAGACCGGGCGACGCTTTCATCCGGGTTCGGTGAAGAGAAAGGGCATGAGGAAGCTTGCAGCTATTTGCGCCGCCCTCGTACTGGTGACCACGTTTGCCCGACCTGTCGGGTCGCAAACGGTGACGAACGGCATCACCAACACGGGCAATATCAGTACGGATACACTCACGACGAACGGCGCTGCCACTCTCAACTCGGCAACTATCACCAACAACGCCACGGTGGGCGGGACGCTAAGTGTGACGGGGGCTGCCAATCTGAACGGCGGCGCTGCCATACAAGGTGGGGGCCTTGCAGTCAGCAACGGCACCTCCAACGTATTCACCGTGGACAACACCACCGGCAACACCTCCACCAGCGGCACCCTTGCCGTCACGGGCAACACGAGCCTCTCGACGGTCACCGTGAGCGGCGCTGCGACAACGAACGGCATCACCAACACGGGCAATATCACTACGGATACACTCACGACGAGCGGGGCCGCCACCCTCAACTCCGCGAGCATCACCAACAACGCCACGGTAGGCGGCACCCTTGGTGTGACAGGTGCCGCCAATCTGAATGGCGGCGCTACCATACAAGGTGGGGGCCTTGCAGTCAGCAACGGCACCTCCAACGTATTCACCGTGGACAACGCCACCGGCAACACCTCCACCAGCGGCACCCTTGCCGTCACGGGCAACACAAACCTCTCGACGGTCACCGTGAGCGGCGCTGCGACAACGAACGGCATCACCAACACGGGCAATATCACTACGGATACACTCACGACGAACGGCGCTGCCACTCTCAACTCCGCGAGCATTACCAACAACGCCACGGTGGGTGGCACCCTTGCCGTGACAGACAATACCAGCCTCTCGACCTTGAGCACCTCAGGGCTTGCGACATTGAACTCCGCAAGCATCACCAACAACGCCACGGTAGGCGGCACACTGGGTGTGACAGGCAATACCAGCCTCTCGACCTTGAGCACCTCAGGGCTTGCGACGTTGAACTCCGCGAGCATCACCAACAACGCCACGGTAGGCGGCACACTGGGTGTGACAGGCAATACCAGCCTCTCGACGGTTACCGTGAGCGGCGCTGCGACAACGAAGGGCATCACCAACACCGGCAATATCAGCACTGGTACGCTCGGCACGAGCGGGGCCGCCACCCTCAAC
>Ga0187864_10002712_pt1 | contig 15113 bp, 10 predicted proteins | sample June2016WEW_11_4_FD_132985 | JGI IMG/M metagenome (GOLD analysis project Ga0187864, IMG submission 132985) | Peatland microbial communities from SPRUCE experiment site at the Marcell Experimental Forest, Minnesota, USA - June2016WEW_11_40 | ecosystem: Environmental > Terrestrial > Soil >... | reverse complement strand
ACGGCCCTCGATCAGAGGATAGCACCACTTGCGCAGCGCCGGAATGTGGACGTTGATCCAGTACTCCCACCAGTCGAGCGACCGCACGTCGTGCCCGAAGTCCTCGCGCTCTCCGGCCGGCAGCGCCGCGCTCAGCCGTTCGATGTTCGCCGCCTCGAACACATGGTCGTTGTGCAGAATGAACGGCTCGAAGAGCGTCACCAGCTTGATCACTTTCTCGAGGTCGCGCTCCTGCCGCGCCAGCGGCGGACGCACGAATCGCAGCGGCTCCACGCTCTTGTTGATCGCCTGCACGATCATCTTTTGCATCGGTGCCGAAAGCCGGTCGTACCGCGCCTTCGAAACGGGAATCGCGTCGAATTTCAGCCGCAGCCGGTGTTGCAGCCCGTTTTGCGACCGGTAGAATTTCCGATGTCCCAGCCCGGTCAGCTCGATCGACCGTCGCATGTCGCACGGGTTTGCCACGGACGTCGCCAGGTGATACATCCGCTCGTGCCGCCGCTCGACGAGCGCCGCCGCGATCAGCGTCATCCCCTGCGCCACCACGTCCACCGGGATCAGGTCGAGGCACTTGCTCTCGTTCGTTGGGAGCTGCCGGAAGAACGTGCCGAGCAGGTAGGAAAGCGACGCCGATGTGTTGATCCCTTCGTTCCATCCGAGAAACGGTTTCTCGATCGACGACTCCACGATCGACGGTCGCACCACCGCGATGGCCGCTCCCGGCGTCGTGTCGAGATAGTTGCGGATCAGCGATTCGGAAAGGCTCTTCGTGAAGGTATAGGTGTTCGGCCAGCCGAGTTCATTCGCGCGCCGCGTTCCCAGGTCCGTCAGCGTCTGCCGTAGCCAGCGCACGCGGTTCTTGCGGATCTGGTTTTCGAGCGCCGCCCCTTGCAGGTTTTTCGCCGCCTGCCGTTTGTCGAGCGCCTGTTGGCGGATCTCTTCCGTCACCTCCGCGGACTCTGCCCGCTCCTCCGTGTTGCGAACCAGCGACTCGAGCGCCCGCCACTCCGTCACCGCGTCGAAGCCCGCAACGCCTCGGGGCGTGTAGTTTTTTGGCAGATATTCGAGCATGCGGCCGTCGCGCTGTCCCACCGCGTAGCACGTCGAAAGATGCATCAGCGCCGCGTGGTCGCAGCTGCGTACGAACTCGAGCAGGTAGGTTGTCGATCGCACGTTCATCGCCAGCGCGTCGCGCAAGTCCGGATTGAAGTCGGTCAGCCCGCCGCTGTTGACGATCACGTCCACGGACCGCGCGAGCCGGTCGCGCACCTCCGGCGCCAGCCCGAGGTCCGGTTTGCTGGCGTCGCCGCTCACCACTTCCACGCGCTCGCGCAGGAAATCCGCGAACCTGTCGCCGTGCCGCTCGGCCAGCCGGTCGAATACCGGCGACTCCGCGGCCAGCCGCTCGAACCGCTCGAGCGCCGTCGCCGAACGCCGTTCCCGCACCAGAAGGTGAATCCGCCCGATCTCCGGCAGATCGCTCAGCAGGCTCGCGAGCCACACCTTGCCAATAAAGCCCGTGCCGCCGATCAACAGGATCTCTTTCCCGCGCAGTGCGTCGCGCACCGAAAGCGGCGCGCCCTTGCACCGCCCGTCGAAGCGGACCACCGGCACCCGGATCTTCGGCATCGTCCGTTGCGCCGGCCGAATCGCCTCGTCCAGAACCTCGGGACCTGCAAAGCCCAGGTCGCGCACCAGTTGCGCTTTCGCCACGGTTCCGTCCGGTCCCTGCTCCTTGAATTTCGCCAGCGGCCCGCGCGGACGAATCACCGGATCGAGCAGCCGCCCGGTCGCGAGCCCCTCGCGGAAATCCAGCCGGTTCGACACGATTCGCCGCACGCCCAGGTAATTCGCCATCGGCCGCATGATGTGGTCCAGCCCCTGGCTGACCAGCACCACGTCGCCTCCCGCCGCCACCAGTTCCTTCAGCTTCGCCACGCCCGCCGGTTTCAGCCACGGCCTCAGGAAGTATTGGAAGAACTCCTCGCCCAGCGAGTCGAGCCGGTCGCGGCTTACCCCACGCAGCACCGTATGCAGCACCCGCGTCGCGAACACCCGGTTCGTGGCGTAAAGGAACGGCCGCGCCAGCGCCAGCACGCCCATCGTTCCCCGGCGCATCCAGCGCTCGAGGAAGCTCTGCGCGTTCCACGTGAAGAAGCCCACCGTCCGCACCGCCGTCAGGTCGAGCAGGCTCCCCTCGACGCGCCAGAATACGGGTTCGCCCGCGGGCGAAGATCCCCGCGGGGGCCTCGAAGTCGAAGCGCCCGGCTCGTACCCCGGCTCATGTGAGGATGTCATCGAATCCGATGCAGCGCGGCTGGACGTGGACATAGTTCGAGTAAACGCATCGTCAATCGCCACGGATACAACAACTTAGCATGCCCGCCCCGCCCAATCAAGACCGCGCGCGTCAGCCGCTTTTCACACCACCCGCGCGTGTACCTCCAGATACTCCGGGTGGACAACCGTGTGGTTCGGATCGCCTTCGTTGTGGCTTGCCCAGTGCTTCGTCAGCTCCTCGGCCAGCGCCTTCTGTCCCGCGGCGTCGAGCCGTGCAAACGCGGTTTGCGTCGGCCCGAAATAGGTGCGGAAGAACTGCACCACCTCCGCTGGCCCGAACGGCCACTCGAATAGCGCCTGCCGCTTCGCCGTTTCGATCCGCACCTTGGCGCCGAAGCGCTCTCTCACCGTTTTTTCGTCGCCCCACAGCACCGGCGGAGGCACGCCCGGCGCCGGCGGCGCGTAGCCGCTCGTGATCTTGAACATCTGCCCCGTAAAACCTTCCGGCGTCCAATTCGCCATGGCGATCAGCCCGCCGGGACGGCACACGCGCAGGAACTCCGCCACCACCCGCTCGGGCCTCGGTGCGAACATCGCCCCGAACATCGACATCACCACGTCGAACTCCGCCTTCTCGAACGGCAACTCCTCCGCGTCTCCCTCGATGAAGCGGATCTTCAGCCCTTCCTCCTGCGCGCGCGCCCGCGCCTGTTCGAGCAGGTTCGGCGCGATGTCCAGCCCCGTCACCTCGGCTCTCGTACGCGCCGCGGGCAGCGACTGATTGCCCGTCCCGCACGCCACGTCCAGCACGCGCATTCCCGGTTTCAGCCCCAGGCGGCTGACGAATTCCGCGCCTTCCACCAGCGTAAGCCTGGCGACCTCTCCGAAGTCCCCCGCCATCCACGCGGACTTCATCGCGCGCTTCACCTCTGAAAGTTCCGGCGGTCCGTTGGTCATGATCGATTCCTCTCTTGTCGCTTCGCGGATTATAGGCTCATCTTGCCTTCCTAGTGGCCGCCTTTGAGCGGGCGCCTTTGGTTTAAGGTTTGAATGTAGCGCCGCGTCCTTCAGCGCGGCATCTTTCTTTCGTCCCTGCCGGCGTTCTGCCCAGTCTTTGGTAGGGGCATGGCACCTGTCCCGACTTGGGCCCGGCCCACTTCCTTGGCAACGCCCGCCCATCCTCCTCGCCGCATCGCCCGCCACGCCGTCATCCTGAGCGAAGTCCCGCGCGCTTTCGCCTTTCCCGCGGTTTTAGCGGGCGCGGGACGCAGTCGAAGGATCTCTCCTATGGGCCTTCGTAGTGCGAGAAGGCGGGCGCCTTTGATTTAAGGTTTGGATGTAGCGCCGCGTTTTAACGCTGCATCTTCCTGCCGCCTGTAAGGGTGGCTCCACATTAGACTGGCGGGCGATCCTTATTTGTTGCTCCTCGAGTAACCTGCGCAGGAGTTTCGACGGGCCGACCTCAAGAGTAAGGAATCACGGACCTTACGGCGCTTATACGGGTGTGATTTTCATCACAGACTCACTCACAGCGCTTCGGATACGATTGCTTTCGAATTAGGCGATTCCCCCGACGGTCAGTCACAAACCTAGGCCAAAGCTTAACCGTTCCACTACTAAGGGAAAGGAGCATCTCATGGGCGACTTGAGTTTGATCGTATTGACTACCAATTCGAAAGATGGGGCGGTACAGGCTCTCGATGTGGCGAAGAGCCTCGATCGCGATGGTTGGATTGAGCTGATGGATTATCTTCTTCTCACGAAAGATGAGAAGGGCCATGGCACGGAACGAGAAATGGAAGATGAGTTTTCGGAGAAAGTGGCTGCCGCGACCGTCGGAGTCGCCGGTGGGGTCATCGGCGCGGCCCTCGGCGGCCCAGCGGGAGCCACCGCTGGAGTTGCCTCCGGTGCATTGGTCGGAGCAGGATCGATCCGGCTCATGGAAAGGCTTGTTCAGGATACCGAACTAGAGGGATTCCCTCAGGGCCTCGGACCTGACAGCTCTGTGCTCTCGATAGTTGTGGAGGAGCGCTACGCAGAACGACTCGACGAAGAGCTCCAGAAACTCGGGCGGACGGCTCGCAGGGAGCTGAAGCGGGCTGAGCGCGAGGCCGAATTCGATGCCTACATGCAGCGGTCGAAACGCAAGATCCAGTCCATTCAGGATGATATCCACGCACAGGCAGCGAAGGCTCAGGCTGTCACGGGAGCCGAAAAAGCCAAGATTGCAGCGGATTTGGCCGCCAAGCGAGCTGAACTGGAGGCCAGGCGTGAAAAGCTGGAAGATCACATTCAGGCGATGAACTCCGGTTTGAAGTCCGAGATTCGAGAATTGAACTTTCGATTGGAATTGGCCGGACTCACGGCAAGATCCGGAATCGCGACAGGCATCGACCATCTTCACCGTCAGCTCAATCACTACAATGACGAACTGGAAAATCTCGTCCAAGACCAGATCGAGATGTTGAAACAGGAAACTTCGGCGCTGAAGATGAAAGCCGGCAAGGCGACCGGCGAGACGAAGGCCGCTCTCGAGAACCATCTTCTGGCCATCGAATTACATCTCCGTAAAGAACGCGCCAAGCTGCAGGACAGTTTCGAGGAGCGTCTGCTGGAAATGAAACAGTGGTTTGAGAATCTGCACGTCCGGTCTGCTTTGGCACAGGCCGAAGTGCGAGACAAACTGCAAGCAAGCATCAAGGCAGCTCAGCATTCTTTAGCCGAACTGAAAGCTCGTGTGCGCATGCGAAATCGGGAGGACGAACGGGCTTGGAAGGATATCCGGCAGGGCTTCAACAAGGCCTGGCGAGACCTCGAGAATGCGTTTGACCAGGCGAATCGCGAGCGGGCCTAGGAATCCCTGGCACAAATCAACGGGCCAAACGAAAGCCGAAGGACAGAAGGAGAAGCTTATGAGCGCTACATCAGCGACAACATTTGTGAAGAAGTCGGTCGGTTGGTCAATTGGGCTCAGCGTGTTCATGATTGTGGCAGGGATTCTGGCGATCGCCTTACCCTGGGCTGCCGGAATCGCCGTCAACTTGCTGGTCGCTTGGCTGCTCGTTTTTAGCGGATGCGTACATCTGGTGTTTTCGTGGTACACGCGAACCAGCGGAGGCCTTCTCTGGGAGTTGCTGGTCGGGATTCTTTACATTTTCATCGGGGCGTATCTGCTCGTGCATCCGGTCGCGGGCTTGCTGTCTCTGACGATTACACTGGCGATCTATCTATTCTTGGAAGCGATCTTGGAGTTTATCCTGGGATTCAAACTCCGCCCGCTTCCGGGGTCAGGTTGGCTCCTATTCGATGGGATCATCACTCTGATTCTCGCTGTGATGATTTGGAGGACGTGGCCATCGAGCAGCGAATGGGCTATCGGCATATTGGTGGGAGTCAGCATGCTGTTTAGCGGCACTTCTCGCCTCATGCTTTCTCTGGCCGCGCGCAGCGTCACGAGTAAGTTGGCCTAGGCCCCGAAGGACCTCGGCACAAGCGGATCCAGGGCGTGCGCGCTCCGCGGGGACTACGGCGTGCATGCCCGGATCTAGCCCAGAGGGATCGAACGTGGAAACAGTTCGAGGCTCCGGTGCGCTCTGTTGCTGAAGCCGATGCGCATACCGGGAATGGAGGAGGACAGAGTGGGCGGCTTGATCCCATTAACCGACGCGTCGCGACGCCCGGTGCATGTTCCCATCGTTACGGCCTGCATCATCCTCACCAACTTCTTCGTCTTTGCGCTTGAACTCAGAGGCGGTGATGCGTTCGTGCTCAAGTGGGCGGCGGTCCCCGCGAACATTATTGCTGGCCATCACTGGATCACCATACTGACCGCCATGTTCATGCACGGCAGTTGGTCGCACATCCTGGGCAACATGGTGTTCTTGTGGGCCTTTGGCCCCGAGATTGAAGACGCGATGAATCCATTGCGGTATTTGGCGTTCTACATTGTCGGCGGGCTGGTGGCTATGCTGGCCCAGGTCGCAATCAGCCCCAGTTCCACAGTTCCCAACCTGGGCGCGAGCGGCGCCATCGCCGCTGTCATGGGCGCATTCCTGGTGACTTACCCTCGCGATCAGATTCGCGCGGTTCTAATCATATTCGTGTTCATACGTGTTACTTTGATCCCGGCGGCGCTTCTAATTGGGGTCTGGTTCCTCATCCAACTCTTTAACGTCGGATCGGTGGCGGCAGTCCAGACGGGCGGAGTGGCTTACGTAGCTCACGTTGGCGGCGTTCTCTTTGGGGCTCTCACCGCGCGTCTTTTTGAAGATCCGCAGCGGCTCGCCGACTAGGGTGCTTGCCATGCGGCCTGATGCTGATGAAACCCGCGTTGCGATCACAGGCCTGACAGCCCAGGAGGCTGCGGCACGGCTCGACCAATTCGGGCCGAATGAGCCCGCAGCGACACAGCGGCATTCCTTTCTCTCCGATCTCCTCCATCAGTTCACGAATCCGCTGGTATTGATTCTAATCATTGCCGCAATCGCATCGGCCTTCCTAGGTGAGAAGGTAGATGCGGGAATCATCGGCGTCATTGTTCTGTTGAGCGCGGCGATTGATTTAAGTCAGACCTATCGGTCTCGACGGGCCATCGAACAACTGCGCAAACAAGTTGCCCCAACGGCAACCGTCCTGCGCGGCGGGGAGTGGAAAGAGATTCAGCGGCGTGAGGTGGTGCCGGGAGACATGATCCGGCTTTCAGCCGGAGATTTGGTTCCCGCGGACGCGCGTCTCTTGATTGCGCGTGATCTCTATGTCCTGCAAGCCGCGCTAACGGGCGAATCGATGCCCGCCGAAAAGGAAGCGACCGCAGAGCCCGCCTCGACCAAAGCGGATGCGCGCAACATGGTCTTTCAGGGCACATCCATCGTCAGCGGAACCGCAACAGCAGAGGTCGTCCAGACGGGCGCTCGAACGGCTTTTGGCGATATTGTTGCTCGCCTCGCAGCCAGACCGGAAGAGACCGCCTTCGATAAGGGCTTGCGAAATTTTAGTCAGCTCCTCGCGCGAACAGTTCTCTTTCTCGTTCTCTTCCTGATCGTGGTCAGCATCGTGCGCCACCGCGATCTGCTTCAATCTCTCCTGTTCGCGGTTGCGTTAGCGGTCGGCTTGACACCGGAATTTCTGCCAATGATTACGTCGGTGACGCTATCAAAAGGCGCCGTCGCAATGGCACGTAAGAAGGTCATCGTTAAGCATCTCTCCGCTATTCAGAATCTCGGGAGCGTGGATGTGCTTTGCAGCGACAAAACGGGAACGCTTACCGCTGGAACAATGTCGCTCGATCACTCTCTCGATCCGTTTGGGAATCCATCTCCCCGCGCGCTGGAGCTTGCCTATTTCAACAGCAAGTTCGAGACAGGTATTCGGAGTCCACTCGATGACGTCATCCTCCGGCAGCCTCCACCGAAGACGGACGACTACACGAAGTGCGATGAGATTCCGTTCGATTTCGAGCGGAGGCGGCTCTCGGTCGTGGTGGAACGGCAGTCGCAGCGGGTTCTCATCACGAAGGGCGCTCCAGAAGGGATTTTTCCGCTCCTCTCCGGTTACGAGCTCGAAGGCAAAGTGGAACCCATTGGAGGGGACGCTGCCAAGCGCTTCGAGCAGGCTAGCAATGACCTGAATAACCAGGGATTCCGCTCGCTTGCGGTGGCCTACGTCGATGTTCCTGCGCGCGCGAACTATTCAGTGGCGGACGAGCGCAATCTGATCCTGGCCGGCTTTTTGAGCTTTTCGGATGCGCCGTTGCCCGACGCTGCCCAGGTTCTGGCTTCTTTAAAGCAGGATGGTGTTGAGGTCAAGGTCATCTCCGGTGACAACGACCTTGTCACCGGCCACGTCTGTGCGCAAGTAGGAATCGAACCCGGCCAAATCATTACTGGCGAGAACGTGGAGCGGATGACGGACCCGGCACTGGCGCACGTCGCCGAGGAGACGCATATATTCGCGCGCATTGCTCCGGCGCAGAAAAACCGGATTCTCCTGGCTCTCAAGCACAATGGCCATGCGGTTGGGTTCATGGGTGACGGCATCAACGACGCGCCATCGCTTCACGCGGCCGATGTTGGCATTTCCGTTTCAAGCGCTGTTGACGTGGCTCGCGAGGCTGCCGACGTTATTCTCGTTGAGCCTGGCCTGCGGGTCCTCCATGACGGAATCATCGAGGGGCGCAAAGCCTTTGGCAACGTGATGAAGTACTTGCTGATGGGCACAAGTTCGAACTTTGGGAATGTGCTCAGCATGGCGGGGGCTTCGCTCTTCCTGCCGTTCTTGCCGATGCTACCCACGCAAATCCTGCTGAACAACCTCCTTTATGATTTGGCCCAACTCACCATTCCAACGGACAATGTTGACGAGACATATCTCCAAAAGCCGCAACGCTGGGATATTAGTCTGATCCGCAATTTCATGCTGTTCATCGGACCTATCAGTTCCATCTTCGATTTTCTGACTTTCTACGTATTGTTGCATTTTTTTCGCGCGAGCGAAACGGAATTTCATACTGGTTGGTTTGTCGAATCGTTGGCTACGCAAACGCTGGTGCTGTTCGTCATCCGCACATCGAAAAATCCATTTCGCAGTCGCCCTAGCGGTCCCTTGCTAGCAACATGCCTCGCGTCTGTGGCGGTCGGGATCTATTTGCCATTCAGCCCGCTTGCGGGCGTGCTAGGTTTCACGCCGCTGCCAGCGAGATACTTCGCTTTTGTTGCCATCGCGACGGGAGTGTATCTCTTGCTGGTGGAAGCTGCTAAAAGGCGCCTTCTCCGCGGGGCAACCACCAAAAGCACGACCAAGCTTGGAAATACCCTGCCGGTCGCAGCCTAGGCTCGGCCGAGGGGATGTCAAATGGAAAAGTGTTCTGAGTATCTCCTGATATAACGAATGCTGCTGAAAAGGCGCTGGGTGTGCCTCTGGCTCGCGTATGTGTATCCTCTCCCTATTTGTAGTCGGCGACTCGGTGTGGAAATGGACGCACCGCCTGGGAGGACCTGGGCTGATTCTGCTTGGCATCGCCGACAACGCTCCTTTCATCTCTGCCCCGGCTGGAAGCGTGGACGTATTCGTCATCCTGCTTTCGGCACACCGCCACGAATGGTGGGCCTATTATGGCTTCATGGCTACAGTGGGGGAGGTGCTTGGGGGCTATCTGGCCTACCGGCTGGCCGAAAAAGGCAGCCAGGAAACCTTGGAAAAGAAAGTGGGGAAACCGCGGGCAGAAAAACTCTACAAGCACTTCGAGAAACGTGGGTTCAGGACGGTGTTCACCGGCTCTATGCTACCGCCGCCGTTCCCTTTCACTTCCGTCCTCATGGCCGCCGGGGTCATGCAGTATCCGCGCAAGAAGTTCTTGTCCGCGCTGACGGCGGGGCGTGGCGTTCGCTTCTTTGCGGTGGCCTATTTTGGCAGAATCTATGGCGGGCAAATGATCGGCTTCATCTCGCGCCACTACCGGCCGGTGATGTATGTACTGATCGCGCTGGCGGTGACGGCCGGCATCGGCGCCCTGGTCTACTTCAAATGGTACCGACCTACGGCACAACGTGAAGCTGGGGTAAAGTTGCCATGATCCGAGGTGTTGTAACCAGTGCTGCCTTGCTGGCCTTGATTGCCGCAGCCACCCTGTCCGGCACTCCTCAGTCGAATCCGGACCTGCAAACATTCTTTCGGCAAAGCATCGGGCTAAGTCAGGATCAGATCGACGCGATCCGAAGCGGACAGCCGGTCGCGAAAACCATGCCGTCCCGCACGCCGGCCGAGGTCTTCTTGGTTGGCGCGGTCTACATCCATGCCGCTCCTGAAAGCTACCTCCAGTTTGCCCTCGATTTCGACCGGCTTCGCAAGCTTCCCAACTATCTGGCGCTCGGGGTCTTCAGCAATCCTCCCCAGCTTTCGGACTTGAAGGGTTTCTCATTCGACAGCGATGACATCCATGCCTTGGAGGCCTGCAAACCTGGCGACTGCTTGATTCAGATGCCCGCGAGCTCCATCGAAGAGCTTCACCGATCCATCAATTGGTCTGCCGCAGACGTAGGCGAACAAGTGAACCATCTCCTACGGAAGACGGCACTGCAACGCCTGCTCGCATACCAGCGCGAGGGCAACGAGGCCCTAGGAGTGTATAACGATAAGCGTAACCCGACCGAGGTGCCCCAGCAGTTCGCCTACATGCTCAGCTACAGCAAAGCCTTGCCGGAACACCTGCCCGATTTCTACCAGTACCTTCTCGCTTATCCCAATGCGAAGCCCGCGAACGTCGAAGACACGTTCTATTGGGCAAGAGTGAAATTCGGATTGAAGCCAACGCTGCGTGTCGTGCAGGTGGTAACCATGCGCGGAGGCGCTACCGACCAAGTCGCATATGCCGTCGCCGAAAAACAGCTCTATTCGAGCCACTACTTCGAGACTGCGTTGGACCTCTCCTTCTGTGTCCGCGGCAGCGACGACCCCAAGCAACCTGGCTTCTATCTGATCATGGCCATGGGCTCCGAGCAGACGGGCCTGACTGGCGTCAAGGGATCGATCGTTCGAAAGGTCGCCGTCGGACGGTCGGTTTCAAATCTCCAAAATGCGCTCACGACCATCAGAAGCACGCTGGAAGGCAACCAGTAGCGTCTGTGGAATTTTTCTAATCGACACTTAGCGGGACCCCTTGCGAGCGATTATTTCGCCTGTTCGGTGATCGCGGTGCGCTGGTTTCCGGGGATTTGCATTTCGTTCTGGCGGGCCCCGGTGGGCCAGCGCAGGCGCAGGACGTCGGCCGCGCCTTCGTCGCGGAGGCCGCTGTGAATCTCCGGCGGTCCCTGGCCGAGATATCCGGACGCGCCGGACACCTCCCACGTCTGCCTGTACGCGCCTGAGAAAACCTCCACCTTCGTCCCGATTCCAAGCTTGTTGTCGGGATCGCCGCTGAGCGCGACTTGCAGCCAGTTATTCTCGTCGCTCCCGACGCTCTTCAGCAGCACGGGCGGCAATCCGCTCTGCGTGATCAGAAGATCGGTCGAGCCGTCGCCCTCGGCATCAAACGCGACCACGCTGCGCGGATTCCGCAAAACGATCTTGTCGAGCCCCGTCTCGTGCGTCACGTCGCGAAATCCCGCCGCGCCCTCGTTGCGCAGCAGCACGATTCGCCCCTTGCCCGCAAACGTCTCTCCGACCGCGACCAGATCAACGAATCCATCGTTATCGTAATCGACCGCCGCGATGCCCCACCCGCGCATCCATTCCGGATCGGGTAGCGGCACGCGCTCGAACGATTTTCCGTTCACGTTGCGCCACAGGCTCAGCCCCGGCGGCGCCCACTGCGTGAACGCCAGATCCATCCCGCCGTCCCGGTCGAAATCGAGCGCGACGGCGCCCGCCGTGCGCCCCGGCGCTTCCGCTCCGAAAAGATCCGCCGGCTGGAATGGCCCCTCGCGCGAATTCAGCAGAACGTCCGGCGAGTTTCCCCAGCCGGTGATCACGAGATCGACCGCGCGGTCGTTGTTCAAGTCGCTGCCGAGCGCGCCGACCGACGCGGCGTTTCCGCCGAGTCCAGTTTCCTTCGTGAAATCGACGAACGTCCCGTTCCCGAGATTGCGCCAGAGAATGTTTCCCGGCGGCGTCGCGTCATCGGGAAACGTGAATGGCTGCGACGGATGATCGAGCGGAAAGTTGTTGAACCGCGTGACGTAGAGATCGAGGTCGCCGTCGTGATCGTAGTCGATGAACGTCACGCCGAGCGCGAGACCGATCGTGCGCACGCCGCTCTCATTCGTCACGTCCTTGAATGTGCCGTCGCCCTCGTTATGAAAAAGCGTGATGCCGTCCGCGCCGCTCACGACGAGATCGGGATGGCCGTCATTGTCGTAGTCGCCGACGGCGCACCCGGTTCCTTCGCCGAGGAATTGCAGCTTCGCCGCTTTGGTCACGTCGACAAATTTCCCGTGCCCGTCGTTCCGCAAAAGCGCGGCGCTGCCATTTCCATCCGCGTTGACGAGAAAAATATCCGGACGTCCGTCGCCGTCGTAGTCGAAGACGCATGCGCCGCTTCCGAGAAAGTTCGCGAGGCTTTTCGGTGCGCTCGCCGGGACGATTTTCCCGTTTCGGGACCCCGAAAAATGCTTCGAACTAGAAACAATTTTTGGCCTTTTAACGAGCCCTAAAGCCCCGCTAATGTCCAAAAAGTGCACCGGAATCGCGGCTAGAGCATGGTCCGGATGCGGCCCGCTCATCTCCTGGGCCAGCGAATACTTCCCCTGCTCGCCGTAGTAGAGGAAGCGGATCGGCTTGCCCAGCCCTTGCCCGGTGATGTGCTGAAAGCGCAGGAGGTGCGCCTTCGCGCCGTCGGCATCTCCTTGGTGCTGTTCCACTTGCGCCAGGCCGAATTCCGCCGATGCGTGGAGCGGGTCGAGTTCGATCGCGCGCCGGAATTCCTCTGCAGCTTCCTGATAATGTTCGGCTTGCGAAGCGTAGAAGCCGAGGAAGTAGTGCGTGTCGGCGTCGTTCGGATCGAGCGCGGCGACCTTCTGAAAATCATCGAGCGCTGCGGCGGGGTTCCCGGTCGCGCGTTCGAGCAGCGCTAAGTTGAACCAGACGCGGGGGTTCTGAGGATCGCGGTCCGCGGTTTTGGCCAGCATGTTCCGCCCGTCCTCATAGTGCCCGGCATACATGAAACCGATCCCGGCGTTGAGGCAGCCGGTGTCGGAGTCAGGATCTAAGATGCACGCAGTCTCGAACTTACCGACAGCGTCCGCGAACTGATGGCGGTTCATCAGCGCGACGCCGATATTGTTCGCGCGAACCGCCTCGGTGTAAGGGAACGGCGGCGGCGCCGAGGGCGAAGGCGAAGTCGCCGCAACCGATTTATTCTCCGACGGTTGCGCTGCCGCCGCCGTCGGTGGATGGTAGCGCTTCCCGACTTGACTCGTTGCGGCGAGCGCGCACACGAGCACCGACGCCGAAACTCCAAGGCACTGAAGGCACTTACGCGCGGAAGGCATCTATGGCCCGGCGAGGTGGCCGGCCTGGAGACGAGTCTGGAGCACGCGGAGGATCGTGTCGCGGCCGATCATCCCCACTATGTGGCCGTCGGAGACGACTGGCATCTGGTTGATGTCCGCGATCTGCATGCGTTCGAGGACGTGGAGCGCGGGTTCGTCCGGCGTAGCCGAGTGGACGCGATCGATCGGCAGCATGACCGCCTGGATGGAAGTGTTGGCCCACTCTTCGCGGGGCACCGTGCGCGCGGACTGGAGCGTCACCAACCCGACGGGATTGCCGGCGCCGGTAACAATGTGGCAGCGGCGGCCGGTGCGCAGGACTTCGTGGATGTACTCCTCGAGCGAGATATTGCGGGCGACGGTCGGGATGTCGGAGCTCATGACGTCTTCCGCGCGGACGCCGGTGAGCGTGCTGCGAATCGCGACGTGCGCGAAGCTTTCGCGGGCCGCCTCGAGCAGGAACCAGCCGATGAACGCGATCCAAAGGCCGCCGACCCAGTTGCCGTTCAGCGCTTGCCACACGCCGAACACGATCATCAGGTACGCGAAGAACCTGCCTGCGGTGGAGGCGATCTGCGCCGCCTTCGTGAAATTTCCGGTGATGGCCCAGGCGATGCCGCGCAGGACGCGTCCGCCATCGAGCGGAAATCCCGGCACGAGGTTGAACACGGCGAGGATGAAGTTGATTTCCGCGAGCCAGCCCGCAACGGCCGCGACCATTTCGCTGCTATGCACCGACCGGGCGATCAGCCAGAAGCAGCCGGCGAGAAACATACTGGAGAGCGGTCCGGCGATGGCGATATTGAATTCCTGCTTCGCGCTGTCCGGTTCTTTTTCAATCCGCGCCAGACCGCCGAACACGAACAAAGTGATCGAGGCCACCGGAATGCGGTAGTGCCTGGCCACGACGCTGTGACTCAGTTCGTGGAATACGACGGAAGCGAAGAAAAGCACGCTGGTGATGACGCCGAGAGCCCAGCGCTGCGTGGGAGTCCAGCCCGGGTGCTGGGCGGTGAATTGCGTGCGCAGGGAAAGAGTGATCAGGAAAAAGATGATGAACCAGCTCGCGTGCAGGTAGATGGGTATTCCGAAAACGCGCCCGATGAGTAATCCGGAACCCGGTGCTGGTCGTGCCGGTTGTGCAGGCTGTGCAGGTTGCGCCATCCTCTGTCTCCAGTCTTCGAGCGGATTTTAGCAGAGAAAAGCAGATGTTAGGGGACAGGGAGTAGGGGAGCGCAGCGTGACTCGCGACTCGCTAATGGTGACTCGTGTTGGGCGCACTTAGACAGGAACTAGGGCTTGTTAGTGCCGCTTGATTTGAAGTGTCGTCTGATAAAGCTCGGTACGGAAGGGTTGAACTGTATGTCGTGGATTGTTTGTTTCCAAAACTTGACTCGTACGGTCCATGGTATTTTGAGTCGGCAGAACGTACTGCCGATAGGCCAGTGATGGTAATACGTCGCGATTGCTGAACGACTAAGATCCGATGCACACACGATCAGGCTGTAGCCAATGTCTGCACGGCCTTTAAAGTCCGGAGGAAAAATACTTCGAAAATCGAATGACAGGATCAGCGGTTCGTCTGCCGTTAGAATTTGGCCGCGTCCCACATCAAATGCATGGGAGAACATCTGGCCGGTCGCTCCGCCTTGGAAATCCATGAAGAGAAGCATGGCCGGCTTATCCCCGTAACTTGTAATCGTGACCGTACCTGTGTGTGGGAATGACCCTGTAGTGCTCCCCGCTAAAACCGGACACCTCAGTTAGGTAAGATCAGGGCCTCCAAACAGGAGGCAACATGGGCAGGAAACCACGCGTAGATCGGACCCCCGAAGAGAAGTGGCAGATCGT
>Ga0187864_10002710_pt1 | contig 15129 bp, 14 predicted proteins | sample June2016WEW_11_4_FD_132985 | JGI IMG/M metagenome (GOLD analysis project Ga0187864, IMG submission 132985) | Peatland microbial communities from SPRUCE experiment site at the Marcell Experimental Forest, Minnesota, USA - June2016WEW_11_40 | ecosystem: Environmental > Terrestrial > Soil >... | reverse complement strand
TTGAGCCCGAAGGTGTCCAACTCGCACGTTGAGGACTTGTACGAACAGGCGCGGTCAGCGGGAGCCGCCGGGGGGAAACTCATTGGGGCGGGGGGCGGCGGCTTCATGCTGCTCTTTGTGAGGCCGGAAGCCCAGCCGCGGGTTGTGGAAAAACTGAACAAGTTGATCCACGTGCCCTTCAAGTTCGAGTATTCCGGCAGCCAGACGATCTTCTTCGATCCGGAGGAGGATTATTCCGCGGCTGAACGAGCTCGTGCCAATCAGGCTATCCCGGCGTTTGAGGAATTAGCCCAGCTCGAAGCGCCCGCGTCGCTTTTGCCGAAACCTGACGCCGAATGAGATGGGCCACCTGGTCGAAAACTGGATCGGCATGGCCCGGCTGGCTCTGCAAAAATCAACCTGAAGGAGGGATGAGAGTGCACTGCAAATGCTTGGCAAACGCCGGTGCACTCAGCCTGCAATGATTACCGAGGACGAGGCCAGGAAAGCAGAGTTAATCAAGTTTGAAGACGAAATAGCGGAGCTTTTTAATAGTGGCCAAATTCGTGCGCCGGTTCATCTTTCGGACGGCAACGAGGAATTCTTGATTGATATTTTCAAGAAGGTAAGAAAAGACGATTGGGTTTTCTCGACCCACCGCAGCCACTACCATGCCCTTCTTCACGGCATTGACCCCGATTGGCTAAGGCAGGAGATCATCAGCGGTCGCAGCCTGACCGTTTGCAGCCCGCCGCATAGGTTTTACTCTTCGGGCATCGTCGGCGGCAACACGCCCATAGCGTTGGGTGTGGCCATGGGCCTAAAGCGGAAAAATTCACAGGAGCATGTCTGGGTATTTGTCGGCGACATGGCTGCCGAAGGCGGCGTCTTCCACGAGGTCGTGAAGTATGCTGAGCGTAACGATTTACCGATTACATTTGTCGTGGAAGACAACGGGATTTCCACCTATACGCCGACGAAGGAAACCTGGGGTGGAGGCCGTTCCCCCAGCAAGGTCATGAAGTACGTTTACAAGAAGGATAAGTACCCGCATTATGGCGCCGGCAAGTGGGTAACCTTTGGATAAGCTACGGAAACGAAAATGACTGAACTGAGATACCGAAGCGAACTGACGAAAGCCATGGAGTACATGGCTGAAGATCCGCGCACGATTTTCTTGGGCCAGAGCGTCGCCTACCGCGGCAACAGCATTTACAAAACACTGGAAAACATTCCCCTGGAAAAGAGGATTGAGATGCCCGTTTTCGAAGAGACGCAAACGGGCCTGTCGATCGGGTTGGCACTGGCAGGATTTGTGCCGGTCTCAATCTACCCAAGATTCAATTTTTTGCTTTTGGCCGTGAATCAGCTTGTTAACCACCTTGATAAGCTGCCCCTGAGGACACGGGCCGGCGTGCCGCCCAAGGTTATTCTAAGGACCGCCATAGGCTCCGAAAGGCCGCTTTTCCCAGGTGTCCAGCACAGCGGCGATTTTACCGATGCTTTTAGACTGCTGCTAAAGAGGGTGGAGGTCGTACGTCTCGATGAACCTGATCAGATTTTCCCCGCTTACCGGGAAGCTTTCGAGCGGGAGGACGGCAAATCTACCCTCCTGGTGGAGTACGGCGACTACTACAATGAAAAATAGCCAGCCGCGCTGTTTCTGAATACTATGGAAGTGCTAAAGACAAAACTAGAAGGTGTCCTGCTTATCAAACCGGCGATTTTCGAGGATTTTCGCGGCCAGTTTGTCGAGACCTACAACAAGCACCAGTACCGGGCACACGGCATCACAGCGGAATTCGTGCAAGACGACATTTGCACATCGTTCCGCGGGGTTTTGCGCGGCATCCACGGTGACCACGAAACCTGGAAACTCATGTCCTGCCTTTGGGGACGGTTTTATTTTGTCGTCGTAAATTGCGATGAGGGCTCCCAGAATTTTGGCGAGTGGGAGTCCTTTGTCCTTTCGGATGCGAACCGATGGCAAGTGCTCGTCCCGCCCAGGCATGGAAACGCCCATTTAGCCTTGAGCGAGAAGATAATCCTTCACTATAAGCAATCCGCTTACTATAGTCCCAGAGGGCAGTTTAGTTATAAATGGAACGATCCCCGTTTCAACATCTTTTGGCCAATCAAGGATCCGATTCTCTCACAACGGGACGAAAAGGGTGGTTATGTCGACTAGGGAGGAATCTGGTCTCCAACACGGCTTATTATCTCATTGGTGTGATTGGGCGCTCGCAGGGCTGGCGTCTAACGTGCCCGTAGACCACGATTCCCGCTCCTGGACTCCCGAGTACGTCGCCGCGCCGGAGGCCGCGCAATTCAAGGGGCCTTTCTGAAGATGGGAAATCTGACCGGCACAGTCGCAGAGAATCTGGATTGGCCTCTGATGAGAAACAACATCTCGCGGGCCGATCTGGATGCCGTGGTCGAGTATCTGAAGCAGGACGCCCCCCCCCTGACCCACGGTCGACAAGTGCGAGAGTTCGAAAAGGAATGGTCCGCCTGGCTGGGGACCGACTATAGCGTCTTCGTCAATTCGGGGGCCTCGGCCAACCTTCTCACCATCACGGCGCTGCGGGAGGTCTACGGGTTGGGGGAGATTATTGTCCCACCCCTGACCTGGGTATCTGACATCGCCTCGGTCCTCCAGTGTGGCTTCACTCCCGTGTTCGTAGACATTAATCCCCGCACCCTGGGAATGGACACGGAGCAAGTGGTCGCTAAACTCACCACCCGCACCAAGGCGGTTTTCCTCACCCATGTGCTCGGCTACAATGCGCTCGACCAGCGGCTCCTCGATGAGCTCAGCGCACGCCACGTTCCGCTCCTCGAAGACGTGTGCGAATCTTACGGGGGGACATCCTGTGGCCGCAAGCTGGGAACCTTCGGCCTGGTATCGAATTTCTCCTTCTATTACGCCCACCATATGAGCACCATCGAGGGCGGGATGATCTCCACCAGCGACCGAAATCTCTACGAGGTATTTCGCATGCTTCGCTCCCACGGCATGGTGCGGGAATCGACCTCGAAAGAGTTGAGAGAGGAGTATCACTCGCGCCATCCGGATCTCAATCCGGATTTTATTTTCGCGTTTCCGGGCTATAACGTGAGGCCCACAGAACTAGGAGCCGTCATCGGACGCTCCCAACTCCGGCGTCTGGACGGGAATAACCAACGCCGGCGCGAGAACCTCCAGCTATTCCTCTCCAACCTTGACATGGCCAAGTACCGCACCGACTTCGAAACCACCGGGAGCTGCAATTACGCCTTCACCCTGGTTCTGAAGCATGCGGACCCGGTGCTGTGCGAGAACGTCATGGCATCCTTAAACCAGCACGGAGTGGAGTTTCGCCGCGGAACCTCGGGCGGCGGCAACCAGCTCCGGCAGCCTTACCTCAAGAAGGCCCTCGGGGAAACGGATTTCAGCAAGTTTCCGAACGTGGACCACGTGCATTTTTATGGATTCTATATTGGCAACTATCCCGGCCTGGAGAAGGGTAAGATTCTGGATCTCTGCGCTATTCTAAACGCTTTGCCGGGGCAGGTCTAATGCCGGCCGAATCCCAGCCGTTCGCGAGAAGAGCGGCCAGCCTGGAGACGCAAGAGCCATGTCAAGCCTAAGAAGACCCGACCTAGTGGTCATCAATCCCGCCAGCCGCAAGGCGGCACGCGGATCCAGGAGGCACCGCTAAGATGCGGGTGAGAGGGCTACTTCGAAAGGTGCCCGGGGCGCGGAGAATCTACCGCACGTTACACCTGTCGGACCTTGAGGTCTCGCTCCGTCGGTGGTGGTCCGGGCGGGTCAGAAGGAGGGCTGCCGAGAGGAGGCCCGGACAAGGGAAACCCATAAGAAACTTCTCGTTGGAGTACGCAGTGATCGGCCGCAACGACGATCATACGCCGGATTGGCTCCTGAAATTAGAATCTACTATTGTTTACAACCGCAGTCTCTTTGCTGGCAGCGGCATTGATTTCCGGGTTGCCTTTGTCGAATGGAATCCGCCCCAGGACCGGCCCGTTCTGGCTCCGTACCTCATTGATAAGTATCCTTTCCTTCGCGCGGTCGTCGTGGACCGGAATATCCACGATGACCTCTGCCGGGGGAAGAGCATGAATATGCTGTTCAGCTTTCCGTGGAATGCCGCTATTCGGAGCAGCGAAACTGACTTCATACTGATTTCCTGCGCCGAGGACTATCTGGGAACTGATGCAGCCCGATGGCTGGTCCGCCGTGGGTTGCGGAGGCGATGCCTTTATCGCGCCGTTCGAGTTGATATACGGCGGGACCTCGATTTCAGCCGTCCGGATGCCACGGTCATCGAAGCCCAAACCAACGTGGTCCGGGTTAACGGTGTTGGGGAACCCCCGTACTTCATCGCGTGCGGCGACTTCATGCTCATGGACCGGGTCTCAATGCAACGAATCGGCGGATTCGACGAAACCCTCCCCCTCGCGGCATCGCACATTGACTCGCGACTCTGTGCTTCAGCGATGTCGCTGGGGCTAGGCTGCAGGCTGGTCGGCCACGTTTACCACATCGATCACGACAACACGTTCGTGCATTTCGGTGAGAAAGGGGACCTCGCTTGGCAAGATGCCATGTCGAACCTTCCTTATAAGAACCCGGAGACTTGGGGCTTGAGGGATCGGCATTGGACCAAGTCCGGCGAACGATTGAGTCACGTATCATGAAGGAGCAATCCGCTGCTGAGGCAGAGCAAGGCGATGGACGCTCGCCCGCAGCCTGGACTGCGTCCTCAGGGGGATAATTGGGACCCGGACCGAGCACGGATTTGAGGGCATCATGCTGACGATCTTTTCTACTCCCAAGCCGTTCCGCGGACACGTCTGTACGACCCAGCGCAACGCCATTCAGAGCTGGACCCGGCTCGATCCCGGTGTCGAGGTCATCCTGTTCGGGGACGACGAGGGGAGCGCCGAGGTGTGCAGGGAGTTTGGAATCCGGCACGAACCGACGGTCCGCCGGGATGACCACGGGCTGAAATTCTTGGATTACCTTTTCAGCCGCGCGCAGGAGATCGCGGGCCATTCCGTGCTCTGCTACGTCAACTGCGACATCATGCTAATGTCCGATTTTCGCAACGCCGTCCTGAGCGTCTGGAAGCGCTTCAAGACTGCCCTCATGGTAGGTCGCCGCTGGGACGTGGACGTCACGGCTCCGTGGGATTTTCACTCGGCCGATTGGGAGTGCCAGCTTCGCCGCCTGGTCGAGATGAGCGGCCAGCAACGCCCCTCCCAATATATTGACTATTTCGCCTTTAACAAGGGGCTGTTTCGCCAAATCCCCCCTCTGGTGATCGGGCGGGTGGCCTGGGACAACTGGCTGGTTTGGAAGGCGCGGTCGAAGGGCGCCCCGGTAATTGACGCTTCGGGTGCAGTCACCGCAGTGCATCAGAATCATGACTACTCCTATCACCCGACGGGCGCTTTCGGTGTCTGGCACGATGACATAGCCCGTCGAAACATCGAGCTCGCCGGTGGCCAGCGACATTATTACACGGTGGCGGATGCGACCCATACCCTGCAGCCGCAGGGCATCAGTTACAACTGGGATCGCTGGAGGCAGGCTGCTTCCAAGAGGCCCATGCTTCTCGCCCTCTTCCCCCTGTTCAGGCGGTGCAGGGGCCTCGTGCGCAAAGTGGTCCAGAGCGTATCTTGAAACCTTAGCTGCGGTTTCCGCCCGCCGTTCTCGGGCTCGTCGGCGCGCCGAGAGCCGTTACAAGGGGTTGTTCGATGCATCCTGCTCCCCTGGTCTCTGTGGTGACGTGCGTTTTCAATGGCGAGCGCTTCCTGCGCGAGGCGGTGGAGAGCATTCTTGGGCAGACCTTCAAGGACCTCGAGTTCATCATCATCGATGACGGCTCGACGGACGGCACCGCCCGCATCCTCGCGGAGTACGAGCGGAAAGATCCCCGGGTGCGAGTCTACCACCACGAAAACAGGGGAATCGCCAAATCCGCCAACCGCGGCTGCGGCTTGGCCCGGGGCAAATATATTGCTCGTATGGATGCCGACGACGTGGCCATGCCGGACCGCTTCGAGCGCCAGGTTGATTTCCTGTCGAAGAACCCCGAGGCGGGTCTCGTGGGAGGGGCGGTCGAGATGATTGACGGGGCGGGTAAGCGTCTTTTCTTCGACCAACCGCCCCTCGAGGACGAGGCCATTCGGGCAGCGTTGCTCTCTTTCGGTTTCCCAATTTACCAACCCACGGTGATGATGCGCAAGGCAGCCTTCGAGGCCGCCGGAGGCTACAGGGCCCCATTCGTGCCCGCCGACGATTATGACCTCTGGCTTCGAATCGCCCAGCGCTGGAGAGTGGCGAATCTGCCCGAGGTGCTGCTGCGCAGGCGACTTCACTCGCAGCAGATTTCCATCAGGGCCCTGAGGCAGGAGGTTTTTGGCGCGCTGGCGGCTCATGCCCTGGCGTTCGGCAAGGGGCGGCACCTGGTTGGCCCTGCCGGCGAAGTGCCGCCCATTTCTGAGGAGTTCTTGGAGGAATTGGGAGTAAGCAAGGCGGCGCAACAAGAAGCCCTCGCCGGGGGCTATGGCCAGTGGATCTGGTGCGCGGCACGAGCCTCGCAGGACGAGACGGCGCTCGAACTGGTTGAACAGTTGGCTGAGCTGTCGCGCTCCGCCCCGGTGGAAAGCGTGCACGTCTCGAACGCCTTGCTGGTGGCCGCCGGCATCCACTGGCGCCGGCGCCGGCCGGCGCGCGCCCTGTATTGCTTGGGGCGCGCCGTGCTGGCTCGTCCCAGGCTCGCCGGGCGGCCCTTCCGGCAGGCGCTGCTTTTCCTGTTCCACAAATCATGGCCGGCCCACTCCGAGTCTTGATCAACGCGCAACTGACTCCGGGCGGCCGGGGCGGGGGCGTCGAGCAGTTTCTGTTAGGGTTGGTGCGTGCTCTCGGGCGCCTGACGGACGGCGGCGAGGAGTACATCCTGATCACTAATCCCCGACATGCGGACTGGCTGAATCCCTACCTCGGACCAAACCAGAGGGCCGTGCCTGCTCCCGAGCGCAAGAGGACGCGATGGGACCGCGCGAAAGCTTTGCTGGGTCCGCTTCGCAGCCCCGCTGGCACGTTGTGGCGCGGGGCGCGCAGCGTGTTCTCTTCTCCTGCCCCCTTGCCTGATCCGAAGGTGCCGGAATCGGGCGGTTTTTTTGAATCGTTCGGCGCGGATCTGATCCACTTTCCGACTCCAGAATACACACGCTCCGCCCTTCCGGTTGTTTATAATCCGCATGACTTACAGCATCTCCATTATCCCCAGTTCTTTTCCCCGGCGGACATGCGGTGGCGGGAAGTCTTCTACCCGGCAGCTTGCCACGAGGCCCAGGTGGTGGCCACGGATTGCGCCGAAGTCAAGCGCGATCTGGTGAAGCAATTCGGGCTCGATCCAGGCAAGATTTTCGTAGTCAGGTGGAGCTCCCCCACGGCTTTCTACGAGGAAGTGCGGCCGGAGGATTTGCCCAAAGTACAGCAGAAGTTCGGCTTGCCGCGCAGCTTCGCGTTTTACCCGGCGCAGACCTGGATTCACAAGAACCACATCCGGCTGCTGGAAGCCATCGGCCTGCTTCGAGACCGCCATGGGATTCGCCTTAACCTGGTGTGCACAGGGGCAAAGAACCGTTACTGGCCCACCATCCGCCGGCGGGTGAGGGGACTGAAACTGGGCGGGCAGGTCCGGTTCCTTGGCTACGTCAGCCCGGGGGACTTGCGCGCCCTCTATCATTTGGCACAGTTCCTGGTTTTCCCTAGCCTCTTCGAGGGTGGCGGCTTACCGGTGGTGGAGGGTCTCGAGGAAGGCGCCCCGGTGGTTTGCTCGGACATACCTCCCTTGCGGGAATACGGCGGCGATGCCGTGCTGACGTTCGATCCCCAATCGGTGGAGTGCATCGCCGCGCGTCTCAAGGAAATATCCGGGGACGAGGCCTTGCGGGAACGGATGCGCCAGCGCGGCAGAGAGCGGATGCGCCGGTTCACCTGGGAGCGCACGGGCAAGACCTACCGCGCCCTCTACCGCAAGGCCGCAAAGGCGGTCCTCTCGGAGGAAGACCTCGAGTTGCTAAGTGGTGACACGGCGTTGGAGGCGCGCGGCCGGTTTTCCGCGTCAGGAATGGAGGGAATGATATGAAGAAAGCGTTGGTCTGTGGCGCAGGCGGCTTCATCGGAGGCCACCTCGTCAAGAAGCTGAAGCGGGAAGGCTACTGGGTGCGCGGCGTCGACATTAAGGAGCATGAATTCTGTCCGAGCGCTGCGGATGAGTTCCTGCTTCTGGACCTTCGAGAAGCCCCTAACTGCGAGGCTGCGCTCACCGTGAATCGCGAAGGTTTTTCTGAGGTCTATCAATTGGCTGCGGACATGGGTGGAATGGGCTTCATTCATTCTGCCGAATGCGAGATCATGCACAACAGCGCGCTGATCAACATCCACATGACGCGAGCCGCTGCCGCTCTGGGTGTTCCTCGTTATTTCTTCTCCTCGTCGGTGTGTGTTTACCGTGATATGAAGCCGGGGGAGCCGGAGATGACGGAAGCGGAAGCCGTGCCGGCGAATCCGGACAATGAATATGGGTGGGAGAAGCTCTATTCCGAGCGCATGGCCATGGCCTATGAGCGGCGTCGCAAGATGCAAGTGCGCATCGCTCGCTTCCAGAACTGCTATGGCGCGGAAGGCACTTGGTACGGCGGACGGGAGAAGGCGCCCGCGGCGATCTGCCGCAAGCTGGCAGAAGTCGAGGATGGAGGGACGATTGAGGTCTGGGGCGACGGCAGCGCCGTGCGCTCCTACACCCACGTCAACGACATGGTCGAGGGCATTTTCCTGCTCATGCACTCGGACCTGCACGGCGCCGCGAACATCGGCTGCCCGCAATATGTGACGGTGAATGAACTGGTGGCGACGGTGGCGGAGGTGGCCGGCAAGAAGATTAAGGTGAAGCACATCGATGGTCCGGTAGGCGTACAGTCCCGTAACTTCAGCAACGCGCGCATCTACTCGTTGGGCTGGAAGCCGCGGATCTTTCTCAAAGACGGGATCGAGCTCACCTACCCCTGGGTTGAAGCGCAGGTCAAAGCGAAGAAGTCCGCCTGCGCCGCAGCCTGACCCCGCCTGGGGTGAATGCTGCGTTCGCGCAAGTGTGGGAGCGTATAGATACCGCAAGAACGCCTGGCCAGTCCGTTATCCTAATGGTTACGGTCAAGTTACACGACGGTTTGGGGAACCAGATGTTCCAGTACGCCATGGGGAGAGCCCTGGCGCAGCGGCGTGGAACTTCTCTGGCTCTGGATGTAAGCTCTTTCTGCCCCGGCGCCTTCCGACAATATTCGCTGGGGGTATTCAACATTGCCGAAAGGCTGACCTCGGGCGGGCTTATGGGCTTCGGCCGGCTCCGAACCCTCTGCTCGCGGGTCTGGCTCCCAGGGCTGCCGCACGTCCTGATCGAGCGGGGCTTCGGGTTTGATCCCTCGGCGCTCGACGCGCCAGGAAACGTCTACCTGATCGGTTACTGGCTGAGCGAGAAGTACTTCAAGGAGATTGAGGAGACGATTCGGCGCGAGTTCTCCTTCAAGGCTCAGCCGGACGAGTGGAACGCGGAAATGGCGCGCTGCATCCGAGGCGTTAACGCCGTGGCGGTGCACGTCCGGCGATCTGATTACGTAACTGATCCTGTTAACAACCAGATGCTAGGGACTTGCCCGCCGGAGTACTACCGCGAAGGTGCGCGGTTGATCGGCTCGCGAGTGCCAGGCCCGCACTTCTTCGTTTTCTCCGACGAACCTGAATGGGCTCGAGCCAACCTAGAGCTCGGGGGGCCGACGACATTCGTCGACGGCAACAGACTCGAAAAGGGATACGAAGACCTTCGACTCTTGACACTTTGCCGCCATCACCTCATCGCCAACAGCACTTTCAGTTGGTGGGGGGCATGGCTGGCCGATTCGGGTGGGATCGTGGTAGCTCCCAAAAAGTGGTTTAACGAGGACCAGTTCGACGCGCGGGACATAGTCCCCGATGCATGGATGCGCCTCTGAACCCGCGCTGAACTGAAAACGCCGTGTCATTCTGAGCTTAGCGAATAGTCCTCGCTGTTTGCTTCGGACCTCACGAACTGCAGAGATTCTTCGCTGCGCTCATAATGACGGGCGCCGTGATCCTGATGCCGACTTACCCCGCACCGCCCCCAATTGCGCCGCTAATCCATACGCGACCGCGGCCTTTTTGGTCGGTGATGATTCCTTCCTACAACCGAAACCCGTATCTCGAGGGGACGCTCGCGAGCGTCCTCGAGCAGGACCCGGGACCAGAGGAGATGCAGATCGCGGTCGTCGATGACGCCTCCACGAGGGATGATCCCGAGCCTCTGGTGCGCCGCCTCGGGGGCGATCGGGTAACTTTCATCCGACAGCCGCGCAATTTGGGCCAGTTCGCCAACCTGAACAGTTGCATCCAGACGGCGGAGGGCTACTGGGTGCACATTTTGCACAGCGACGATCTGGCGCTCCCCGGCTTCTATGCAACCCTCAAGGGTGCATTGGCGTCGCGGGACGACATCGGAGCGGCCTATTGCCGGAGCGGCACTATCGGCGAAAACGGCGCCTGGCTGCGGAATTCGGTGTCGGAGAGCTCGACGCCGGGCATCCTACCGGGGTTCCTCAGCAGAATCGCCGTTACCAATAGAATTCAGACTCCCTCGATAGTGGTGAGGCGGAGAGTCTATGAGAAATTGGGCGGATTTCGACTGGACCTTCCCTATGCGGCGGACTGGGAGATGTGGATCAGAATCGCGGCTCACTATCCGATCTGGTACGAGCCAGCGACGTTGGCGGCCTGGCGCGTCCACTCCGAATCATGGTCAGCCCTGAACGTGAGATCGGGCCAGAACATTGCCGACCTGCGCCGCTGCGTAGAGGTCAGCCGTTCCCTGCTGCCCGCCGCGCTCGCCCCCGCCCTCTCGCGAAAGGCCAAAGACCAGGTGGCCCGTGTTGCCGTCAGCGGCACATTTCGCGCCTTGCTCGCCCGCGACCTGCACACCGCTTTTCGGCAGGCCCGCGAGGCCTTGAGGTGCGACATGTCGTGGCGGCCGGTCATCAGAACCCTGCTGTTCCTGCCCTTCCGGCTAGTCGGCGAGCCGCTGCGGAGACGGAGGGCAGCGGGCAGAAGACAGACCGCCCGGGAGCGAGGCGGGATCGAAAGGACGGGCTGCCAATGACCCGCCCTAGATATTGGATTGGCGTGCTCGGTCTAGGGTTGATGGTGCCGGTTGCGTACTCCATACTCCTGTTGCCGTACTTGCGGGCGTTCCACATCAATACCGACGATTTCGCTCTCATCCTCCATAGCGCCCGTCAGTATCATCCCGATCCGGGCCTGTGGATTACACGTGGTTTCTCTTCCTACTTTGTTAATTTCCCCGACCTGCCGCAACTGCACACCGATTTCTGCCGGCCCGTAGTTAATGCCACGTTCTGGCTTGAAAGTCTGTTTTCGCCGGGAACTGGGCCGCTTAATCTGGTGACGAACCTTCTGGGTCTTGCCATCAGCCTCGTTCTCTTTGTGGCTTTGGCGCGCCGCGAGACGCGCAGCGAACCCCTGTTGCTCTCGCTACTTTTGATGGTTTACGCTTTCTCCCCCGCCTGGTATGAGGCATTCCAATCGGCTGCCTCCCGCGGCACGGTTCTAATGGCGCTCTTCGCGTTGTCTGCTTTTCTCCTCTTACCGCCTGAGGACAGCAGCCATCCGGGGTTGCGAATCACCCTTTCGCTGGTTTGCCAGTTAGCTTCGTTATTGAGCCACGAAACCGGCATAATTACGCCCGTCATCGCAGCCATCCTCTTCGTACTCAGGCGTGACGGAACGATGGCGCGCCCCCGGCTAAGGATGCTGCCGGTTTTCCTCCTGCCGCTGGCCTGCTTTGGAGCATTGCGGTGGATGTTTTATGGCGGCGTGAACCGTGCCTACGTTCTGGAGCCTGCGCAGGGCTGGCTGAGGCAGGGCGTGGTCAATACGATTGTCTTCTTTGCCAGTGCCTTTTTCCCTTGGGAACCGTCATCCTCGTGGTTGGGGAAGCTTTCCATCGGGGTTGTCGCCGGCGCGCTGATGAATTTGACCGGCTACGCGCTGGTGGTGTATGCGCTGGCGCGCCCGGGGAAGGCGGGGCGCGGGCCCCTGTTGAGGGTCCTTCTTTGTCTCGGAGCTGCGCTCGCCGTTATCTGGGCAGCACCTGGAGTCCGGTTCATGCGGCTCGCGGCAGTTTTTGGCATCCTCGCAACCGTCGTGGCTGCTGAGCAGGCCGGAGAGGGGACCGGGCCGCTCAAGCTTCGCAGGCGTCTCGGGTTGGCGTTCGCTGGCCTGGCCGTAGCACAGTTCTTGATCTTCTGGACCAGCCTGCCGCAGACGCTCGCCGGCTTCAGCTCCGTTGAGCGCCAGGCGCGCGCCGAATTTGAGGGCATCCGGAAGGCCGCCGCCACTGCGAGTGTTCCCACTCTATTGCTCGTGAATGACGAGGGAGTTTACGCAACCCAGGCCATGCTCGAGATGGCGGCCGCCCCACGGGGCCCCTTAACGAGATTGATCACGGTAAACAATTTCGCGGGCGGCGCTAGCTCTCAATCGAGTCTGAAAATCGCACGCCAGGGTCGAGCTGTGCGCATCGAGGTGGTGGCGGGGCCGGGCGGAGAAATCCTTTTTAAGAACGCTATTGTAAGCCAGCTAGCGAGCAGATTTGTGAACCAGGGCCTTGCTTATGAGCTCGAGATCAACCATCGGTATTCACGCACCGCTCGCCTGCTCCATCACTTCGGGAAAAGCATGGGGCCGGACGCAAGCATTGGCCGCTCGATGGCGGTTACGGTGCCGCCGGAGATTGCCGGGGATGGTCTGCTCATCGTGGGTTTTGATCCAAAAACGATGGGATGGTTTTCACAGCCCCTCAGATAGCGGGTGCAGGGGCGGCCCTTGTGGCCGCCCTGAGGCAACCACGGGGGTTGCCCCTACAGGAGAACAGGTGTGTTCGCGACAACGGCTCCCCTCGTGAGCGTAACCATCAGCACGCGCAATCGCTGCGCGGTGCTGGAGAAGGCGCTGCGAAGCGTCTATGCCCAGGACTACGCTAATCGCGAAATCCTTGTCGTCGACGATGCCTCAGAGGATGGGACGTCGGACTATATTCGATCGTGTCACCCTGACATCCGGTTGTTTCGGAACGAGCAAAACAAAGGCTACATCGTCGCTCGCAACCTTATGATGCGCGAGGCGCGAGGCAAGTACCTGGTCAACATCGATGATGATGCCTATTTTCTGAACGGCGATGCCATCTCGAATGTGGTAGCGCGAATGGAGGCAGAGCCCGAACTGGGAATTATCAATTTTCGCGTGGTGGATCCCGAAGATCGTGCCCCCTTGCTCCCTGTGGCCGAATACTATACGTCCAACTTTTGGGGAACAGGCCATGGCATCCGCAGGGCGGTTATTCAGGCAGCAGGATGCTACCGGGAGACTCGCACTTGGATTGGCGAGGAGTCGGACCTCGCCCTTCGGGCGCTCGACAGGGGATATCGTCTCATTCAGTTTCCGCACGCTATCGTAGCGCATCCGCGTTTCGCTCCCGGCAGGGAGCCCCCTGGCTCCCCCGGATACCGCGACCCGGCCCAGACGTGGCGGTTGTCGACCAAGACTCGGCTGCTGTACGCTTGGCTCAATGAGCCGTTCCCCTGGTGGGTTTTCAGCACCGCTAACGTCCTCGTGAAGTATACAGCCGGGGCCACGAGGCAGGGATGCGCCGACGCGGTCTTAAGGGGACTCTGGCAGGCGGTAAGGGACTTCCCGCGGTTCAAAGCCAGCCGCCGGCCCGTCTCCTCACGAACCATGCGCTTATACCTTGCGCTCGGCCGCCGCAGGTATACCGAGGCGTCCAAAATTCGCGCCCTTTACCACTCCCCTCCCGGGATTTTCGCTACCCTTTTCGGCCGTGCTTCCTAAAGGCTGATGCAGATTCGCGTCTTCACCGACCTTCGCTTCACCTCCTACGCGTATCCGACGGGTGTGGGCAAGCACATCGTCCACATGGTGGACGGACTGAGCAAGATCTCGGGCAACAACCTCTCCCTGCTGGCAGCGCGCGATCAGCGGGCACTTTCCGGGGCACTTTCGTTCCTACCCATCCGTACGATGCCCGTGCCCTGGAAGTTAGCCGAAGCGATGTGGACGCTGACGGGATCCCCGGCCGCTGATCGCTGGTGTGGAGGCGCGGATTGGGTTTATTGTCCCAAGAACGATTTCATTCCGGTCCGTCGCTACAGGGTTGCGGTGACGATTCACGGGGCCGCTGAACTTGATCCGAATATGCCCAAAACCCCTGGCTTGTCGGCGCGCTTTGGGCGTCTTCGCAGCCACACCAGGTATACGCGCCTATTGCGGCAAGCCGCCCTGGTTCTGACCGTTTCTGAGTTTCTGAAGCGCCAGGTGGTAGAATGGTTCGGAGTCGATGCGGATAAGGTCCTGGTGGTGGGCAACGGCGTGGAGGCCGAATTCTTCGAGGTGGCAAGAAGGCCTCTGGGCTGCTCGGGCGAATCGCCCGACCGCCCCTTCATCCTGTGTGTTGGAGGGCTCAACTATCTGGACGGCGGAGATAGGGTCATCCAAGCTGCCGGCTTGCTCGCGCGGGAAATGCCCGATCTGAAGATTCTCGTCGCAGGCTGCAATCATGACAAGGAGATGAAGAGCACTGCCGCAGCGCTGCGGAACGTGACACTCCTCGGCTATGTCAAGTCAGACCGCCTGGCCTGCTACATGCGGGATGCCTTCGCTTTATTATATCCGACCCGTTACGAGACATTTGGCATGGCCGCGGCTGAGGCTATGGCGGCCGGCACCCCTATCGTGACCTCCCTTTCCACAGCGGTTCCCGAAGTCGTCGGTGACGCAGCGGTCTACACAGATCCGGACCGGCCGGGTTCAATTGTCGAAGCGCTCGGCGCCTTGCAGTCTCGGTCTGCTCTCCGGAATGACCTCATCGCCCGCGGGCGCCGGCGGGCAGAGGCTTACCCGTGGTCCGCATGCGTCAGCCGACTACAGCACGCACTGCTTCGTAGGATGTAGTCACTTAGTGCCCTTTGCTT
>Ga0187864_10002709_pt1 | contig 15134 bp, 14 predicted proteins | sample June2016WEW_11_4_FD_132985 | JGI IMG/M metagenome (GOLD analysis project Ga0187864, IMG submission 132985) | Peatland microbial communities from SPRUCE experiment site at the Marcell Experimental Forest, Minnesota, USA - June2016WEW_11_40 | ecosystem: Environmental > Terrestrial > Soil >... | reverse complement strand
CAACATCAACAGGCCGCACAGCGCACACGGCTGGCTCACCCCGGTCGAGTTCGTCGAGGCTTGGCTCAACCAACAACAACTACAGCTCGCATAGCGGGTGGCTCAACAATCGGGGTCCGGTCATTAGCAGTCAAGATAACCTGACCTGTCCTGTTCCCCGTTATGTTTTTCTGCTGGTCCTGTCATGTGCCGCGAGGCTAGTCAAGCAGGAGAGCGATAAACCGATGTTAGACCGTGTCGTCGAAGAGCATCACGCCCTGAGCCAATCGCTTGGCAGCAATCTCGCAGTAGCGCTCCGACAGCTCGACACCAACCGCCCTTCGCCCGAGCCGCTTGGCGGCCACGAGGGTCGTCCCAGAACCCATGAACGGATCGAACACCGTCTCCCCTGGCCAGGTGGAGAGCCTTATTGCCCGCATAGCGAGCTCTGCGGGCATGACCGCGGGGTGTCCGGCAGAGTCACAGCTCACGGAGGCCCCGGGCGCGATTCGCCAGATATTGCGGCATAGGGCCGGCCAATCCCCTTCCTCGTCGCGCCATGACTCACGGCCCTCCGGAGGAGTGCGCGACCACTCCCCCGCGCTCGCTGCGATCACCGGCTCCCAGCTGTAGCGAAGATGCGGCGCACTCGGCGACTGCCACGAACCCCATGAAGTGTCCGCCGTAGCGATCCCATAGTCCCAGCAGATCACCCCGTGCTCCCGAAAACCTGTGCCGGCCATCGCGTCGAGCCACATGTGCAGCCGAGAAACCCCGATGTTTACCCAGGCGCGCCCGTTTCGCTCAGCGAGACTTCCATATATGAGCCCACAGGCACTTCGAGCCAGAGATCCGTAGTCGTCTTCGGACATAAGGTCGTCATGGAAGTCGTATCGGACACCCGAGTTGTACGGCGGTGAGGTGACGACACAGTCCATCTGGCCGAGATCCGCCACCTCGCGCATATCCCCCTGGTAGATGAGGACCGACTCGTCCTGGTAATAGAGCTCGGTCATCGCCGGCTCGTGATCTGCGCCAGCCGTCGTCGATCTGCTGCTCGCTGCCGCCTTATGAGCCATCGAACTCGTAGATGGCTTCGATAGAGCGCGCCCTCACCGCCTCCGGGTCAAAGGGCCGGCGCTCGATCCCAGAAGCCATCCACGGGCGCGACGGAGAGGTCGGCGGATCATCTGTGGGGGATGTCGGTGCTTGCACAGCCCGCGTCCTTCGGGCTCTCGGTTGACCGTCAACTGCACGCCGCCAGTAGCGGATCGTCCCGTGGCTGAGACCGAGCTCGTTCTCGACCGCTCGAACCGATCCCACCTGCACGACGCGCTCTAGCGCATAGGCCCTGATCACGCTGTCGTAGCGGCGCCGTGGCCGGCGCCGGACACCTCGCATGCCAGGTGCTCCCTTTTGGCGTCGATCTTCCCAACCGGGGTCCTCGGCCTCGATCACCCATGCAGGGTCGAACGCCGGTGCTCCATAGGTCCCGAGCGTTTGACCGAACCCTCCGTGCGACTTCTCTGCGCCTGGGGTGTCTGCTCGCGCTCTGTGCAACCAGGTACGGGGTCGAACGCCAGCCATGCGTTGTTCCTCGCTGTCCTCGGATACCCCGCTTTTCTGTCCCCGCCTCGGTGTTCGATGACACGGCCATCGCCCTCGCGTGATACCCACCAATGCTCGAGGTGCATCTTCGGTCTGCACCAACGATGCCGGCAATCCCTGGCGAGCAGATTTGTGCGGCTCGGTGCGAGAATTGGCCATGTGTTGAGCACCAGGCATTTTCCGGCGCCTGCACACAAGGAGAGGCGACCCTAACGTGGTGCATGAAAGAGACTTTTCTCCACACAGAGATAGGCAACTCAAAGCTGTCACATGCACAACGCGCGCTCGTGGAGGCCAAGCTCCCATGGGCCAACAAGGTGGGAGCCAAGGTAGCGGCGAACGTAAGGAGTGTGGCTCGCTCGGGCGCACTGGATCCGGAGGATCTGCAAAGTGAGGCTGTCCTCGGACTCTGCGAAGCGGCGCGGACATTCGACCCCGAAAAGGGCGTCGACTTTGAGGCTTATGCGCAACAGCGCGTTCGCGGAGCTCCAATGGACGCGGTGCGCGCCGTGACGCCGCATGGTCGAAAAGCCTGGGACGACGCGTGTGCCGTCGAGACACAGCTCGAAGCCCATACACAGCTGACGGGTTTCAGCGCCACGACCGCGCAGCTCGCGGAGGCCCTTGCAGTCGAGGAGGCTGCCATCGAGCGCGCGCGCCGCACATGGCACCAGGCCAGGCCGGCGAGACTCGCCATCGACGACGCTGAGCCTCGAGTGCTCGAGATGGCAGAGCGCGATGCACCCGGTGACGATGCTCATGTGACTGCAATCGTCGTGGACCAAGAGCTGGACAAGCTTCCCCACCCCGACCGAACCCTTATTGTCGAACGCTACGTCAACGACCGCACCCAGGCCGCAGTGGCACGAGAGATGGGCATATCCGAAGCCCGGGTGTGCCAAAGAGAAGGCACCGCACGGAGCCAGCTGCGCTCCCTCTTGGAAGCCGATGGGGTTCGCTTCGACGACAAGGCGCCAGCGGTGGGCTGGAAGCGGTCAGAAGCGAGTTGACAGCGCTCGTGGTCACTCTTCGGTGGGAAATGCCATGAGGATCGACACGCAGAGACTCGCCCAGAGCGTGACAGAGACAGGCGAACGCCCTGCCGCTCTGGCACGTCGGGCCCAGATCAGCGCGTCGCACCTGGCAAACGCCATGGCCGGCAGGCGCGGGCTTTCGGCCGAGGCGCTTGATCGTCTGGCGAAAGTGATGCGGATCAACCCGGAGGCGCTCTACCAAACAGGCAATCCTCCTGGCGACGAATCCGAGACCGCAATCCCTAACGCGTCGATTTGGCCGGTCGTCCTGGACGGCAAGGCCGTGTGTTACTGGCGCCGCCACTTTGAGATGACCGTTGGCGAGCTGGCCGAAAGCGCCGGTGTCAGCCGCTCGTGGGTCCTCTCCGTTGAGCGTTCGAGGAAGACGAGGCTGCCGGCAACAAGCGATCGGGGCCGTCGTCTTGCCGGCGCGCTCGCCGTGCCGCTGGCGGCCCTGGACGCCACACCCGCACGCCGACCACCTGGGTGGCAGGGCGCCAGGGTTGCTCATCCCGTCCCCATACGGGACCACGGCACATGACGACGCTCATCTCATCCACCGATCTTCGACTTCCCGCAGAACCAGACACTCTCCCGCTTCCTCCACCGGAAGAGAACGACCACTGGCTCGAGATGCGCCGAACCGGCATCGGCGGCTCGGATGCTGCAGCGGCGCTCGGGCTGAACCGTTACTGCTCCGCATATCGCCTCTGGTGCGAGAAGCGCGGGCTCATCGAAGGATTCGGGGGAAACGAGCGCACCCTATGGGGCAAGCTCCTCGAGGACGTGGTCGCCACCGAGACCGCACGTCGCCTCGACGTCGATCCGATAAAGCCGACGGTCATGTACCGGTCGCGCTCCTGGCCGTGGATGCTCGCCAACCCCGACCGATTCCTAGCGATGTCGTCTGGTGATCTCGCCGTGCTCGAAGCCAAGGCGACCGACTGGCGCCTTGGCGATGAGTGGGACGAGCAAGAGGGAGAAGCCCCGCTTCACTACGTGCTGCAAGTGATGCACTATCTGGCGGTCACCGGGCTCCACCGCGGTGTGCTCGTCTGTCTCGTCGGGGGAAACGACCTGCGCATGGTCGATGTCCAAAGAGACGACGAGCTGATCGACGCCCTAGTAGAGGGCGAAAGGTCCTTTTGGGAGCGCGTGTGCTCGGGACAAGCACCGGCCGTCGACGGCGCGCCCTCAACCACAGAAGCGCTCAAGTCCCGCTACTGCCACCCCGAGGACCTCACAGTCGACCTGCCCTCGGAGGTGGCGGCACTGGCACAGCTGCGCCCCGCGCTCGCGAAAGAACGAGATGAACTCAGCGCGCGCATCGACGCGATCGAGAACCAGGTGCGCGAGGCGATGGGCGACGCGACAGCAGCCTATTTACCGGGGTTCGAAAAGCCCCTCACCTGGCGGCCCCAGGACGACACCCGCCTCGATGCCAAGGCGCTCAGGGAAGCCGATCCCGAGACCTGGCGACGCTTTGCCCGCACCAAGAGCATCCGTGTCCTCCGGTTCCCCAAGTCCTGAGCACTTGGCGCTGGTCTCCCCCGCCGGGAATACCCATCAGAGAGCACGTAACAAGGAGAGCCGATGCCAAGCACCGTGGACACATCTCGCATTCGCGACCAGGTGGCAATCGCCGCGCAAGCATTTCCAGGCGCCGACACCAACAGAAGCATCGACAGCTCTGCGCAGCCGGCGACTTGGCTAAGCGGCGTGGTCGACCCGATCCGCCCACTCATCGCCCGGGCCCTTCCCGACAATCTCAACCCCGAACGGTTCGTCGAAGCGGTGTGTACCGAGCTGCGATCGCTACCTCCCGAGAGCGCCATCAAGGAGTGTCCCGAGGCCGAGGTCCGCAGGGGGGTCATGCGCCTCGCTCTGCTCGGGCTGGAGCCGGGCCCTGCCGAACACGTGGTGCTCTACCCGACTTGGTCGAGCCGCAAGAAGACGACCGAGCTGGTCCCACGGGCTACGTATAAAGGAGTCATGGAGCTCGCGCGGCGCTCGGGCAAGGTAAGGGCGATCCGGGCCAACGCCGTTTACTCCGACGAGGAGTTCGACCACTTCTTCGACGACGCAGGCGAGCACCTGTTCCACCGCCCACTCCCCGAGCCCCAAGGCGAGCTGCAGTCCTTTTACGCAGTCGCCTACGCCACAGAGGGCGGGATCACGGCGGCCGTGGTCCTCTCGCTCGCCGAGATCGATCGTCGCCGCTCCTACTCGCGAAGAGCAGACAGCGGAGCGTGGAAGGAGCACTACGACGCCATGGCTCGGAAGACCGCGATCTTGGCCTTGGGCCCCTTCCTCCCGCTCACGCCCCAGCAGGTCGAGGTGCTCGAAGGTGGCTCCTCGAACGAACCTCTCACAGGGCCTGCGGCCATTCATGTCTCGACAGCAGCCAGCAACGGCGAGTCACCGACAGCCCATGCTGACGCCGAGGGTGCTCCGGCCGACAACGGCCACCCGGACGTGTCAGATCCGTCGGGCTCACGGGAAGACGAACCTCCCAGCGTGGAGCCGGACACCGGGGGGCGTCGGCCCGAGTCCGGACCCCGTCAAAGACAAGCCCGCCAAACCCGGCGTACGACGGCGCGCATATGATCGGCCGATAATGAGGGGCACGCGGCGGTCTGAATCGCCCTTCTCTGTAGCGGGACCCCCTGTCAAGTGCAGATTGTCTTCGGGGTTGATTGTTTGCCGAGCCGACCCTTTCCAGTCGGTGTGGGCGTGATCCGTCGATGCGGCGAGGGCCCGGCCTTCTCTCGGTGCTCGGGTTCTTTGCCCCGGCGACATGATGGGTGATCGGGTCATTCGTCGAATAGTGCGGTCGCTCATTCTGGGTTGGGCCGTCCTCGCCGAGGAGGCGGCACGCGATTCAAGGAGCAGCCCGCAGATCATCGGTCGTTGGGCGATGCCGCGACGGGTCTGGTTCTAGGCAGCGTCGGCAAAGACAGTTTCCCCGGCTTGGACGAGCTGGTGATGCATCCGTCGGAGCATGCGACGGGCGACGGAGAGCCGAGCCTGTGTGGCACCGAGCCGTTTCTTGGTCTCGAGGTAGTAGGCGTGATCGGGTGATCGAGTCCGCCATGCGCCACCGGCCGCTTGGTAGAGCGCCCAGCGCAGGAGGGGCGATCCCTGCCGGGAGAGATGTCCGCGTGCACGCTTGGTGTCCGAGGCACGGACTGTGACGTCGAGCCCGGCGAAGCGGACTGCCTGACGAGAGCTCGAAAAGCGCCTCGTGTCGCCGAGCTCAGCGAGGATGGTCACCGACAGCACGTGCCCGACGCCCCACTCGCGTTGAAGCACTTCACAGCCCGGGAGGCGCCGGGCGATTGTCGCAAGCTCACGGTCGATCTCACTGATCTCGTCATCGATCCGGTCGACCATCCGGCATCCGGCGTCGAGTACCTGACGGGCTGCCGCCGGGAGTTCGGCTTCATCGAGCCACTGCCGTCCGACATAGGTCATGAGATCGGGGGCGATCGGCAGTCCGTGATGAAACAGCTGAGCGCGTATCCGGGCAAGCCAGGCGGTTCGCTCGTCAATGAGCGCCTTTCGAAGCCGCACAGTCGTGCGGAGTTCGGCGATGTGGTCGGTCGGGATCCACGACTCGGGAAGGCGCCCCATGAGCAACAGGTCCCGCAGCAGACGAGCGTCAGCTCGATCGGTCTTAGCCCGGCGCTTGGGACCACGCTGGAAAGATGTCTCGGCTGGCTCCGCCAGGTGCGGCTCCATGCCGGCCCGCCGCAGCTCCTCGACGACGAAGCGCCAGCCCGTGGTGCCCTCGAGGGCGAAGGCTCCCTCTTTGTTCCCGAAGTGCTCGAGGAAGGCGCGGAACTCCGTTCGGGTTGCGGGGCGGATCACGCCCCGCTCTTGGTCACCGGTTGCCAGATCCACATAGTCGAACGTGATCTGAGCACGGTGAACGTCGAGTCCACCTACGATCCGCATGGGGACCTCCTTTAGCTCCAACTTCATGTACGCCAATCGCGTACTCGAGCGGAGGGGGTCCCCGCTACATGCCATCTGGGTTCAGTAGAGACTCTGTTTCTTAGTGCTGTACCGGCAACTCCCTGAACGTTTGCAGAAGGCCCCGCGCCATCTGCGACACAGTCCGTTCACAAGCGGCGCCACTGTTCAGTGAAACTGAATCTTCGGCCGTCCTTCTCGCAAGCCCATTCGGACCCTCTGGAACAGGAACAACACCTGTTTGGCCACCTAACACCGACTGCTCAGAGTGTACGGAACCAAGCCTTGCAGCCCGCTGGGGCGATATAGCCATGACTGGAGGTCGGTGTCGTCAACGCACGCTCAAGGTGCTTGCCACTGTCAAAGCCTCCCAGCCTGCACAAGAGGCGACTCGAAGCGTCGCCGGAGCAGCGATAACATCAACGAGTTCCGCCTAACGATTACCGCGGCTACTAATTCTGGGATGCCTTGCGTAGCTTATGGAGCACTACGGCCTTCATCTTTCGCTTTCCTTCCGGGCCATCGAGTGTCAAGACGCGCTCGATAACGAATCGATGGTTGGCTCGTTCCTCGTACGCCTCGTAGAGCGTATCGCGATGCGGATCCTGGCCGGACCACTTATAGCACGCCAGCCCGTCAATGGAACGCGCAATGACAACGCCGGCTTGTCGGCCATCATCCTGCTCCACGAGTCCCATGCCGCCATCCATACGTATCCTTTGCGGCGTCAGGCGTTCGTCGACGTGTTCTCATGTCGCACTTTTGAAACGGAATCCGTCATCGGCGTCTTCTCCGACTGCTTCGGTCATCACTTGGTGGCGGAGAAGACCATCCGCGATCGAGGACGACACTGGAACCGTGGCACAGCGCCGGAACTCGAAACCTGGCTAAGCAGCCGACCGCAATAAAACTCACTCGCCCTTGAGCGGCTTCGCCATCCTCAAGGCTTGATCGAGATCGAAGAACGCGGGGTCACCAAAACTTCCTTCTAGCGCGAACAGCCGACCCTGTCTAGCGAGAGGGGCAAACAAGTCAAGATAATTCCGGCGCGCAACGGACCCCAGACCGAGGTCACGATTCCACACGTAGACCCTTGGACTTAAGTCGTTTCTTGCCAACGCCAAGGCGAGGAAATTTCGAAAGTATAGGTCGCTCCGTGGCAACGAATACCCGATGAACACTATGCGGCGCAGATCAGCTAGCGCGTCCTGGATCGTCGTCCATTGGGCCACAAACTCGGGGCGGTGGGCCTGCTTCCGCCACGTCGGCGGAACGATAGCCATCCAGTCACGGGCGACCGATTCTCGAGTGGTCAGGTCGCACTCGATGACTGGCGCGCGATCAATGTAGATTTCAGAGTGAGCCGTGATGGGGTAAATCATGTCGTCGCGCAACGTCTGATCTCGTTCACAATCCTTCATGTCATTGCTGTCGATCCAGTTGACGGCTCCATGAGGTCGAGCCACAAGTGGCCCAGCCCTGTAGTCATGGGTCCCATGAAAGCCGTACCAGGGCAGCGGATTCTTCCCGACGACCTGACCTTTGTTCTTGTCGGCCTTGGACCGACTTGCGTTGAGCCAGTACAAGGCGCGATCGAGAGCGAGGTCCCAGTTAAACTGCACGAATAGAGGATGGACGCTGCTCGATTCGTGGTTTCGGTGTGCGGACTTAGAGCTATCGACGCGGTCCACGTAATCAGCAAGACAAGCGTACGCAAGCAGGTTGCTATAATGTGTCCCATAGTTTCGATGGACGGGCCGCTCGGTTCGGCTTTCGCGGCGAATCATCGCAAGTGTGCCCGGTTCTGGCAAGCGTTGATCAGCGCCCAGAAACTCCACACCAGCTTCTATTGCAACATCAAAGATCGCGCGGTTCAGCGCCCTCTTGACAATCTTAGAGCTGTCATCTGATTGGTCGCGTGGAGACAAATCCTCCCTCATATCAGCGAGACCATAGACCTCCTCGATATCTAGTAGGTCCGAGCCCACGTAGACGGCAGAACCCTTGACATCTCGGACGAAATCCTTCAGGGCCTTCAAGTCGGCCCCTTCCAGTTTCGGGAATGCGGCATCCATGAACGAGGCCATCGCTGGAATGCCAAGGCCAACCGAGCAACCACTCCCCAGCACAATGGCCGTTCGTGGCGCGTTCCACGTGCTTGTCATCCTTCACCTCGGACCGATTGGCCGCGGAACAGCAACTCGATCCACCTTACGCCGTTCTTGCCACCCAACTCGTACGCGTGAGGTCGCATATCGTGCTCCGCTCCTCGTACCTTCAGCAGTTGGAAGTACCGGACCAAATCACCCGATGGATAGCGGTGGTAGGCAAGCTGAATTATTCCCGATACAAGGTAGCGCTCCTGTGCACCTAGGAACAACGGTTCGTTGGCGAGCGTTTCGCGCTCGCTCCGACTGGCCTCGCACGCCAAGAAGGTAGTGGCCTCGTACTCCTCAAGCCAGCGGATCAGATTGAGGATTGGGAGACGGGCACCGTCCACCGGAACTGGGCCATCGTCGTAAGGAATCGGTGCGATCAGTGCCGAGAGGGAGTCAATCGAGATTACCCTTGTGTCACAGTCTTTGAAGCGAACGAAGAGTTCGGCAAGTAGGTCCTTGATCAGCCGGATCCGTTGCAGAGGATCGGGCAACCTTGGTGTTAATAGGTCGATGCGTCGCATGAAGCCGCCGCGTTCTTCTTGTAGGAACGGGTGGTTTCCATCGCGGCCGTCACCCGAAAGTCTCTCAATCCGCTTTGGTTCGTGCACACCCGAATCCTCGGGCTCAGCTTGCCAATAGAGTCCAAACATCTCGTCGTCGTCGACATGATGACCGCCAAGACTCAATTCGTAAGGTGCCCACGGGCGAGATCTGATCTTGTCCCTACTGCTTCTCTCCTCTTCGGTCCTCGCGGCCGCGAGCTTTGGATAACGGAGTTGATCCTCAACGCGACCCGTCAGGAACGCGGTGGCGTCGATGAAGAACTCGGCGTCATTCGAGGAATGGCGATCGCTGTCATTCTCGCTACGCTCGACGTCTCGGAATGCCTGCGGATGGGTAGCGAGAAGCCGTTTGAAGTTCGTTTCAACCGAGATAAAGCAACGCAGGGTTCTCCCTATGTGTTTATTCCGACCTTCCATCGCGGGAACGCGTATCAACTCGCTCATACGCCCCAGCGCGCCATGTCCGAGGCGAAGCGCTCCGTCGACATCCTGGCTCGCATTCCGGAAGAACGCGAGCAACATTGTCGTCTTGCCGGTTCCCGCGTCGCCCACCACTGCGACCGTGTTGCTGATCGGAAAGCCAGCGCGCCGAGACACTGGAGGCGGACCGGTCATGCGACACCCGATGCGACCGCTGGAAGGTCGTGTCTGTTCATGCAGTGAAGGATGTTCCTCGGACGCGCCAGCGTCCACAGTTGACCTTCGACGGCGAGACAGCGGAGGCCGAGCACTTCAGCCGTTTTAAGACTTCGATCGAGGTCCGCGGGCATGGGATCGCCCCTGCGGTTGAGCGAAGTGTTTACCAAGAATGGCAACGAAGAGCACGCTGCCCAGTGCATAAGCAGTCTGTGGAATGTTTGGCTTTCTGCCTGACGGACTACGTGTACGCGCAGTGTACCGTCGCGGTGCACAAGATGGCCAAGCTCGGAACGCCATCGCAAGGTGGGGGTGGCGGTCGTCAACATGTACCTCGTCAGCGAGCTTGCTGCAAATGGCAGATCGAACACCTCGCCAGCCAGCTCCTCCGCAATCGACACCGCAAGCGGCTCGAACGAATGCCGTTGCTTCAGTCGATTGATCTGGGCCACGATGTAGTGGTTCGCTGGCGACGCCAGGATTGACCTACGTCCAAGTGCGCGAGGCCCAAACTCACAGCGCCCGTCGATCCAACCGATCGGTTCACCACCTCTAAGCGCGACAGCCATACCTTCTTGGCCCTCAGTCTGAGCTCGGATCCATCCGCGTCGTTCCAGGAGAGGACCATCGGTAATGACATCTGGTCCCGCTCCAACGATCAAGCGCGGGTCCTGGTAAGGGACGGCCTTTCCCGATTTGGCGTACAATTGCCATGCAGCGCCAATAGCGGTCCCGGCGTCGTGGGACGCTGGGCCGGCATGGATCTCTGCCATGACGTTAGAAGAAGCCAGGACAGCATTTGCGCGACAGTTAAGGGCCACACCGCCGCCAAGGACGAGGCGATTTACTTTGTGTTGCCGCCGAAGCCGCTCTGTCACGCCTACGACGACGTGTTCGGTCGCCCGTTGAATGGCCGCTGCTACTCGCGCCTTCTCTTCGAAAGTCGCGGTCGCGTTGGCAACGCCGGTAGCGGCGGAAAGGCCGCCAAAGTCCTTAGGCCGCTCCAGCCGGAAAACCTCTTCGTCGACGTACGGGATACCGTCCCGAAGACACAAAACGTTGGCAAAGTATTCTTCGTCGGTGTCGCTGAAGGCGGCGAGAGCCATCACTTTACAGGCGTCGTACTCCGTTAGGCCCAGAAAGCGAGCAACCTTCTCCCATGCTAAGCCGATTGATGCCGGGAACAATTGCTCTTCGGTGAACGTGATCTCCGATCGTGTTGCCAGACCAGCCGACGAGCTGGCTCGCTCACCGATTCCGTCCATAACGAGCACCGCGGCTAACTCAAATGTCGAAGTCCCAACGGCATACCAGGCGTGAGCAAGGTGGTGGGATACGAAATGCACAGGGGCATGCGTTCGATCACGGACCACCCGTCTGACAAGAGCCAGACTCGCCTGGAAGCAAGCCTCTCCGATCGGGTGACCGAACGTATTAGGGTCCCCTTCAATCCCGAGACGCGTGAATCGACGCCGGAGGGACGGATCAAGTGAGAACGCCACAGCGTCGAGATCCGACCACGTGACGTCTACTTCGCGGAGACAGTAGTTGATAGCGGCCAAAGGGAGATCGTGCGCGTTGTCGACACGCACCGGCTTGCCGTGCTTGCGGCCCGAGAAGCGTTCGTCTTCGGCGGCGGCAATGATACGACCGTCTACCACTATGGCGCTTGATGACTCGTGGTAGGCGCTGTTGACACCGAGGATGATCATTGGCGGACTAGCCATCACCGTCCTCGCTAGCCTCGTCGAGTACGACGCCGTAACGCGACGCCGACTTCACGGCAATACCTTGATTCGCGAGCTCAGAACGAAGTTTCCCAGCCTGCCATGTCGGCAGGTAAAGGATGGGAGCACTTCTTTGGGCAACGAGCGGCAACTCCTTGGCGTGGATCTCAATGAGCCGAAGCGCGCCGACCTTGTGGGGGCTGATCGTGATGATCCCGTCGAAGAAGGACTCCAGATAGCTCGTCTCCTCGGGTCGCATCACGTTGCACTGCATGACCGCGAACAAGATACCGTCACCGCTTCCGACGGTGTGGTCGCTGGCATCTGGGTTGGACCAGATCGAACGGAAAGCGACCTTCAAGAACTCGGTCGTATCGCTAAACCCAAGGTTTCGATAGCAGTTGGTAATCGACTGGATCAGGTAGATACTTACAGCGGCCGTCGACTCCAAATCCTGTGTGGCACGAAGGAAATGGAACATACCCATTGGGTTGCCCGCTCCCACGAGACTTCGGTAGTAAGAACGAAAGGTGCCATAACCCTTGACTTCCCCTTCGATAGCAACCCAATGTTCGTCCGCTTCATCATCCGAAGAGCGGTCGTCCACATCACGGAATGTACCGAAAGTATCCATCCAGGCCATCACATGGGGGAGCGTGCGGCTTCCCTGTTGCTGTCTCTTGTCCCTGGCCGTCGCTTGCAGCTCTTTCCGAATGAAGCTTGGATCGGTCAACGACGGATCCTGAGAAGAGCGAAGCCGTCGTAGGCCACTCAACATGAGGGCAGGCTCGTCATCGATGAAGATCCCAACGGCGTTTGTCGCTCTCTGGATGTCGCTGTCATCGCTGACAACTCGACACCCAAATAGCAACTCGCCAAGAATAGGATACAGTTCGGGTACCCGGACGTCCGACACGATCAGGTATGCGTAACCAAGATGAAGGTCTGCGTTGCGTGGGCACAATTCTGGAATCGACGGTTCGAGACGGTAATCTGGTCTCGTCATGACGACCTAGTCTCGATCTGAACCGCAAGCTGGTTCTCGTGGACAAGCTCAGCGAGCTCAGGATGGCTTGAGAAGAGTGCCGCCAGGGCCGCACTCTTCTCGCCGTGTTCATCGATCACGATCTCGATCGTCGCTTGCCTCGGCCCCACGAACGGGGCTACATGCATGTCAGGCCCCAATCGTAACGTCACGTCTGCACAACCGAACACTACGAGGGACTGAGCGAGTTGGTGGGGCATGACACTCACCCCTCTTGGCAACCTATACGTCTCCGAGCATCGTCCGCTCAGAAGAAGTCGCGGCAACGACGACCCGCACCGGCACCGGTCATCCGTCAACCAGCCGAGGTCGCCTGTGCGATAGCGCACAACTGGCATTCGCTCTTGAAGGAAGCTCGTGACAACAATCTCGCCGATCGCTCCGGCCTCGACGGGGTGATCGCTGCAGGTGTCAATTACCTCCACGCCGACCGTGTCCGGCCAATAGTGGAAGCCGGCCTCCGCCGAACACTCAACCCCGACGACGCATTCCGAAAGCCCGTATGCGTCGCGTACCCCACCACCAAATGCTGTCTCAATGGTCTCGCGGGTCTTACGATCGAGAACTTCGCCAGTCGTCTCGAGGACACGGACCGTCGGTCCACGGTACTCACGAGCCCAGGTCTCAAGGACGCTAGGGGTACTGGAGATTACGGTAGGCACAATGGCAGAAGCCAGCTGCTGCCACATGGCAACACCGCCATGCAAGTCTACTGGGCACACCTGTGCACCAGCAGCCAGGTGCCCGCGGGACGTGAAGCGCCCGACACCCCACAGCGTCATGGGAAGCAAGACCATGACACGGTCGCGCGGTCCGATGCCCTCGAACGATGCGAAACGGGCACAGAGCGCCGAGACACGTTCCACATCTCGTGTGCTGAAGAACATCGACTTCTGAGCCCCCGTGGTCCCGCTTGAGAAGTAGACGATGTCGCCGACATTAGCGGCGCACGTAGAACGGATCCCTGGCCGCAACGCTCCGTTCTCCGTCGTGGGAAGGGTGCACCATGCTTCGTCACCAAACGTGCGCACAGAATCAAAGCGCCACGCGGCATACTCCGCCCGAGACGCGGCGGCCTCCACCAGCTCATGTACCGACAGAACACGGTCAGCCTCGATCACAGATGCCATGGTCGCTCTAGCAGTCTCAGCCGTCGTTTAGCCAAGCGCTTGAAGGGCGTCAGCATGACTTCCATCTCCACATAGCCGCACGCGAATGCATCCCGGACCTCGGGGTTGAGTTGCGAGAATCCTGCTGCGATCTGAGCACAGGACGTAAACGTGCTGTCCGTCTCTAGCACGATAGTGACACGGTCCCGACCATCAAGGCCATGATCCACAGCGATTAAGATGTCACCGATCGGCAGCGCAAGATCGTCGAGCCACTGGTCGAGTTGGGCTCGACTGAGTTTTACGCCCGTCGCAAGCGAAACGCCGCGTCCGATGCGACCGAGGAATCGTAACAGCGGACGAACACCACGAGATACCTCGACCCAATCGCCAAGTCGGTACCGCACGAGAGGCGTTGCTTCGCCATACCGACGAGAGACTACGAGCTCCCCCGTTCCCACCGGTGCCACCGTTCCGTCTCTACGCAGCACCTCTACGAATATGCGATTGGGGTCGACGACGAACGCGCCTGGCGCACTGACGTCTTCGTACCCGATGATCGCCTCGCTTGCCGCAAAAATGCTCCTCGGTGGCACCTGGTACGCGTCAAATATCGCGCGTCGAATCGGCGGGGAGACGCGCTCCCCTACGAGGACTAGCCGTCGAAGTCGCGCGCGGGGGTCTAAGCGGGCGAATTGTAATGCGATGCTGGGTGTCGTTACGACCGCGGTGGCTCCTAGATTCACAAGCGTCTGGGCCACGGCGGGCAAATGTGGAGCGTATACACCCCCCGGCACCACTGTGGCACCTAGCAGTAGAAGTGCATCGGTGACGTTGTCACCGGAGAACCACGGACCAAAAGGCAGGAGTACAGCGACAATATCTTCAGCCACGACTCCCAGAGCAGCGAGGCAATCCGCGCGGTGCGCAACTACGTCACGCCAATCAGCGTTGCTGTAGTCGATGCGCTTGACTGATCCGGTACTTCCGCTTGTGAAATACGACCTGATGGCGCTACGCCCTGGTTGGCCGTCAAGATTTGGAAGCGCTTCAGTGAGCGGAATGTCGTCCCAAGTGCATCCCCGGGGGACCGAGAACTCGAACCGGTGATCACTTTGGAGCCTTGCCAACAACTCCGCCGCCCAGGGCGGCCCGGTCGTAACGAGGGTAGAAGGTGTGGCCGGGTCCCCGTGAACTGATCCACCCGTTGTGCGAGTCCGATCCCTCATGCTGGGGGAAGGAGGACTACACGACGATGAAACGACGCAGACACACGCCCGAACAGGTCATCCGCAAGTT
>Ga0187864_10002708_pt1 | contig 15137 bp, 12 predicted proteins | sample June2016WEW_11_4_FD_132985 | JGI IMG/M metagenome (GOLD analysis project Ga0187864, IMG submission 132985) | Peatland microbial communities from SPRUCE experiment site at the Marcell Experimental Forest, Minnesota, USA - June2016WEW_11_40 | ecosystem: Environmental > Terrestrial > Soil >... | reverse complement strand
GCATTTCGGGATTACCTCACCAAAAGTTAGGTTATCCCGAAACGTCAGGAAGCTGCCGAACGCCCTGTCAACCCAGCACTGCGACCAAAACCCCCGCCCGGAATGCGCCGGATCCAGGTCCCACCGGTTACCGGCGCCGATTCCTCGTCAGTTGGGTCAGCCAATTCTCCTCGATACCTCGAGACAGCCGGGCGACATCAGGAGTTCGGAGTCTCTACTCGACGCTTCTGCGCCTCGTGGCAGCGGGCGTCGGCAAGAGTGCCGGCGCGGCACGCACGAGTGCGCGCGCCACGCGGGTTAACCGCGGTTCAACGCGCAATCAGATACAAAGCGCCGAAGTAAGTGACTGCTACTCCCAAAATGGAGAGACTCAGAATCAGAGCCAGGCGCGCGAAGCGTTGTGTCGCCTCCGCCGTCCCGTCTCGCTGATTGGTTTCGTTCTTGCTTGCCGTGACTGTCATCGCGTTGGCCTCCAGGCCTGCCTCCGGCCATGTCATCTACCCGCCAGTTGGTCTCCTCTGGCTTGTGCCTGTTCCTCCAAATCGCCCACTTTCAAGCGGCGGGCGATTACCCTGATCCGATACCACTCCCGCGGGTTGGAGTTGTTACTCGCGAGTTGAAACATACGCTCGACGAATGGCCGGGCACTTTGCTCGTCCACCGGGTACCGCGTAGCGTATTCAATCATTTGGTCCAGCGTGCCAAGTTCAATCATCTTGGCCGTCACGATAGCCCGAACCTGGGCCTCCCTTGGCTCGGCATCCGCGGGGAACACTCCGACTCCCGCGCGCATCGTCAGGAGCAGTTCTTTCCCGTTCGACGCCTTCTCCGCCATTGTCAGGATTACTTTCTGTTGCGCCGCCGACTGCGGAGCGGCCTTGCTGGCAGTCATGTAAAGATCTTTGAGACTGGCAGCGATCACCTGTTCCGTCTCGGGCACAGGCGCCGTGGCCTTCTTCGCGGCAGTGCTGCAGGAAGCCATGCTGAAGGCGGCCAGCACAACCGCTGGTGCGCCACAAAAACACTTCCACATATTCGGAGCGTACATCCAAAATCGGATTTTGGAGCAACTTTTTTCACAGCTTGACGCAAATTTCTACGCAGTATAGGATTAAAGAGGCCTTTATATCTGCTCTTGCGCCGACGAATCGCCAGTTTGTTGAAAAATACCTCACCATGACGGCCGCGAACTTACTCCGGCTCGCTGCTATTGCGACCCTGCTTACCGCCGGACTCAGCGGTCAGCAAGCTTCGCAACCGCGTGCCGAGGACTGTGCCGGCTGCCATGATTCCGGCCCTCGCATCGGGAAAAGGCAACCCGGAGTGCCCCCCGGCTTCAACCGGGCCGCCTTGAAATCTTCCCCTCATGCGGCCCTCGAGTGCGTTGCCTGCCACAGCGACATCAAAGAGATTCCGCATCCGGAAAAGCTGGCTCGCGTCGACTGCGGCCTGTGCCACAGCGAAGAGCAGGGCCAGTATGCCGGGAGCGTCCACGGCAAGAAGGCGGCTCAAAACGACCCGTATGCTCCCGGTTGCAAGCTCTGCCACGGTACGCACGACATCCTGCCGCCGTCCAACCTGAAGTCGCCGGTCGCCACCATCAACGTTCCGCGCCTTTGCGGAAGCTGTCACGCCGAAGGCACGGAAGTCAGCAAGACCCGCTCGATTCCGCAGACCAACATCCTCGAGAATTACAAAGACAGTATTCATGGCGTTGGCCTTTTCCAGCAAGGCCTGACGGTTACCGCGGTTTGCACCAGTTGCCACACCGCGCACAACGTGCTTCCCCACACCGATCCCCGCTCCTCGATTGCCAAACAGAACATCGCCAAGACCTGCACGCGGTGCCACGCACAGATCGAGGCCGTGCACCGCCAGGTGATCCGCGGCGAGCTATGGGAGAAGCAGCCGCACCTGATCCCGGCGTGCGTCGACTGCCACGCGCCTCACGAAATCCGCAAGGTTTTCTACTCGGAGGGTATGTCCAACGGCGATTGCCTGAGCTGCCACTCCAATCCGGCACTGAAGGGGACGAGCTCGCCGGCGTCGCTATACGTGAGCGCAGCCGAGTTGGCCGCTTCGCGCCATTCCCGCATCGCCTGCGTGCAGTGTCATACCGGCGGCACTCCCTCCAACGTGAGAGCCTGCAGCACCATCAAGGACAAAGTGGATTGCTCCATCTGCCACGAAAAGGTGGTGGCCCAGTACCGCGAGAGCACGCACGGAACACTAGCCGCGAAAGGCAGTCCCGACGCGCCTCTCTGCCAGGATTGCCACAGCCCCCATGGCACCCTGGGCAAGCTCGATTCGGCTTCGCCGACCTACTCGCGCAATGTCCCTGCGCTTTGCGCCAAATGCCACCAGGTCGGACGGAAAGCGGCCGTTCGCTACGCCGGGAAGCAGGATCATATCGTGGACCGCTACCGCGAGAGTATCCACGGAAAAGGGCTGCTCGAGGCCGGACTGACCGTCACCGCCAATTGCGCCGATTGCCACACCGCGCACCACGAACTGCCCGCGAGCGACTCCCGCTCCAGCGTGAACCGCGCCAACAGCCCCGCGACCTGCGCGCAATGCCACCGCGGCATCTACGAGCTGTTCAACGCCAGCGTCCACAGCGCCAGTGTCACCCGCTCCGGGAAACCCTTGCCAGTTTGCGCCGATTGCCACACCGCCCACAGCATTGAGCGCACCGACCTTTCCGACTTCCGGCTGAACATCATGGACCAGTGCGGCCGCTGTCACCGGCAGATCACCGAGGCATATTTCGAGACGTTCCACGGCAAGGTGTCCAAGCTGGGTTACTTGAAAACCGCCAAGTGTTACGACTGTCATGGAGCGCACGACATTCTGCCGGTGAACGATCCGCGCTCGCATCTGAGCCGGAACAACATCGTCGCCACCTGCGGCAAGTGCCACGCCGGCTCCCACCGCCAGTTCGCCGGTTATCTGACACACGCCACTCACCACGACCCGAAGAAGTATCCGTTCCTGTTCTTCACCTTCTGGAGTATGACGACCCTGCTGATCGGCACGCTGGTGATCTCCGGCGCGCACACCGCGCTCTGGCTGCCCCGGTCGTTCGCATATCGCAAACAGATGAAGAACGGAGAGCCGGAAACCGGAACCTATGTACGCCGCTTCCGGCGGTTCCACCGCAACCTTCACCTGATGGTGGTCTCGAGCTTCCTGGGACTCGCGCTGACCGGGATGATTCTGAAGTTCTCCTATGCCGGCTGGGCCAAGGCGCTGGCCCACCTGCTGGGCGGTTTTGAAGCGGCGGGCCTGATCCACCGGTTCTGCGCCTGCCTGACGTTCACTTACTTCGGGCTACACCTGTACGATCTGCTGAAGCAGCGGCGCGCCAGCGGCAAGAGCTGGTTCCAGTTCCTCGCGGGCGAAGAGAGCATGGTCTTCAATCGGCGCGACTGGAACGAGCTGGCCGGCTCCGTCAAATGGTTTTTCAAGCGCGGCCCGCGTCCCGAATACGGCCGTTGGACCTATTGGGAAAAATTCGACTATTTCGCGGTGTTCTGGGGAGTAGCCGTGATCGGCGGCACGGGCCTGCTGCTGTGGTTTCCGGAAATCTTCACGCGCGTGCTCCCGGGATGGGCCGTCAACGTGGCCACCACCATCCATAGCGATGAAGCGCTGCTGGCCGTGAGCTTCATTTTCGTAGTGCATTTTTTCAATACGCACTTCCGCCCCGAAAAATTCCCCATGGATACGGTAATTTTCACGGAGGGGATGCCGCTCGAGGAGTTTCAGCGCGACCGCCCGCGGGAATACCGTCAATTGGTGGAGAGCGGCGAGTTGGCCGCCATGACGATGCCCGAGCCGGCGCCACACGAGATGAGATTCTGGCGCCGCCTCGGTTTCACGGCTCTGACCATCGGCCTGATTCTGATCGGCCTGATTGTTTACGCCATGCTTTTCGCCTATCGCTGAAACCCATCACGGCTGGTCCGGCAATGGACGAGCAATGCCACTTAGTACACGGTTTCGCAATTACGGTGACGTATTCAGCACCCGCTCCTTGACAGTCGCGGCTCTGACCCGAACATTCGATCCTGATGCCAACATGCTCGAGTTTGCGAAAGGGCCACGAGTCAGAGCCGCGACTGTCAAGGAGCGGTTGCCCTGGAAGAGTGCACCTCAGATCTCTTTCCACAGCCGTAGCTGCGCCAGGGCGGCATCGGTTAGCCCAGGGAGCGCGGCTTCCACTGCGGGAGACAGAGACGTACCCAAGTGCGTGTTGGCGGGCTGCACCCCGAGCACAACAATCTCCTGGGGCCTGGCCGCCATCAGGGCAAGGGCCGCAATCAGATCGGCGACCCCCAACTGGTGAACACTCGATCCGGTCGCTGCGCCCAGCAGCTCTTTCCCTGTCAGCCGGACGAGTGTTCCGGGAGCTTCTCCCGAGTTCACCGCATCGAGGAACAGCACCCGAGAGGCGTCCGAAACATAAGCCGTCAGTTCCAGGCCGAGCGTGCCGCCGTCGAGAATGGTCACTCCCGCGGGCACTCTCGGGTCACCCTGCAGCAACCGGGCGGCATGCACGCCCACGCCGTCGTCGGAAAGGATGGTGTTGCCAACCCCTACCACCATTGTGTCTGAAGAAAGCAAGGCCTTTCCGGGTGGAGTCTTGGCTCAGGCCTCGGAACGGCCGCGGATCCGGCCATGCGCGTCGACCACGTGGACGGCGCAGGCCAGACACGGGTCGAAGGAGTGAATCGTGCGGAGAAGCTCGAGCGGGCGTTCCGCATCCGCCACCGGCGTCTTAATGAGCGCAGCTTCGTACGCGCCGCGCTGGCCTTGGGCGTCTCGCGGACCCGCATTCCAGGTGGAGGGTACGACCGCCTGATAATTCCCGATGGCCTGGTTATCGATCTCCACCCAATGCCCGAGCGACCCGCGCGGGGCTTCAAAGAAACCGAACCCGCGGGCTGTCTGGGGCCAAGAGTTCGGGTCCCACTTTTGCCCGTTGTGAATACTCACATTGCCCGTCGACAGGTTGTGTCCCAGCTCCTGAATCCATCCAGCGAGGCGATTCGAGAGCAGTGCGGTTTCGAGTGCCCGCGCCGCAATCCGGCCCAGGGTCGAAAACAGAGCCGCTGGCGGCGCCTTGAGCGTTGCCAGAGTAGAATCCACCAGTGTCTTGACATCCGGCTGGCCGGAGGCATACGCCACCAGCAGGCGCGCCAGCGGGCCTACTTCCATGGCCTTGTCTTGGTAGCGGGGCGCTTTCAGCCAGGAATATTTCTGCTCCACTTCGAGATAGTCGTAGGGAGGTTTGGGGCCGGTGTATCTCGGGTTGGTCTCGCCTTCATAAGGGTGCTTGGCAACCTGGCCCCCTTTGTACTCGTACCACGAATGCGTAACGTACTCGGTGATGCTGCCCGGATCCACGGGGTAGACTTTGGAAAGGTCGCGATTCAAGACGATGCCGCGAGGGAGGAAGAAATTCGCGTCCTTTATGCTGCCCTGTGGATAGGCGCCGTAACACATGAAATTGCCCAGGCCTTCGCCACGTTCGAACCAGTCCCGGTAAAAGCCCGCGACTGCAAGGACGTCCGCGACGTACACCTGATTGACAAACGCCTGGGCTGACTTCGCCACCTCCAATAAGAAATCGATTCGCTCCAGGTTCACTGTCGCGCCCGGTTCGTTCGGGTCGAGAGAAGTGGCCATGCCGCCGACGAGAAATGTCTGCAAGTGCGGATTCTTGCCGCCGAGCACGGCGTGAATGCGGATAAACTGCTTCTGGAACTGAAGGGCCTCCAGGTAGTGAGCGACGGCCATGAGGTTGGCTTCGGGCGGAAGCCGATAGGCTGGGTGCCCCCAATAGCCCGAGCCAAACAGACTTAGTTGCCGGCTCGCGACCAAGGCACTGACGCGGTCCTGAATGCCCTTGAAGTACTTCGCGCTCGACATCGGCCAATCGGAGATCGATTCGGCCAACTGGGATGTCTTGGCCGGGTCGGCCTTCAAGGCCGAGACCACGTCCACCCAATCGAGCGCGTGCAGATGGTAGAAGTGAACCACGTGATCTTGAATGGTCTGCGTCGCCGCGATGATATTGCGGACCAGGCGGGCATTGTCGGGAATTTGGATGCCCAGGGCGTCCTCCACGGCGTTGACCGAGGCGAGGGCGTGAACCATGGTGCAGACCCCGCAGATCCGCTGTGCCCAGATCCAGGCCTCGCGCGGATCGCGGCCACGAAGGATCAACTCAATTCCGCGGAACATCGTACCCGAACTCCACGCATCCGTGATGAAGCCGCCATCCACTTGAGCCTCGATGCGGAGGTGTCCCTCAATACGTGTTACCGGATCGACCACAATCCGCGCCATACCAGTCCTCCCTACGCTTTCCGGCTATCCGGCGAGCCGCTTCTCTCGCCGGCGTCGCCTTTGTCCTCGTCTCGTCGCACACGATGCGTTCGGCCGCCTGAGCAACCGCCATACCGCCGCCCTCGCTCCTGCAGATACCCCGGCAAAAGCGTTCACCGAAGCGACGCTACGCCGCTGTATCTTCTCTTTCAGCCGCGGCGCTGTCCTGCGGCGCAGGCGGTTGAGTCTTGATGAGAAAGTTGTCGATTAGCACGAGGATTCCGAAGACGACGAACCCCCATGCGCCCCGGGTGAGGATACCGACGCCGATCGAGATCGACATGAAAGCTACAACCCTCAACGCTCGCGTTCCGTTCATATGCACTCCCTAAGCTGATTCTTTCTTGATGTCTGTTTCGCGCTGTCCGTGAAACCGCGGAATGGAATGGATCACATCGAACCTCCCGTATGGCAAGAGGTGCACGACGTTTCCGCCCAGGCATTGCCGACGTCTACGGGGTGGGCGAAACCGAGCCCCTGCGGCCCCGTGGCAAATTGCAGGCTGCCTTCCGCGCCCTGCCGCACAATCGTGTGGCACGCGTCGCAATCGGAGCGGATGACGCTGCCGTCCACACTCTTATGCTGGCCGTCGTGGCAGCGGAAGCACCCGACCGAATAGAAATGTGTGTCGTTGGTGTAATAGGTGTCCCACCGCACTTTCATCGACGGGAAAAAATAGCGGTCGTAGATGTTCTGCACCGAAGCGACGGCGGTCTTGATCGCGCCTTGCCTGGCCGCATAGATCTGCGGGTAAGTTTTCTGGTAATACGCGTGGAGCGCGTTGTCGATTCCACGCCGCGCCTGCTCGCGGGTGCCATAAGACGCCACCAGCGCCGCTACGCTTTGCTGCTTGATAAACGGAAGAGACGCATCGATGCGCCCATCGGCAAGGGCTTCGTTCACGCTCCGGTCCGGCGGCTGCAGGATGTGGGTGGGGCGGTTGTGACAGTCCACGCAATCCATGGTTCGAACCTCACCCGCTGGCACCGCGGTGGAACTCTGCGGCTGGGAAGTATACACTTTCGCCGCGCCGGTCACCGGATCCACGGCGCGCACCCAGGTGATGTTCTGCCTTTCCGCTTCGGCCGCCACATACTCCACCTTGCCCGCTACGTGCCAGTGAATTCCCATTCGCGATGCGTTCGCGGGCGCGCCGCCGCCGACATGCACCAGCAGGCCGATTTCCCAGCGCGTATTCGGCTCATCGGACATGAAGTGGACCAGTTGCACCTCGCGGGAGCCGAAGAATTTTGCCGGCCAATGACACTGCTCGCAATTGCCCCGGATCGGGCGTAGGGACACTACCGGCACCGGAATCGGCCGCGGATAGTCGTCCTGAATCGTCTCCACCAGCTCCACCATTCCACGAATCTTCGACTCGACGTATCCGCTGGCGCCGGGCGCGACATGACACTGCGCGCAGGTCACATGCGCGTGCGGCGACAGCCCATAGGTTACGTACTCGGGGGTCATGGAATGGCAAACCGTGCCGCAGAACGACACGGCGTCGGTGTAGAGATACGCCTGGCTGCTTCCATAAATCGCCGGCACGCAAAGGATCGCGGACCCGATGGCGACGGCCAACAGAGCCTTTCTTTCGAGGGGAAGGTTGAGGTCCCACTTGGGATACCGCGCAAAGGCCAGCGGCTTGTGGGTCCGCCAGCGGATCCATTGCACGTACATGCCAACCAGCACGGCGGCGAGGCCAGCGAAAATGAAGATCGGCGGGACGAAGAAGATTACCAGGTCGCCGTAGGGCTGAGTGAAGGCGCCGCCGCCGATGGTGTGATAGGCCGTCAAGACCACGAACACGACCGCACCGATGGCGGCAATGCCGGTGCCGGCGAAGCTGATCCAGTTACGATACAGCGCCACCGGGCCGGGACCGGGGCGGGGCTTGGGCGCCGCGGCCGCGCGCCGCTCCTCCGGCGTGCCAACAGGCAGCAACTGGTGGCGCCTGGCGAAGCGCCGGGCCTCCGGAATCTTCGCAATCTCGCTCCGCAATTCGCCGGCGGGCATGAATTTCCAGCCGGAGAAGATGCTATCCAGCAGCCCGTTTTCTTCCTCGATGGATACCAAAATCGAAGCGTAGACGTGGAAGATGACGAAGGCGCAGAACACGAACATCAGAAAGTAATGAATGAGGCGAAGATAGGCAATGTTGATGAGCCCCGGCAGCCAACCGATGAATTGGTTTAGGACCGCGTTCCCCAGCACGTGGCTGTACAAGGCCAGCCCGGTGAGGATCTCAACCAGGATCAGCAGGTAGACAATGAAGTACGACAGTGCGGCCAGAGGATTGTGGCCTCCCCGATGGCCGGGATCGAAGCGCAGGAAGAGGTAGAACTCGAGCATCGAGCCGATGCCCTTCCATTGCTCGCGCCGGATGGGGATGTAAGCGGACCAGCGGGCCCAGAAATTGCCCTTGAAAAACCAGTAAACCCGAAACGCAAACGCTGCGATTAGCACGAATCCCGAGACGACGTGCACGAATCGCACGCTGGCCATCACGAAAGGCGCCGGCCCCCAAGGGAGCACGAACGGGCGATGCATATACAGGCCGGTGAGCGCAAGCGACGCGAAGGTAAAGAAAATCAGCCAGTGAGCGATGCGAACCGGCAGTTCCCACACATAGGTGCGGACCAGCCCGTGTTTGGGAAGCCGGGCTAAGGCCGATGCTGGTGAAGACTTTCTTGGCACGGCAGTTTCCTATCTCGCTCCGGCGGCACGAGCCAAGCCAGGCCGCCCTAAGCGCGGGCAGGCTCCAGTCATGGTTTCTCCGGCGGCCCTTCCCGCTCGACCAGGCCGCCGCCCCGGGCGATCTCGGTCGGACCGCCCCTCGGCTCTTCCCCTTTGGGGCGCATCTGCGCCCGCGCCGCGCTGGCGATTCCATGCAGGCCCAGGGCCGCCGCCACGCCGCCCGTCAAGATGAGGCCGAGTTTGCCGGCGTCGACGTCCGCGCCAAACCCCGGCACCGAGGGCAGCCGCTTGTAAAAGGGCGACTTGGTATCCCAGAAGCGATGCGAGGCGCAGGCAATGCATCCGTGGCCCGATTTCACCGGCCAACTGGTGCCATCGTTCCAGCGCACCACCGGGCAGTTATAAGTCGCCTCCGGCCCCTTGCACCCCATCTTGTAAAGGCAATAGCCTTTGCGGTGACCTTCGTCGCCCCACTCCTCCACGAAGCGGCCCGCGTCGTAGTGGGCGCGGCGCTCGCACTGATCGTGGATGACGTTGCCATAAGCGAACAGCGGCCGGTTGTATTGGTCGAGAGCCGGCATTTCGTGGAAGGTCAGGTAATGCGTCAACACCGCGGCGGTATTGGCGGGGTTGTGGGGGCAGCCGCCTAAATTGATGACCTTCAGTCCAGGCACCGCCTCCTCCAAACCCAAGGCGCCGGTCGGGTTGGGGTTGGACCGGACCAAGCCTCCATCCCACGCGCAAGCGCCCACCGCAATGTTGGCCGCGGAATTGGAGCAGACATGCTTGGCAATCTCGAGCGCGGTCTTGCCCCCGATGGTGCAGTACACACCGCCGTCCGCCGTAGGGATCGCACCCTCCACCACGGCGATGTATTCGCCCTTGTGTTCCGTAACCACCCGTTCCAGAGCTGCTTCTGCCTGTTTGCCCGCGCCAGCCATAATCAGTTCGTGGTACTCCCACGACAGAAGGTCCAGCACGAACTCGGCGACTGTCGGGTTGCTGGTGCGCAGCATGGATTCCGAGTTGCCCGCGCAGTCTTGAAATTCAAGCCAAACCAAAACGGGACGCGTGGTCTGACTGAGAGCTTTTTCGACGGCTGAAAGATACCGCGGTGGGAGAGCCAGCGTGGCAACCATTAACTTGCAGAACCGGACAAACTCGCGGCGGGACACGCCGCGAGACCTCAAAGCATGTGGCAGTGAGCTGCGTGATGCTCGCATATTCGCACACCTCGTCGCGCGGTCTTAGTTCCCGGAGCATGCTATCACGCGGCAACCACGTCTGCAAGGCCTTTCTGCCTTTCGGGTGCATGATTTTTTGCGGGACAGACCGCAAGCAACAATCAGCTTCAACATTTGCTAGCGGCCGAGCGGTAAGAAGTGGGACGGACCATCGTTGTCCGTGGTCTGTCAGGCGCTCGCCAGGCCAACCGCTCGACAGACGACAAAAAACGATCGTCTGTCCGACCGGGTTTCCGGCGCAGACTCCCCGTGAGTTGGGTCAGGAAGCCTGGGGCGAATTGCCCCAATTTGCCCCACTCGCCCGTGTGAATTACCCCAGTTGAACTACATTTCCTGACCATCGAATGCCGCAAAAGACAACATACTATTGCCAAATACGAAAGTTTAACTAGAATCAGGCCTTTTGGTCGTATTATTGCCCTGTTCATGCCGCACATCCGTGCTGGACAGGTCTAGTGCCCGTCCTGGAAGGGGGGTAGCGTTTGCGCCGTTTGCTCCGCGATTCGGCTCATCTCTTGCGGCCGGCCTTGGTGCTGGTCGCCGCTCTGGCAGTCTTTCTCGTCATCCGCAGCGCCATCATCCCCAGAGCTTTTGGGCAGTATGGGCACTACCGGCCGGGGGCGCTCGACTTGGTTCGCCAGCACCCGATAGCCTTCGCGGGGCAGGACACCTGCGTGCTCTGTCACGATGACGAGGCCAAAAGCAGGGCCGCCGGCAAACACGCCCATGTGGCCTGCGAAGCCTGCCACGGTCCACTGGCGCAGCACGCCGACGACCCGGTGGCGCACGTTCCGAAACTGCCCGATGTCGCCACTTTATGCCGCCGCTGCCATGAGCAGGACGCAGCCAAACCGAAGAATTTTCCGCAGGTGGCCACCGCCGAACACTCCGGCGGCATGGCTTGCAACAACTGCCACCAACCCCACAATCCCCACCTCTGAGCGAAGGAGACGAGCATGGATATCAGCCGGCGCGACTTATTCAAAATTGGCGGCAAGATCCTGGTTTTGGCCTCGGCGGGCGCCACCCTGGAGCAGATTACCGGGGCTGCGCCGCCCAGCGAAGCCTACCGCATGGCCGGCCACTGGTGGGGCATGATCGTCGATATCGACCTGTGCATCGGCTGCGGCAACTGCGTGCGTGCCTGTTCCAAAGAGAACAACGTACCGGAGGGGTATTTCCGGACGTGGGTGGAACGCTACGAGATCGAAGAAGGCAAGCAGCCCCACGTGGAATCGCCCAATGGAGCGATCGACGGCTTTGCACCACTGACCCGAACCGACCTGAAGAGTTTCTACGTTCCCAAGCTTTGCAACCAGTGCGCGGATTCGCCGTGCGTACAGGTGTGCCCGGTGGGCGCGACTTTCGTCAGCCCGGACGGCGTGGTGCTGGTGGACGAATCCTACTGCCTGGGCTGCCGCTATTGTGTGCAGGCGTGTCCCTATGGCTGCCGCTATCTGCACCCGGAAAAGCAGACCGTAGACAAGTGCACCTTGTGTTACCACCGCATTACCAAGGGGCTGACCACGGCCTGCTGCGAAAATTGCCCCACCGGCGCGCGTCTGCTGGTGGACTTCAAAAACCCGAAAGACCCTGCCCACGAAATCCTGCGCACCAGCATGGTCCAGGTTCTGAAACCTTACATGGCCACTGGGGCCAAGGTCTATTACAAGAACCTGGATGGCGAAGTGCGCTAAGAGGAGCGAGCGATGATACCCGGCGTCGACGGTTTCATATACCCGAACGAGGCGGAGCTGCAATGGAGCATTTTGATTGTGCTCTACCCCTATATCACGGGCCTGGTTGCCGGAGCCTTCATTCTGGCGTCGCTCGAAAGAGTGTTCCAGGTGGATGCGGTACGGCCCACCTACCGGCTGGCGCTGCTCACGGCGCTGGCCTTCCTGCTGGTGGCGCCGTTGCCGCTGCAACTTCACCTGGGGCATCCCGAGCGTTCTTTTGAAATGTACCTGACGCCGCACCGCTCGTCGGCTATGGCCATGTTCGGCTTCGTGTACCTTTGGTATCTCACGGTGGTGTTGCTGGTGGAGATCTGGCTGGAATACCGCGCGGAGATTGTCGCGCTGGCGCGATCCGCCACGGGGCCGAAACGCTGGATCTATCGCGCGCTGACGCTGGGTTCGTACAACGTCAGCCCGGAGGCGCGCCGCATCGACGATAAGGTGGGCTACGCGGTGACGGTCATCGGCATCCCGTCGGCATTTCTGCTGCACGGGTACGTGGGCTTCATCTTCGGCTCGGTGAAGGCGAACCCATGGTGGTCCACGCCCTTGATGCCGGTGGTGTTTCTGTTCTCGGCGATGGTTTCGGGAATTGCCGCGGTGATGGTGCTGTACGTGGTTTCCATGAAGGTGCGCAGGACGGCCATCGACATGCGCTGTCTCGACACCATCGCGCGCTACCTGTTTTACACCTTCGTCATCGATTTCAGCCTGGAAATGCTGGACCTGGTGCACCGGACTTACGAATCCGACGAATCCTTCCGGAGTCTGGATTTCATGGTGCATACGCGGCTTTGGGTCTCCCAGGTGATTCTGCAGATCTGCCTGGGAACGTTGCTGCCGCTGGCGCTGCTGGCCGCCAATCAACTGTGGAGATTCTCCGAGGCGAGGCGAAAAGTCATGTACATGATCGCCGGCGGCATGACCCTGATCGGCATCTTTGCCATGCGCTGGAACGTGGTGATCGGCGGGCAACTGTTTTCCAAAAGCTTTCTCGGATACACATCCTACAAATTGCAAATGGGGGCGCGGGAAGGATTGTTGTCGGCGAGCGTGCTGATGCTGCTTCCGTTTGTGATCCTGCTGATCCTGGTGAAGCTCTTGCCGCCATGGCGGGAGGGAGAGGCCCACAAAGCCTGAGGAGGTTGCCATGCCGCAACCGGAGTTGGAGGCGCTGGAGCGCGAGGTCCGCGATCTGGCCGAGCGGGTGGCGTCGCTCGAGCGGCTCGCCGGCGTGAGCGCCTCCGCGGTGCCGGCGAATGCGCCGGAGGCTGTGACGGCGATTCCTCCGGACCATCCGCTGGCCGGAATGCCTGGCATGCCCGGCGTCCTGGCGGTGGTGGGACGGTCGCTCGTGGGACTTGCCGGCGCGTTCCTGCTGCGTGCCCTGACTGAGTCCGGCACTCTGCCCATCAAGGCGGGAATTGCCGCTGGAATCGCCTATGCCTTGGCGTGGTTGGTCTGGGCGGCGCGAACCACGGCAGCGGAGCCTCTGAAAGCGGCGCTCAACAGTCTGACTGCCGTCCTGGTGCTGGTTCCCCTGCTCTGGGAGGCAACGGTAAGTTTCCAGGCGATCAGCCCCCGCAGCGCCGCGGCGATTCTGCTGGCCTTCGCGGTTTTCGGCATGGCGATCTCCTGGCGCAAGAACCTGCTGATCGTTTCCACCTTCGCCACGCTGGCCGCCTTGGGCACCGCCGCCGCCTTGCTTGTGGCCACCCATGACGTGCTGCCATTCACGTTCCTGTTTCTCGCCGTGGCCGCGGCCATCGAAACTTCCGCCTGCCTGGAACACTGGTTGAGCGAGCGCTGGCTGGGGGCGGCCGCGGCAGACCTTTCCGTTCTGCTGGCCACCTGGCTGGTAACCAATGAACGCGGCCTGCCCGAAGGTTACGCCCCGATTCCCCATGCGTGGCTGCTCACCGCGCAAGTGGCGCTGCTGGCGATTTACCTTTCGAGCACCATCGTTCGAACGCTGTACCGGGGCTTTTCCTTCACCGGCTTTGAGACGGCTCAGTGTGCCGTGGCTTTTGCCGTCAGCCTCAGCGGCGGCCTGCGGATGGCGCCGATGACGGCCGCGGTCATGCTGGTCTGCTCGGCCGCCTGCTACCTGTTGTCTTTTCTCCTGTTGGAACGGCAACGCGCTTCCAGCCGAAACTTCTTCACCTATTCCACGTTCGGGATCCTGCTGGCGTTGGTAGGCACCCGAATCCTGCTTTCGAGCGTAACTGCCGCTTGGGTCTGGTTCCTCCTGGCGGTCGCCTGTATCTGGGCCGGCGGCTCGCTTGGCCGATTGACGCTTCAAGTGCACGGAGTAATCTACTTGTTGCTGGCGCTGGCCATTTCGGGCGCGTTACAGGAAGCAACGGACGGGCTATTGGGCGCGGCAATATGGCCGGGTGAGAGACAGTTTGCTCTGTGGACCGGCCTGGCGGCGGCCGCGGCCGCCTATGCCCTGGCAGCTTATTACGGCACGGGAGACCACCCCTCGTGGAATATACGGCTTTTCCGCATTGCGGTTGCCGCTAGTTTTGTCTGGCTGGCAGCCGGCGTGGCGGCGGGCATTCTGACTGGCGCCTACCACGCGGTATGGGGCGCCGGCGCGACGCATGCGTATTGCGCCACGTTGCGCACCGGCGTCCTGGCGGGTCTCTCCCTCGTGCTCGCTTGGGCCGGCCCGCGCTGGAAGCGTTCGGAGTTGTCACCCTTGGTTTACCCCGCCATGTTTCTGGGTGGCTATCGCCTGGTGGCGCAGGACCTTCACCAAGGCCATACGGTCGCGCTGTTCTTGTCTCTGCTGCTGTACGGCGCGGTGCTGACCGCCCTGCCGCGGCTGAAAAGAAGCATGGGTTGAAGCGGCTGTTACCGGTGGGACAGACGATCGTTTTTTGTCGTCTGTCGGGCGGTTGGCTTGGCGAGGGCGCGACAGACCACAAAAAAAGATGGTCTGTCCCACAGCTGTCCCGTTAAAAGTCGAACAGATTCAGTTGGTTAGGGTCGAGGCCTGCTTCCATTTGGACGTTAGGCCGTTCAAACACCTGTAAAATAGGCATTTTTTCGAAAG
>Ga0187864_10002701_pt1 | contig 15165 bp, 17 predicted proteins | sample June2016WEW_11_4_FD_132985 | JGI IMG/M metagenome (GOLD analysis project Ga0187864, IMG submission 132985) | Peatland microbial communities from SPRUCE experiment site at the Marcell Experimental Forest, Minnesota, USA - June2016WEW_11_40 | ecosystem: Environmental > Terrestrial > Soil >... | reverse complement strand
TCGACGTCCTTCACGCCGACGATCTTCACGAATTTTTCTTCCATGGGATGCCGGAATTGCGAGAGGCCGAAGACCAGTCCGGTTTCGGGATCGGCAATCCAGACGCGGCGAGGCTCGATGCGCTTGATGTAGTCGAAGGTGTGCGTACGCAATTGAGCCGCGCAGCCCATCGCTCCCAGAGTTCCGAATCCGGGCTTGTCCGGCGGCGGATTGCCGGTGGTCTGCATTCCGTTCTCGCGCCGTACGCAATCATCGGCAAACGGCGCATCGTTGGCGTCGGCCGTGACCAGCGCCTCGTAATAGGAGGCGCCGATTTTCAGCATTTCATCGCGAGGCACGCGCTCCGACGGCGGAACCGTGGCCAGCAATCCGGGCCGCGGCGTCTGCAGATTGGCGAGGCTTCGCTCGCTAAGGTTGCGCGCGATCAAATGCTCGGCTTCCGTGATCTTTCCGTTGACGATCTTCAGCCGCAGCGCCAACTCCACTGGCTTGTCGTTCTCCTGCATGATTCCAAGGAATCCGACCTCTTCGGAAACAGGGTCGGGCACATAAATCTTGAAGGTCGTGGGGACTGCGGACGCGGTTTTCCAAAGCCCCTCGCCCGGCTTCATGGGAACCGTGTTCTCCACGAATTTGACAGTCGGTGAAAAATGGACTTTCGACGGATCGTGGGCGACGACAGCCGCCAGATATGTGTCGACGGTGTCTTTCAAACAGGCGCGGTCACATTTCGCCGGGCTGGCTTGCAGTTGCTGGGCGACGGCCAGAACGGCGGTCGAGACGAGCAGGATTGCAATTGCCCCGCGTAAGGTCTTCATTATATTTCCCCCTAGGTCGCTGCCCATTCGCGACGTCACTCCGAATAGCAAAACGCCACACTATATACATCATCTCGGCTGCCAGAGCTAAAGCTATTGACGCCGGAAGATTCCCGCGTTACATACTCTGCGGCAACAACGTTTTTTCGTTAAACTAAACTTTGATATTCTCTAAGCATGGGGGTAGGTGCGCATGTCCTTTGAGAAAAGAATGCTCGGCGCTGCTGCGCTGGCTTTGGTAGTGGCGCTGCTTTCTTCTGTCGCTGCCGCTCAGGAGCAGCCAAAGCGCCCGCCACCGGTACCAGGCTTTCCGATCGGCCCCTCCGGGCGCGTCACTACCTTTACGGCCGACCCCAGTACGATTCAACCGGGCCAATCTTCCACTCTCACCTGGGCCGCGGTGAACGCCGACGATACTTCCATCGATGAGTGCGTGGGAGTTGTGCCGACCAGGGGAAGCCGCCAGGTTTCTCCCACGGCGACGACCACCTACACATTCACTGCCGCCGGCCGCGGCGGTACGGACAAAAAATCGGTGACTGTTACCGTTGTCGGAACTACTCCGATTGAACCCGCTGAGGGCAATAAAGGCTGCGTGGCCGAAAAAGACTTGCCGGTGCCCCAGATGGATGGCCATCCGGACCTTTCCGGCGTCTACATCGGTGGGTTTGGCATCACCAACCGAGGGAATGCGACGCTGAAGCCCGGAGCCGAGAGCTTCAAGATTGTTCCCAAGGAAGACGACCTCGGCCAGGGAGTTCTCTGCGTCCCGCCGGGAGTGCCCGCCGCCACGATGCAGCCGTATCCGTTGCAGATTGTCGAAAAGCCCGGACTCGTGGTGATCCTCTACGAGGCATATCATCTCTTCCGCGTGATCCATACGGACGGACGTCCTCATCCTACCGACCTCGATCCTACGTGGATGGGAAACTCGGTGGGTCACTGGGAGGGAGACACGCTGATTGTGGATGTGACCGGCTTCAACGACAAGACGGAGATCGCCGGTTTCCATCACACGACGGCTTATCATGTGGTCGAACGCTACCGCCGCACTTCGTACGATATCCTCAACTACGAGGCCACCATCGACGACCCGAACGTGTTTGCAGCGCCCTGGAAATACGGCGGGATCCTGAAGCTCCATCCGGAGTGGGAGATCCAAGAGTACGTTTGTGAGGAGAACAACCGGAATTATGAGGAGCTATTGAACAAGAAATAGCCTGGACTGGTTACACTAGATTCGCGGGCCTGCAAAGAGGCCTCATTCGGGGGAATGTCAATGAAAACGAAGTCTGCCATCTTGTTTGCGTGTCTCCTGCTTGCGTGCGCCGCGCCGGCGTTCGCACACCATTCGGTGTCGATGTACGACATGGCGCATCCTACGACCGTTACCGGTCTCGTGACGAAGCTCGATTGGACGAATCCGCATGGGTACATCTACGTCGATGTGAAGAACGCAACGGGAGAAATCGAGCACTGGGCCATCGAGATCGACAGTCCGAATTTTCTGAAGCACAACGGCTGGACGAGCACTACGGTGAAACCCGGCGACACGATCACCTGCACCGGCGGCCGCGCAAAGAGCGGGGCGCTGACCATGCGCTGCACGATCGTCAAGCTCTCGGACGGCTCGGAGCTCAGGTCGTAGAGCCGTATGCCCATCTTCCACTTTTGCCAGTGGCTCGAAGCCACATCCGTTGGGGCTGCCATACGCGACTCGAGTTGGCTGTTCCCGGTCATCGAGTCGATTCACGTGCTCGGGATCGTTGTGTTGGTCGGTACAACGGGACTATTCGATCTGCGTCTGCTCGGCCTTGGCTTTCTACGGCATCAACGCGTTTCGCAGGTGGCTGAGCAAGTCATGCCGTGGGTGTGGGGCAGCTTCGCCGTAATGTTCGTCACCGGCGTGCTGATGTTTTCTTCCGAGGCCACGAAGTGCTACACGAGCTGGTTTTTTCGGATCAAGCTGGGACTACTGCTGCTCACGGGGCTGAACGCATTTATCTTTCAGTTCGGAACCTATCGCCAGATCGCCAATTGGGATGAGGCCACGGTGGCGCCGGCGGCCGCCCGGGCGACAGCCTGGGTCTCCTTGTTGCTCTGGGTATTTATCGTATTTGCCGGGCGGGGAATAGCGTACTATTAGCGCGGTCCGGGGGGACCGCCGCATGCGCTTCTGCCATTGGCTCTCACAGACCTGGTTTATCGCCTGGATCACCAATTCCGTCGTGATGTCCACGCTGGTCGAGTTGACGCACTACTTCAGCCTTTTCCTGCTCGTAGGATCGATTGTAATCGTCGATTTGCGCATCATGGGTCTCGCGGCGCGGCGTCGCAACGCTACCCAGTTGGCTGACGATCTGTTTCCCCTGATGTGGACGGGCCTGGCGTTGAATTTCCTGTCAGGATTCCTGCTTTTTGCGGGTGACGCTCCGACTTTCTGGGTCAACTGGGTGTTCCATATCAAAATGACCGTTGTTTTGGTCGCGGTGATATTTGGCGTCATCGTTCAGTGGAATGTGCGCCGGTGGGACCGGCCGTCCGGCATACCGATCGGAGCAAAGCTGCTGGCTTTTGTCTCGCTGGCGTTGTGGATCGGGTCGATTCTTGCGGCAGTCGAAGTTCCGGCCCTAACGAGCGTGGGGTAGCCGCAGCAAGGGAATGGGAGGGCGGGCGGAATGTACCATCTTTTGGTTTCCTTCTGCGAGTGGCTGCAAAACACCGACTGGGCTTTGAACATCGCCGGCTCCACGTGGGCCTATCCCTACGTTCAGATGATCCATTTCTCGGGCTTGTCACTGTGGGTCGGCACGAACCTCGCACTCGATCTGAACCTCCTCGGGGTGGGTCGCAAGCGTATGACGCCCGCTGAGCTTTCCGGTGCGCTGTTCGCCTGGAATTGGATCGGTCTTGGCATCGCCGTTGCCGGTGGATTCATGCTGTTCGCCACGGCGGCCACGTCGTTCATCGTCAACCCCGCTTTTCAACTCAAACTCGGACTGCTTTTTCCGCTGGCGCTCATCCTCCATATCATCGTGCAAAGCAAGGCGCGCATCTGGGGTCAGACGACGACAACGCCCGCCGTGGCGAAATTTGCCGGTTTCACCGAACTGTTGCTGTGGCTGTCTGTTGCCACTGCGGCCGTGTCCATCCCCATTTTCGAACACATTTAGGGTGAGTCGTTGAGGCCTCTCTTCTGCTGTTTTGCAGTTGGCTTCGCTGCCTCTCTTATCCTCGCGGGTTGCGGCAAGAAGGAGTCGAGCGAGAGCGGCCAGATCGCCGCTCCGACCGCGACCGTTGATCTCGCCACCGCCGCAACGATCACGGGCACAGTCACGCTCGATGGCGCGCCGCCGGCGCCGCGAAAGATCATCATGACTGCCGGGCCCGAATGCGCCAAGCTGCACTCCTCGCCCCTGACGTATCCCGAGGTCGTTACGGGCGACCATGGCGCGCTCGCCAACGTCCTCGTCTACGTGAAATCCGGCCTCGGCAGCTATCGCTTTGACGTTCCCGCAACGCCCGCCGCGCTCGACCAGGTGGGCTGCATGTACGAACCCCACGTCCTTGGTCTGATGGCCGGACAAGCCCTTGAGATCAAGAACACGGATCCTATCGTCCACAACGTCCACCCGGTGCCGCACCAGAATCGCGCGTGGAACAAGTCGCAGCCAGTCGGGTCTGCTCCCATCGAGACGTCCTTCGAGCATCCCGACTTCGCCATGCCCGTGCTCTGCAATCTCCATCCCTGGATGCGCGCCTACCTTTTCGTCTTTGCCCATCCCTATTTCGACGTCACTTCGACCGCGGGATCGTTCGAACTGAAGAATCTTCCGCCCGGCACCTACACGATCGAGGCCTGGCAGGAGAAATACGGCACCCAGGAACAGACGGTCACGCTTGGGCCGAGAGAATCCAGATCCCTCACGTTCACCTTCAAGTCCGCACCCTGAGCCGTATCTGGCGGGGAACTCGTTGGCCCTACAGCGCTTGCCCGGTTTATGAATTCCTTATGGATCGCTTACACCTCGTTTACCGCGGTAGCGCTATCGTATGGGTCACCGCACGCAACGGTTTGAAGTGCGGCCGTCGCGCTTTGAGGCGGACGCACAGTTGCGATGCGGTTCCGATGATTGATTCCCCCCATCCCGGCGACAGGGTCGGTCCTTACCGGATCGACAGCCTCGTGAAGAGCGGCGGCATGGCTTCCGTCTTCCGCGGTACGGATACGCGCACAGACCACCCGGTCGCGATAAAAATCCCCCATCCCCAGATGGAGGCCGACGTCCTGTTCTTCGACCGCTTTCGTCGCGAAGCGGAAATCGGCCGGAAGCTCGATCACCCCGGTGTCGTGAAGGTGCTGCCCGACGAAGATTCCGGGCGTGTCTGCATGATTATGGAGTGGGTCGAGGGCCGTCCCCTGCGTGAAATCCTCGACGAGGAAAAGAAACTCTCTCCGGAGAGGGCGGGGCATATCGCGCTTCGCGTCTGTGATGCGCTCAGCTACATTCACAGTCATGGCATCGTTCACCGCGATCTCAAGCCGGATAACATCATGGTGGATGGCCAGGATCGCATCAAGCTCATCGACTTCGGAATCGCGGGGCAAGCGGGAGTGCGGCGCCTCACGTTCGCGAAATTCACGAAGGCCATGGGAACGCCCGATTATGTCTCTCCGGAACAGGTCAAGGGAAAGCGCGGCGACGCCCGAAGCGACGTCTACTCTCTCGGGGCAATCCTGTACGAAATGCTCACGGGCGAGGTGCCGTTTCAAGCGCCCAACCCGCTCACGGCGTTGAACCAGCGCCTGCTCGCGGCGCCCCCTCCGCCGCGCGACATCGATCCGGAGATTCCGCCCCAGTTGGAGGAAATCATTTACCGGGCGCTGGAGCGTGAACCGGCGCACCGCTATGCGACCGCGCGCGAGTTCGCTTGGGATCTCGAGCATCCCGATCAGGTCGGAGTTGACGAGCGGCGTGAGTTGAGGAATCTCAGAGTTTCGCACGTTCCGTCGAAAAGTTTCAATTGGTCGTACGTCGCGTTGGCGCTGATCCCCATCGTCATCTTCGCATTGCTTCTGCTCGTCGCCCACCAGCAGTAATTGCTCTGCGTCAGCTTCGATAAGGCTGCCAAGACTACGGCGTCTGGTTCACTTCGCGAGCGCGTACGATGAATCGATCGGGCGCGGACCCGACGTAGTCGAATGGAAAACAAGTAATCAACGTCAACTCGTGTTCCCGTGATGCTTGAAGAACGCTGAGGTCACTGGGCGGAACGACTTCCGTCCATTCCACCTGGTACTGAAGAGCGCGGCCCGGAGTTTCGAATGTGACCGTATCGCCCGGACGAACGAGTCGCAGGGAACGAAAGAATGTGTCGCGGTGTCCGGCGAGAACGACATTTCCGTCCTCGCCCGGCAAGGTCGTATCGGGTACGTGACCGACTGCGTGCCGCAGCACCTGGGCGGAATCTCCTTCCGCCACCATTGCTCGGAGCCCGAGCCGGGGTATCTGAAGCCGCCCGATAACGTTGCCCTCTGCCGGAACGGCGGATGGGCTGATGGTTGTCGGCTCCAGAACCGTAGTCTCGAAGTTACGATCGTGGACCGCTTGATAGCTTCGAGCCTCTTCAACCACGTAGCCTGAGTACCCCAGCGCAACGATCCCGATCAGCAGAAGCACGCCCGATATGACGCGAAGGACCGCTGCGCGCGCTGCGTGCCACGGTTTCACCGAGTGACTGACGGGAATCATGGCGCCTTCCCACCGGAATCTCTTGAGGGATGCTGTTCGTCGGCAGGGAAGTAGCCGGGCTTCGTTCGAGCGTGAAGTTTCCCATATCCCGGTGCATCGGCCTTCACCTGAACCGTCCGAAACGAGCTGTCTCCCTTCCCCTTCGGCGGGATGTACCCGAGCGTGTACTGTTCGCGAAGATCGATTGCGATTTGTTTCGAGGTATCGATCACGGATTCCGCCGAGTCGGGAAAATAAGCGATGCCGCCGGTGTCTTTCGAAAGCCGTCGCAAAACGCCCGGGTTTTCCTCTTCCAGCGTCTGACCGATCAGGCCGATGCAGTAGACGACGACGTGCGACTGCTGGGCCAGCTTCAGCACCTGAGAAAGCTTGTGTTGGCTGGCGTCATCGCCCCCGTCGCTGACGATGATCAGCGCTTTCTTGTCGTGCGTGCCGAGTTCCAGGTGACGGAATCCTTCGACGATCGCATCGTATAGCGCGGTCTCTCCACTCGCGGTGACGTTTGTGATCGCTTGATCGAGCTCCATTGCATCGTTCGTGAACTGCTTTCCCCCGAGCGGCTGTAGAGTAGCGCGCTCGTTGAAATTCACGACAAACATCTCGTCCTGGCGGTTGCTCGAATGCGCGAACTCGAACACCGCCGTGGCGACCTCCTGGAGTTTCGGACTCATGCTGCCGCTGTGATCGACGACGAGACCGACCGTCACGGGATTATCTTCTTTCCGGAAGAAAGTGACCTTTTGGAGTTGCCCATTCTCGTAAACGTGGAAATCATCCGAACCCAGTCCCGGAACGAACTCTCCTTTCGCGTCTGTCACTCGTACGGGAAGCAAGACAAGTTCGGTCCTGACGGAGATAGTAGATTGGGCGCTCGGCTCCGAAGAGGGCGCGGATGCCGACGACAGCTCCCATCCACTCGCAAGGACGAACAAGAGGGCCGCGAAGACGCAGGAGCTGTACGTGCACCCACGCCGCCCTTTGCTGTCGTCTTCGCGTGATTGCTGCATGACAATCGTGCAGATACCCCCGGTCGGGGAAAGAGCCTTCGCTCCTTCCCCGACGTTAAGGGTGAGGCTTCAGGAAGCCTGCCTTGCAAGCAACCTCAGACCGGCTCCCAGGCTGATCGATAGCAAACCGAACAGCGCGATCAACGGGGTCGGGCTAGCCGTCTTCGGCAGCTGCTTTGTCGGCGCTGGATTGAGTTGTGCGACCTCAGGTGTGGTTTGAACCGCCTCGGCGAGTGGCACTTCCTTTGCTTCCGGGGTGACCGCAACGAGTGGGACGGTCTCCAGATTGGCCGCCGTCGGCTCGACGGTCTCCGCCGGGACCGCTTCATGGGATGCCTGAGCCAGTTCTACCGCTCGCTCCTTGGGGTAGACAAACTCATTCCCAAAATTGTAGCCGGGATAGAACCATGCGCGGAGCGCAACGGGGCGACCGCTCGGCCGCTCGTGGAACTCGATCACGGGTTCGCCGGCAGGTTCGAGGCGATAGTCCGAAATCGTGAGCACTGTCGTGATCAGTTTCATCCCGTCTTCGTTCCATATCTGCACGACGTTCCGGCTCATGTTGCCGGGAAGTACTCTGAGCCTGTATGTCCCGGCCGGTAGGATGATTTTCCCGGGCACTTCTACCGGTTGGCTAAACGTGACTCGGGTGTCTTTGTCGAATCGCTGAGCTTGGGCCGGTGCTGACGCGATACCGGCCAACGCGAAGAGTATCAGCACGACCAGAATTCCCTTGAGTATTCTCATTTCCATTCCCTCCTGTCAGGCGGCTCCGGACGCCGAGGGAAAGGAAAGAGCCTGCGTTCGAATGCCGGCTGACCCATCACACTGCATAGACGACTACCGATGCGTTTGGTAGTGTCAACCCTTTTGTAATATCTGCTTGCACCTTAGCTTATTGCAGTGATCCGAATCACATCCTGATGCGACCCGAAGACCATCTGTATGTCGCGATCCTGCAAGGGCTTGCGCGGCCCACCCCGAACCGTCGCAAGTCTCCACCATCTCAAATTCTGATGACATGCAATCCGATTTTGGATTTGCATGTTTCGCAGCGGGCTTCCTAAAGTGAAGTATGAACGCGTACCCTGAGCGAAGCGAACCTCACGAGATTGAGGTCTTGCACGAGATCGGCGAGCGCATCGCCGCGTCGGATCCCCTTTACACCGTTCTGAAGTTGGTCGTCGAGTTCGTGGCGAGCGTCGTGAAGTGCGATTCCTGCTTCGTCTACGTTCTCGAAGGAGACGAACTCATTCTCCGCGCTTCCAAGAATCCACGCGCGGAGGTTGTGAACCGGCTGAAACTCAGGATCGGGCAGGGGATCACGGGCTGGGTCGCCGAACACAAGAAGCCCGTGGCCATTGCCAGCAAGGCGTCGCTCGATCCGCGGTTCCAATTGTTTCACGAACTGCCCGAGGATCGCTTCGAAGCGTTTCTGTCCGTGCCCATGCTATGCCGCGACAAGCTTGTCGGGGTGATCAACTTGCAGCACCGCGACTCGCATATTCATAGCCAGCGGGAAATCCATCTCATCTCGACCATCGGTTTTCTGGTGGGGCCCGAAATCGAGCTGGTTCGCCTGGAGACTGAAAGCTCGCGGCTCTCCGAGCTCTCGGAGGCGCGCCAGTTGGTCGAAACCGCCCAGAAAACGCTCGGCCGCAACCTGAAGATCACGGAAGAAGACGCCTACCTGGTGTTGCAAAAGGAGAGCCGGCAGCGCCGCAAGTCTATGAAAGAAATCGCTGAAGCCATCCTGATCGTCGACGAAATCCTGGGCGGGCGACGTAGCTCCGATCCCTGCTAGCTCTGTGCCCTGTTGGTCGCGGTTATGGCTGCTTGGCGCGCTCGCGGACCATGAGGATGGGCTTGGGGACGGAGCCATTTGGGGAGTACGGCTGGCCGTCGATCAGCTGCGTAAGCTCGCCCTCCTGCCCATTTTTGGGCACGAACTTCCATTCCGTCGAGGGGGCGTACTGATCTTTCTGGATGGCCACGAAATAGAGCGCGCCGGATTTGACGCGGACATTGAGCAGGGGGCCGTCGCCGAAATCCTTGTGCGTGTCGTCGTTGAGGTTTCCATCTTTGTCGCGGCCGATATCGAAATTGTTCAGCGTGCCGGCAATATTGCCCCTTTCTTCCCTAACGACGAGGATCGCGAAGACTTCTCCCTTGAAGCTCGCCTTCCACGTGCCCAAGAACGGCTTGAGATCAGGCTGGGTTTCTTTGGTCTGCTGTCCGCTTTGGCCGGTAAAGGCTGAGCGCGCGGATGCGCCGAGCCACGCGAATGCGATGAGCAACGAACTGCCGAGGAGCAACGCTGCGGCCTTGCGTCCGTTCGCTCTTCGACTGCGGCTGGCGAGTTTCATCGTCTTCCTCCAAACGCTTTTCCAAACGGGGCGCTACGATCCGGTAGAAGAGTAGTGCCGAGTCCCGAGATTCCAAAGCGAAATGGCGAGCGCGAGGAACACGGCCGCAACGACCGGCACGAACGGCGCATATTCCGGCACGACCGCGCGTCCAAGCAGGCGCACGCTCGGATAAAATGACGCGAGCCCAAAGGGAATGATCCAGCAAAGGACGAATTGCACCGCGCCGCTGTAGATTGAAAGCGGGTAGCGGCCAAAGGCGATCACGTTCCACACCGGTGGATGCACTCCGACGCGGTCCTCGAACCAGAACGACAGCGTGGTCAACATCAGGAAAATCGCAAGATAGATCACACTCGCGCAGATTCCGAAGAAAACGAGCATCGCCATTTTCCACGGCGTCCAGGCCACATGCAGGCGATGCGCCGCCCATCCCATGCAAAAGAGCCCGGTCACAATCCCTTGCAGCGCCTCGATGCGAAACGTCTCGAACAGAATCTGGAAGAGAGATGAAATCGGCCGGAGCAGGATGCGATCGAATTTCCCTTCGATGATGTAATCGTTCCCGAAATTGTACAGATTCGCCGCGAGGATGTTGAAGACGCCGTATGGAAGCAAAGAGAAGCCGTATAGGAACACCTCCTCCGGCAGGTTCCAACCCCCAAGCTTCGGCGCCTTCATGAACAGGACCAGCACAAACGCAAGTCCGAAAACCGTCGCGGCAAAGCTGGTGATCACGCTGACGACGAAATCGCCGCGATAACCCAACTGCACTTTCGCGTACTGCGTGAAATAGTCGAACAGGAGCATGAAATACCGCGAGATGTTGGCGGCAACGGCGGCGAGGCCGCCCTTCTCTTCGCGCGCTGAATTGGGAGGCAGAACCGTGGCGTTCACGCTAGCCTCCCTGCACCGTCATGTTGCGCAAGCAGCGGTTCCACCAGAGATGCGCCATCACGAGCAGCGCCACGACCCAAAGCCACTGAATTCCGAGCGCGTGCAGCGACTGTGAGTGGTTCAGGTTGCCTAGATAGATTTGCAACGGTGTGTACGCGATGTGCTCGAACGGCAGCCACGCCATCACCTTGCGCACGCCGTCCGGGAAGAACGACATGGGCAGCAACAGGCCGGACAGCAGTTCGATCAGCCACTGTTTCGCGCGGACCAGCGCCAGGATCGACTTCAGCGGAATCGCGCACGTTCCGATCATGAAGCCGATCGCGCCCATCAGGAAAAAACTTCCGAGGACGGATGCGAGAAAAAGATAGAAATGTCCGCGCGATGCCGGTCCCTGCATCGGAAACACGAACGCCACGACGGCCGCCGTGGGCACGGTCAGCAGGCCCAGGCGAAAGGCCGACTCGCCCATCGAACGGCAGATCCACATCCACTGCACCGATACGGGCTTGATCAGGTCCATCGAGATTCTGCCGTCAATCACCTCGTAGGCCATCTCCTGATCGATGGTGTTCGTGTAGAACGAGCGGATGATCCAGCCGACGCTGACGTAGGTGAGCATCTGCGCCATGTTGTAGCCGGCAATCGATTGCCCCGGGTGGTAAACCGCGCTCCAGATGAAATAGTAGATGGTCACATTCAGGGAATACGTGATGATGCCGGTGAAGTAGCGCAGGCGAAACGCAAGGATGTTGACGAACCCCACGCGCGCGAATTCCGCGTATGGCGCCAGAGATTCGATCAGCTCGCTCATGCGCTTACCTCCAGGGAGGCATCGCCGGCGTAGATGCGCTTGACGATTTCTTCGATGGGTTCGTCTTCGATCAGGAGATCGCGGACCTCGACGGCCGCGAGAATCTGGCGGATCAGATCGGCGGTGGCGACTTTCGTGCGGTCGAAGCGGATGCGATAGGTCAGCACATCGACCTGGTCCAACTCCAGGCCGTCGCGGGAAAACGCCGACATGCCGGCGACTTGCGCGCGATCTTTCAGCACACACTTGATCTGCTTCGTGCGCAGCAATCTTTCCTTGAGTTGATCGAGAGGGCCGTCGTAGAGGACGCGGCCGTGGTCGATGATCATGATGCGGCGGCAGAGCTCCTCGATGTCGTCGAGGTCGTGCGTTGTCAGCAGGACCGTGGTGCGGAATTCGCGGTTGATCGAGCGCAGGAACTGCCGGATGTGGTCCTTGGCGACGACGTCGAGACCGATGGTCGGCTCGTCGAGGAAAAGCAACGGCGGATTGTGCAGGAGCGCAGCGGCGAGGTCGCAGCGCATGCGTTCGCCGAGCGACAGCTTCCGCACCGGCGTGTGCAGGTAGTCGCGGATGCCGAGGATTTCGTCGAAGCGCTCCATGCGGGCGTCAAAATCGCGCTGCGAGACGTCGTAAATCCGGCGCAAAAGCTTGAAGGATTCGACGACGGCGATGTCCCACCAGAGCTGCGTGCGCTGGCCGAAGACGGCGCCGATCGTCTTCACGTACTGGGTGCGCTGGCGAAAGGGCACGAAGCCGTTGATGCGAATCTCGCCGCTCGTGGGCACGAGGATGCCGGTCAGCATCTTGATCGTGGTGGATTTGCCGGCGCCGTTCGGGCCGATGTAGCCGACCATTTCGCCGCGATCGATGGAGAAGCTGATGCGATCGACGGCAGCGACGGTTCGATAGTCGCGCACGAAAAGATTCTGGATCGAGCCCCAGATTCCCTCGCGGCGATGAAAGCTGCGGAAATGCTTGGAAAGGTCGTGAACGTAGATCAGCGGTTCCGAGGACATGAACCAGGAATTTTACCATTTGCGACGAGGCCGAGTCCCGTCGAAGAGCGGTCAGGTAGCGGGTCAGTTTCCGACGATCAGACTATATGTCCACTGACTCCCAAATCGCGGGCCGGTCCAAATTTTCTTTGCCAGTTTCTTAACGATTGCATTACCATCGGCCAACTTCCAACACCGGAGGCAAGCTGATGAAGCGCATTCTCCTCTTTATCGGGCTAATGAGTTGCCTGATGATTCCGTCTTCTCTAGCGGCGCAGATAATCGACTCGACCGTCTGCGACATCCTCGCCAACCCGCAGTCCTTTGACGGAAAGATTGTGCGGATTGATGGGATCGTCATCGCAGGCTTTGAAGAATTTGCCATCGAGGGATCGGGTTGCAATCAAATGGTCAATGCGATCTGGCTGGCTTACCCGGAGGGGACGAAGGGAAAGGCGGGCCCTGCCGCACTCCTGCGATTGCAACTTGGCAAGAATCACCCCGCCGCAGTCACCAACGTCAGTCGCGCTCCGGTAACACTCGACAAGAATAAGGACTTCAAGGATTTCGATAACCTTCTGTCGACACCTGCTAAGACGAACGGCATGTGTCTGGGCTGCGTGAAATTTACCGTCATCGCGACGCTTGTTGGGCGATTGGATGGAACGAAAGACACTGGGCTGATCCGCGACAGCAGTGGCAAGGTGACGGGCCTTGGTGGATTTGGAAACGTGAATCGTTACAACGCGCGCCTGGTTCTGCAATCAGTTTCTGAGATTTCTTCGCAGGAAATTGACTATGCAAAGGGAGGAGCCGCTGCTTCGGACGATACAGCATCGGCGAGCCGGTCCTTTACACCAGGAGCACCCACTGCTGACCAAGTAAAAAGAGCTGCGGACGCGTTCGGTGCACCGGGAACAGATAACGGAGTCAGCGTTGGTTTTAGCGGGGCAAATGAAATTCCTAAGGACGACACCGCAAAGGCCAGCGCGAACTCTCCCGATGGTCTGTTATTTAACGTCACGTTCGATGGCGAGCGGTTGAAGGGACCCGCAATGGAAGTTGCCATGTCCCACGTTGGGACCCACATTGCCGACATTCGCAGCCCGCAAATTGAAATCTCCAACCTGAGTGTCTACGGGGCCGAATTCCGCGCCTGGCAAACCTCAGTCCTTAGCGCCGCCGCCGCAAAGGTCAAGACTCTGACGCTGCCTGGCGGTTACGTGATTTATAGTCAGTCCGGGGCCAATTCTGACCTGGGTAAAAATGCATACGACGGCATTTCAGGATTTCTTGCGAATTGGGCGAACATCACGAATCCACCGAAGCCGTAACGTCCCCTAGAACGCTCGCGCTATGCTGCGTGGCCCCGGCGGACCAATTCTTGAACGCGGGCGACGACTTCCCCGATACGCACGGGGCGATAGAACACCGTATCGACCGGCGGCAACGGCACCGTCTCCGTGCGCGAAGCGACCAAAATAGCGGGGACGCGCTCGACCAGTTTTTGGATCGCGGGGTCGCCCGCGATATCGGAAATAGCCTCGATCACCACCACCGCGGGCATCTCTCCGGCGGCGATGGCGGCGCCCACCTCACCTGCAGACTCCATGCCCATCGCCTCGATGCCCCGCTCGCGAAGCTCAGCGCGGACGCCGGTGCGCAACGCCCAGTCGCGCGCGATCACGAAGACAACTGGCATCTTGGCGCTGGAGTATAGCATCGAGATATAAGCCGCTGGCGGCAGCTGCGAGATACGTTTTGCGGCACTCTACAGGGGTTTGCATAGGCAAGCCCGGAAGGGGTCTGTTACAATTTTTGCGATCTCGGGACGGGCCGCGGTGTGCGGCCTATCATGGCCGAAAACAGCAGACGCAAAACAATCATTCTAGTGGCCGCTAGCATCGCGGTGCTGGTCATCGTTGTGCTAGCGTTGCGCAAAAAGGCGCCGCTCGTGTACGTGGTGGACGTCGCGCGGGAGGACCTCAATGCGACGGTCACGAGCAACGGCAAGGTCGAGCCGATGGCTCCGGCCATCGCACGCGCCGAGTTTGCGACCTTCGTGGCGAGTGTGAACGCCACCGAGGGACAGGCCGTGCGTCGCGGGCAGATGATCCTTACGCTCGACGCGGCGGACATCCGGTCGCAACTCGCGCAGGCGCGCGCCGATCTGCTCGCCGCGCAGACGGAACTTCGAAACGCCCGGGCGGGCGGGTCCCCAGATCAGGTAGCACAGCTCGAAGGCGATTTGCAGGCCGCGCGGGTGCAGGTCGCGAACCTCGAGCGCACCTCCAAGGCGCTGGAAGAACTCGTCGCCAAGCAAGCCGCCACCCAGGACGAACTCGCTCAAAATCAGGCCAGCCTCGCCAAAGCGCGCGCGAATCTACACGCGCTCGAAGCCAGGAAACAGGACTTGTCGCAGCGGTCGGCGGCGATTGTCGAAAGCGCTGGACTGCGCGTCAGCCAGGAACAGGAACATGTGCAGTCGCTCGAAGGAAAGGTGCGCTCGGCG
>Ga0187864_10002698_pt1 | contig 15178 bp, 17 predicted proteins | sample June2016WEW_11_4_FD_132985 | JGI IMG/M metagenome (GOLD analysis project Ga0187864, IMG submission 132985) | Peatland microbial communities from SPRUCE experiment site at the Marcell Experimental Forest, Minnesota, USA - June2016WEW_11_40 | ecosystem: Environmental > Terrestrial > Soil >... | reverse complement strand
CCCCATGTCCGGGGTTGTGGAGGGCTTTCGATGGGCGCTCCTGGATACCGACGCCCCGGACTGGGGTATGATGGCTGTTTCGGCCGGAGTGGTCCTGGTCTTGCTGGCCGGCGGCCTGTTTTACTTCCGGCGGATGGAACGAACCTTTGCCGACGTGGCGTGATGAAATGAGCGAAATGGCGGTCCGTGTCGAAGGTCTGGGCAAGGAGTACCGGCTGGGAGCTCAGCAAGAGCGATACAGCACCCTGCGGGACCAGGTCCAGAAGTGGACTTCCCTGCGTGGCTTGCTCCGGCGGGCCAAGCGGGCCGAGCAACGACCTCTCTTCTGGGCGCTCAAGGACGTGTCGTTCGAGGTGCCGCGAGGGGAGGTAGTCGGCATCATCGGCCGCAACGGGGCGGGGAAGAGCACGCTGCTGAAGATCCTCAGCCGGATCACGGAGCCGACGGAAGGTGAGGTGGATATCAGTGGGCGGGTGGGGAGCCTGCTGGAGGTGGGAACAGGGTTCCACCCAGAGCTGACCGGCCGGGAGAACGTCTACCTCAACGGTGCGATCCTGGGGATGCGTCGGGCTGAGATCATGCGGAAGTTCGACGAGATCGTGGCGTTCGCGGAGGTGGAGAAATTCATCGACACACCGGTGAAGCACTATTCGAGTGGCATGTACATGCGGCTGGCGTTCGCGGTCGCGGCACACCTGGAGCCAGAGATTCTGATCGTCGACGAGGTATTAGCCGTCGGCGACGCCGAGTTCCAGAAAAAATGTCTCGGAAAGATGGGAGACGTGGCGAGACAGGGTCGGACGGTGCTCTTTGTGAGCCACAACATGCAGGCAGTTGCTACACTCTGCCAGCGGGTTATGTGCCTTCACCAAGGCAAGCTGAAGGAGTCTGGCGACCCGTCCCGGGTTATCACCCAGTACTACAGGATGACCGCGCCTGGGGAGGCTGCTGCCGCGCACGAGGACCGCAGGACAGGGTCCGGGGAAGCCCGGTACTCAAGCGCAAGCACTGCAAAAGATCTGTATCGGCCACATGAGGATAAGGTGATCCGGTTCGGAGTCCGTTGGCGGAATCCGGAGTTGTCTCGGCTTTACCTATCCGCCTTAATAAAGGATGAACGCGGGGAAGTTATTGCTCAGTGCGATTCCCGACTGACCGGGTTGCAGGTCGACCGAATCCAGGAATTCCAGGGACAGTTGACACTTCGTACCCCGTGGCTCAAGCCGGGTGAGTACTATGTTGATCTGGTCCTCTGCTCGGTCGGTCCGGGCATTTTGGACTGGTTCGAACGGGCGTGCGGGTTCCGTGTGGCAACCATTCTCCCATACTCATGCGTCGTGTCAGCCGAGGCGACCGCCATGGGGAGCGTCCTTGCAGACTTCGACTGGACGATCGCCTGCTCGGCCCAATCTGAACGCCTTCCCCGAATCCAGGAGTTGAAATGACAGTGAACGAGTTTGCCGATGCTATCCGGTTCCGGTTACTCGAAACACACACGCCGCTGGAAACGCTTCGGCGGTGTCAACGCATAGTTGGCAGGTTCGGTCTATCGTTCGACTTGCTGAACACCATCCTGCCCGGAAATCGAGAGATCGGCGGGTTCGATCTATCGTTCGACTTGCTGAACACCGTCCTGCCCTCGGATCGGGAAGAAAGCCGATCGCGGCTCAAAGAATTGTGTCAGATACCCCGGATGTCGACCATTGCTATCGCGGCGATTATCGACAAGGTGGTATCGACCATGCCTCCAGAGACTTGCTTCGTGAATGTGGGCGTGTGGCATGGGTTCAGCTTTCTTGCAGGGCTTGCGAATAACCCAGACCGGCCGGCCATCGGTGTTGATAACTTTTCCCAGTTCGAGGGGCCCCGGGATGTCTTTCTTGAACGGTTCGGGAGATATCGATCCACCGCTCACGAATTTTATGAAATGGACTACCGAGAATACTTCGCAATGGCGCACCGTCAACCCATTGGATTTTATCTCTACGATGGAGAACACAGTTATGAAAATCAGCTCGGCGGATTGGAAGTGGCTGAGCCATTTTTCGCCGATGGCTGTCTGATCATGGTTGATGATACAAATGTTCCAGAAGCCCGGCAGGCGACACTTGATTTCATGAAGGCCAGTCCGAACCAGTACCGGATCGTGTTAGACCGGTCCACCCATGAGAACTGCCATCCAACGTTTTGGAATGGCGTAATGCTGCTCGAGCGGTGTTGACAATCACCCTGTCCTCATTATCACCTTCGGACACCAATGAACCGAATCGCTCTAGTCTGGGCCGCCCCAGCCCGCCTCGTCGAGATCACGGCCCGTTACGAGCCTTACTACCGCGGTTTCTGCGCCATCGGGTGGGATCCAGTGGTGGTCACGACTCGCCAAGCGGCCCTGGGATTCTCGTACCCGGTTCATGAGGTCGATGACCCGGCCCGGTTCCGCGACCCGGAATTCTGGTCCGGTTTCGGGGCTCAAGCTGGGCTGTTGATCACTTGGCTGGGGCTGGCTGACGAACTCGCCGCGATGCAGGCAGCAGGGCTCGCAACAATCGCCGTGACCGACTCGGACGGGTATGCCACCTCGCGGTCGCACCCCAGGGAATGGCTACGACGGATGTGTCTTTACCAGCCGACCTTCGGGCTGAAATTGCGGGCTGCCGGTTTCTGGGTCCGCCGGTATCTCTTCCACGCCCGCCGGGAGGCCCGGGCGGTGCTCAATAGTCTCCAGCACAGTGACGTCGTCGTCATGCACAGCCCCGGTGCGGTGGCCAACCTCCGTCGGTTCAACGAACTGTATGGGGGCCACGAACTGAGCTGCTGTCCGCGGGTGGTTCCGTACCCGATCGACGAACTGTTCTGCGATCCCGACCCGGCCATCGCAGCACGAGCGAATCGAGTGGTCGCAGTTTCCCGGTGGGATGACCCGCAGAAAGATGCGCGTTTGATGGTCCGCACTTTGGAGGCGTACTACGCCGGTGGGGGAACGGCGGAGGTCATCCTGGTCGGGCGGAACGGGGAGCCGTGGTTCGGCCCGCTGTCTCGGCGGCTCCCCCTCGTCCGCTACGTCGGGGTCCAGTCACGCGAGTCACTGCGGCAATTGTTCCTAAACAGCCGGGTGATCCTGTTCTCGTCTCGGTGGGAGACTGGGCCGATCGCGGCTGGGGAAGCGCTGGCTTCGGGGTGTACCTTAGTCGGTCCGCCTCTGTTGAACTTCGTCACCTACCACTTAGCAGGGCCGTTCGGGGAGGCTAGCCGGACCCGATCGCCGCGGGAGTTGGCCACCGTACTGGCCCGGGAACTGGCGGGATGGGATCGGGGCGAGAGGGATCCGGCTACAACCGCAGCCTACTGGCGAGCAAAGCTGCACCCGGTGACCGTTTGTAGGCAATTGCTCGCCCTGCTCGAGCTGTCCTCCGCCTCAACACGGGCAGCATCGCAGCCGGCCCGTTGACCAGCCGAATTACTTGTTCCTGTCTGAGTAGTTGAGGGAGGGGCGTAGAGGGGCAAGCTCGTTCAGTTAGCCCCCGTCACGCGCATGCCCACTATCACCGTCATCATCCCGACATATAATCGTAGTTGGGAAGTGAGTCGGGCCATTGCTAGCGTTTTGATCCAGACATTTTCAGATTTCGTGCTCGTCATCGTCGATGATGCTTCCACCGACGGCACCACAGAGGTGGTCCGGTCGTTTGCCGACCCGCGGGTCCGCTATTACCGTCAGGCGGACAACGTCGGGGTGTCCAGAAACTGGGGGACCGGGGTCGAAGTCGCCAATGGTGAGTTCGTTGCCCTACTGATGGACGACGACCGGTACGAGCCGAAATTCCTGGCCCGGCGAGTGGCCGCCCTTCGAGCCCACCCTGGGAGCTCGTTCGCGTTCTCGGGGTACCGTGTGGTGGATCAGGCGGGTGTAATTGTCAAGAACCACCTACCGAAGTGGAAGCCGGGGCCGATCTCCGGGAAGGAACTGGTGGCCGCCGCCTTAGCCCGGGACTGCTTCATCGGGGCGACACTGTATCTCCGTTGAGTGATTGTGCTCCGATCCTTTACCCCCGAGCTTCATATCCATGAAAGGCTCCAACACCAAACCGAATTGCCACCTCTTCTCAGAGCTGGAGGAGGCATACCACGCTGTCATTTGCGACCCGCACCAAACTACCGCCGGTGAGTTCTTCGCACAATTTGGCGAGGACCGAATACTATCCAGGTTCTTTTCCGAAACAACGGAGGGTTTCTTCGTCGAAGTGGGTGCGTATAACGGTGTAGAAATGAGCAATACGCTAGCTCTCGAACGGCGAGGGTGGCGGGGTATCCTTGTAGAGGCCGACCCAGAACTCGCTGAACAATGCCGCGAGAACCGGCCCAACGCGGTGGTCGTGAACTGTGCCGCAACAGCCCCTGGCGGGACGACCGAGTTGGGGTTCTCAGTTGCTGTCGCAAGCAGAGGGCTGTCCGCGGTTACGATGGACAAGCAACGACTGGGCCGGATCAGGCATTACACGGGCTCTGAGGACGTCCGAGATATCGTCGTTCCGGCTCGGTGCTTAGATCACATTTTGGCGGAACAACACGTCAGGCATGTCGACGTGCTAACGGTTGACGTAGAAGGGCACGAATGGGAGGTACTTCAAGGGACTGATCTCTCACGGTGGAAACCGACTTTGTTGATCATCGAGCGCAATTCCTGGTTTCTGCCTCCCCGATTGCTGTGGCGGTTGCACAGGCATGGCTATCGGTATGGATTCTCGACCGGACCGAACGACTGGTTTTTGCGGGATGAGAGGGGCAATATGGCTGGGCTAGGCTATTGGCCGGGGATGCTTACCACCCAGTACGGGATCAATGGGTTAAGGTACATTAAGCGATCCGTGCTTGCTCATTTCAGGTCGGTACTGAGCCGCCGTCGCTGATACTTCAAGTGCTCGATACAGGGACTAACAGTTGAGGGTCGCCATTCACGCATCACTTGAAGAAGCTACCGGGATAGCTCGCTATACTGAAAAGTTGTTGTCCGAACTTGGCTCCGGTGTCGGAGGCATTCAGGTAAAAGTATTCTCGTATCCGACTCGCCCCGCAAGACCTAGTTGGCTGCCGGCGTGCGTCGAGTATCGTCGTGCTCGCTTCCCCGGTCGGCTTCGGCAATTGCTTCTGGAGCGGTTGACGATTTCTCCAGATCGGTTGTTCGGGCTTGGAGATTGTGATCTCCTGCACCTAACCAAACTGATACCACTTCGGTCAAGATTGCCAGTGTGCGCGACGGTCTACGACGTCGCCTGGCGGGTGCTCGGTCACGATTATCGGTCTGTCGTAACGGACCAATGGGTTCGGGGCGCGGAGGCCACCATCCACGCCGCGGACCACATCTTGGCCATTAGCCGAACGACCGCCGACGAGTTGGTGAAGGATGGGATCCGGGCCGACCGGATAACGGTCACGCCGCTAGGGGTCGACGGACGGTTCCATTTCTCCGATCGCAATGCCAGCGTGGTACGGTCGCACCTCCACCTCCCTGATCGGTTCGTGTTGTACGTCGGGGCGGTGAATGTCCGCAAAAACGTTTCTATATTGGTTAACGCCTTCTCCGAGCCGGCCCCGAACTTGGGAGCTGACCTGGTGATAGCCGGTCCGCCGCCAGCGTGTGGGCTTGCGGCATGGAACCTGGATCGGCCGTGGATTTCTCATCTGGGATACGTCCGGGATGACGACCTGCTCGGGTTGTACGCGGCCGCTGCCGCTGTTGTCATTCCCTCTCGCCTGGAAGGGTTCGGTCTGCCGCTGGCCGAGGCCATGGCGGCAGGCGCCCCGGTGATCGCGTCCGACATTCCCGTTTTCCGGGAGGTGGGGGGAGAGGCCCCGATCTACTTCCCACCAGATGACCCGGTAGCCCTTCGGGTTGCCTTGTCAACCGTCCTCCGCGACCCAGCCGCCGCTGAGCAGATGTGCTCGGCTGGACGGGCACAGGCTAGCAAGTACAGTTGGTCGGCATGTGCCGAGGCGACGGCTGAAGGATACCGCCTCGCAGTTCGCAGGCGGGGAGGACGGTCCATATGATTGTTGCAGGCCAAGCCATCGTCTCCTGTCCTGCCCCAATGCTCGGCGGGGGACTCGGTCGGCACTTGGCCGACGTCGTGACCCAAGTCCGGGAGAACGGACACGGGGTCGAGTATTTCGCCACCTCCTACCCTCCGGACGACCTAGCCGGGCATTCGGTCCGGGTGCCGTGGCTGCCGTGGGTGATGCAGTATACCCCGGCCCGGTTCAGTCCTGAGTGGAAGTCTTTCATCGGGTCATACGTTTTCGATCGGGAGGTGGCCCGCCAACTCCCCCCGGGCAGACAAGCCATCTATGCGTTTGCCGCTGCTGCTCTCAAGACGTTCCGTCGCGCCCGCGCCTTGGGGTACACCGAGTTGCACCTGGAGTCCGCGAGTGCGCATGTTCGCCACGTCCGCCGAATGTACGATGATGCATACGGGTCATTCCCGATCGAAGGGGACTGGCTCGGCCCTCAGTATATCGCCCGCGCCCTCGCCGAGTATGAGCTGGCGGACGTCATCTGGGTGAACTCGGAATACGCGAGGCAAACGTTCCTGGCCGAAGGAGTGCCGGCTGCCAAGCTCCGCAGGCGGGTGCTGACCATCGACCCGCGTTTCCAGCCCGGAACCTGCCGCCTCGCCAAATCCGGCCTTCGCGTGGTATACGTCGGCAGCTTGAGCGTTTCGAAGGGCGTGCCCGTCCTGCTAGAAGCGTTCGCCCGCGTTCCCGATCGAGACGCGCGGTTGACGCTGGTCGGCGGGTCCGCGACCCGGTCCATGGCCCGATTGTTGGCGGTAACCAAAGCTCGTGACCCTCGGGTCCGAGTAGGCCCTGGCGATCCTCTTCCCCATCTGCACGCAGCGGACGTGTACGTTCACCCAAGTTACTCCGACGGGTTCGGGTACGCTCCAGCCGAAGCTCTCGCGTGTGGAGTTCCGGTCATCGTGACCGAGGACACAGGGATGAAAGAACTCATCTCCACCGGTCGGAACGGCTGGGTCGTTCCCACCGGGAGCTGGCAGGCCATTCTGGACCAGTTGTCCGCCTTTAAAGACACGATAACGCATGCACAATCCACCCCCTAAGCTCCAGCCATCCTCCCCGGCAAAGCGCCTGTTCGACCGCTATGTGCCGTTCGTCTACCGGCCAGTCCGGGGCGCTTATCACCGGTGGCAAAACCGGCGATTCCGACGGCGGTACCAGCACTTGGTCGGGTTGATCGTAAGCCAAGTCGGTTGGGAAGTCCAGACCGGCCCATTCCAGGGCATGCGGTACGTCCAGCGGGCACTGTCAAGCGCCCTGCTGCCGAAGCTCCTCGGAACCTACGAGAGTGAGCTCCATCCCGCGCTGGAAAAGCTCCTGGAGACCCGTTACGAGGCCGTTGTCGATATTGGGTGCGCAGAGGGGTATTACGCGGTCGGGTTGGCCCGCCGGCTCGCTGGGGCGACGGTCTACGGCTACGACATGGACCCAGACGCCCGGGCCATGTGCGGCGAACTGGCCGTTAGGAACGGAGTGGCTGATCGCGTGCTGATCCGCGGCCAGTTCACCCCGGACTGCCTGGCCGAGCTGCCTGGCGAGCGATTCCTGGTGGTCTGCGACGTGGACGGTTACGAGACCGAGTTGTTTAAGCCCGAACTGGCACAGCACTGGGCCGGGGCCGACCTGATCGTCGAACTCCACGACTGTTTCGGGTTGCCGTGCCGTGACCGGGTTACCGACTGCCTCGCACCGTCCCACGACCTGGAACTGATCCCGAGCGGGGCGAAGACCTTTCCTCCAGGGGTCGACATCCAGCTCCCCGAGAAGGATCGACGGCTAACCGTCGACGAGTTGCGGCCTCCTCAGTCCTGGTTGATCGCCCGTCCGAGGGCAACCGGGCTCTGAGACTTTGCTTGGTTACAAAATGCCGTGGGCAAAGGCCGCCGGCCACGTATCTGGCCTCTCCCCCTGGGAATGGAGATGGAGGCGCCAACCCTTACGCCCGTTCGAGCCGGTCCGCGCGTCAGACACCCTGCCGGAGGTACATGTGGGAGCCTTCAAACGGATCAGTGACCAGGCGCGGTTTGAGCTTTGGAGACTCCGTGACTCGCTCCGCGACCGGCTGCAGGGTCGCGGTCACCGGCAAAAGGTCTTTGCACGCATCTATTCGCAGAACCTGTGGGTCATGCGGAGTCCGTCTCGGGGGCCGGATCTTCGCTGACGGTGACCGAGCGGGCGAGACGGGAATAACCCACCATCTGGCAACAGTACCAGGTACGCTCCCTGCTCGAGGCCCCTTGTGGCGACTTCCAGCAGAATGACTCCGAGCAATAGTAAATATCCCATGCGCATCCTGTTCTGCTGTCCAACGCCCGTGACCCTGACGCTCGGGGCTTCGAAAGTGTACCTCGAGGCCGCCGAGGGGTTCCGCCGGGCCGGGTGGCAGGTCGTCGTGATCGGCCCGGAGGAGGTGGCAGGGGGACCGCCCGGCGATATGTTCACACAGCCGCCCCGGCTGCGGGAATACCTCCGTCGACACGCGTCCGAGTTCGATGTGGTCGAGTACGAGCACCACCAACTTCCGTTTCCGCGATCCGACTTTCCCAGTGGGTCGCTGTTCGTCGCCCGGTCGATGCTCTTGACCCACACCTTGGCCTCGGCTCGCATACCCCCGCGACCGGTCTTCCGGGCACGGCTCGGACGGCTCCTGAAGGGGTGGTGGGAGCGGCGGCGACTGGGGCAGATGGTCCGACAGGCCGACCTGACGCTCGAGGCCGCCGACCTGATCAACGTCTGCAACACGACCGAGCGGGATACCCTGGTCGCGCACGGCCACCCGGCGGACAAGATATGCACGTTTCCGTTCGGACTGTTCCCGGAGCGGCTGGCCGCCTTCCTGTCGGACGCGCGTGTGCTCCCGAACCCGCTGGTGGTCGGTTTTGTTGGGACGTTCGACCCACGTAAAGGGATGTGCGAGTTCCCTGCGCTAGTGGACCGGGTGGTTTGTCGAAATCCTGAGGTCACATTCCGGTTGCTCGGGACGGCCGGGATGGTGCCGGACGCCGACGGAGTCCGGGGGTACTTGCCGCGACGCCTGTGGCCGAGGCTCGAAATCTACCCGCGATACGACCCGAACGAATTGCCCGGCCTCCTGGCCGGGGTTTCGGTCGGGGTGTTTCCGACACGGATAGAGGGTTTCCCGTTCGGAGTGTTGGAGATGTTGGCAGCCGCGGTCCCGGTGATCGCGTATGACGCCCCGGGGCCGAATGTCATGCTCCCACCGGAATACCTTGTTCCAGTCGGCTCGGTCGGGGACCTGGCCGACCGGGTGTGTGACCTTTTAGCCGACCCAGACCGGCTTCGGGCGGCCCGCCTCTGGGCACGCGGCCGTGCGGCGTCGTTCGACTGGGAGCGGGTGGCCATGGACACCGCTCGGGTGTACCTGGACAAGCAGGCTGGTCGACGAGGGCGGCCGCCCCCCCCTCTATGATCGCCCAGGCAGACTACAGCATTCATAGTTCGCACTCGAGCGACGGTCCGGCGGCTCACCCAAGCCCGGCTCAGCGCTATCCGGCGTCACTGCCTCAACGCTGACACCCCCCGGGCGATCGACTCACTCACGAATGAGTTGGCCGGGATGCTCCTGCGACTGCCGCTCTGGGAGTGGAAGTACCGCTGGCGCTTGCGTTCCCCGCCGCCGCGATGAGGGGCACAGCGTTTTCATCTCCTTCCGGGGTTCCGTTATGCGGTCGATTCCAACCCTGCTCGCACGTGGACTGAGGCGGTGCCTCGGTCCGGCGGTGCCGCCCCGACTCCGGCTTGCGTTCAATTACCAACTGGCCCAATTGGACGGCTGTGAGCCGGAATTGGCCCTGCTCCACCAACTGGGTCCGAACCGTGGGACAGCGGTCGACGCCGGGGCGAACGAAGGGCTGTTCACTTACCGGCTGTCCACGCTGTATAACCGGGTACACGCATTCGAGATCAACCCCACGTTGGCCGGCCGCCTGCGGCGGTTGGTACCGTCCAAGGTGAGCGTATACCCGGTCGGGCTATCCTCTCGTGAGGGCAGCGGTACACTCTACACTCCTTACTATCGTGGCCGCCCGCTGCACGGGTGGGCCGGCTTGGAGCTTTGGAATTGTCCAACGGCCGAGCGGCACACAGAATCAGTGGTTTCCGTCCGCCGTCTGGATTCGTTCGGCTTGGACGACGTCTCGTTTCTCAAAGCGGACGTCGAAGGGCACGAGTTGGAACTGCTGACCGGGGCGCAGCACACAATCCGCCGAAACCGCCCGGTCGTGCTGATCGAGGTGAAGGACCGGAACCGGGCGGCGGTACGGGACTACTTTTGCGACCTGCGATACGCCGAGCGGCGGCTCGAGGATCTGACCGGGGTGTCCGGATCGACCGAGAATTATGTCTATCTACCGGACCCGACCTGATCGCAGTCGATTGCTAAGCCCGGTGAACCATGATCAAATGGTCTGCCCGATTGGACTGGCCGATCAAATGACCGGTCCGCTTGGACACCAGCGAGCCACCTGATCAGGAGGCTTCCATGTGGGAATTATTGATTTCGGCCCTCCGGCCGTTCCAATTTAAAGGGAAGGCCCGGCTGCTGAGGCCGTGGACACCGCGGTCCGGCACGCGTGTCACTGTTGTTAACGGCTACCGGGTAGAGCTCGACCTGATCGACCACATTCAGAGGACGGTGTACCTCGGTGCGTACGAACGGTGGGAGACCCGGGCAGTCCGCCGCTTGCTCCGCCCCGGGATGTGCTTCGTCGACGTGGGCGCCAATATAGGGTACTTTACCCTGCTTGCCGCCCGCCGAGTCGGCTCGACCGGGAGCTGGCCCGCGATCGACCGGACGGAATCCTGCTCCAATACGTCCCCCATGCGTTCGGACTGAAGGCGATGAACCTCCCTTTCGCCGCCTGGATAGCCGTCCGGGCCCGGCGTGTGGCCCCAATCTGGGTGATGTTTGACCAGGAAGAGCAACGAGAGGCTGCTGAATCAAACCACGGTGATCTAACGCGACGCTTCGATCTTAATGAGGCAAGCTGATGACTGAACCACCGTCTTTCCCCGGGCCCGGAACTCATTCGCCCGAGCAGCCGGTCTTGGAATCCCTGCCCCTGTCTGGGTGGATATCCTGGGGCCTGTGCATGTGGCTCGCCATCGTATTGATCGGCTTCTTCTGGCTTCGCGTTCTCCAGTCGTCGACCGTCCAGCGGCTACTATCCACAGGGAGGTGATCCATGGGATGGCTGATCGCCGTGGCCGCGAACCTGGGATTACTCGGAGCCGCCTGGATCTGTGGCCGACCCGCCCGCTGCCTCCGCGAGTTGCCCCTCGCTCCCGGGGAGGAAGTGGCGTTGCGGCTGCTGGCGGGGATCGGATTTCTCGGACTCGGGTTGTTTGTGATCGGCCAAGTATACTTCACCCCCGTACTGGGGATCGGGATCCTGGCCGCCGGGGGATCGGCTGTGTTTCTCCCCGGGTTCCGGGCCGGGGTCGTAGCGGCGTTGCGGGTGTTCGGGACGAGTTGGGCCGGCCGGTTCTCCCTGGCAATACTCGCGTTTCTGTTCGTGGCCGGGCTAGCGGAGCCGGTCGGGCCGAGCGGGCACGACGGCATCGCTTACCACTTGCTTGGGCCGAAGGTCTGGTTACGTGAAGGCCGGATCGGGGTTGTCCTCGACTATTTCGCCTGCACCTACCCGTCCACGATCGAGATGATGTTCGGGGTGCTCATGCCTGCCGGTCCGCGGGGGGCGTGTGCGTTCGGGGCGGTGCTGGCCGCCGCCTTCCTCCTGCAACTGCACGGTCTCGCTCGGCTCCTGGGGGCTGGGGAGAGTACTGGCGGGCTGGCGATGGCGGCGATAGTCGCAATGCCGGTGGTCACCGTCCACTCAATCAGTGCGTTCGTAGATTTGCCATTCGCCGCGTTCGCCTTGGCAGCCATACGGCTTGGTCTCGTGTCCACACGCCCGGCCCATATGCTGATGACAGGCTGCTTCCTCGGCTTCTGCGCGGGCACAAAATATGCGGGTCTGATTGTAATCGCGGTGACCCTTCCAACACTCGCCATTGCCGCCATACGGCATGGCGAATGTCGGCTCATCCGGGGCATAACGGGGGCCGGAGTTCTGGCGGTATTGATCGGCTGCCCCTGGTATCTGCGAAACTGGTATTGGCTCGGGACACCAATTTATCCCCCGCCGGTCCTTGGGGACGTGTTTAAACCCCGAGGGATGCCACCGGAATCCCTGCGTGCGTTCCTCAGTTACACCCTCAATGAGCGTGGTCGGGGAATGGGTCGGTCCATGCTCGATTTCGCCCTCCTCCCGTTCCGGCTAACCTACTTCACCGCCAACTTTCACGGGGCAGGCGGTATCGGCCTGCTACCGCTCGGGTTCGGGTGGCTCGGACTGTGGCTCGCCCGTCACCAGCACGCCGCCCGGATGCTGGCCGTGTGGGCAGGACTGCTGACCGCCGCCTGGTTTATCACCCAGCAGGAGGCCCGGTTCCTCATCCATGCGATCGCGGTCGCCGGGATGTTCGGAGCCGTCGGGGCGGCGACCGCTCTGTGGGACGGCGACCGCCTTCTCCGAGGATTAACCACAGTCGTGATCGGCGTCTCGCTTGCCTACGGGGCGGTGTCCCTTTTTATCCAACACGCCGACGCCATCCGGGCGGTGGTCTCCCCGTCCTTCGCCCTCGAGCGGCACCGCAAGCTGGTTCCGTATTCCGATGCATTCGACTATCTAAACCAGGCCGAAGGGGTGCGATCCATCCTGATCCTGGACTACTGGGTGCCCCCGTACTACCTGGACCGACCATATGTGAAGCCGATCGGGGCTTATGGGGTATTCCCGATCGAAGGCATCCGCACTGGTCGGGACGCGGTCCAGGGGGCACGCCGTCTGGGTGTGTCCCATGTGCTTGACGTTCGCGTCCCGGGGGATGCCGCGGGCGGCCCTTCGGATTTCGTCGTCCGCCCCGAGGACGGCTTTACTCTCGTCTTCGCGACCGATGATTCCAGGATCTACGCAGTTAAATGAAAGTATGGGTAAGGGGCGGGTGGCTGATGTATCGCATCCTTTCCGGGCCGGCCCCCCATCCGAGTAAACTGGCTCGGGCACCCGCACGTACTGATGCGGTGGTTCGGACTTCACTCACTCGTTGTCGGGAAGAAGCCCGCAAAAGGACGACCGTGATTCGCTGGGCGGTCCTGACCGGGCAGTATCCGCCGCAGGCAGGCGGGGTCAGCGATTACACACGGCTGGTGGCCGAGGCCCTTGCCGCGGTGGGGGACGAAGTGGTTGTGTACGCACCGCGCCAAGATAAGGGCCCTGACTTGGCACCCCCCGGCGTCCGGATTCGCCGACTACCGGACCATTTCGCCCTCCGTGGCCTCCGCTGGCTCGACCGGGAGCTGGCTTGCGACCGACCGGATCGGATCCTGATCCAATACGTCCCCCACGCGTTCGGCTGGAAGGCGATGAACGTACCTTTCGTGGCGTGGGCCTTGATCCGGAGGGTCCGCCGGCGAGACGACGTCCGGGTGATGTTCCATGAGGTCGCTTTCCCGTGGGTCGGTCGGCCCTTGCGGTACAACGTGCTCGCCGCGGTTAACCGCGCCATGGCCGCCGTGCTGGTTCAGGCGTGTACCCGAGCTTACGTATCCACCCCGAGCTGGGTACCGCTCCTGCGGCGGCTCGGGGCCGGGCGGTTGCCGATCGCCTGGGCGCCGGTTCCATCGAATGTGCCCGAGGCAGCCCCTACCACAGCGGTGGCCGCCCGCCGGGCCGAACTGACTTGCGACGATCTGTCCGCCCGAGTGGCCTGCCATTTCGGCACCTACGGCCCGTGGATCACTCGAGACCTGGGCCCTGTAGTGCGCGAGTTGCTGGACCGCCGGCCGGATGTCCGGGTGCTGCTCCTCGGGTCCGGGGGTGACCGATGGCGGGACGAACTGGCAGGCGGACGCACGGACTGGCAGGCCCGCGTCATCGCCCCCGGCCCGCTGCCCGCCCACCTGATCGCCCAGAACCTGCGGGCCTGCGACCTGGTTATCCAGCCCTACCCCGATGGGGCGAGCAGCCGACGAGGTTCTCTGATGGCCGCATTGGCCAATGGAGTGCCGGTGGTTACCACCATCGGCGTCCTGTCCGAGCCGGTCTGGTCGGACGGGGCAGTTGCCGCTGCCCCGGCTGGCGACCCAGACCGGCTCGCCCGGCTGGCCATCGAGCTACTCGACTGCCCGGCACGGCTGGCCGAGTTGGGGCTGGCCGGACGTCGGTTGTACGAGGACCGGTTCGCCATCCGCCACACCATAGCTACCCTGCTGGACCCAACATGAGCCCCGTCGACCGCCACCTGCTGATCGCCTTGGTGGTCCACGGCTACAACCGGCACGAGGGCCGCAGCCGATACGCCGCGGAGCAGGCCTGCCGGTTCGCGCGGGGCCACGACTCGTGAACCTTAAACCCAGGCTGGCCGTTCTGACCGACTTCCCGGAGGAGGGGTGGCGGAGCATGGACCTGTGTGGGGACATGCTTCTCGACCACCTGCCGCGGGATGGGCCGTTCAGCGTGGAGGCCGCCCGCCTTTGCCCGCCGTTCCGCCGGCTCGCCACCCTGCTGCCGTCGGTCGGCCAGCGGCGTGCCGCGCTCAACGCCGATCGGTTGCTCAATCGGTTCATCCTCTTCCCCCGGTACGCCCGCCAGGCGGTCCGGCGGTTCGACCTGTTCCACGTCGCCGACCACACCTACGCCCAGCTCGTTCATGCCCTGCCGGCCGGGCGGACCGGGGTGTACTGCCACGACCTGGACCCCTTCCGCTGTCTGTTCGACACGGTCGCCAACCCCAGGCCCCGGTGGTTCCGCGCCATGTCTCAGCGTATGCTGAGTGGGCTGCGGAAGGCGGCGGTCGTGTTCCATAGTACCGCCGCCGTTGGAGAAGAAATCAGGCGGGCGGGATTGATCGACCCCGACCGGCTGGTTCTCGCTCCCTATGGAGTGTCACCCGAGTTCACCCCCGGCACGACCCAACCCGCGGTAGAGCTGCCGTGGCTCGCCCAACTTGACGGACCACCCTGGGTGCTCCACGTCGGGACCAGCGTCAAGCGGAAGCGGATCGACGTGCTGCTCGACGTGGT
>Ga0187864_10002682_pt1 | contig 15240 bp, 14 predicted proteins | sample June2016WEW_11_4_FD_132985 | JGI IMG/M metagenome (GOLD analysis project Ga0187864, IMG submission 132985) | Peatland microbial communities from SPRUCE experiment site at the Marcell Experimental Forest, Minnesota, USA - June2016WEW_11_40 | ecosystem: Environmental > Terrestrial > Soil >... | reverse complement strand
TTTTTCTCGTTCATCACTATTGTCTACGAGTTCGCCGACCGGAACATCAAGAAGTTCAGCCTGTCCGAGAAGGATTTCATCTTCTCGGCGGCCCTTACCGTCTTTACGGTCCTGCTGATAAAGGTCTCGCTCGCAGTCTTCCAGCGGTTCGCTCCGGATCATGCCGCACTGCTGTTCTACCTGTTTCCCCTTTTCCTCTTCGGCATCGTCATGAGGATCATCCTTTTTTCCGAAGCTGTTTTTGTCTTTTCCACCATCCTCGGGGTTGCGGTAGCGTGCATCGTTGACAACAGCCTTCCCATCTTTATTTACGCCTTCCTCGGCAACCTCGTGGCCTCCTACTTCTCCGGTCAGGTTGAAAAGAGGTCCACCGTGCTCGGGGCCGGCTTCTTTTCCGCCCTCATCATGTCATTTGTGATGTGCCTCTTCCATGGCCTCCTCGGATATCCCCTTGCCGATTTACCGCTGAAGGTTACCTTCATCCTCCTCGGGGGCGTAGGGAGCAGCCTGATGACGGCCGGTCTCCTTCCCGTCATCGAGCATACCTTCGACTACACCACCAACTTCAAGCTCCTTGAGCTTGCAAACCTCGAGCACCCTTTGCTCGAGCAGATGATGGTCTCGGCCCCCGGCACCTACCACCACAGCATGCTCGTGGGAAACCTCTGCAAGGCGGCGGCCGAGAGCATAGGGGCCCATCCCATATTGACCAGGGTCGCCGCATACTACCACGATATAGGAAAGCTAAAGATGGCCCATTACTTCATAGAAAACAGCCAGAACGATGATGCGCACCGGAATCTCTCCCCCAGCATGAGCAGCCTCATTATCCTCTCCCACGTGAGGGAAGGGGTGGAGCTCGCGCAAGAATACCGCCTCGGGAAAAAGATCTACGAGATCATCCGTCAACACCATGGAACGAGCCTCGTGACCTACTTCTACCAAAGGGCCAAAGATATGGAGGACCCCGAGCTCTCGCTGATAAACGAGAAGGACTTCAGGTACGCCGGGCCCAAGCCGCAGACGAGGGAAGCGGGCATAGTGATGCTTGCGGACGCGGTCGAGGCGGCTTCAAGGACCCTGGAGGACCCGACCCCCAAGAGAATAGAGACACACGTGCAGAACATCATAGAGCAGATATTCCTGGACGGCCAGCTCGACGAGTGCGAGCTGACGTTGAAGGACCTGCACGCCATCCAAAAAAGCTTCATTACCATCCTCATAGGTATTTTCCACCAACGCATAGAATACCCCGAAAGGACGAGCGATGACGGTGCTCATAAAAACTTCCCGAGGCTTGTTGAGACTCGACAAAAAGCGGTTAAGAAGCATAACGGAAAACTTGCTCGTCTCTTTGGGGCAGCAGGATAGAGACTTCAGTATCCTTTTTACGGATAACAAAAAGATTGCGGCCCTTAACCTGAAATGCTTCGGCAAAAACGGACCCACCAACGTGATCTCATTTTCCTACCTGGATGGTTTTCAGTGTGAGGTACTCGGAGACCTGATCATTTCGGTGGAAGAAGCGCAAAAAGAGGCCCGGGAGGCAGGTCTGCCTTTCTACGAAAGACTCATTTCCCTTATCATCCACGGACTGCTCCACGTGCTCGGATTCGATCATGAAAAAGGCGCAGAGGCACGGCGGATGAGATACAGAGAGAATAAGCTTCTCACGTATGTTAAAGCACTTTCTGAGTATAAAAAGATCACCCTTTAGGCTCGCCTTCCTCGCGGGTGTGCTCCTTGTAGTCTGCCAGCCGCCCGTGTCTCAATTCTACCTTGCGTACATCGCCCTCGTCCCCCTCTTCTTCGCGCTTAAACCCGGCAAGAACCGCCTTAATTTTCTCACAGGCTTCACCGCCGGCATCGTCTCTTACACGGGCCTTATCTACTGGGTGGTTTTCGCCATGAACACCTTCGGCGGGATAAGTATGCCCTTCAGCTTAGTAACGCTATGCCTTTTTGTACTCTACCTTTCTCTCTTCACCGCCTGCTTCACCTGGCTCATCTCCTTTCTTCACGAGCGCCTCCATATTCCCCTCTTCCTCAGCGCCCCCCCTGCCTGGGTGCTCCTGGAATACCTCAGGGGCGTTCTTCTGTCGGGCTTTCCTTGGTCGTTCCTCGCCCATTCGCAGTATAACTTTCTGCCTCTTATTCAGGTGGCGTTCGTTACAGGCACCTATTTTCTCTCTTTTCTCATCGTCGGGGTAAACTGCCTGATCTATAACGCCCTCGCGAAAAAGCGCTTCCCTCTTGTCTACGGCTCTTTCATCGTCTGCCTGCTTGCCGCCTGCCTGGTCTTCGGTTTTCATCGGTTAAGGGAGCCGGTCAAAGGCACGTTGAGGGTCTCCATCATTCAAGGTAATATCCGCCAGGACATCAAATTCGACGAAGCATACAAGGCGGCCACCATCCGGACCTATTCCGCCCTTACCCTTGCCCGCTCACGCGCATCCGACCTGGTCATATGGCCGGAGACTGCAATGCCTTTCATCTTTCTCCAGGATGGGGCCAGCCGCGCCCTGCGCACCCTTCCCGCGGCCCTCTCGAACGATCTCCTCCTCGGCACCATAGCAAGGGACAGCCGGGGCAGGTACTACAACTCTGCCTACGTCATCGGGCGGAGAGGGGAGATCGTCGCAGAGTACCGTAAGAACCATCTTGTGCCTTTCGGTGAATATACGCCATTGGCCGACTATTTTCCATTCCTGGAGCAGATCAGTGTTGCCGCGGGCGATTTTTTCCCCGGACCCTCCCATGATCCCATGATAACCGATGTCGGAAAAATCGGCATGCTCATCTGCTACGAAGGCGTCTTTCCCTCCATCACGAACGACACGGTAAGAAGGGGCGCGGAGGTGCTGGTCAACATCACCAACGACGCGTGGTTCGGCAACTCGTCGGCGCCTTACCAGCACTTCTCATCCTACGTCTTCAGAGCGATAGAGACGGACCGCTACGTGCTGCGGGCGGCAAACACGGGCATCAGCGCGGTTATTGACCCTCGGGGGCGAACATGCGCAAAGACGGGCCTATTTAAGGAGGATGTGCTGAGCGGCAATTTCTGCCTCAGGAAAGGAGAAACTCCGTACGTGAGGTATGGAGACTGGTTCGTGGTGCTCTGCTTCCTCTTCCTCGCGGCAGCGGTGGCGGCGCGCCTGTGCCGGCCGGGCGCCTTTCGCGCGTAGCTTTGTCGCGCCGCGTCCTGCGAAGCGGTGAGATGGGTTTGTATTCAAAAGTACGGATTTACGCCTGAAAACGTGTAACATGCGAGTCACCCCAGTGCCGGTTTCATCCAGGATCGGACGCAGCCGATGGTGAGGCGTTGTTTGTATAAGCTGTACCTGAGTATGAATCCAGGAAAGGCCGAAGGTGAAACGCTGCCCCCGCCCGGTATCCCGTTGCCATCGGCGCCGGAGACCCGGTGCGCGAAGGTGTTCAGCCGGGGCCGCTCTACGGGGCGTCCGGCCCGCCGTATCTGTCCATCCGGAGCGAAAGAAGGAGCCCCTGGAACCAGGCTGACCGGAGGGGATCGTCAGGGCGGCCGAAGAGGTGCGAGTCGCAGCCGCAGTCCGTGCAGCCGAACCCCGGTATCGACCATGCCGCATGAGCGCGCAGACCTTGGGCGATGGTGCATTCGAGCCTCTCGGAGGAGCGGATAGGGAGGATGGCATGGACAACGGCCACCGACCTTAACCAATCGATATGCCAGTGAAACCGCTTGCGCTTGCGCACATGCCTCTCCATCCTCGCCGTCAGGTTCGCCATCGCCGAGCCCGGATAGAGGTAGAAGCCCTTCCTGAAAAAGAGACAGCCCGCCCTGCCGACATCGAGGAAGCGGTCTTCCGCAAGGGAGAGGACGAGGATGTAGCTCCCCCTGTCCTGAGCCTCCCTCTCGACGTAGGACCAGGGGATATCAAGGAGGGCCGCGTGGTTGGAGAGGGAAAGATCGGGCATCCAACGCACTGCGATGGGGATAATGCGCACCGATCCCCGCACGCGCAGCAGCGTGCGGGCAAAGCGCAGGTCCGTATGATAGTCGGGCATGAAGGTATCGGGGAAAGGCCCGTGGACGATGAAAAGGACCGCCGCCCTCATCCCTTTTCCCGCAAGCGACGCCAGCTCTTCGAGATGCCTGGTCCCCCGGGCCGTGACCGCGTCCGGGAACATGGCGACGCTCGTTGCGAAAAGCGTGCACGACTTGACTTCGAGAAGTATGTCGCCGTGTCCGTCGCGGAGGAGAAAATCGAACCTGCTGCGGCCGACGGTTACCTCCTGCCTCACGACGGATGCGTCCTCAAGGCCGGGGACGAGCCGTTTTTCCAGGAGGTGGCGCGCCGCGCCGTTAGTCTTCCCCGTATGGAGCATGATGGGGCAGTCGGAATCGTCGCGGACGACACCCACCACCGTAAACCGCGTTGCCCGGCCGCTTGCCTCTTCTTCGACGATATAGAGGCGGCTGTCCGGGAGGAGAAGCTCCTGCAGCCTCCCCGGGTTGGGGAGGAACGCGCGGATCAGACGCCCCTCATGGTCGCACTCGACGAGGAAGCGGTTGGGACGCCTGATGAAGCGGGCGTAGAGGAGCGGGCCGAAGGGACGGAAGAGATCGGTCATGGGAGGGTGTTTCGCGCAGGTCCGGGACACCTGGAGAGGTATAGCAGCACGCCTTCCATCGATTGCCGCTGAACGCTACGCCTCTCTCAGAATCTTGATGGAGCTACTCTCTGTCAGACCCTTTTCCTTTTCAAAGTATGCCGCCATGTGGGGAGCTGCAAGATGGTTCCGGAGCACGTCGAGGCTCTCCCACTTTTCCAGGATCGTGACCACGTTCTTATCGAAGACCTGCGGCGGCAGACCGCTGTCGAAATCCGTTGCGGCCACATACTGGACGCAGCCTTTCTCCTTTCTTACGAGGGGTGCGACCGATCCGAATAACCCCAGGAACTCTGGCAGCTTGCTTGCCTTCACGCGTACGGAGACAACTACGTAAATCATAGCTTCCCTCCTGATAGTTTGTGTGAACATGCACTATAGACCCGCGCACCATGCCCCGGTCACCACATCATACAGGATTCAACCGAAAAAGGCTATCTCGTAGGGGAAATTATCTCTCTGTGCTTAAAGATCGAAAAAAGCCGGACTTGCCGCAGCCGTTTGCCCGCTTCTTTGCGCCATGATCGATAGAGAGAGTGCGCGGAAAGTGGTATAGTCTCCCATATATGGTCATTCTCAACCCCCTGTCCGGGCGGTCTGCCCCGAGAACAGGGCAATTACCCTACATTTATGAGGAGGAAGCATGAAAGCTGTAGCCATAAATGGAAGTCCGCGCAAGGGAGGGAACACGGAGATCCTGCTCAGGAAGGTGCTCGAGCCGCTGTCGGGCGCAGGCTGGGACACGGAATTCATCCAGCTTGGCGGAAAGAAGATCAAGGGATGCACGGCGTGTTACCGGTGTTTCGACACGAAGGATGGCCGGTGCAGCGTAAAGACGGACGTCTTCAACGACTGCCTGGAGAAGATGCTTGCCGCCCATGCCATAATCCTCGGAACTCCGACCTACTTCACGGACGTGAGCGCCGAGATGAAAGCGCTCCTCGACCGCGCCGGCTTGGTCGGCGTGGCCAATGACGGATTGCTCAGGGGAAAGATTGGGGCGGCAGTGGTCGCGGTGCGGCGGGGCGGGGGTACGCACGCCTTCGACACCATTAACCATATGTTCCTGATGTCCGGGGCCATCATCCCCGGATCAACGTACTGGAACCTCGGATTCGGCCTGGAGAAGGGTGAGGTCGCGCATGATGAAGAGGGTTTGCGGAACATGGAGGATCTGGGCAAAACCATCGCCTGGCTGGGCAAGGCAATGAACAGCCATATGGACAGTTATCCGAAGGCCGCAATAGTCGAGGGAAAAAAGGAGTGAGCGTGAGGGGCAATTTCGGCGCCTAGGCCAACGATTTACCATTTGCGCTATTGATCCCTACGAGGCCGACCGTGAGTGAGGAGGGAGGCGGAAAATCGTCGGTTATTCTATATACCAGTCCACATTTTCGATGAACGTGACGCTGGGGCCGGGCACGTACTGGCTAACGCTGCAGGATGGAACAACAACAAAGTCAGGCGGCCTCGTTTACTGGGACATCAATAATGGGCAATCACGGGCGTGGGAGAGTTATTATGGTTATGCCAACGGTGTCATCCTTCCCGACCTCTCCTCTACCGGTGGTGGTGTCTCCTCTCACGGGACCAATTCGAATTCGTTCCAGATACTGGGCATGGTTTCGGATCCTCCCCCGGTTCCTCTTCCCGGCGCGCTTCTGCTTTTCGCTCCCGGCCTTGTAGGTCTTGCGGCTGTAAGGAGAAGGTTCAAGAAGTAAGGCGTCATGCACCAAGCATCGCGGGCAGGGTCAGCAAATAGCCCTGCCTTTTTCATTTACTGCCTTGAAGATTACCGTTTCAAGTCTTGTAGTTTTGTATAAAAGGACAACTCGTTTCTTTCTCCTGAAAATAGACCTACCCGCATTCCGTTACATGGCTTTCCCCCCCTGTTCCGTCCGGCCGCTGCGCGTTGCTGCCGGCCCGCTGTCTACCGGCGGGCCGTGCCCCGAGAATTCGAGGAGATTGTGCGAAGCGTATGCGTATTCGAGGCCGGAACGGAAGTCACAGGTAAGCGGGTTTCCGTTGTACTATGTACCTGTCAAGAAAATGCAGTAACTCTGTTCCAATGGGTCAAGAATTTCTCTTGCCTCATGAGCCGATGTGGCGTATAAAAGCAGGAGGCGAGAAAACTCTTGAACCCTTCACGCTCACCTTGGGGAGGTTGTGAGTATGAGTACCCAAAGGCCCATGCCCGCCATGTTTTTCGGTCACGGCAATCCAATGAATGCCCTTGAGCACAATGGATGGACAGATCAATGGAACGCCATCGGCGCGAGGATTCCCCGGCCGAGAGCGGTGCTGTCATTGTCGGCCCACTGGTATATCCAGGCTACCCTTGTCACTGCAATGAGCCGACCCCGGACCATCCACGACTTCGGCGGCTTCCCCGAGGAACTCTATGACGTGCAATACCCGGCATTGGGGAGCCCCGATCTTGCCGCTCGTGTTCAGGATTTGCTTACATCCGTTGCAGTGGGCCGTGACGATCGATGGGGCCTCGATCACGGTACCTGGTCGGTCCTTTGTCATGTCTTTCCGAGGGCCGATGTCCCCGTGGTGCAGCTCAGCATAGACGGGACAAAACCCCCTTCATTCCACTACGAGATAGGAAAGATGCTCGCACCCTTGCGCGATGAAGGGGTCCTCGTCATAGGGAGCGGCAACGTGGTCCATAACCTGCAAGCCTATGCGTGGGGCCAACGGGATGTGGTGGCCTTTGATTGGGCAGTGAACTTTGAGGAGCGCGTCCGTAAGTTCCTGATGTCCGGAGAAGACGGTCCGCTGATCGACTACGAATCCCTGGGCCGCGAAGCGATCCTATCCGTTCCTACGCCGGATCACTATCTGCCCTTGCTCTACCTATGTGCCCTGAGGAGGGAAGGAGACGACCTGACCTTCCCTGTGGACGGCCTTGATGGAGGGTCGGTCTCGATGCTTACCGTGCAGATCGGCTGATGATCCCCGCCCTCAAGGCCGATGCGCAGACCGTGAGATCGAGCCCGCGTCATGAGGTGCGCGGGGAGCCGCTTACTCTAGACGGTAGCGAGCCGGAAAAGTGAGGAGTGCGTGAGATTCAACGTTATTTTTTTGACGCTTTCGAAACAATAGATGTCTTCGGTCCTGTCGAAGTGATAGGGAAACTCGATCGGCCGGGCTTGCAGTTGCCTCCGGTATTCGTCAGGTTCGGCAATCAAAAAGGAGTTTTCAATGAAAAACGTGACAATGTATTCTCTTAGCACCTGTCCCTGGTGCAGTAAAGCCAAGAGATACTTTGAGGAACAGGGCGTGGCCTACGAGTACACCGACTACGACCTCGCCGACGATAGAACGCAGCAGAGTATCGATAGAGATATGCGTGATATCGGAGCAGGGGGTTTTCCCGTAGTAAAGATCGGGAGGGACGTTGTAACCGGCTATAAGCCGGATAGGTACAGAGAACTCCTCGGCCAAAAGAGTGCTTAACTAACAGCCTTCGACCCTTACTTCACAGGAAGCTTCGCTTCCCCGGGGCAGCCCGCAAGGTGACGGACTCGCGCATCATCTTGTTGTAAGAGATATGCTCTTCCTCCAAAAGGGTCCGCACCTTTTTTGAAAAATTCTCTGTTCTATTTCGCGAGCGCCTTCAACTGCTGGACCTCGGCTCTGGCCATCTCGGCCCGCTCCCCCGCAGGCTCGACTTTCAAAAAGTCCTCCCATGCGGCAATCGCCCCGTCCACATCCTTTTTGTCATGCTGGAGCACTACGCCGAGGTTGAACCTGCTGTTTTTATGGGTGGGGTCGAGCCGGGCAGCCTCCCGGAACTCCCGCACTGCGCGGTCATAATCGTTGACGGCCCTGTACATGATGCCGAGATCGGTACGGACGTCGGGGTTCTTCGGATCGATGGCAAGCGCCCGCAGGTACGCGTCGATTGCCTTCGGGCACTGGTTCGCATCAAAATAAAGGTTGCCGAGGGCGATGAGGGCTTGGGCGTTTTGAGGGTCCTTCCGGACGGCGGTCTCCAGCCTGGCCGCCTCATCCGTGTCGAAGACGCGGGGAGCGGCTTCGGCCCGCATGCTTGTGGCGTTTTTGCCGTGCTCGCGGCTATAGAACTTTATGCCACCAACCGCTCCTGCCAGAAAACCGGCGACAAAGGTAACGATAAGAAGGATTATCACATTTTCTTTCTTCACGCACTCACTCTAAGCGTTTTGCAAAGCAATTTCAAGAAGGGATGACCGGGGGCGACCGGAACGGACGCGGCGCGGTACGGCGTGCCGTCTATTTTACTTTCCCGGACGATCTGAATTCTGCTATACTCCGTCGTGTCGATCATTGCCGATTTGCATATCCATTCACGTTACTCCAGGGCAACGAGCCCGCAGATGGCGCCGGAAGTCCTTTGGAAGTGGGCACAGCTCAAAGGCATCACCGTCGTCGGAACGGGCGATTTCACTCATCCCGCATGGAGGGGCGAGCTTGAGGAGAAGCTCGATCCCGCGGGCAACGGGCTTTTTCAGCTCAAAGAGGAGCACAGGGGGGCCGGCGTGCCCGACTCGTGCAAACACGAGGTCTTTTTCCTCCTTTCCGCCGAGATAAGCTGTATTTACCGCAAAAGCGGCAGGACTCGGAAGGTCCATTGCCTCATCTTCGCGCCTGACATGGGGGCCGCGGCGCGGCTGGGCCTTGCGCTTTCGAAGATAGGCAACGTCGCATCCGACGGCAGGCCCATCCTGGGGCTCGACGCGGAGGCGCTACTCAGGATGGTCCTTGACATCGAGCCTGCGGCCATGCTGGTCCCGGCGCACGCCTGGACGCCGCATTTCTCGGTATTTGGCGCGGCATCCGGGTTCGATTCACTGGAAGAGTGCTTCGGCGAGCTGACGCCGCACATCCATGCCCTGGAAACGGGCCTCTCCTCCGATCCGCCCATGAACCGGCGCGTCGCCGCGCTCGACCGCCTCGCCCTTCTTTCTTACTCCGATGCCCATTCTCCGGCCAAAATGGGAAGGGAGGCGACCATCTTCGAGACGGACGTCTCCTTTTCCGCGATCACCGAGGCGATCAAGACGCACCGCGGCCTCCTCGGCACCGTAGAATTCTTCCCGGAAGAGGGGAAGTACCACTACGACGGCCACCGGCAATGCGCCGTGTGCTGCTCGCCGGAGGAGACGATCGCCCATAACTACCTCTGCCCCGCCTGCGGGAAGAAGCTCACTATGGGCGTCGCCCACCGCGTCGAGCTTTTGGCCGATAGGGCGTGCGGGTCCGGGCAGGCCGCAACGCTCCCCTATTGGCCGGCGATCCCCCTTGCCGAAGTACTCGCGGAGGTTATGGGTATGGGCGCCGCGAGCAAGACCGTGCAGGAGGCGTACATGAAGCTCCTCGCTTCGCTGGGCAGCGAGCTCAGGGTGCTTTTAGAGACGCCGCCGGCCGACATCGCCGCCGCCTCGATGCCGCTTGTCGCGGAAGGCATACAGAAGGTGCGACAGGGACTCGTCCGCATCAGTCCGGGCTACGACGGCCGGTACGGGCGCGTAAAGATATTCTGACCGCCGCGCCTCCCTCGCACCGATGGCAGCGCTGGTGAGCGGCCCTGACGGCGCCATACATGCCGGATGACTTGCTGCCGCCGGCGTGATCAGGCGATCATAAGCGGGTCGCCTTTCGTTTTTGTCGAGGGTATGCGGGATTCGCACGGGACTTTCGTCTGGCAGAGGCCGCAGCCATACGCCTCTAACCCGTAGGCTTCCAATGCATGCGTCCGCTCCACGGTGTCGACGTACCCCTTACACTTCCCCTTGTCGTGTCCCTGAGCGGTGATAGCGCCAGCAGGACAGCGGCCCATGCATTTGCCGCACGCGCCCCCCTGGGAAAAAAAGAGGCAGTATGCGTGGGGGTCGTTATAGGGCCTTGGCGTGGCCGGGATGGAAAGGCGCGCTACGACCGAACCGCAGCGCATGGCCTTGCCGACCGGGGTGATGAGGCCGTCGCACAGGCCGAAGGTGCCGAGACCTGCCGCGTAGGCCGCATGCCGCTCCGACCACGTAGAGGCCAAGCCGTATCGCTCTGACATCTTCATGCTAAAGGACGACAGGTTTTGCGGGGCCAGGGCCTGATAACCCGCGTCACTCAGCCTGGAGACCAGGTAATCCCGCAGCTTCACGTTGAACTCTTCCCCAAACTTCCTTGACCGGAACCAGCGTTCGGAAGCGTTGACCGTTTCCTTCCTGTTGTCGGCTTTCGTCGCCCGTGTCTGAGGCAGTATCCAGGTGATGACGGTGAGCTGCTCGGGTGTAATCCAGACATCGGGAAAGGCCTGGGTAAACGCCTCCGTCGGTGTCCAGTGAAAAGGGCCTATAAGCGTCTTGAACTCGGCATAGAGGGGGTCGTCGCCGCTTGAAAAGCCGACGAGGGGCACGTCGAAGGCGGGTTCATCGTGCGTACCGCCGAGGTTATTCGCCGGTGATTTCGCAAAGTCCCTGATGGACTCTTCCACCCATGCGGAAAGGCTGAACCGGTCTTTCGTCGGCATATGAAACTCCTTAGTCGGTTGACGGGGTATCGGCAATACCGTTGGAACAACTACATATGAAGCCAATCTATTATAGTATACCAGAAAATTTCACCCCGGCCAATCGCTTTTTGAGAGCTGCGGTTTTTGAGAGGGGTCCTTGAGGGAAAGGGCACGCATGACATTTTTCTGACACCCGCACCGTCAAGCTTGCCACAAGCAAGCCGGCAGGTGGATGCATGATCCTCTGAAAACAGCCGCAGCGGGTGGCCGGCTTACCTGGCACGGTGATTGCAGATAACCATAAGGTACGTACATGAATATCACCTTCGGATGAGGAGCCGCATGATTAGCCTAGTTGGATTTTCTCCGTTTCCACTTCAGGACTCCGACGGGGCGGAGATCTCGCTCCCTGCCATCGACCCGCAAGCGAGTGGACCGGCCGGCCGGGCAGTCACATTCCTCAGCGTCCTGATGGAACAGGTCGCGCAGCTCAGCGGGCAACCGGCGGCGAAGCAGCCTGCTTCGGCTTCCGCCCCGCCGCGGGTCATGGACCCCCCGTTGGGCCGGTCAGGCAGCGGGAACGGCGCGGCGGGCAACGCTGCCATGAAGGAGGCGCTCCGCTTTGTCCTTGAGCATGAAGGAAGCCGCTACGTGGCGAGCGACGCGGGCAAGGAGTCGTCCAGATATGGGATCCTTCAGGCTACCGCCGCCAGGTTCGGCTACCACGGGGACGTGCGGCACATGTCGCGGACTGAGGCAGAGGCGATCTACCGGAAAATATGGGACGAGTCAGGCAGCGGGAACCTGCCGGCGGGACTTGCGCTTGTCCACTTCGATACCTATATGAACAGCCCCCAGGCGGCGAAGAAAATGCTGCAATCATCGGGAGGCGACACGGACACGTACCTGCGGCTCCGCACACAGCGGTACGCCCGCCTCTCCCACTTAAAACCGGCGAGATACGCGCGGTATATGAAAGGCTGGATGAAGAGAGTCCACGATCTTCGCACCGTGGCGGCGCAAACCGGGCCGTCATTCACGAGGGCATCCGTATGACATGGCGAGTGTCATATTTTCCCCGTTGTTTCCTCCCCTAGCTGAAAGGCAGGGGCTTCAAACCTCTGCCTTTCAGCACCTCCCCCCCTAACGTAAAGAGAGTGGGAAGAAGTGCCGAGTACCTCAAAAAACCCTTGACAAGGCAAACACCCCAATGCAAGACTAATTTCTCTATTGATTACGGGAGTATGCCTCATGGTACGGAATGTGGTAGGGATGGAGGCGGTATGGGAAGAATTATCAGTTGTTTTCTCGTTCTGCTCCTTGGGTTGGTGATCCCTTTTCGTCTGTTTGCACAAGGTGCAGGTGCGGCCGGCAGCAGCAGTACGGGCGCCGGTGCAGGTGCGGCCGGCAGCAGCAGTACGGGCGCCGGTGCAGGTGCGGGAACAAGAGCGGCCGGAGCGGGCGCCGGTGCAGGTGCGGCGGCCGGGATAGGTGCGGCGGCCGGGATAGGTGCCGGGACGATAGCGTTAGGGGCAGGCATTGCTGCAGCAGCAACCGCGGCAGTGGCAGCAGCAGCCGGCGGCAAAAGTTCATCCGCCGGGGCACAGACAACGACGAGCCATCATTAGGAATTGTCTCTTTTGTGCAATCATCGATGACGACATCGTGGTCCTCACGGCTACAAATGGTCCGGACGCGCTCGACATGCTCAAGGGGAACGACGTTTCCGTTGTTGTTTCCGACAACGTGATGCCCAACATGTTGGGTACTCAATTCCTCGACGAGGCGAGTGGAGCTGGGACTCGCCATCGTCAAGAAAATTGTGGAAGGGCACAATGGCAGCATCAGTGTCGAAAGCAAAGTAGGTTGCGGCACGACATTTTTTATCACCCTGCCCGTGGCGGCGACGGCCGAGACAGGGGAAAGCCCGAGCCGGCCGGAAATTGAAGGTCCTTTTGGCGCATGCGGGAAGTCATCGCCGCCGTTTTCCAACTGCGTGAGCCCTGTTCTGCCGCGGCGTTGAAGTTTTCCAGTACCTGTGGTATCACAATAAATGCGGATATTGCGGACTCCCCCTGTGCGGCACTACTTGTCCCCCCGGGGGAGCCCCTAAAAGGACGGCCTTTCCGGGAAATAAGAGACATGAAGATCCTCATTGTCGAAGATGAAAAGAAACTGGCCAATTTCTTGAAAAAAGGGCTGCAGGAGGAGGGTTATGCGGTCGATCTCGTCCACAACGGAGAGGACGGCTTATATATGGCAACAGGCAATAGCTATGACCTTGTCATCCTCGATATTTACATCCCGAAGCTCGACGGTTTTGCCGTGCTGAAAAGGCTCCGGGAACAGGAGGTGGCGACCCCCGTCCTTCTTCTTACGGTAAGGGCTACCATTGAAGACAAAGTCCTCGGTCTCGACCTGGGCGCCGACGACTATCTCACCAAACCTTTTGCCTTCGAGGAGCTCCTCGCAAGAGTAAGGGCCCTCCTGCGCCGCCCCACCAACCTCGACAACGTGGTGCTTCGCCTCGCCGACCTCGTCCTCGATCCTGTCCGCCGCACGGTGATGAGGGGGACGCGCAAGATCGACCTCACCGTGAAGGAATTCGCCCTTCTCGAGTACCTCATGAGGAATACGAGCCGGGTTGTTTCCCGCACCATGATCGTCGAACACGTCTGGAATTATGATTTTGATACGGGGACGAACGTAGTCGATGTCTATGTCAACTACCTGCGGAAGAAGATCGATACCGACCCGGATGCAAAACTGATTCATACGGTGCGCGGCGTGGGCTACGTGATCAAGGTGGAGTGAGTGTTTATCCGCTCTATCAGGACCCGCCTTACCCTCTGGTTCTCCGGTCTTCTCGCCCTCACGTTCCTGATCCTCGGACTTACCGCTTACCTGCTCGTGAGCTATACGCTCCACAGAGAGACGGATTCAGCCCTCCGCAGCGTCGCAGAGGCCCTCGCCGAGAGGAGTGTGGCCGAAAACCGCCGCCACTTCCCGCCGGACGTGGACGAGGTTTTCCGCCGTTTTTTCGGCTTTGTCCCCATGACCCCTTATTTCGAATGGCTCGACCCGCGGGCGGGCATCAGGAGTGAACCACACGAATCGGCCGCCCCCCGTCTGAGCCCGCAGGCGAGGGAAGCCGCCCTGAGAGGCATAGCAACCTTTGAAACCACCAAGGATGCAGGTCCGTATCCGATCAGGGTCCTCACCTGGCCCGTCATAGACTCGGGCGGGGTGATTGCCGTGGTCCGCGTAGGCATGTCACAGATGAGCCTTTCCAGAACCCTGTCCAACTTTCTCCTTATTATGGCTGCCCTTTTCCCCCTCGCCCTGGCCCTTGCGGGCGGGGGCGGGTGGTTTTTCGCCCATCGTGCCCTGATCCCCGTCGACAGGATGACGCAGACTGCGCGAAAGATCAAGGTGGGTCAGCTCCACGCGCGATTGGAGAAGACGGGGGCGAACGACGAGCTGGACAGGCTGGCTGATACCCTTAATGAAATGTTTGGTCGGCTGGAAAGCGCCTTCACCGAGATGCGACAGTTTACCGCGGATGCTTCCCATGAGCTGCAGACGCCCCTCACCATTTTGCGCGGCGAGATAGAGGTGGCGCTTCGCTCAAAGAGGAGCCCCGACGAGTATACGGACGTGCTGAAGAGCAGCCTGGAGGAGATACAGAGGATATCGGTCCTGGTGGAAGGGCTCCTTCTCCTGGCGCGCTCCGATGCGGGTATGCTCAAGATGGACCGGGCGCCCGTCGACCTCGTGCTCGTTGCGGAAGAAGTCTTGAATCGACTCGGTCCGGCCGCGGCGGCAAAAGCGGTCACTCTCACCCTCGGGCGGATAGAACCCCTTGAAGTCTCCGGAGACCTTGTGCACCTCAGGCGCCTTCTTTTCAACCTTGTGGATAATGCCATAAAATATACCCCGGCGAACGGAACGGTGCGGGTTACGGTTACGCGAAGCGACCTTTTTGCGGTCCTCGGCGTGGAGGACACCGGGATAGGCATTCCCCCCGAAGAACAACAAAGGGTATTCCAGCGGTTTTATCGGTCGGCCGATGCCCGCTCCCAGGCCCA